>MDTA01139062.1_pt1 | contig 55737 bp, 54 predicted proteins | sample 811151 | NCBI WGS metagenome assembly MDTA01 (sample SAMN05326648, study PRJNA326480) | marine metagenome | isolation source: seawater | place: Indian Ocean: South | collected 2010
CCCGCTCCTACAGTCCAAAATCGCCACCACCAACCATTCACCACTTGCCAAGCCAGTTGAGAGCTACACACTTTTGTTCCATTCGCCAAGTCTCTCCATTTTTAATTCATACTTCATAATTCTTCCTTAAATCCATGCCTCACATTAACGCGGGTAAAACGAAACCGGAATACGACGTTATCGTTGTCGGATCAGGGGCCGCGGGCGGCCAAACGGCGTACACGCTAGCCATGGAAGGCGTCAAAGTTCTGATGCTGGAAGCTGGGCGGGACTACGACCCAGTGACCGAGACGCCCATGTTCAACACCCGCCAACAGGCGCCACTGCGCGATGCTGGGACGCCTGAGAAACCGTTCGGATTTTACGACGCGACTTCTGATGGCGGTTGGAAAGTGCCGCACGAGCCCTACACCAACGCTTCCGACAAAGCAGAGGAGCAATTCTGGTGGTGGCGAGCCCGCATGCTAGGCGGCCGCACTAACCACTGGGGCCGGATTTCGCTGCGCAACGGGCCCTACGATTTTAAAGGCAAGAGCCGCGATGGAGTCGGCTGGGACTGGCCACTCGATTATGACGATGTCGCTCCCTACTACGACAAAGTGGAATCCTTAATCGGCGTTTACGGCAGCAACGAAGGTCTGGAAAACACGCCCAATTCTCCCGAAGGTGTGTTGCACCCGCCGCCCAAAGCCCGAGCCAGCGAAGTTTTCACGCACAAGCATGCCAAGAAGCTAGGTATCCCAGTCGTCCCCATTCATCGTGCAGTGATGACTCAGCGCATGGATTCTAAGAGGATTCCCAAGCGCCTTTATCCGAACAATCCGAAAGCTGCCAAGACCTTGGCTCAAGAGATGGATCAGCGTCTCGCCTGCTTTTGGGCCACTCCTTGCGGGCGTGGTTGCTCGATCAAGGCGAACTACCAATCGACCACGGTTCACATCCCACCTGCACTAGCCAGCGGCAACTTGGATATCATCACCAATGCCATGGCTCGCGAAGTGGAGATCGATTCCCGTGGAAAAGCGACTGGGGTCAACTTCATCGACAAGACCACAGGACTTGATTACTCGGTCAAGGGACGGACTATCGCCCTGGCCGCCAGCTCCTGCGAGACCGTACGCATCTTGCTCAACTCGAAAAGCAGTCTTTTTCCCAACGGTCTGGCCAACGGTTCTGGCCTAGTCGGTAAATATATAATGGATACTGTTGGCGCTCGACTGGGCGGGCAGGTGCCAGCTCTGGAAAACATGCCCCCTCACAACGAGGATGGCGCTGGCGGCAGCCATTCCTACGTGCCTTGGTGGCTCTACAAGGAGCAGCTGGCGGGCAAATTGGATTTTCCACGGGGCTATCACATCGAAATGGGTGGCAGCCGAGGGCTCCCTCGAGTCGACACCTTCAACGGACTGGAGAGATTTACCAGTGGCAGCTACGGCAAGCAGCTAAAGGAGGATGCCAAACGCTATTACGGCTCCTTTGTCGGCTATTCGGGTCGCGGCGAGATGGTTCCCAATAACGATTGCTACTGCGACATCGATCCCGACAAGAGAGACAAATGGGGCATCCCTGTCCTGAGATTCCACTGGAAATGGGCCGACTACGAGATTCGCCAAGCCGCCCACATGCACAAAACCTTTGCTGAACTTATTACCGAAATGGGCGGTACGATTACCAGCGAAGTAGACCCCACCGGCAAAAAGGCTATCTACCCGGGAGGGCAAATCATTCACGAGGTTGGCGGAGCCATTATGGGTGACGATCCTAAAACGTCAGTTGCCAATGAATACAGCCAAACTCACGAAGTCGACAATCTCTTCCTCACCGACGGGGCGCCTTTCTGCTCCAACGCCGACAAGAACCCAACCTTGACTATCATGGCTCTCGCTTGGAGGTCAGCCGACTACATGATGGACGAAATGAAGAAAGGAAATATCTAGGAAATGGATACCGAAAATACTTCAAAAAGACTGGATCGTCGCTCGGCCATCAAATGGATGCTCGCGGCATCGGGCATCCTTCCCTTTCTCAAACCGGATTCCCTCGCCCAATCCGGTCCCGCCATACCGACGCCCAGAGGATACGGTCACGATCCAAACTTGCTGGCCCCGGAAATTCCCTGGGAGCGCACGCTCAACGAGGAGCAATTGAAGACAGTCACCGCCCTTTGCGACGTCATCCTCCCCCGCATTGATGACTCCCCCAGCGCGAGCGAGCTCAACGTGCCAGACTTCATCGATGAGTGGGTCAGCGCGCCCTACCCCGACCAGCAATCCGATCGCGAAGTGATTCTTTTGGGCCTCGATTGGATCAACCAGGAATCGAACAAGCGCTTTCAAAAGCCATTCTACGACCTCACTGAATCGCAGAAAACGGCTATTTGCGACGACATCGCCTACCTGCCAGAAGTGGAATCCCAATTCAAAGACGGGGCCCGCTTCTTCGCCAAGCACCGCAACCTGACCATGGGCGGCTATTACACTAGCGACTACGGAACCAAGGAAGTCGGTTATGTCGGCAATGTCGCCCTCGCCAAATTCGACGGTCCCCCACCCGAAGTGCTCAAATTCCTCGGCGTCGACAAAGCGCCCTGGTAAAGGCTAGTTAACATCGCGATCCTGCAAATGCGCGACCGCTGATTGGCGTATTCTTAGGCTGTTATCAATCGTAGGAGCGGGTTTATCCCGCGATGAATGGAGGTATTTCATTGATAAACTTCCTCCTATATATGCCGATAGGCTATTGGATCCAACCAACCTATGATCGATAGCGCGACTGCGGGATTTTCCTATACCAGTTTCGGTTTTTCCAAGAACAACGAAGAATCGCTTTCCCCGGCCAAGGAAGCCGAGAAAGCTCGTCTTGAGGCTAGACTCGCCGTTCTCAAGAAAAAGATCGATGAGGAGGAAAGCTCAGGGCTGGATCCTGCCGAAAAGGATCAAGTCGATCGGTTGAGGGACCGGGATGCCGAAGTCAGAGCTCATGAAATGGCTCACTTAGCAGCTGCAGGTTCTCTGGGACAAGGCGGAATGAAGCTCAGCTATCAAACGGGACCCGACGGGCGCCAGTACGCCGTTGGCGGGAGCGTGAAAATCGACGCCTCGGAAGCCCGAACCCCAGAGGAAACCGTCCGCAAAGCCCAGCGCATTCGAGCAGCCGCTCTAGCCCCATCCGATCCCTCTCCTCAAGATTTGCAAGTAGCGGCTAAGGCCAGTCAAATGGAAGCCAGAGCCCGGGCTGAGATTACGGCAGAAAACCGCGAAGCCATCCAAGCCAACGATTCCCGCCAAGCTGCAATCTATAGCGCCATTGAGAACCCGGATACGGCACCTTAAGTTGCGATCTCTGCTCTGGAATATGGTAGGGCAGACGTTCACCGAAGCGGCTGACTAGGGATAGTCAGCCCTACCATTTGAAATTCGGATCGAGACCTGTTGGACACTCTCTAAGTTGGCCAAAATTATTCAACCGCTGAAAACCCCTCCGGGGCATCTCCCGTGAAATAGACATCCCGATCCGGACGGGATCCAGGAGAGTGGATATCGAGCATTTCTAAAGGCTCCTCCTGGGTAACGAACCGATGCCGCGTGCCAGGCGGAAGGCGTAGAAAATCTCCTGGCTCCAAAATGAACGCTTTGTCATCGAGAAAGGCTGTCCCCTTTCCCGCGATAACATAGTAAATCTCTTCGGCCATTTTGTGATAGCTTTCACTGGTCTCCTGATTCGGCTCGATACGCACGCGATAAGCGGTGAATCGCCCTTCTTCATCTAGGGGAACTAAGGACTCTATTGCGTAAGGCCCTAGCGATTCGACTGTCCCGTCAGGCGATTTCCTATTGTGCAAAATCTTCACTGAATTCGACTACCCCAAAGCACTCTGAAGTTCAAGAATTCCCTGAACGCGCGAGTATCCAATCAGTTCGCACGATAAAGACAGTTTCAAATTCATGGTAGGGCTGACTGCGCGTCTCGCTCGTAGAGCCGCAGATGCGGTACGAAGGCGGATCTCCAGTCAGCCGCATAAGGATTCCGGTAACCGGCTGCTTAAGGATAAGCAGCCCTACCATTGGCGAATCATGAATCATCCACAAACCGGAGTTGGGTAGAGCGGCGCTTCAGCCCGCGAGTTATCATCAAAGCACTTCGAACCACTTACCCTACTTCGCTTGTTCCTCGAACCTGCCCATCATATAAAGCGATCCTATGAGTATGGCCCCACCCACTACAATTCCGATTCCTATCGTTTCGTTCTTGAGCAAGAGGGCAGACTCGATGACGCCGCAGAGCGGGATCAGAAAGCGGAATGCTGACATGACATTGACGCTGTATAGCTGGATAAGGCGATTCCATACGGTGAAAGCCGTGGCGGACAAAAACGCCAGATACACCGTCACTCCAAAAGTCGGCCAGGAGTAATCTTCAAGGAACGGCCCCGTTTGATACAAACCCCCGACACAAAGCATCAGACCCCCTATGAAGAGCGACAACGCCGTAACTTCGCGAGCCCCGACAAGCGGGGCGATTTGCTTCATGAAGATCGCCCCGAAAGCTCCGGAAAGCCCCACGCATGAAAAGGCGATCACGCCGTGAGTCACATTTCCGCTTCCCACTCCTGGAGCATAAACCGCGATGGATATTCCTACTAGACACATCGTCAGCGCAATCCATTGCTTCACTGTCGGAAACCTGGTCTTGAGAAATAACGGAGCCAACAACACCCACATCAAACTACCCGTCCCATTCAAAAGCGACCCCAAGGCCCCGCTGGAAACACTCATCCCGTAGTAGAAGAACACATACTGGCCAAAAGTCTGACCCAGGGTCACTCCCATCAACAAACCTTTGGGAGCTTCGACGAACCCTCTCCAGATTTTGGGTCCGCAAAATGCCATGACAATCAGGCCGGCCAGCGTAAAGCGTGTCCCCGCGAACAAGAGCTTCTCCCCATAGCCATCAAGGCTGAGATGCGTGTAGCTCAGCTTAATCACCGGAAAGGCGCTGCCCCAGAGAGCCGCGCAGAGGATGGCTTGCAGATAGAAACTTAAAGGCAACCGATTCATACCATTCGGTTAGGCAACGAAGGCTCGTTTAACTGCCAATGGCAATCATGGTTTCAACTGATTCGGTAACCCTTAATACCAATTGGTAGGGCTGACTGTCCCTGGTCAGCCGCGATCGGGGACCTAAAAACATTTCGGCTGACTAGGGATAGTCAGCCCTACCATCTCCCATGTGACTGAAAGGCAATTATCATGAACTATCTTCAATCGCAGCAGGCTACTTGTCCCCGGGTAGCGGTCGATCTCCGAGCGACCATAATCCCGACGCGTGGCCGCTCGGAGATCGGCCGCTACCAAATTCCCATCTTCAAAGACTAAAAGATTGCCCGGTTCGAAGTGGGTTATCAGCCTCATGAAATGACTATCAATCGTTCTCTCGCCCCGATGAGTCGTCGCGACTCGATCCGGAGCCTCGCTCTCGGCGCCGGCGCTCTCGCTGCCCCGCAGCTTCTTAAAGCAAAGGGAGACCTCGCTTCCAATGGCCTAACGCTAGCCGTCCAGCAATATTCATTCAATCGCCAGCTAAGGGCGGGCGAACTAGATATTCTCGACTACCCAAAAACCGTGGTCGAAGGAACGGGAATCACGGCCCTGGAATATTTCAACGGCCATTTTCAGGGCAAGTCCGGCGACACGCGCTTTATCCGCGAGCTCAAGGAGCGGGCCAATGATGCTGGGGCGACTTGCACTTTGATGCTTTGCCGCTCGGAAAACGCGCTCGATTCTTCCGACTCCAATATTCGCTACCAGTCCGTCGAGGAGCACATTCCGTGGCTGGAAGCCGTGCGTCAGTTGGGAGGGAAAGCCATTCGTGTCGATTGCCGATCAAGCGGGGACTACGAAGAGCAGAAAAATTACGCTGTAGATGGGCTAAGCCAGCTCTCAGATGTAGCTCGTCCCTTCGGGATGAACATTCTGCTAGAGAATCATGGAGGCTTCTCCAGTAACGGGAAGTGGGTAGCCGATGTTATGAAGCGAGTTAATAAGTCCAATTGCGGCACACTTCCGGATTTCCAGAATTTCAAAAACTATGATCCTTACCAAGGAGTCAAGGAAATGATGCCGTTCGCCAAAGTCGTCTGCGCAAAATCCAAGGAATTCGATGCCAGTGGCAATGAAGTCAATGTCGACTACGAGAGAATGATGAAAATTGTACTGGATTCCGGATACAAAGGCTCAATCGGGATCGAGTTCGAAGGGCATGGAGTCGACCCAGTCGAAGGTATTCTCGCCACCAAACGTCTGATAGAGCGAGTAGTGGCGAAGTTAGGGTAGCACAGGCTTCCAGCCTGTTTGGTCACAGGCAAGGATGCCTGTGCTATTCTTTCGGTCGATTAGGGACAATCGACCCTACCTGTTGAACTGTAGGAGCGGTCCACGCATCGCGGGACCGCGTCAGGGTAATATTGGAAAACCGTTGTCCCACGCGGCGTAGGCCGCTTCTACAAACACAGGCTGGAAGCCTGCGTTACTCCTGTTCAATCGTGCAACGGCGGTCGAAATGCGTGTAACCGCCGTCCACATACAAGATTTGTCCCGTAGTGTGCGACGATCGCGGAGAAGCGACGAACACTACTGTATCCGCGATTTCCTGAATCGTCGTCATTCGCCTTTTGAGGGGAATCGATTGGCGAATCGCCTCTAGACTTTCTTCCGGATCGGGTTGGGTAGAAATCCAACGCTCGTAGAGCGGGGTCATCACTTCCGCGGGAATAACGCAATTTACCCGGATGCCATCACCAGCCAAATCCAAGGCCCATTCTCGCGTCAGCCCATTGATCCCACCTTTGGAGGCCGCGTATCCAGAAGTTCCCCCTTGACCGGTTTCAGCCACTTTAGAACCGATATTTACAATGCAGCCGTGACTCGCTTTCAAAGCTTCAAGAGAATGATGGACCAGCGAGTAGCATTGGGTGAGATTCCTCTCCAGGGACTCGCGGAACGCTTCAAGACCCGCATCCAGTCCGACTCCGTCATTAACGCCCGCGTTATTTACGATGATGTCGATGCGGCCAAACTCCTCGAGAACGCTAGCCACTGCAATTTTAACGTTTTCCTCGTCCGTCATTTCCACGAATCGGAAACTGGCCTTTCCCCTTTCTCGGCTGAGATCACCAACAAAAGCCTCTCCTTCATCACGATTTCGCCCAAAAACCACCACAATGGCCCCTTCTTCGGCGAAAGCTCGCGAGATCCCCTCGCCGATTCCCTTATTCCCACCGGTGACGATAGCCACTTTGCCTTCTACTTGCAGGTCCATTATTCGTGTTTCCTAGCGATCCGCGTTGAGATAGCAAACCAAACCCCAGATTCGGTTGGACCCCCAGTTATTCACTCTTACCCCAGTGTGATTTACGCCAATATCATTTGCATTGCGAAGCTTAGCTGCCCTAACGTGCCACCCTTTCATAGGCCCCACCCAGTTTCCCATGCGTTTCCAAAGATCTTTCTCCCCCGCTGCAGTCCTGATCGCTTCATCGATCGCCTTCTCTGAGCCCGCCGACTTGCCGGGTGGCTACACGCTGCAATACCAGCAATCATTCGGGTCCAAATCCTCATTCGACGCGTTCATGATGACCGATGCCTCAGCTTGGAAGCTCCACAAGGAAAACGGCAACCAAGTCCTCGCTCTCGTCGGACCCAGCGACTACGAACCACCCCACCGCTCTCCCTACAACATAGCCCTAATCAAGGGCATGACCTTCGGCAGTTTCGTTCTTGAGGTCGATATCCTGCAAAGCGGCGTCAAACGGACCCCTATCGCTCAATTCATGAAGGAGAATCCTGATCCCACAAAGGCTGGTGGCTACGCTCACCGGGATCACTGTTTCTTTTTTGGCTTCGAGGACCCCAGCCACTACATGTATATCCACATCGCCAAGACCGGTGACAACAACGCCCACAACGTTTTCGTGGTCGACGAAGCGCCTCGGACGCCAATAACCGATTTTCGCACCGTAGGCGTAGATTGGGGAGTCAACGAATGGCGCAAGATCCGCATCGTCCGGGACGTCGAGAAATCGACCGTCGCCCTCTACTTCGACAACATGCTTACCCCAATCATGATCGCCGACGATGTGCCTTTCGAAAGGGGGTTCATCGGCTTCGGCTCCTTCGATGATATGGGCTGGGTAGACAACATCAAGATCTGGGCGCCGGACGCGAAAAACGATAGCCGGGTTTTTTTCAAATAGCATTTATCGCCCGCGAATCACCCTAATCCTCACGAATGGACAATCCTCTCTCCCATATTTATTCGGGCAAATTCGAGCAATTCGTGGGTAAGCCCAATCGATTCATTTCCTTAAATGTATGAAATTCGCAATTTGTAACGAAACCTATCAAGGCTGGGACTTGGCAAAGACTTGCGAGAGCGTCCGTAAAACTGGATACGAGGGCCTCGAGATTGCCCCGTTCACCTTGAATGAGGATCCCCGCGATATCACGACGGCGGAGGCGGAGGCAGTCGGCAATACCGTTCGCGATCACGGTCTCGAGGTTGTCGGCCTTCATTGGCTGCTGGTGAAACCCGAAGGCATGCATCTTACCACCCCAGACAACGGGATTCGCCAAAAGACCCTCGATTTCGGGCGACACTTAGCTGACCTATGCGCAGCCATGGGAGGGGATGTCATGGTTTGGGGAAGCCCAAAGCAGCGAAATGTATCCGAGGATGACAACTACGACGACGCATTTCAACGGGCCGCAGATTTGCTCCGTTCGCTAGGCGAGCACTGCCAGTCTTGTGGAGTGTCGGTCGCCATGGAGCCACTGGGAACCCAGGAAACGAATTTCCTTGCTTCCGCCAAAGAGACTATCTCTCTTATTGACCGTATTGATAACCCCAATATCAGGCTACATCTCGATGTGAAAGCGATGTATGCCGAGGGCGGTTCGATTCCTGGAATTATCGAATCGAGTAAAGACTATACCATTCACTTCCATGCCAACGATCCGAATTTGCTCGGTCCCGGCATGGGGGCCGTTGATTTCAATCCCATCGCCAGAGCTCTCGAGTCGAGTGGCTATGATCGCTGGGTGTCTGTCGAAGTTTTCGACTACTCACCCGGGGCAGAAACGATCGCCCGGGAAAGCCTCAATAACCTCAAAAACGTATTCACCCAAACCCACACGAAATCCCTATGAGCAACGAACCATCCGATAACAAACATGCCATGCTCGCCGAAGCCGAGGGCGCCCCTCTGCTGAGGCGGTTCGGAATTTATACCAAGCTTTCAGGCCCCGGTTGGCTCCAAGGAGCGATCACCCTGGGAGGCGGCTCGCTCGCTGGCGCCCTCTACCTCGGCGTCATCGCAGGATTCGGGCTCCTTTGGCTCCAGCCCCTGGCCATGCTTTGCGGCATCATCATGCTGTCGGCTATCGCCTACGTGACGCTGTCGACCGAAAAAGCTCCCTTCGGACTGGTCAATCAGCACCTCTCCCCTGCGCTCGGCTGGGCTTGGATGATCGCTACCATCATGGCCAACATAGTCTGGAGTATGCCTCAGTTCAACCTGGGACGGGCCGCCGTACAGGAAAACCTGCTACCTGCAGTGGGTAACAGCCATGCTTCGACCACAATCATTTGCCTCATCCTGCTCGGTATATCCTTTTTCGTCAACACGCTCTACGAGTCAGAAGGCAAGGGTGCCAAGACCTTCGACCGCATCATCAAAGTGATGGTCGGCCTGATCGTGCTGTCCTTCATTCTCGTTGTCGTCACCCTGGCGACAACTGGCGGTATCGACTGGGGCACAATCTTCGGGGGCATCATTCCTAATCCCAAGCTCCTCGTCGCTCCCGCTGCTAGCTACGCCGACCTGATTGCAGCGTCCAGCCAACCGGAGTGGTGGACTGCCAAGATCGTCAATGATCAGCGCGACATCATCATCGCCGCCTTCGGCACCGCGGTCGGCATCAACATGACCTGGCTGCTGCCCTACTCGCTTCTCAAAAAGCGCTGGGGCCGCAAGCATCGCAGCTTCTCCATCTTCGATTTGTCCATCGGACTCTTCATTCCCTTTTTCCTCGCTACGAGCTGCGTGGTCATTGCCGCCGCTTCTCAATTCCACGTGCAAACTGGCGATGTCGATCCAAACTCTCCCGCCGCGGCAGGCACTATCGCTCAGCTCGCAACCGCTCATCCGGGCGTTCCGAACGTCGCCGACAAGGAGCTCGCCCTGACTCTGGTCAAACGCGACAATTTCCAACTCGCCACTGCCTTAGAGCCTCTCGCCGGAAAAGTCATTTCCCAGACGATCTTCGGTTTTGGAGTTCTCGGAATGGCTCTTTCGACAATCATCATTCTCATGCTGATCAACGGGCTCGCCTTTCAGGAACTGCTCGGAAAGCCCGGCGACAAGGGCGCTTATTTCTTGGGTTGCGCCGTATCCGGAATCGCAGGGTTCATCGGGCCCTTCATTTGGTCCGGAGCATCGGCCGCATTAGCCATCCCCACATCCGTAATTGGCGGTTCGCTCATCCCCATCGCCTACTTCACGTTTCTGCTAATGATGAATTCCAAGAAAGTTCTGGGTGAACACCGTCCCGAAGGAACCGCTCGTTTGATCTGGAATATCCTGATGGGCGTCGCGACCGGAATCGCTACTCTCGGATCGATTTGGGTGCTTTCTGGGAAGGCCCACTTCAATAGCTGGCACGGAATGATTCCAGCCGCAGGCCTTGGGCTCTTGGTCATTTTGTTTATTGTGGGCGCAGCCTCGTTTATCAAAAACGAAAAAAGCTAATGAAATTCGGAATTATCGGTTCGGGCATGATCGCCCGCTTTCACGCAAAGGCTATCGAGGCCATGCCTGGGTCCGAGCTACGCTCGATCTACAGTCGAAACGCGGCGAGCTCGGGAGCCCTGGGCGAGGAATTCGGGTGCCAAGCCTTCGACGATCTGGATTCCTTTCTCGCGGACCCTGAGTTGGAGATCGTAACGATCGCCACCCCGTCAGGAGCCCACCTCGAGCCATCGATCGCGGCCGCTCGGGCTGGCAAGCACGTCATTTGCGAAAAGCCCCTGGAAGTCACCACTGATCGGGTGAACCAGATGGCGGCGATCGGAAAAGAATGCGGCGTAACGATATCGGGAATCTTCAATCGCCGCTTCAATCCTGGTCTTGTTGCTCTAAAGCGCGCCGTCGACGAGGGCAGGTTCGGCCAAATCTCGCTAGCCGATGCCTACATCAAGTGGTATCGGGATCAGGACTACTATGACTCGGGTCAATGGCGTGGCACTTGGGAACTGGACGGTGGCGGCGCTCTTATGAATCAGTCGATTCATGCCATCGATCAACTCCTCTATGTTACTGGGCCGGTCAAGTCCGTCGTCGCCTCCACTGCCACGCTCGCTCATGAGCGTATCGAGGTTGAAGATACCGCAGTGGCTTTGCTGGAATTCGAGAACGGAGCCCGCGGCGTGATTCAAGGCTCTACCGCCTGCTGGTCCAAAAATGGTCACGCCGCTGAAGTTCAGATTTGCGGTGACAGCGGATCCGCCTTCCTGGCAGACGACAAATTTCGCATTTGGGAATTCAAGGAAGAGGGACCAGAGGACGGGAAGATTCGAGCAGAGCAAATGATTAGCACCGACGCGATCGGGCAAGGCGCCAATGACCCGAGCGCCATCGACTTTTCCGGCCACCAACGAAACTTTGAAGATGTCGTTCAGGCGATAAAGGAAAACCGGGAGCCCTTGGTCAACGCTACTGAAGCCCGCAAAGCGGTCGCCCTGATAAACGCCATTTACGAAAGCGCCCAAAACGCCTCCAAGAAAATTCTGCTGTAAAGAACGGCACGCTCGTCCGAAACGTCGCAACCATGATCGAAGCCCTGATTTTCGATCTAGACAACTGCCTGGCTCCAGCGATGGAGATCGGGAGCGAGCTTTACGAACCTGCCCTCAAGGCCATCCAAGACGCGAATCTGGGAACGCTTTCCTCAAGCGCCCTCGATGCGGCCATTCACGACATCTGGTCGCACCCATTCGACTGGGTAGCCGACAAACATGGCTTTTCCGTCCCGATGCTGGAGGCGGGAATGCGAGAATTCGCGGAAATCGAAACTCAAGGCCCCCTATTTGGTTACGGAGATCTATCTGCGCTCGACTCTTTCGATATGCCCCTATTTTTAGTGACCTCCGGCTTTCGCCGCTTGCAAGAAAGCAAGGTTCGGGCCCTGGGAATCGTGGACCGGTTCCAGGACGTATTCGTCGACGCCCTAGACGAACCGGATACAAGGCTTGGAAAGAAACGAATCATTCAGGGAATCCTGGATACTCATAGCTACGCTGAAGAAAGCATAGTTGTGATCGGCGATAGTCCGCATTCGGAAATCAAGGCCGCCAAGGAGCTAGGTATCCGTTCCGTGCAAACCTTGAGACCCGGAGTCAAGCCAACCCCGGTTGCCACCTATCGTATTGAGAATTTGGGTGAACTGCCAGCCCTGCTGGAAAGCCTCGATTTAGAGAGTCTCGAATAATTGCGATTCGTTCGCTTTGAACTTGGTAGGGCTGACTGGGACAGTCAGCCCTACCATCATGAAACACGGGATTCTACCTCTAAGACATCTTATAAGGCTAAGAACCTATTGAAAGATACCCAACGATCGTATGTCCGGAACTGGATTCTGCCTCTGGCCTGAGCCTCGTCTGGCGAGAAACGGATCCTTGCCGGGGTCCCCCGCGTTCGATTCTTCCCCTTCGAAAGGTTGATCCTCTTCTTCATCGTCGTCGAAGACGAACTCATCAACATCGTCGAAAAGCTTAGTCATTCGGCGCACTTCCGATACGAGTATTAGTGACGGGTTAGAAACGCGGCCCTTTTTCACGAATTCAAACAGGCAAGGATAGTACTGCTTGGTATAGCGCTCTTTAAACGCATCCACCCATTTGTTGGAAACGCCGTTGCGATTCGCTAACAGGACTACATCAGAAAAATGGATACAGCAGTCATACCACGGGATCAATTTTTCTTCGTTGCTCGCTCTGAGGCAATCGACGACGCAAATTACCCTGCCCAGTTCGTATTCAGATTCTTGCAGCCACTCGTAGAAAGCTTCCACTGCGTCCGCAGGATCCGCAAGTCCGTCGGCAACAAGAAAAACGCAGTCTCCCGAAACTTGGCCTAAATCCATTTCTTCGCCTTCCCATTCGTAGGCTTGAATCCGGCAATTGGAGCGGCCAGTAGAGGGCAGTCCATTCCATCTCTCCGCATCCTCCTTCGGCACCCAAATCTCGGCCGAGGTCGCTGGATCCAGACCAAATTCAACGAGATCGGACACCACCGCTGCGCGACCACTCCCTCGAGACCCCAAGATTAGATATGCGTTCTTATTCAAGTGTAGAGCAAATTCTAACTTCGGTTGCGCAAGGCAATCAAAACGTAAAAATCCGGTTTTGCGCGTGCTGACGCATCCAATGATCCACTACTACCAAGTTCGTCATCGCTTCAACGATAGGTACGGCCCTCGGGAGAACGCAGGGATCATGCCGTCCACGGGCTTTCAGCTCCGTTTCATTCCCCTCCGTATCCACAGTCGGCTGGGACTGCAATAAGGTGGCGGTTGGCTTGAAAGCCACACGAAATCTGACTTCCTCGCCATTGGTGATTCCGCCTTGTACGCCTCCTGAACGATTCGATTTCGTACGAATTTCCCCATCCCGATTCTCGAAATGGTCGTTGTGTTCGGAGCCTTTCATCAATGAACCGGCAAAGCCGCTACCCACTTCGAAACCTTTCGTCGCCGGAAGCGAAAGCATGGCTTTGGCCAAGTCTGCTTCGAATCGATCGAAAACCGGTTCGCCCAAACCGACGGGGAGATTGCGAGCGACACACTCGATAACGCCTCCCACCGAGTCCCCTTGACTGCGAACTTCGCGAATTCGCTCAATCATCGCCTGGGCCGTCTCGGCGTGGGGACAGCGAACCGGATTGGCTTCCACTAGCTCAGTGGAAACATCCGTTGAATCAGGCATCTCAATATCGTGGATACGCTTGACGTAAGCGATTGTTTCGACAGCTCCCGCTTCCTTCAAAATCTTTTTGGCCACGGCGCCAGCGGCCACACGCCCAATAGTTTCCCGAGCAGAGGATCTTCCACCACCCTCGGGATTACGGTGGCCAAATTTGGCCTGATAGGTGTAGTCCGCATGGGATGGCCGGAACTTTTCCTTCATTTCCGCATAGGCTTCCGGGCGCTGATCCTTATTGAAAACCAGCATAGAAATGGGTGTGCCCGTAGTTTTCCCTTCGTAGAGCCCTGACAAGATTTGCAAGCGGTCCAACTCTTTTCGCGGGGTCACGATATCACTCTGACCTGGCCGGCGTCGATCGAGCTCGAGCTGTATCTCTTCCTCGGACAGCGGCAGGTTCGGAGGACAACCATCAATGATAACGCCTACCGCTCCTCCATGACTCTCGCCCCAGGTGCTGATAGTAAAAAACTTGCCGAAGCTGTTTGGCATGCGACGACCCTACGCCCATGTATGCGCGGATAAAGTAAAAAGTACGACCCGACCGCTACGAGAGTGTCCCAGTGACGATCAAAGTTAAATCACTGGATCGAAACCGCCTGGATCGGCATTCCCGATCTGCTGATTCATACCTAACGCCGGACTTGCCTCTTTGCAGGTCCCAATATTCTTAGCCGGTACGCCAACCACCGTGCAATGAGGTTTAACGTCCTTTAAAACGACACTGCCTGCTCCAATCTTGGCACCTTCTCCGATCTTAATATTGCCGAGCACTTTTGCTCCCGCGGCTATGAGAACGCCATTCCCCACTTTCGGATGCCTGTCTCCGCGCTCTTTACCCGTTCCGCCAAGCGTCACTCCGTGCAACAAGGATACATTGTTTCCCACTACGGCGGTTTCCCCGATCACCACGCCAGTAGCATGATCGATCAAAATGCCATGGCCGATGGTCGCGGCAGGATGTATGTCTACGCCAAATACTTTGGAAATCAAACTCTGCAAGTAGAGCGCGAGCGTTTTCCGCTCCTCGTACCAGAGGTGATGGGCGAAGCGGTAGGCCGACAAGGCGTGGAAGCCTTTGAAGAATAGAAACGGGTTGAGATACCCGTTGGCAGCTGGGTCGCGATCTTTAACCACCTCCAGATCAATGCGGATGCTCTGCTGCATCGATTCTTCGGATTCCAAAATCTCCAGGAATAGATCGCGTAGCGTTATCCCCGGCAGGATCTCGTCACGAAGTTTCGAGGCCAAGGTGTAACTGAGAGCCGTATCAAAAGATTTTTGGCCTTGAATTGTCTCCTCGAGATAAGCCACCAACAGCCCCTCATTCTTGCCTGCCTGTTCAGCCTCCACTCGAAGCGATTCCCATATGTTGTCGTTGCTAAATTCCATCGTAAGATTCAAGCGAATCGGAATGCTAGGACATACCTACACGAACGCCAACCCTAATTCTTAAACCCTAGTCAACCGACAACCGGCCGAGTGAAAATTTGATTGCGATAAGCAAAATCGCCAATCTTTCCCCTGCGCCAGAGGGGGGCCTAAAGTTGGAGAGAAGTTCGACAAATCGAGGCTCCTTAATTATCCTGATTGTTAACAGCAAACCTTACAAAAATCAGTCATTATAAGGAAGATACTCATTCTAATCGTCTTTCTTATCACCGTATCCGGAATCAGTTTTGGGGACGTAATTGTCACTAAAAGCGGTTCGAAAATCATTGGAAAAATCAAAGGAATCGATGTTGGAAAAATCCCCGTCGCGACCGATTTAGCAGGCGAAATCGTCATCGATCAAGGTCAGGTGGACCAGATGACAACGGATGAGCCCGTGTTCGTATCCTTAGAGGATGGGGCTGCCTATTCGGGAAAATCACAGGAACGCCCAATGGCTCGCTAAACATCGCCACAGACAACGGCGATCTCGCTGTCACCGTAGAAAAGGCTAAGGAAGGCTGGAAACCCGGAGAGAAAAGCCCGACGCAAACCCGGCAAGCTGAGGAAATGGATAAACTTCGCCGCCAATGGGCCTATAAAGCAGCATTGGACCTGACTGGCAAAAGCGGCAACTCTGAGAGTACTGGCTTCGGTATGAATTTACGGGCCACGCTTCAAGGTCCTGATGATCGACTGGAGTTTTTCGGTCGCGCCAACCTCGAAGAGACTGACGGGCAAAAGAGCGGCGACGATGCTCGCGCAGGTGTCGACTATTCCAATCAGCTCAACGATGCCTGGAACTGGTATGTCAGCAGCGAATTCGGGCGAGATGTCATCAAGGATACCAATCTATTCGTCACCACCGCCGCCGGTTTTGGTTACACCTTCGCCAATACGGAAACGCGTTTCCTCTATCTCCGCGGCGGTTTCGGCTATCGCTTTGAAGACTATTCGGTCTCTAGCGGCCGCGAAGAACTCAGCGCCGCCAGTATGGATTTCGGTCTCGAGCACAAAGAAAAACTCAAATGGGGCAATCTAGTGAATCGTATCAAATTCACCCCTGCCATTGAGGATTTCGGAAGTTTTCGAATCTATCAAGATACGGCTATCGACCTGCCCCTCAAAGTCGATGCATACAGCGTCAGGCTGGGATTCGCCAATGATTATGACAGCGATGCGGACCTTAGCGGTCTCGACGAGTTGGATACGACCTACTACATCCGCCTCGTTCTCAATTGGCAGTACGCGAGGTCGGATTTTTTAAATTGGTAGGGCTGACTATCCTAGTCAGCCGAGCAGGACCGAATTTAGGCTGCTTAGGGATAAGCAGCCCTACTAGAAATCACGCGGGCTGAAGCACCGCGCTACTGAACTCTGCCTTGCCATCAAAGAAATTATTGCACCAAGCCTCCCTAAGAGCATTGGGCAATGACCATTACGATTAGCTTTCGTCTTCCATCCCGAAAACCGCTTCAACGTAATTATCAATTTGATACGCTTGAAGGTCATCGGGCTGTTCTCCAAAACCAAGAAAGAATATAGGCAATTTCAGTTCTCGATAAATACCCACTAGCGAGCCCCCGCGACTCGTCCCATCCAGCTTAGTGACTATCAAACCGTCGAGGCCGAACTTCTCGTGAAATACTTTGGCCTGCTCGATGGAATTGGATCCCAAACTTCCATCGACAACGAGAAGGCTATAGTGCGGTGCGGTTTCGTCATGCTTTTGCAATACGCGCCGTATCTTGCTAAGCTCGTCCATCAAATTGCTTTTGGTATGCAGACGGCCCGCCGTATCGATGATCAGCGTATCCTTTTCTCGGCTCTTTGCCGCTTGCCAAGCGTCAAAAGCAACCGCCGCCGCATCCGCTCCTCGCTCGCCTGATACGATATCCAAGTTGAGCCGATTGGACCATTCCTTTAGCTGCTCAATGGCGGCCGCCCGAAAGGTGTCGCATGCGGCAACGAGTACCTGGCGACCATCGGTTTTGCATTGGCTTCCTAGCTTCGCCGTCGTTGTTGTCTTTCCTGAGCCATTGACGCCGACGAGACAGACAACTGTTGGACGATCTTTCTTATACTCGATGATTCCTTCCGATCCATCGAGAACGCGCTTCAAAACAGCGGCTCCAATCGCCGCTACATCCTGCCCTCTAAGGGATTTATCTTTTCGGTAGGCCTCCTTAGTCTCCTCGACGATCTCCTCAGTTGTCTCGTATCCAAAATCTGCTGAGTAGAGGGCTTCCTCAAGTTCTTCAATGGAGGATGCATCTAGCTTAGCCCGCTTGAAAAGCCCGCCCGTCGCGTCGGCTATACTTTGGGCAGACTTCGACAGCCCTTCCTTGAATTTTCTAAATAGCGATCGCATTTTCCTATGGGTCTACGACATCTTCTCGTTCCGCCAATCCCGAAATGGAAACGCACTAGCAATTTATTCCCAGCTCGCCTGACGGGAAGGCCGATTCAATTGCCCACGCAGACGATCGAGAACGCCATTTACAAACCGCCGAGATTCCTCCGCGGAATATTGCTTACTCAAATCGATCGCTTCGTTGATGGTCACCACCGGAGGAATATCTTTCCTGAAGAGCAGCTCGTAGATCGCCATACGGAGAATAGAAAGGTCGATTTTGGCAATTCGGCCGAAGTCCCAATTGCTGGCGATTTCCTGTATTTTCCCATCAATCGACTCCACGTTTTCTATGACGCCGAATATTAGCTCGTCAGCAAAAGCATAGTAATCGCGCTCCTCTTCCTGCCCTTCGTAAAAGACTCTTAGATCATCATTTAGATCCGAGGGCTCGTTGAGCGACCACGAGTACAAGTATTGCATGCAAGCAATACGGCATTGGCGTCGCTGTGATTTTTTTTGCTCAGCCATCTACAAATTCAGCGGAGTCTGCGGCGCAAATGGGCCATCTCCAAGGCGCACTCGCCAAATTCCTTTCCCTTCGGAATTGACCCGACGCAGCGCTCCCTAACTTGCTCTTCGCTATCGCCCACAATGACGCCGTTCACCACAGGGATGCCCGACTCTAAAGCAACTTGCTGCAGTCCCATATTCGATCCGTCAGCGACCATTTCATAGTGACGCGTTCCCCCGGCAATAATCGCCCCCAAAGCGACAATAACATCGTACCTTTCACTGCCTGCCATCATTTGGACAGCGATTGGAAGCTCATTCGAGCCTGGCACCCTCTCGATCGACACTTGCTCGTCCGGCACTCCGGAATCCGAGAGAGCGGAAAGAACCCCTTCGAGCAATCCCTCCACATAGGTCTGATTGTAACGAGCCGCCACGATGGCGACCTTGAAGTCAGCCCCATCAATCGAAGCAGGTTCTGGCGAGAGTCGGCTCATATTAAGAACGAAAGAGTTACCGGGAATGGGGTGCTTAGCGCGGGATGTAAAGACGGAACTGATGCCAGTTTAGCGGCGCTTCTTCTTTAAGTGTCGGATCATCTCCAGCTCGGCAGGCAGCAATCGGCTAAACTTGCTCTTGGGCCACAATCTCAAGGCCGTATCCATCGAGGCCAACGACATTGCGGCTAGTATTCGAAAGTAGTCGGATCTTCTCTAAGCCGAGGGCCACCAAAATCTGGGCTCCGATTCCGTAGTCCCTCAGCCCCATATCAACTGGCTTGGACATACCTCCTTCGATTTGCGACAAGCCTTTATCCGGACGGCTAATCAGCACGACCGCGCCCCGTCCCTCATCGGCGATTCGGTGCAAAGCCGCGCTCAGGTAATCCGCTCTTTGGTCACCCTTCATCCTAAACAGATCGACGAAAACGTTTTCCGCGTGCACGCGAACGAGCGTGGGCTCCGGACCGAGCTGACCTGCGACGATGGCGTAGTGCTCACGCTGATCGATCTTGCTTTGGAAAACCTTCAGCCTGAAGGATCCAAACTCGCTCTCGAAAGGCAGATCCTGAGTTTCCTCGACCAGTTTATCGCGCTTGCTCCGATACTCGATCAACGCGGCTATCGATATCATCTTCAGTCCAAATCGCTCTTTGAAAGCCGCCAGTTCAGGCGTACGAGCCATGGACCCATCGTCATTCAGTATCTCGCAGATCGCAGCGCAGGGGAAGAGTCCCGCAAGCGAGGCCAAGTCTATAGCCGCCTCGGTATGGCCTGCTCGTTCCAGCACACCCCCATCTTTTGCCTTCAGCGGAAAAGTATGTCCCGGCTGGACCAGCTCATCCGGTCGCGTCTCCGGATCGCCCAATAGCTGGATCGACCGGGATCGATCGTACGCGCTGATTCCTGTGGATATCCCTTCTGCGGCGTCGACAGACACAGTGAAACCAGTTTTGTGGGATTCCCGATTCTCGTCGACCATCTGATTGATGCCCAGCCGTTGCAAGTGATGGGCAGTACAGGGAACGCAAATGAGGCCTCGGGCGTGACTAATCATCATGTTCACCACTTCTGGCGTAATCTTGGAAGCCGCCACGATCAAATCGCCTTCATTCTCACGAGATTCGTCATCCGTGACGATGACCGGCCGGCCAGCGGCGATTTCAGCTATCGCGTCTTCAACACGGTCAAAGGAAGTTTCTGACTCCACAAGGCTCATTGTGGAAATAAAATGAAAGGAGCCAGCTGATGAAGACAATCAGATATCGGATCGATTTTACCTCTAGACGCAAAAAGCGAGAGCCCGTTTTCGAACTCCCGCTTCTTAACAATCCATCTAAATATAAAATAGGAACAATATCTAAAACACGAAACGTCTAATAAAAATTGGTCGTAGGGTGTTTAACGTCCCACTACCCATCGAGCTTGAGTAAATTTCTCCATTTTTTCAGAAATTCTTGTGGGAAGCGCTCACATCCGCATCGAGAACACAACGGATCCAACCATCGAGATCCGTCGTAATCACCTCTATTGCGCTTTGTTTCAGGAACTTAGACAGACATAGGTGAGGCATCTTAAAAAATCCTGAATAGATGGGCGATCCACTCTTTTTTCTCGAAAGCCGTCCGCAATATCGGCTTTCTCAGGGTCCTTCGCACCTGCTGCAATCCGTGATAGCCGCCGAGAATCTAACTAAAACCTTTCGCGACAAAAAACGCGGGCTCGTTAGGGCGGTGACCGACGTAAGCTTTCATTGCCAGCCGGGGGAGATTTTCGGGCTCCTGGGAGCGAACGGGGCCGGGAAAACGACCACTCTCCGCATGCTGGCAACCTTGCTTGAGCCTACCAAAGGGTCCGCCACGATAGCGGGTTACGATATTGGCTCCCATCCACAAGACGTCCGCCGGTCGATCGGTTTTCTCTCGGGCAGCACTGCCCTCTATGGTCGGCTCACCGCCAAGGAAATGATCCGTTACTTCGGGCAGCTTAACGGAATCACTGGCTCGACATTGCAACAGCACACGAATGAGCTCATCGAGCAGCTGGAAATCGGGGAGTTTCAGGACGGTCGTTGCGACAAGCTCTCCACTGGCCAAAAACAGCGAGTCTCCATAGCCCGATCGATCGTCCATAGCCCGCCGGTTATGATCTTTGATGAACCGACGAGCGGTCTCGATGTGATGACCTCCCAAACAATCATGGCATTCATCGAACAATGCCGGAGTGACGGTCTTACCGTGGTTTTTTCCACTCACATCATGAGCGAGGTTGAACGACTTTGCGATCATGTGGCCATCGTCCACCATGGGAAGATAGCCGCAGAAGGAACCGTTCCGGAGCTACGGTCGCAAACCGGCGAGTCGGCCATGGAGAACGTGTTTCTGAAAGTCGTCAACGAACTGGAAGCCGAGAATGTTTAAACACTCTCTAAGTTTAGTCGTATTCAAGAAGGAATTCCTCGAATCCATACGAGACAAACGTGTCATCCTAGGCGTAATTATTTCTCCACTACTCGTGACACCTTTGCTGATGGGGACGATTCTTTTTTTCGCCGGAAAAAAGGAGATCGAAAAACGGCAAGCGATAATTGACATCGGCATCGTGGAAAACGGCTCCTTTTCGGAGCTGACAAACTGGCTTGAAGAAAGGGAATCCACCAAAACGAGCCATTTCCCAACAAAAGAGGAAGCCTCGCAAGCGATCCAAGATCGAACTATTCGAGCAGCGATAGTCGTTTCCAAAGATGCCCAAACGCAGTATCAAGCCAACGGGTCGGCCGCTCTGGAGATTCTGTTTAACGCGTCGAACGAAAATTCTATCAACGGTCTAAGTCGAGCCCAGCGACTTATCAGGCAGTTCGATGAATTTGCACTAGAAAAACGAATACGGGCGGAGTCTCTTCCCGAATCCTTCGCATCGCCTACAGAGATAGAAACTACTAATCTCGCCACTAGCAAATCGACGGGTTCGCTCGTGCTCGGAATGATACTCCCCTACCTCATCGTCATCAGCGCCGCCTTCGGTGGGATTCAGACTGCGTTCGATCTTTGCGCAGGCGAAAAGGAGCGCGGCACTATGGAAACGCTGCTCGTGTCTCCGGCATCTCGAGAAGAACTCGTGCGCGGAAAACTGCTAACGATCTTGCTTATTAGCCTAATCGCCTCGCTATGCGCCATTACCGGGATTCTAGCGCCCTTGGCCTTCGGCCTAGAACTCTTTAAGGATCTTGTTGGCGACCAGATCTCATTCGATCTCCTATCCATTTTATGGATGCTTCTTCTCGTCATTCCATTAGCTCTTTTCACCTCATCCCTGCTATTGGTTATTTCCAGTTTCGCCCGAAACCAAAAGGAAGCGCAAACCTACATCCTCCCCTTCATTTCAGTGGTCCTCCTACCAGCAATCCTCTCGTCCGTCTTAGGCGCGGAGTCGAATATCTATACGGCATTTATCCCCGTATTGAATATTTCCCTTACCATGAAACAGATTTTCGGCAATCTGTCCGAACCCCTCTATTTCGCGATCTCGCTCTCAACATCTCTTCTCTACGCCTACCTCGCCATGCGCCTAGCGACCGCACTCTTCCAAAGAGAGCAAATTCTCTTCAGAACTTGAAGCCCTCTCTAGGCCCTCAACGGTTCGCGTAGGTATCGTAATCCGCTACCGTCGCTGGATGCAACTCGACCCAGTGACCAGGACTGACCTCCTGGTAGCGTCCATCCTGCGATGCGATTTCTTCACTCACTTCAATCGGGCTTCTCCGAGCGAAAGCGCAACCCGGCGGAGGATCGATCGGCGAAGGGACATCCCCTCTCAGTACAATCCTTTCGCGTTTCCTGGAAGGATCTGGCGTGGGGATCGCCGAAAGGAGAGCCTTTGTGTATTCATGTACTGGATTGTTAAAAAGTTCATCTCCTGGAGCTTCCTCGACCAGCTTGCCCAAATACATTACCCCGATGCGATCGGAGATTACTCGCACTACAGCCAAATCATGGGCTATGAACAAGTACGACACGCCCATCTCCTTCTGCAAATCCATCAATAAGTTCAAGATCTGGCTTTGCACGGACACGTCCAATGCCGAGACAGGTTCGTCGCAAATGATGAGTTTCGGTTCCAGGGCAATAGCCCTTGCGATTCCAATGCGCTGGCGTTGTCCCCCAGAGAATTCGAAGGGATAACGGTCCGCCGCTTTCGATTCCAAGCCAACTTTGTCGAGTAATTCTTCGACCTTGGCGTTTCTAAATGCCTGGTCGCCTATTTTCTGGATGATGAAGGGCTCCTCTAGAATCTCGCGAACTGTGTGACGAGAATTAAGCGACTCAGCCGGATCCTGAAAGACTATCTGCATATCCCTTCTCAGGGGCCTCATAGCTGCTCTACTCAGATTTCCGATTTCCTGGTCCAAAAAATTGATCTCGCCCTGCGTGGGCTTAAGCAATCGGCAGATCGCCTTTCCTAGGGTAGACTTCCCGCAACCGGACTCGCCAACAAGGCCGTAGGTCTCGCCGGGGCCGATTCTCAGGTCAACACCATCAACCGCTTTGCAAAACTTCTTAGCCCTCGAGAATACGCCTTCCTTGACCGGAAAATGCACCTTCAAACCTTTTACATCGAGGAGTTGAGCCTCGCTCAAACTGTCCGTACTTGTTACCATAAACCAACTACACTAATCTACGCGAACATAAGAGCAATCCTCGACCCAGTGACCCGCTTCGACCTCAATCATTCCAGGACGTTGCTCCTTGAACGATGCGGAATTTAAGTATTCGCCAATCCGAGGATGGGGAGATCGCGGCGCGAAGCGCGCTCCCACCGGCATCTCCATCAATCCCGGCACATGTCCATCGATTGTATTCAAACGCTGCTTTCGTGGCGAATCCAATCGCGGTATGGAATTTAGCAAACCAACGGTGTATAGATGCTGAGGATTGTCGAAAATCTGCGTGACGCTGCCTCTCTCCGCCACTCTTCCCGCATACATGACAACTACGTCGCTACACGTTTCAGCGATCACTCCCAAGTCATGCGTAATCATAATAACCGCCATTCCGAGCTCCTTCTGAAGCGATTGCAAAAGCTCCAATATCTGAGCTTGTACCGTGACATCCAGGGCAGTTGTCGGCTCATCGGCTATCACCAGTTTGGGCCTACAGGCTAACGCTATCGCTATAACCACGCGCTGCCTCATTCCTCCTGAAAGTTGATGCGGATACTCGTCTACCCGGACTTCTGGGGCGGGAATCCCTACCATTTTCAATATCTCGACTGCCCTGTCCAAAGCATTCTTCTTGTTCAGACCTTCGTGAATCGATATCGACTCGGCGATTTGCCGCCCCACTTTGTGCACGGGATTCAGAGCGGTCATAGGCTCTTGGAAAATCATACCAATTTCGTTTCCTCTGATAGCTTGCATCCGCTCATCAGAAGCTTGGATCAAATCTTCGCCCTCGAATAGGACGGAGCCAGACAAGACTTTACCGGCAGGACGCGGCAGCAGACTCATGATAGACATGGCTGTGACGCTTTTTCCGCAGCCCGATTCGCCGACGATTCCCAAGGTACTACCAGCGGCAAGATCGAATGAAACGCCATCCACCGCCGTCACTCGCCCGGCGTCCGTATCAAACGCAGTCGTCAAGTCTTCAACCGATAGTAATGGTTCGCTGCCGTCCATTCCTCGCGTGACTAGATCGATCTAGTTCTTGTACTGGTCGAACACCTTAATCGATTTCTCGAAGGTCTCATCAGATCGCAAAGCCCTGAGAGTCCTTCGCTTCTCTTCCACGTCCATCCAGCTCAAGGCGAACTCGCTCGAGCTCTCGCTTATCATCAAATTAAAGTCATCCGGATAGTACCGCCACCGCCAATATCCAATACGGTAAAAAGGTATTTGAAATGCTGGTACAACCGAGGCATCATTATGGATTATTTCCTCCATGTTATGGGCCATCTTTATCATTTCCCCCGAATCAGTCGATGCTCGATAAGCATCTATTAGATCATCCAATTCTGGAATGTTCATACTATTGAGGTTATTAGTCTGCGTTTTGATCGACCCATCGGGATTGTAGGCATTGATCGAGTGGAAGGTTTCCCAATAACGCGGATACATCTCCGCGCCGTAACCCCAGGCCATGAAATGGATTTCATGCTGTTTCTCCATTGCCAGCTTGAAGCCAGCAGTGCTGTCCATTATCTGCAGGCGGAGCTCTAAACCGGCTTTGGCCGCCTCTTCTTTTATTATCGTTAAGGCATCTTTCAGCGTGGTGTATCCGGTCGTTAAGGATACAGACAGTTTCGTTCCTGCGTCATTAACTAGGATTCCGTCCGGACCGCGCTCCGTGAAACCCGCTTTGGCGAAATGCTCAAGCGCCTTGTCCACTGAAAATTCTCTCGCCTTGATTTCGGGATGCGTAAATGGGCCGTAGCCGATAGCAGTATGATTGAGGCGCTGATAGTCCCCGCGGAAATACTTATCAATCACGAGCTGCCAACTTGAGGCGTATTGGATGCCTAAACGTATGTTGCGATCGTTTAGCAATGGCCTGTCCCGGTTGATCCACATCGCGTAGGGCGGTCGCGGACGCTGATTATAGAAAACCGCTTTTTTGACCAATCCTCTTTCTACAAGAGGATCGTCATCAGGCAATTTGTCGTACCAGTATTCAGCCAGCGTCAGGCTCGCTGCATCCAGCTCTCCCTTCTTGAACATCTCGAAGGCTTTGGCGACATCACGCACAACCGTTATATGCCGCTTGTCGTAATTAAAGCGGTAACGAAAGTTTCTCTTATCCTTGGCCCACCAATCCTCCAGTCTCGTAAAAGTGAGCGATTCTCCCTTTCGAATATCCTCATCCTCGAGAATGTAAGCGGCCGTCGTTGGGGCGAACCGCCATTGATAGCGCTCCGGAAAATCGTCTCCCAACTCGCCATAAAAATGTTCTGGAACGGGTATGTCTTCCAAGACATAGGTGGCAAAATTGGGCTTATCTACCGAAACCCGAACTGAAAATGTTAACTCGTCGTATTTGGTGATTCCCGAGAAAAAGCGATTGTAGAAGTTATTGTACCAAGGAGCCTTGATGTAACTGCTGTGCATGAAGAAGAACTTGAAAAGAAAGTCATCTGCAGTGATCGGTTCGCCGTCGGACCAACGGGCATTGGGATCGATACGAACGTACACAGTTTGATTAGCTTTGTCGATGGCCCACTCCTTCGCTAAACCGGCTATGTAACGAAATCCGTCGGGGCCGATTTCGTCGATATTCGGATGTCTATGGGCGATGAGTACGGCAACATCGTCCAAAAGAAGCGTCCTGAAAGAACCGTTACTATCCGGACCAATTGTCCTGAGCGTTCTAGGAAAGTCCTGGATCGTTCCGTAGGAGGTGCCTCCCTTTTTGGCCTTCGGCGAGCCGATTTCCGGAAGATCTGAGCCATCTTCCCAAGCGAGGTCGGAGGGCAAATCCTCCAAGCTCTTGAACTGGAAAAATTTTGGGAACTCGCCAGCTGCAATGCGTCCATCGAGTTCCTCTTGCGTGACCTCGCCGTTCTCCAGTTGATCTTGGACCTCTATTGGCAATGCCACTTTTGTCTGGTAATAATCCTTGACCTCGGCCTTGAGGCTCTGGACTCTCGCTTGCAGCTCGGCATCCTGCTCTTTCGAGCTTTCGTCATTCTTGGACGAGCACCCCAAAAAACCAAATACGGGAACTACTAATATTGCTAAACTATATAGTGTTTTCATGGCTGATTATCTCCTTTATTGGTAAACTGTAAATTTCTTTGGATCGAAAGCTTCCCTAATTGCCTCCCCCACAAAGGCCACAAGCGTTAATAGGGAAACGAGAGCGAAAAAGGAAGAAGCCACAATCCAAGGGGCCGTAGTTAAGTTATCGGTACCTTGTTTCAGGAGCTCGCCCAAACTGGGAGTTGGTGGAGGCAATCCAAAGCCTAGGTAGTCTAACGCTGTCACCGCCGTAATGGCTCCCACAATGGTGAAAGGCATGAACGTCACGATAGTGGCAAGTGTATTGGGTATAATATGACGAAAAATAATTCGCAAAGGCCCGCCGCCAAGAGCCTCGACCGCGGATACGTAATCCCTGGCTTTCTCCTTATAGGCGCCCGTTCTCATGTAGTAAGTCATCCCCATCCAGGAAAATGCCACCATTATCGTGAGCAAAATCAAGATACGCGAGGTATTGGATAAAGTGCTGGGAACGACGGAAAAGACGATGATAACCACGTATAAAAACGGCATGTTCGACCAAATCTCGATCAGTCTTTGACCAACCAAATCCACCAGTCCTCCAAAATACCCCATTAGGCAGCCGATCGCTATTCCAATAACATAGGTCAAAATGAGGAATGCCATTGAGAACACGAGAGCGATTCTTAGACCATAAAAAAGCCGAGCTACAATGTCGCGACCCGTCGTATCCGTACCCAAGAAGTGCCGGTCGGCGAACGATGGAGGCGTCGGCTTAAAGATGCCTTCATACTCGTTATTTTCAAATGGATCGTAGGGAACGAGCGGCATGAGTAGCCAATTTCCGGAATCTTCCGCTCTGAATCGCTCCTTCAATTCTCGATAATTCGTTTCGTACGAGTATCCCAGACCGAATGTTTCCCCTGGGATGAATTCGCCGTAAGTGGGAAAATAATACTCGCCCTCATAGTGCACTACCAAGGCTCTGCTATTTATGAGCAGCTCAGCAAAGGCGCTCAGCGCCGTCAGGAATAGTATCGCCAAGAAGGAGTAGTAGCCGCGCTTGATGTTGCGAAAGCGATTAAGTTTCTTGGCTGTTAGCGGATTCAGGCGCATCTCGACGGACTATTTGAAGCGTATTCTGGGGTCGACGATCGCCACCAAGGCATCGGATATGACATTTCCTAGCAAAAGCAGGAGGCTCGATAGAAAGACAATTCCCATGACCACTGGGTAGTCTCTATCGAAAACGGCGTTTATTCCGAGCAATCCAAGACCATCTATGTCGAAAATCGTTTCGATGAGAAACGAGCCCGTGAGAATGAGAGTGATATTCTGCCCGAAGGTCGTCGCTATCGGTATCATGGAATTCCTCAATGCGTGCTTGAAAACGCTTTCCTTGTAAGAAAGCCCCTTGGAGATCGCCATTCGCATGTAGTCGGCCGCCATGTTGTCCATCAAATGGTTTTTCATAAGGAGCGTCGTTACGGCGAAGCTTCCGACCAGATAGCATATCAGTGGTAGCACGGAGTGGCTGGCAATATCGCCCACTTTCTCAAAGAAAGTGAGATCCTGAAAATATATGCTCTTGAATCCACCCATGGGGAACCAGCCGAGCCTCGCGGAAAAGAAGAGGAGCAAGAGCGAACCGAGAGCATATCCAGGGATCGAATACCCAAAGAAAACGAGAATCGAAGAGTATGTATCGATAGAGGTATTGTGCTTTATCGCCTTTACCATCCCCAAAGGGATGCAAACGATGTAGGTGATGAACATAGTCGTCACTCCATAGAATAGCGAAATGGGAAAGCGGCTCTTGATCTGGCCCCATACTGAATCCTGGTAACGAGTCGATGTGCCCAAGTCTCCCTGCAACAGCTTTCCCAACCAATTAAAGTAGGCGACGATGGCGGGCTTATCGAAACCATAATACTCTTTGAGCTCCTGCATCTGGGCATCCGAAAGCCCTGAGCCCTCCCCCACGGACGAGCCTCCGCTACCGGACATTTGAGCGCCTTGACCCACACTGGCCATTTGAGCCTCCATGATCGCCCTCTCAAGAGGCCCACCGGGCACAAACCTAGTGATGACAAAAACGATAAGCGTCACCCCCAGCACCGTGGGCGGGATTAAAAGAAGACGCCTTAAGAAGTAGTCGCGCATAAAGCCACAGCCTTCTCATAAGTCCATCGGGGCCTTATGCGAAGCGATAATTCATTTTTCACCCAATGATACGGCCTAGAATCGGTTTTGCCTCAACAAATTTCGGCCAAATCGTATCACGTCGACCGGCGAATATCGCCAAACGGCCGAAATAGCGTTAATCGCTGTGCTCTAAAACGCGGGATTTTGCCTTTATGTACACCCGGTTCGCGAAATGGTACGATCAGCATTATCGTTCGATTAAGGACTACGAGGGGGAGTGCGAGCGGCTGGCTTACTTGTTGGGGAAGCTGGATCCGTCTCCTGCCAAGCTGCGGGGCGTTTGCTGCGGGACGGGGGAGCACGCTTGGATTCTTAGGGAAAAACATGGTTTCTCGGTCGATGGCATCGATCTCGAGCCCAACTTGATTGCGATCGCCCAGGAGAAAAACCCGGATAACGCCTTCAGCGTTGGAGATATGAGGCGATTTTCGATTCCCAAACGTTACGATGCCATCACTTGCCTGTTCAGCTCGATCGGATACGCGGAGACTGAAAATGGGCTGAAGGAGGCGATTCAATCAATGAGCAGACATTTGAAACCCAAGGGATGGTTGATTATCGAGCCTTGGGTCGAACCGGCAGAATGGGATCCGAAGTTGGTGAAGAGCTCCCGAAGCGAAGATGAGGAGCGCAAAGTGTCCATCGACCAGCGACGGATCGCTAGGACAGATGGCTCGGTATCCGTGATCGATATTGAATACCGTATCGACACCCCGGATGAACAACTGGCCTTTACGGAAACCCACCGGATCGGCCTTTTCTCAGGAGAGCAAATCGAAACCGCGCTAGAAAGTTGTGGGTTCAAATCTCGCTATATACCCAAGGGAATGCTACCTCATCAAGTGTACCTGGCACAGTTGGGCGCCTAATCCAGCGATAGGGTTGCCCAGCACGAGCCGGGGACGTCTCGCGCCACCTTTCTTGCATGCAAGAAACAAGATCGCGGGATAAACCCGCTCCTACAGCCCGCAACAAACCGGGCATCCTTCCATCATTTGGATAAGTTGACGCGTACGGACGAACGCGAGCGGTGGTAGGCACGCTAAGAATTTCGCTTTCCAATCCCGTCGGCGATCCGCTCAGCGATTTCTCCTTCGAATTGAAGCGAACGAGTTGGGAAGGCCATCGAAGCTCCTCTGGCCTCCACGGCCTTCATAATCTTGATATTGATCCGCTGCCGAATGTCCATGTGCTTCAACCAAGCCGTGGTCGTGGTGAAATAGTAAACGAGAATCTGCAGAGAGCTGTCGCCAAAATCGGTGAAGTTGACCAAGATAAAATCCTGCTGCACTCCTTCGTCGTCCCGCAACAGCTGTTTAATGTCTTCGACTAGATCGTGCATGGTGTCCGCAGGAGTGCTGTAGGTAACGCCAATGTACTGCTTGACCCGCCGCTTGGGCATGCGGCTCCAGTTCTCGATCATCTCATTGGCCAGCACCTTGTTGGGGATCGACATCAGGGACTTGGACCACGTTCTTACTTTCGTCGAGCGCATGCCGATCGCCTCGACATCGCCATCCACTTTATCCCCCACCTGTATCCAATCACCCACTTTGAAAGGACGATCCGCTACGAGAGATACGGAGCCGAAGAAGTTGCCCAGTGTTTCCTGAGCAGCCAGAGCCACGGCCAAACCGCCAATCCCAAGGCCGGCCAATAAAGAGCTTACGGAATAGCCCAAGTTCTGCACGACCAGGATCACTGCAACGATTAGAAGAAAGGTCCGGGCCGCTTTCTGAATCAACGGAATGAATCCATAGACCGCCATGTCGCGCTCTTTAGCGACTCCCATCATGGTCTCCGCCAAAACGTCGACTGCGCGCAAGATAGCCCAGAAAACGATGGTCATGGTAGCCCCTTTGACGCCAAGCACGATCGCCTTGTCCCACTCCGGCGATAGATTGAGAATCGTCAGGGCGACAAATAGCCCGATGACAAATACCATCCAGCCTACAGGCGCTCGCATAGCCGGTACCATTTTGTCGTCAAATTCCCACGACGTTTTAACCGCGATCCTGTGCAACCAGTTTTCAAAAAGGTATCCGACAATTTTCCGAGCAACGTAGGTCAGCAAAATAATAACAAAACTGGTCAACAACCGACCCCAGGAGTTTTCCCCAACATCCTCTTGAAAAATCTCGCTCAGCTTACCCCGCACCTCCGATCGGACGGCAGCGAACTCGCTAGATTGCCCTTCAGCCGCGATGGCCGCATCGAGAGGCGGAGTCGCTTCATCGGCATCCTGGTTTTGAGCCCAAGCGAATTGTCCCAAATATATCGATACAACTGTTAAGAATACTAATCGAAATGCCCTCATAATTCTCGAGAGCGGCATTTCAAACAAGACGTTCGGCAAATAGCAATACCCGAAGTACGATCAGGCCTACTGCTTGCGGCGGGCATTTGGAAAGCTCGGAATATCAGCTCGATCCTCAGAATTCTGCAGTCGGAGGACCGAGACGGTCCTCCCTACCAAAAATAGAAAAGCGCCGATCCCCTCCCCAGAGAACCGGCGCCAACCCTAGCCACGCAATGAGATTATCGAATCTCGATCTTGCGCGGCTTTTCCTCTTCCTCCTTAGGTAAAGTCAGTCGCAGCACGCCATTGCTAGTTTCGGCAGAGATACTGCCTTCTTCCACACGATCCCCGACCATCAAGCGGAGACGATACGAGTACGACTCGTGATCGCCGTTAACCGCTTTCCAGCCTTTGGGCGGCGTCCAATTGCGTTCGCCAATCAGTTCCAGCAATCCGTCGTGCAGAGTGACGCCAACATCCCGTTTGCCGACGCCTGGCAGATCCACGTCTACATAGTAGGCGTTCTCGTCTTCGGAAATTTCGTAACGAGGCCGTACGTAGACGGTTCCGTTCGATTCATCCGATTGGCTTGGACTACAGGCAATCGACGATGGTTTAAATACGCTTAACAAGCTCATTTGTGTTCCTCCTATCTCGTTTAGTTTGTTCTACTTAACTTCAATTTTGCGGGGCGTCACCACTTCCGCCTTCGGGAAGCTGATACTCAGGACGCCATCTTCGAATTCGGCTCCAGCCTTGTCAGCGTCGACTCCATCAGGAATCGAAAATGACTGGCTGTAGGACATTGAACTTTCGCCTTCCTTGGACTTCGATTTTCGTTCCGCGGACAGCCGGACCATATTGTCGCCAACTTCGATCGACACGTCTTTAGGCTCAACGCCGGGCGCTTCCACCCGAGCGACAAACGCATCATCGTGTTCGAACCAGTTCGGCCGAGCCGAACGGCTCCCCGAATCGGAAATCCAATCTCCCCCTACATCGAAAAGACTCGGCAAACTGCCGAATACCTTCTCCAGCTCCTTCTCGAAATTCGTAAACGAACTTCCCGAAAAGGGCGTCATTCCATATCTCGAATTAAACGGACTTAAGTATCTCATTGTTTCCTCCTATCTGTTGAATTTTAAAACGATTGATACCTATAGTGTGCATAAATGATACCAATTTGAATATTTCTTAATTCGTTCTTATATAATAACTTAATTTAATACAGCTTCCGTCAACGAGCCATTTTGTCTCTATTTAGGGTGCAATTTTGAGACGAGTCGTGTCAAATTCGACTAGCGGAAACGCGCGGGCTACTTAATACGGTCCAACCGGAATTGGGCAGTCTATGACATGCCTCTACGGGGAGGCTGATCATTAGAGTTTGCTCTAGGTCTTGAATCCCCTTTCTCTGCCCGCTTTCCGACAAGATGGACTCGATTTTCGATCAGGTACACGAGCGACGCCACACCGACAGTCAGAAGTGGCAAAAATACGAAGGCCAGGACATCCTCCCTATGTGGGTAGCGGACATGGACTTCAAAGCTCCCGAGCCGGTTCTTCAAGCCCTGCGCGAACGGATAGATCACGGGATTTTCGGCTATGCCCGACCCGAGCCCAGCGCAACCGAAGCCGTTATCGAAATGCTGGAGCTGAACTATCGATGGAAAGTGGATCCTGATTGGCTGGTTTGGCTTCCTGGACTCGTGGTAGGGCTGAATATCGCCAGCCGGGCATTCGCCAACGAAGGAGAGGCGATCCTGACAAACACCCCAATTTATCCGCCCTTCTTGTTGGGTCCTCGATTTCAAAACCGATCGGTGGTCAAGGCTCCCATGGCGCTCGACGGTGATCGCTGGGTCATCGATTGGGAGGCAATAGAGGCCGCGGTCGACGAAAACGTTAAGCTCTTCTTTTTTTGCAATCCACACAATCCATGCGCTCGGGTGTTCGAGGAAGACGAGCTTAAGGAGGTGGCTGCATTCTGCCAGCGACACGATCTCACTCTCTGCTCCGATGAAATCCATTGCGAGCTGCTCTTGGATGGACGCCGACACACGCCAATCGCATCGCTTTCGGACGATTTGAATGATCGCTCCTTCACGTTCATCGCCCCTAGCAAAACTTACAACCTGGCAGGACTCGGCTGCTCGATAGCGATCATCCCCAACCCTGCTCTCAGGAACCGCTTTATTTCCGCTAGCCGCGGCATCATGGCCGAAGTCAACAATCTCGGCTACGTCGCTTGCGAAGCCGCTTACCGCGATGGAGGTCCTTGGCGGGAGGAACTCCTAGACTACTTGGGAAAGAATCGGGACCTGATTCACGAATTCGCTAGCGAACATCTACCCGAGGCTGGCTTGTACGAACATGAAGCCACCTACCTTTCCTGGGTAGATGTATCCGCGCTTGGCTTGAAGGATCCAGTCGCCTACTTTGAATCTCATGGAATAGGATTGTCGGACGGATCCTTTTTCGACAGCCCGAGCCATGTCCGCCTGAATTTCGGTTGCCCGCGATCGACACTCGAGGAAGGACTCAAGCGATTGCGAAACGCGTTCGAGGCCCTTCGCTAGACATTAGACACAATAACAGTCTACGCGTCCGAACTTCCCACATACTCGGAAACGCCATCCGCCATATCGGCGAGGATCAGCAACGCTTCTTGGAATCGCAAACGCGTGGCTTCATCCATTAGGAGACCCAATTCTCTGTATTCAAAAAATCCTTTCGAAAGCCGAAACGCTCCAGGCGAATTGAAGTCAGCTAGGCAATCGGAGGCGAGCCTATCCGCGAAAGCGGTATCTTTATCCTCATCCAAACCGATAATTGTAAATGCGCCCGTATCGCCGTATTTCATTTTCGCCTCGTTACCGGAACTGAAACGCGCTCCATCAACGGTCGCCAAACTTTCGATTACAAACTCCCGCTCGCCCGCGAACGTGGCTTCCAACGTCAACGATGTCCAAACCCGCCTGCTTCTCCCTTTTCCCTGAAAGTGATCGTATATCGCGATTGGGTATCCACGATAATCGCCGGACAGAGAATGCCGCTCGCCGATACCCGATCCCCACTTGCTCGTGAAGGTATGCCTCTTTAAACGGAATCGCTTTCCCAGGACATTGTACTGGGACAGCATCCGCTCCTTCGATCGGCCAAGAAAGCGTGGAACTATCAACAAGGCGACCGCGCATAGAGTTCCGATAATCAGAATGTTGATAGTCATAGCTGTCGGCTTTCCTTCGCCTCCCAACACGCATCATCGCAGTATGCGCCGCATTTCAATTTTTTGGTAAACGTATCCCCTGTCGCCAGACGCCACTTGTCAATTACTTAGGCTTCTTACAGGCTTCGAATCGATGTGCGGGCGTTACACCTTAATTAAGCAGCCAGTTTCGATCGGCGCTAAGTCTCAAGCAAAAATAGAACTGCCTGATGACATAGACGACGAAAGCTTTGCGTTTAAAGCTCGCTACAATATTGCCCCGACCCAGGGAAACCTAGTTGTTCGAAAGCAAGCTGCAGACGAGCGATTCCTAATGTCCTCAATGCGCTGGGGACTTGTGCCAAGCTGGTCCCGTACGGGCGAAACAACTTCTCTATTGATCAATGCCCGTTCCGAAACGATCGCTGAAAAACCTTCCTTCAAGGCCGCCTATCAACGGCGTCGCTGCCTAGTTCCCGCGGATGGCTATTATGAATGGAAGCGCCATCGCTCTGTGAACCAGCCATACTATTTGCAGCTCTCGGACGAATCCGTTTTCTACATGGCTGGGATTTGGGAAACGTGGCATGATCCCGCCGGCGTTCCCACCGAAAGTTTCGCGATTCTCACGACTCAAGCCAACGCTCTTGCCGCCAAAGTGCATGACCGCATGCCAGTGATTCTCGAAGGGGATGACACCTTGACTTGGCTGGATGGGAACCCGGACATCATCGAAACCGACAAGCGATTCGACCTCCTTGGCCCCATTGATTCTAGCCGGATGAAATGTCGCCCGGTCAATCCAATCGTGAACAACAACCAAAACGATGTACCCGAGTGCATCTCAGAACCTCCTGTCGAAACCAGCACACAGCTCGACATGGGTTTTTGAATACGAATTAAATCGTCGATTTCCACCCTCTTTTCGAATGTAATAGAAAGAAAAACCCGCCCGGAGGGTGGGGTTTCACCTTTGAAACCAATGTAGAAAGGTGGAGCTCGACCTCCGGGCGAGCTTTAGAGGAGGTCAATGAGCAACGGTGGGAGGTGGGCGTGAGTTTTGGCTCTATCTTTTCATTCAAACCAAGAGGAAATAGATCTTTCTCAATATCCCCTCAACCAAACTGCTGAAAGAATTCCAGCGCCCGGCGCTCGTGCCAATATCCGTCTCGGTGGCGGTCGCCAGGGAAGCCGCAGTGTCCTCCTGATTTTGGCATCTCCAAATACAAAAATTTGTGGGCATTCGCTTCTTCTACTGGATAGCAATCATCTGAGAGAAAGGGATCGTTTCGCGTATTGATCAATAGCGATGGGCGTTCGATACCCGCGAGATGAAATCGACTGCTGCACTGCTGCCAGTAATCTTCAGCGTCGCGAAATCCGTTCAGAGGAGCCGTATAGGCATCGTCGAATTCCCTAAACGTTTTCAATTCTCGACATCTTTTATTATATCTATATTTTGAATACTTTTTTTCCTTCTGCTTCAGTTTGCCGCAGAGCAGCTTGATGAATCGCTTCATGTAGAACGCGTTTTCCGATCTTGCCAAACGATCCGCTGAGGTTCTCAAATCGCATGGCGTGGAAAAGGCCACCGCGGCCTTAATCGATGAGGGCAATTCCGATCCGCGCTCGCCCATATATTTCAAGATCACATTGCCGCCCAAGCTGAACCCCGCCAAACCAATCCATCCGTATCGTTGTCCCAAAACCTCTAATACGGTCGCCAGTCCCTCCGTATCGCCACTGTGATACGATCTCTCCAAACGATTCGGTTCGCCACTACAGCCCCTCATGTTGAACGCAGCAACCGCATAGCCAGCAATACCGAATGACCTAGCTAGCGACTTGATATAGGCAGCGCGGCTATCCCCTTCGAGTCCGTGCAAGGCGACACAACAGCGTTGAACATCATCACCACCGTATCCTTCTAGCCAATCTACATCTATAAAATCGGAATCGGGCAACTCGAAGCGTTCTCTTCGGAAATCAATTCGTATTCTTCTTCTGGTTACGTTCGGCAAAATGGTCTGCAAATGGGAATTCGGCAGATAGCAAGGCGCTCGGTAGGTCGATTCACTGACGATTGGCACACCCACTAGAAAACCGGCATCAGCCCGTCCTGCAAGACGCGTTTCCCAACAATTCGCCAGCCCAGGCTGTCTCGCAATTTTTTCCGAAATTGCGAATACCCGGCTTGAAGAGAGCGGGGGATATCCTACAACTAGCCCAATGCAGGAACGGGACAAAGAAGACGCAACCCAAGAGAACGCCCTAGCCAAGCGTATCGAACGGTTGCGGGAGCAGCATCCCAGCGATGTCGCCGAGGAAATAGAGGACCTGGGCCTAGACGAAGTCCGCGAAATCCTTCGCAATCTCGAGCACGACGTTGCGGCCGACATCATTCCTGAGCTCCCACAGGAATTGCAAACGGCACTCATGGAGAACATGCGGGTCGAGCGTGTGAGCGAGATCATCCCTGAGATGTATTCGGACGAAGCCGCCGATGCTCTAGGAGATGTTTCCCCGGAACGGTTGCAAACCATCATGGAGCAGCTTCCAGACGAGGAAGTGGAAGAGATCTCGGACCTGATGGAATATCCCGAAGATTCCGCGGGCGGGATCATGCAGAAAGAGGTCCACGCGATTACGGATACCCTCACGCTCGCTGAAGCCCGCGAATCGATTCGACGGGCCGAGGACCAAGAAGACATCAGCGCTATCTATATTTATGTTGTCGACGATGAAGGACGCTTGAAAGGCGTGCTTCGTCTGCGCGACCTGCTTTTTCGAGACCTGAGGCTCCTTGTCCGTGATGTGATGATCACGAAAGTTAGATCCATCCGAGCCGTAGCCGACCAGGAGGAAATCGCTAATTTGTTTCAAAAGTACAATTACAGTTCGCTACCCGTCCTCGATGATTTCGGCAAACTCGTTGGGCGTATCACATCAGACGATGTTCTCGACGTCATCCAGGAAGAGGCAACCGAGGACATGCATCGGATGGTGGGGATTTCTGGCGAAGAAACGGTCTTTACTCCTTGGCCAAGATCCGTTCGCAATCGCCTTCCTTGGCTATGTATCAATCTAGGCACTGGTTTCTGTATCGCCTGGGTGATTTCGATGTTCGAACCAGCGATCGAAGAATACGCTATACTCGCATTCTTTCTCCCAATTGTCGGGCTCATCGGAGGAAATGCAGGCAATCAGACCTTAACCATCGTCGTTCGCTCGCTCGCTCTTGGAGAAATCGAAGATCGCGAGTGGCGGAGGATGCTGATCAAGGAATTCTTTACGGGCTGTACAACGGGCTGCGCCGTAGGCTGTTTGGCAGGGCTGGTATCCTGGATTTGGATAGGCAAGCCCATCCTCGGGGTTGTTGTCGCCCTCGCTATGCTTCTCAACATGATCGCCGCGGCCGCAGCTGGCGTCCTAGTCCCTATAAGCCTGCGAGCTTTGAAGATCGATCCTGCACTTGCTTCCTCAATCATGGTCACTACAACCACCGACATCATTGGCTTTTTCCTCTTTCTAAGCTTGGCCACCCTTGCGATCAGCGCATTCAATTTATAACAACTCCCGTAAGAATCAAATCCACAACGAAACGCCTCTTCTGACTTGCCGCAATCTACTGAACGCAATCCAACCTGCATTCTTCCTTAAGCCAGCCCAATACTGAGAACAGCTGGCCGTTCTTGACGCGGGGCGAATGAAGACGTTCTGTAATCCCTTAATCAATATGCCGCCACCCATTCCCAAAGACCGTCTCGATAAGCTCCTAGAAGAGTCGCTATTCAAAGTATTGAATACAATGGCTCGGGTGAAATGCGAATTGCAGAGTATCGAATCCTAAAGCGGAAAACCAGCGCAGAGCCCCGAAATCGACAACGCTGACAATCCAGACTCAGGCCTGTTTGCCGCTTCTGTAGGATTCGCCGGCGAGCTCAATGGAGTATGCTATCTTTTCATAAGCGATCAGTTCGCCTACTACATTTCCAACAGAATTATCGATACGCCGATCGATAAGCCGGACATCGATTCCGTTCGCGACGTTTGCGGGGAGCTCGCCAACATGTTCGCGGGCACCTTCAAAAATGCCTTGGCCGATATGGGCCTGCCTTCGACGCTAACGATTCCGACGGTTATTCAGGGAAAACGAATGGCAATAAGTACAGCTAGCACATCTCTGCAAACCCGCTACGCATTTGAGGTAGACAGTCATTCCATCTACGCTGATCTGCTGTTGGCGGAGAACTAGGCGACTAAGGCTCGGCCGTTCGTCGCGAAAAGCGATAGACGCAGCGACGCGAGCCTTCAAGAATGTGCTCCACACGTTCAACCTCGATACTTTCGTCAATACACAGACGAAACACCACGAGTTCTATCGAGCAAAGCTTGGAACAACGCTCAGCAGCAGAACAAATCGGGCAATGGTTTTCGATCAGAAAACAAGATCCATCGGGCTCTGCTCGCGCCTCCGCCATATAACCTTCTTGATCGCGAATCGCAGCCAGAGCCTCAACCTGCCTTGCCAACGGAAGCGAGCGATCAATCCGCTCGCGGTACGATTCCACCTGACTATCGCCCCGTCTTCTTAAGAGCGCATTGAAGCCTTTCGAACCGAGCGCCCCTTCCATCTCATCGAGAAGATCCACTACCAATTCTCGATGTCTATCAGCAAAGTGGCTGTTGGCCCGATCGGTCAGCGCCCAACGCTTCATTGGACGACCTTTGCCTACTCTAACATCCGTAGAAGAAACGTCCCCTGTAGATTCCAGCTCGCGCAAGTGCTGACGAACAGCCATCGCAGACACGCCAAGCTCCTCAGCGAGCATCGCGCTCGAAAGATCGCCTTTCATTTTGAGCAAGCCCAATATCTTGCTCCGCGTTTCTTGATGGGCCCCCTTGTACTTTCCGTCCTTCACGCTAATCGCCCCGAGCCTTATCAGATAACGGATGTCATCGATTTCCAGAATGGAGAATTCGTATCGAGGCGGAGTTAAGAAAGAATTTTCTATCAAATTTAGTCCAGTTTTTTCACGGATCCACTCATGTCCCTGCGATATTTCAAGAAAGTCAGTCGAGCGGATCTCTTCCGCGAACACTACTTGCGGCAAAGCCCAACATCCCGACGGGTCAATTCCCGATGGACACGCGTAATCGTCCCATGCTATCGTTAAATTTTCGTAAACGCAGCAATGGATGATCTACTTATAGCGCGTATGGCAGATCGCTCGAAAGAGCGATATTCCCGCAAGCGACGCCGCATGCAGGCCCCTTTGGGGATGAATTTGAGACGGGTCCTTGGGATCGGGTTAGGGGCCGTCGCCATTTCAAGATTTGGAGCCAATCCATTACTCGGCCTCGGAGTCGGCGTCGGATTTGGCATCGTCTTCGGAGGTATTTCCGGACGCTTTCTCAAACCGCGTCGAAGATACCAGAGGGTTGAAAAAGCTTACAGCTTTGAAGGCCTACCCTTCGAATCCGATTTGGATTTCGAAGAGGAAGCCCTAGAAGAGCCCGAAAAGGCGTGAGACCCCCGACCTACAAGTGCTTGAAGATCAGGCGGTAGAAGTCTGGATGAGACAACCAGGTCTGAGCGGTGATAATCCTTCCATCAATCACAGCCTCATCTTTCGACCAAGAACCTCCAGCAGCTTCTGCCTCAGGGCGACAATGCTCATAGCAAGTGATGCTCGAATCGTCTAGGAGTCCAGCGGTGGCGAGAATCTGGATTCCATGGCAAATACTGTAGATCCACTTCTCCTTGGCATGGAATTCCCGAACGATCTCCAAAACTTTGGGATCGTTCCTGAGATATTCGGGCGCTCTTCCACCAATGAGCATGACCGCAATGTAGTCGTCGACGACCACCTCATTGAAAGTAAGTTGAGAATCTGCCCCGTAACCTTGTCGCTCGACATAAGTATCCCAACCCGGCTCGAAATCATGGAGGACCAAGTTCAAGACTCGCTTGCTCGGAGCCGCGATTTCAGGGATAATCCCCGCTTCTTCAAAGCGATGTTTCGCGTAAAGCGTTTCGTAGCTTTCTCCTCCATCACCGGTAATAATCAGGACTTTATCGCTCATAGAAAATCTCGGTTCATACGTATTCGAGGGAGAAGGATCCTTGGGGATCTCGATCCTGCAGCAAGTTTAATGTGTCCGGGCCAGGGTTACGAATTCAGCCGATTCCCAAAAAACTGTTGAATCGGGCCCAGATGCCCTCTTCCCTCGCGTATAATCCCCGCTTCCTTCCTGAACACTCCGAATGCTAGACAACCGAAGACTCGTATCCGAAGCTCTGCGATTCATCCTGGTAAGCGGGATCGCCTTCGTAATTGATGCCCTCGTCTACGCCGGGCTGGTTTTCTTTTTCGAGATCGATGGATCTTGGTCCAAGCGTATCAGCTTCGCTTGCGTTTCTGTATGGGGATTTTTCGCGCACAAGCATTTCACGTTTAGGCATCGGGAGTTTCGACTGAGCGAGCCGATTCGCTTCGGCCTCGTTTACCTTTCAGGCTGGGTGATCAATAGCTTTGTTTACGACGCGACCATAAACTTGAACCATTCCGCTACACCTGCGTTCCTGGTAGCCACCTTTGCCTGGGCATGCTGGAACTTCGTAGGTCAAAAATGGTTCGTTTTCGTGGATTCGAATTCGAATGCCACAGGCAGAGCCAGCTGAGAGCTAGCGCGTAGTGCGCCTCTAGCGTATCCAACCTATCCTGTGGACGCTCACTCTTTCGTATTGGAGGATACAGTTGGGCAAAATTCTGATGATTGCAGCTACCACGTTTCTAACGACAACCAAGGCAATCGACGTGAGAGACATCCAAACGCAAATCCAACACTCCATCGCAATCTGCGCAGGTCTAACTCTGCTCGTAGTCAGCTTCCTTGCCCTTCCGTTTCTTGAATCGGCCCGCTTGGGCGCCGCCAGCGGGATCGGCCTAGGCTGCCGAAACCTTGAACCACCGATTAGCTTGCCGAGCGCTTTCAATCACTCCAATCCCTTGAAGATATACGATTCCTAATGCGTATTGAGATTGAGCATGGCCCGCTACCGCCAGTTTCTTCAACAGACGCTGCCCCTGCCGTTGAGCGCTTTCACTCTCTAGATAGGGCAACCCGATCCCTTCTGAGTAGACTGCTTCCTGTTCAAACGGGTCTTCTTCTAATCGCTGGCTATCGGCAACAAGCGATGCGCTCAAAGCGAATGTAATCGCCACAACCACCACCCAAATTGAAGCAAAGGCGGTCACAACACGGCAAATGCGTTGATCGAGTTGGCGTAGCATGATAATCGGGATAACCTATCCAGCATTCGATCAGGTTCCCGAAAGGGCGGCAAGAACAGAAACCCAGCAGGGCGAGCAGGGTCGATACCTACTGTACCAACGGAACGATCTCCGATGCCTTGATCGCTCCTGGCGGAAGTTCCATAATCTTGATATTGCGAAAATGGATCTGCGCCCCTTCAGACTCTAGGCACAGGTAGCCTTTCTTTACCGATGATTCGCGCACTCCGTTGACGAACTTTCCGTTGATAGAGAGTTTTACTACTCCATCCACGCAGACGACCAAGTAGTGATTCCACTCACCTTTCCCCTTGCACCGGTACTCGATTGAAGAGCTTCGCTTCCCCCTCGGATAATCGGGAATCGTCGTGACCGTACCCGCTCCAAATAGCTCGCCACTAACGTACTCCCGAACACGATTATGGATTTTCGGGTAGTCATTCTCCAGCATTTGCACTTCGACTCCGCTGGGTAGACGATTCTCGCGTACGACCTCCCCTTCGCTCCAAACGAATACGCCAGAGTTTCCGCCTGACTCGAGGTGCATCCACTCGATCGAAAGGATGAAATTCTCATACTGTTTCTCTGAGCGCATGACCCCAATGGGTGTGCCACTGCATACCAACACCCCATCTTTGACGGACCATGTGTCTGGGCTTGTATTCACATCCACCCAACCATCGAGCGTTTCTCCATCAAACAAAGATTTAAACTCCGGCGTTTCGATCGCGACGGATACATAGGGAAAGGCCATCCATCCGATTGTCGTTATCCATTTGATGAGCTTCATATTCGATTCCTTTCGTATCCTGGGCAATCAATCGCGCCATCCGACGGGCTGCGTCCACGCCTTTTGTTCAAGATCGCTGTATTCATCGTATTTAAAGTATGGAGGAGCATCGCTATGAATAACTGCCCGGACATATAGCTCGTCCCCACTAAGCTGGTACGCAGCCTTCAAGCCCTCTGTTTCATGGAAAGTCATGCCAATTCCGGCATCAGGATAATGACCGGTTACCGGATGGGCCAAACCTTTATTGTCGATAACGTCATCAACAGGTTCGAACTCCAGGGACGCATTTTTAAGCGATCCCTTAAACTCTATTCGATAGTTCACTCCAGCTTGTTCCTCAACTTCCACCGTCAACCTACGATTCCTCTCATCGAAAACCAACTTACTCAAAATCACCCCGGTAGTCGCATAGAACTGCCCTTCCTGCATTGCCGCGGTAATCGCATTAGCAGTCAACTCGCTGGCTTGGACCATAACCCAGGAAGTGCCGGGAGCATTCATGACGTAATCGCCAATGTGATAATCATGAGTATCGTCAGTAGCCGTTCCATAGATCGGCGGAAGCCCTTCACGCTCCAAACGGATGGTATTGGCGATATCCCAAATACGCTCCGCCGAGGGCCGGCGCCCATCGCCGAGATTGAAACAGTTTGAGCTGGAATTCATGATCTCAACGCCTTCAAGGCCACGAGCAGCCGCTAGTTGCTCTCCAGTTATGGCGAATTTGAAATTCGGGTGATTGGCTTGCCAGAAAACTGGATTGCCGGTTTTGTGTTCATGTCGATGAACGAGTGATTCATGAAGCGCCAACTCCTCCTGAACCGTGCGATCGCTATTCTTCTCAACTTCTAACAAAGCGCTTATGTTCATTGGATTCGTATGAACCGAATATCCGCTCGGATCGGTAGTCATTTCCAGTCCTTCGATCATGATGAACTTGCCGGGCTCTTCGAGGAGCTCGCGGACCTCATCCAGCTCCATAAGACGCACCTGCTTTTTCCCGTCTATCAATCTCGTCTCTACGTGGCCTTTCCCCCAGCGTTTCTCAGCCTTTGCTAGCACCGGCAAGGCTTGGTCCGCCCGTAAAGTCTTCCACTTCTCTCCTCTCGACAGAATGTTATGATCGGAAAGCACGAGAAAGTGATAGCCGTGGCTTTTATACCAATCCGCGGCGGACTCCGGAAGATCGTCGCCATCGGACCACAATGTATGGGTATGGGTATTTCCCCTGAACCATTGAAGGTCGTCACGCTCGCTAGAAAAACAGGTCGCGGAGAAAAACAAGCAGGAAACTGCGAGAAGGCAGAAAGTCTTCAATCGCGCATTCATCATCAGGGCACTTTCCGATTCGTGCCTTCGAGTTGGTTCAATGCTCGATTCAATACTCTCACCACGTATTTTCCATTCGCATACAAATCCGTTCTCGGTTCCAAAGCTGCATGCATCTCCGACAACACCGGCCCAGCCATCTCGTCGATCTCGTCGAGAACGATGGCTGCCTGCAAGCGTTCCCACTGTTCTCCTTCGTCCAGTTCCTTCGTTAACACGGGCAAAGCCTTTTGCGGTCTATCTAATCGGCAAAGCGCCCGAGCCGCCGCTATGCGAACGACCGCTGACTCGTCGCTCAATGCGTTCTCCATGGTCTTTGCCGCCGATTTGGCCGGAGCGCCAATGTTCCCAATTCCGACGGCTCCCCAATAACGAATGGCGGCATCGCGGTCGCTAGTCGCTTCGAGCAACTGCGGCAAGGCGCTAGGACCTTCCGAAGCCCGGGCCGCTATTTCCGCCAGGCGCTGACTAAAGGTCGGATCGTCATTCTGCCTGAGAATCCCGTATCGGTGGCCGATAATTTTCTCCCGCTCGATCAAAATAGGCTCAGCAATCAATCCCGTGTCGCCAGTTCTTTTTACCCATGACAAATGAGCCTCTCTCAAACGAGAAAGCGTATCTGCATAACCAGGATCGGCAGCGATGTTATTGATTTCAAACGGATCCGTCCAAGTATCGTAAAGTTCCTCAACAGGTTTGGTCGGGGAGAAATAGTATTCTGCCGCAGGCGGCAGGGCTCGCGACTGGTGGAGATTCCGCAATTCCGCCATAGTCGCCCCTTTTTCTGGCGTATTCATGTACTGGTAATAGGTCTTGAGGGGCTCGTAGTTTCTTATGTACTTGAACCGCTGGTCCCTGGCCATACGGATAATATCGTAGCGCTCGTCCATTCGATCCCGAGCCCCAAACACATAGTCCCTGGGAGCAGGAGTATGGTGACCCAAAAACGGTCGACCTTGCACATGGTCCGGGACGCCAATCCCCGCTAAGTTGAGCACGGTAGGCCCCAGATCGATCGAGCTGATCAACTGCTGGGAAATCATCCCTTCAGAGCCCTGCCCTCCGATCCGCATGGATTCGGGAATGCGGACTATTAGCGGCACCCGTGTGCCCGAATCGTACAGCCAGCGTTTGGCTCGCGGTAAGCCAACTCCATGATCCGACCAAAAGAAGATAATCGTATTGTCGTACAAGCCATCTTCTTTCAGCTGAGCTATGAGTTCCCCAGCCCAAATATCCATGGCGGTGATCAGCTCGTAATTGCGTTTCCAATCTTCGCGAGCCCGAGGCGTATCTGGATAATACGGGGGGAAGGTCGACAACGCGTAAGCATCCTGCCGCTGGCTGGGATCGAGAACCTCCGTCACTGATTGGTACTTCGCATCCCCAGCTATGCCGCTTTCATGGCATCCTGTGAAATTGAATACAGAGAAGAATGGTTGATTCTCGTCTCTTCGATTGCGCCAATGGGCTCGGCCACTCGACTCGTCCCAAACGCCTTCCGGCGTCTCGAATTGATAGTCCTGCTTGCTGTTATTCGTCGTGTAGTAACCGGCTTGGCGAAGATAGCTAGGAAAGGGTACAATCTCTTTCGGCAGGCGGGCATTTCCCCGCATGTGCTGCGTGCCCAACGTCGTCTGATACATGCCCGTGATGATTCCGCTGCGGCAAGGAGCGCAGACGCCTGCTGTCGTAAATGCGTGTGTATAACGCACGCCCTCAGTGGCCAGCCGATCCAGATTTGGCGTGATGGCATGCGGATCGCCAAAGCAGGCAATATGCGGACCGATATCCTCGCAGCTGATCCAAACGATGTTCGGCTTATCAGTAGAAGCGAAAAACGAGGTTGAGGCTATCGAGAAAAAAATGAGAAATCGATACATAGAATGCTCGGGGAATAAGTCGGTTTGGAAGGGATGATTCTCAGTTAGCTCAACATCTCTATCTGCCGATTACAAGGAGCCAATTGCCTCACAAAAAATCCTTTGCCTGCTTCCTGCCCCTCCTCGCAGGGCACTTTGCCGCTTTCATGGTGACTAACCGAATACCCCACAAAACAAGAACCATAAGCCATGCCTTCTAAGTTTACGCCAAAGTACTTACAAATTTCTCTGCTCTTGGTTATAGGAGCGCTCGCCTACGCCATTGGATATCACCGGGGAAACAATCGGGGAGCGAAAACTTCAGACAAGGAGCTACAACCCAAATCGGAAGAGGTTGCCGATATTGAATCTGCGGCAACAAATCTGCAGCCGTTGCCAAACACGGAGATCCATGAGCTCGAATATCAATCCGAATTCATGGACGCTCCGGAATACTCGAACTTCCTCGAGCTTGGGCGTAACGAAGCCCGGGCGGACCTAGAAGCTGCATTGGAGAAAGCAAGGACGCTCCAAGGCTCCGATCTAATACAGTATGTTAGCGGAATGTTTTCTTTCGTTGCCCGAAACAGTTCGCCACGGGATGCGCTGACGATCGCTAACTCCCAAGAGGGACCCTTGAGAGTCAGGGCGCTACAAACGCTCGTTTCCGAGTGGACGGGCCAAAGTCAAGAGGGTGGATCGACCCAGTACACTCGAATGCGACGAATGCCAGGCTCATACGGTGGACGATTCGGTATCGAAGCTGAACTAGCCAGCGTAATTGCTCGCTCGAACGCGAATCCCGAGATTGCCGAGGCCTGGATCGAATCGTTTTCAAATCATCCCAGTCGTTCAGAGATTGTTGCCCGCCTGGCTCCCGCCGATCCGAACTTCAATCCGTCTGATGTCCTTTCACACTCTCGCAATTGGACCGATTGGGAGCGTTCGCGGTTTGAGGAGAGCCTCATGCAAATTTGGGCTCAGCAGGAACCTTCAGCCGCTTGGTCATGGGTAACGGAAAATCCCAATTCGACCTCCGCCAACGCTTCTCAAAAAATTCTAGAAACCTGGGCACAACGCGATTCGAAGGGACTAGCCCAGTCACTCGATGAGATTTCCAATCTAGATCAACGGGACTTCGCAATCGAAGCCCTCTCTAGATCGCTCGCGAGAAGGAGTACGGATCAGGCCCTCGATTGGGTGGAAAGCCTGTCCGATGAAAACGAACGGGCAAATGCCTATCAAGCGGTCTACGACTCCACGCCAAAAGGTATTGGAGCTATGCTGCAGATTGAAGGTGGATTTCCGAAGATCGGTGAAATCCTTCCTGGCGGAGCGCTTGAATCGACCAGCATCCGAGCGGGCGACCTCATCGTAGAGTCGCGGGAAGCCAATGGAGCGCCACAGAGCCTCTACGGAGTCGATCTACGAAATACGGTTGATCATCTTAGGGGGGCGCCCGGATCAGAAGTAGAAATCACAGTGCTGCGGGAGAACCCAGACACGGGCGAGCTCGAGCAACACACGGTAAACGTCGTAAGAGATTTATTGATACTCAAAGGTGAACCCAGACGCTAAACACTTGACCATAAAAATGCATTCGACAGAGGCCATTTGAGAGGCGACTCTCAAACCGAAATGTCATCTGCCTCTGTCAAAACCATAACCATTCACTCCGAAACCATCGAGCTTAGCCAGTTGCTGAAATTCGAAGGCTTGGTCTCGAGTGGAGGCGAAGCCAAGCAGGCGATCAACGACGGGCTAGTGAAGGTAAATGGAGAAACCGAATCGCGCAAACGCCGCAAACTCGTTCACGGCGATTCGATCGAGTTCAACGGAGAGTCCTATCAAGTGCTCGGTTCGACCGCGTGAAAAGTTTCGCCCGGCGCATAGCTAAAGCTGATGATAGGGCTGCTTGTCCTCAAGCCGCCGCCACAGGACAGTCTAGAATCGGCTGCTTAGGGACAAGCAGCCCTACTAACTATTCACCCAATTTCATAGAGTTAGGATTCCAACCTACATTCGCGTAGCGAATCCCATTGGCCTCGCAGCGCGAGGACACTAGGTCCCGAAGGGACCGATGTTAACAACGCTATCGCTTGTCCTGCTGTCGCAGGAATGGGTGCCCCTGCGGGACAATGGGTTCAGGTTCGCGGACAATTCATCAACGGCTCCAAGAAATTTTAATCGACGACCGGGCGGGGAAAGGAAAAGCTCAAACCCAATCGCATGAAGCAATACCTCGAACTGCTACAACACGTAATTGACGACGGCCAATTTCGCGACGATCGCACGGGAACCGGAACTTATTCTGTATTCGGCGCCCAGCAGCGATTCGATCTCCGAAAAGGATTCCCCTGCCTGACCACCAAGAAGCTACATCTTCGGTCTATCATCCACGAACTTCTGTGGTTCCTCAATGGGGATACCAATATCAAATACCTGAACGAAAATCGGGTTACGATTTGGGACGAGTGGGCGGATGAAAAAGGCGACTTAGGCCGAGTTTATGGCGCCCAGTGGACCGATTGGAAGACGCCCGAAGGCGGCAGCATCAATCAAATCGAACAGGTCATCGAACAGATCAAGAACAACCCCACAAGTCGGCGCCTGATGGTCAGCGCATGGAATCCCGGAGAACTCCACCTGATGGCCCTACCCCCTTGCCACAGCTTGTTCCAATTCTACGTAAACACGGAACGCGGCGAACTCTCTTGCCAGCTATACCAACGCAGCGCGGACCTCTTTCTGGGCGTGCCTTTCAATATCGCCAGCTACGCCCTACTAACCATGATGGTCGCTCAAGTCTGTGATCTGAAACCTGGCGATTTCGTCCATACATTCGGGGACCTTCATCTCTACACCAATCATATAGATCAAGCAAAGCTGCAATTGACGCGCGAACCACGAGAGCTGCCAAGCATGCGAATCAATCCTGATGTGAAGACTATCGACGCCTTCACCTTCGATGACTTCGAATTGATCGACTACGATCCCCACCCTACGATTAAGGCTCCCATATCCGTCTAACTGATCCGTAGGGTCGTCGCTCGCGGCGACCTCATCGAACGAACTGCTACGAGCGCACGGCATGTCGCAAGCGACAGCCCTACAACGAAACGACCCTCATGCCACAATCCGCCTCTTGGAAAGCGATCGCCGCGATGAGCGAGAATCGCGTTATCGGGAATGGGAACGAAATTCCTTGGCGCATATCCGAGGATTTTAAATGGTTCAAAGCCACCACCATGGGAGGCGTCCTCGTTATGGGCCGCAAAACTTGGGATAGCATCGGTCGGCCGCTTCCCGGCCGGAAAACTGCAGTCGTCAGCCGTTCGCATCCGGATCTTCCCGAAGGTGTTGACCTGCTGGATAGCCTGGAAGCCATCGATTCCAAAAACTACCCAGATCAGATCTGGATATGCGGAGGAGCCGAGATCTACCGACAAGCGCTGCCGAGGTGCCAAGAACTCTATCTGACGCTCGTCAAACGGCGAGTCGAGGGTGACGCTTTCTTTCCCGATTTCGAAGACAGCTTTGAGCTGGAAGAAGTCGTCCGAGACGAATCTGAATTTCAGATACGTCGCTACGCTCGAAAATAAGCACTCGTTACATTAGTAGACAGCTCCCATCTCAAAACCCATATTCGCGCAGCGAATCCCATTGGACTCGCAACGCGAGGACACTAGGGCCTTTTAAGGCCCGATGTTAACAACGCTTATGCTTGTCCTGCTGACGCAGGAATGGGTGTCCCTACGGGACAATAGGTTTGGATCTAACTGGATGGGCTCGCTACGCCCGCTTGCTTGATTCCGTTTCGCGACTGAGCGACACCGTTACCTTCCCGGCCGAGACACCTGTTTTTTAACTGGCGGTTCCTGTGCTAATAGCTCGATCATGCCTTTCAATACCTTAGGTTTTAAATCCGCCAGGTTCTTCGTTTCAAGCGGATCCTCCTTGTAGTCGTAAAGTTCATACTCAAGCGCTCCGTCCGTCGTCGTCCACTCCACCATGCGGTAACGCTCGGTTCGGATAGCCCGCCCGAAATTGCCACGCTTGTTGTACGCGTGATAGGCATATTCGTCTACTTTCGCGTCCGGGTCGGCCAAAGCGGGGGTTAGATCCACCCCGTCGATCGGCTGAGGACCCTTCGGTTCAGGCAAGCCCGCCAGTGACGACAGCGTGGTGTAGAGATCGACGGTTTCGGCTATTTGGCGGGAGCTCGATCCGGCTTTGGTCACACCGGGGGCGTAGGCTATAATGGGGATGCGATTGGCTTGCTCGTAATTCGTGTGCTTGGTCCACGTTCCGTGATCGCCCAAATGCCAGCCATGGTCGCCCCAAAGGACGATGATCGTATTTTCGTCCAGACTTAGTTTCTCGACCTCGTCGAGCACCCTTCCCAATTGAGCGTCCATATAGCTCACACTCGCGTAGTACCCGTGAATCAGGTCCCGTTTCAGATCGTCCTCGTAGATGCCGTTGCCCGTAGGCACTGGCTTGAAAGCGTTAATCTCGCCTCCTCGCTTTCCCGCGTAGGCAGGCGCCCCTTCAGGCGGGTCTTCGAATTCGGGCATGGGCAATTTATCCCTGTCATACATATCCCAATATTTTTTCGGGGCGGAGAATGGCAAATGAGGTCGAACAAACCCGACAGCCAAAAAGAAGGGCTGATCCGGATCTACAGCGAACTCGCGGAGCCGATCCACGGCATGCGTCGCTATACGTCCGTCCGCATACGCTTCATCCAGCACATCCGGACTCTCCCATGCCGCTCCGCGGGGCAGACTGCGAATCGGACGACTGAATTCGTTGGTAAAGAGAGCCTCCTCGCGGGTCAGCTGGCGATGATTGCTCTCCGGGACCAAGTACTCGATAACCTTGTCCTTCAAATGGGGCACGCTCCAGGATGCGTCGTCATTCGTGTTCCCATGGCCAATGTGAAAGACCTTCCCCATCGAGTGGGCGACGTAGCCATTGTTCCTAAAATGCTGCGGGAGCGTAACCGCATCGGGGTAAACCTCTCGAAACTCCGTGCCGAACCAATAGAACCCGGTCGACGTCGAACGACTGCCAAGCAGCAAGTTGTAGCGCGAGGCCATACACACAGCTTGGTTGCAGTAGGCCAGTTCGAATCGCGTCCCCATTTCCGCAAGTCGATCAATGTTTGGGCTGACAGCCACTTCATCTCCATAGCAGCCTAAGGTCGGTTTCAGATCGTCCACCAAAAGCAGCAGCACGTTCGGCTTGTCGGCCGCAGATGCGAACACGGCAGAAATAAAAAACAGAAGGGTCGTCAGGACGCGGGCAGCTATCGAACGGGGATTAGACATGACGCAGTACTGTAAACTCCAGTCTTACACAATCAAGCGATCAGTTCCCACAAGCGCCTATGGAATATGAACATCGCTAGCGCGGAAATGGGTGTCCCTGCGGGACAATGGGTTTCTCTTCCAAGATGAAATAGTAAAATCAAGCTGCCCGATGGTAGGGCTGACTGTCCCTAGTCAGCCGCGCTCTGACCCAATTTTGCAACTGCTTGGGGATCGCCTTCACCAGGCAATAGCGAGACACGCAAGCAGTCCTCCCTACACTCATGTCTCACTCCTCATTTTAAACCCAAACCCATATTCGCACAGCGAATCCCATTGTCCTCGCAATGCGAGGAAGATAGGCTATTTTTTGAAACCAGATTCCAATTGTTAGCCGCATCCGGTTTTCACTTTGCTCGGAACTCCCGTTCGAAAATCTCCCAGAGCGGGTTTTCGCCTTCGATGATAAAATCGTTGTACCCTTTCGTACCGGCTTCGATCTCCTGCCAGGCTTTCCAATTCAGCTTTTCCGTTCCCAACTCGTAATTCATACTATCCCATCCCCCAGCGCGAAAGGAATAGAAGGCCCAATGCCAGCCGGCATTATTGGCCAGCTTGATAACGTCGGTCAAATACTGCAGGGACCCTTCCACTTTCCGCCCGCAACCAAACTCGGCAAAATGTATCCGATTTTTCGGGATACTGTGCTTTTCTGCCCAATCTCGCACGGGCTGCATACGGGCTGACAAATCGGCGATTGACCACGCTTCTGTTTCGTCGCCAATTCCAGTAGGCATTCGGTCCGGATAGGCAAAGCGACCGTTGTTCACTCGAAAGGTCGTAAATATCCAAGGCTCGTAGAAATGAAACGAATACAAGACCGCGGGATCATCGATAGGCTTGAGCGTCTTGAAACCCTCTGGGTTCGCGTGAAAGCGACTATCCACAAACACCGGTGTCTCCTTATCAACACTTCGAATCGCCGATAGCATTTGGACGTAGAATCGATTCAGATCAGCTACGCCACCTTCATTTTTCTCCAGCCACTCGTCAAAACCATCGGTTTGACCGGCTTGAAATCCCGCCTCTCGCTCAGGATGCGGCTCATTGACGATGTTGTACCCCACGATGGCTGGATGGTCCTTTAACTCGAAAGCTAACTCCTGCCAAAACGCCATGGCTCGATCTTGAAAGCCATGATCAGTCCACAAGCGAAAATCGAATTCCATATCGTTGTGCTGCCGCCAGCGCCGGCCGGGCAGGCTGAAGGTCGTCAGCACGATCTTGACGCCATGCTTATCCGCCCGATCGAGAACCGCCATCAGGTCTTCCAAGTCCCCTTCCGGAATGCCGAAAAACTTGTCCGCGTCGCCCAGCAGGAAATCGCGACTATCGGACTTGATCGTATTTGGCGCCAAGCGAACGTACTCAATGCCAACCTTCGCTGCCGCCGCGAACCACTCATCGGTACCATCTTCCGCACCGCCATTGGCTCCCTTTCGCTGCTCCTCCCAAAAGGCGAGCTTGGAGTTGGGGTTTGCGTTCGAACTTGAAATCAAACAGACGAGAGCCAACACGGCTATTACGAATCTTGGCAATACCATGTCTTGAGTCCTAGCGATGAAACCCCAACGGACAACGAAATTAAAAACCAATAGGGTGACAAAATCGGGTTACTAATACCCATAACAATCAGCTTGCCAAACCCCGAGGCTGGGGCTTAATACCCCTTCTCTTTTCTGAGCGGGCCTGTAGCTCAGTGGTTAGAGCAGGGGACTCATAATCCCTTGGTCGTGGGTTCAAATCCCTCCGGGCCCACCAACCCTCAATTCGGCTTTCGGTTAGAGCAGCCCCGGCCAGCCGGGGTTGGTCGTGGGTGTCAGGCCTTCTCGCTTCGCTGGTGAACCAATCCCTCCGGGCCCACCAGCTTAATTAGAAGAGAAACAAACTGCCGGCCTCTATTTTCCACTCGGATCGGACTAGTTATAGACAGCAGCTCGCCATAGCCACTGCATAAAAGTACCTTGAAAGGGTCGGTACGATCCCATTTGTTGCGATCCATCGCGCCGTGGTTCAAGAACATTCCGAATCCAAAAAGAGCTTTGTATGTTTTAGCAATTTTATGGATACAAGCTTCTCGTTTTGCCAAACCAACCCTAAGCAAATATCCCTATCGTCATCGACGGATAGCGATCACAAAAGACTCGACTCGCTTTGTCGAATTTACTCGAGAACCGAAGCCTTACCGAGAAACTCGCTCCAGTGGCTGCCCTAGCCTCTAGGCCAATCCTGCTTTGAACTTTGATTCTTGGCCTTCTTCCGGCATGCTCGAGGCCGACATAGACGTTTGCCGGTCTCGATCAGAAGCCGTAGATGAGCTTGAGGCTACTCCCGGTTTTTGTTCAATCTCAGGCTTATCCGAGGACTCCTTGGGCTCGCTAGATTCATTGGCTTCCGATGCACCAGATCCACCGCCAGCAGCCAGTTGCTGGACAGTCGGATTCCAAACCCCTTGTTGTTGGAGTTGAGCTGTCTCTTGGGCATCGGAAATGCGCCGGTCACTAGCTGCTTCTGAAGGGAGCCAGCGGCCGAAACCTTGTCGAACTAGGATGGCATTTAGGTACTCGTCCGCCATCGAGTAAATCTCGGCGATAAGAATATCTCCAGTTTCGACAAAGTGAGGTTTCACACGCACGCGTTTCCCACGGACTTCAGAATAGAGAAACTCGAAAATCTGTTCATCCAGCATTTCACGCTCAGACGCCATTTTCACTCCATGAAGCCGAACGACATTGGACCGCCGATCGTCGAATTCGATAAAGAATGCGTCCTTGTTGAGCACTTCCTAGACCACGCCTTCACGCTCCTGCTTCTCATTTTTCTGATTCACCACGAAATACGCGGCCAGCAGGGCTAATCCAATGACTAGCATGGTAGGAACTAACATACTGTCTATTCAGACGTTTCCTCATGGCCGCGCCTTTACCTAAGTAGCCGAATCTGAGAGGCTTATACCGACTTTTTACAATTTTATCTACATATTCCGTTTCCAGCCTGCAAGCTGGCCTCTTCCACACGGGAAGATCTAGATTTAGCGATCTTGACCTTTTCCCACCTTGAGGGAAAAAAGCAGCCTTCCGATAGGACCCATTCTGAGCAGCCAACGGTCCCCGCATGCTAGACGCCGAATCCATAACCAGTCTTCAAAACGCCCGCATCAAAAACTTAGTGAAGCTGCGCAATCGGCGACCGCGCGATCGTCAAAGCGTATTCATTGGCGAGGGCTTCCGAGCCATCAGCCGAGCCTTGGAGAGCGGGATCGCTCCTGAAGAGGTCTACTTCTGCCCCGATTGCTTTCTTGGCGAAAACGAAGTACCGCTTCTTGAAGAGACTCGTAAAAAAGGGTCCGAGCTTTTCGAGCTGAGCAAACATGCATTCGAAAAAGTCGCCTACCGGGACCGACCCGAGGGAATTCTCGGCGTATTCAAACAATGGAACTATGAGCTCGACGATATTCCGCTTTCAGAAACGCCATTCCTGCTTGTCGTGGAGTCCATTGAAAAGCCCGGGAATCTAGGAACCATCCTCAGATCAGCGGATGCGGCTGGAGTCGATGCTGTTATTTGCTGCGATCCCATAACAGATCTATTCAACCCCAATGTCGTTCGTTCATCGACCGGTGTCCTCTTTACAATGCCTACGGTCATGACCAGTTCTAAGGCAACGATCGAATGGCTGATAGAGAAGCGTATTCGTTCGGCAGCGACAACTCCGCATGCTAGAAAATTGCATACTCAATCGGACCTGACCGGGCCTCTAGCCATCGTAATGGGAAGCGAGCAGTTCGGGCTGTCTGAAACGTGGCTGGACGCTTGTTCAAACAAAGTGAAGATTCCTATGGCTGGCCAAGCGGATTCATTAAACGTGGCTATGGCCACCTTGATAACGCTTTTCGAAGCCGTACGCCAACGCGCTCTGTAACGTGGACATCAATCAGCTCCAAGAAAATTTCGAGTCACTGGCAGCGGAAGACCCATTGTGGACCGTTCTGTCCGACAATTCGAAACGGGGCGGCCAATGGGACGTCGAAGAATTCTACGCCACCGGAGAGCCTGTCATTGACGATCTCGGAAAACGGCTTGAACGGGTTGGGCTATCCTTCCAAGGAAGTTCGGCAATCGACTTTGGCTGTGGAGTCGGCCGTTTGACCTTTCCCCTAAGCAAACGTTTCTCCCGATGCTACGGAGTAGATATCTCTCAAAGCATGGTTGACTACGCACGCCGTCGAATCGAGCGAGGACCGAATTGCCAATTCATTGTCAACGATTCCGAGAGATTGGAGAGCTTTAAAAACGATAGTATCGATTTTATCTATACAGCTATCGTTCTGCAGCATATTGCTCCCCGATACACACTCAATTATTTACGGGAATTTTCCCGTATATTGAGCAAAGGCGGTATTCTCGCTTTCCAGCTTCCCAGCCATCTGAATCCGAAAGCTACCGACAACCAAAAGCCGCTAAGAATGCTGCGAAAAAGCACCTACTATAAAGTCAAAAGTTTTAGGCAGAAGCTTTCCCGCTGGCTGCCATTCATCGGCAATGATTCCTACTTCGAGATGAATGCCATCCGAAAAGAAGAAATCCTCCGCTTTCTGGAGTCTCAGTGCCAACTGGAAGTCGCCGATGCGCAAACCTTTCCTGCCGCTGGCGATGCTTGGATCAGCTATCTCTACATTGCCCGGAAACCGTCGTGATAGAGCTGGATCGATCGGTCTATTGTATACTTCTTCTTAGACTGTACGCAGCTGAAACAAACTCGCTCCCACAGTCGCGCATGGGCGTCAAACCAAATGATATACGCCGTTCATTTATTTTAGGAAGCTC
>MDTA01217225.1_pt1 | contig 55647 bp, 46 predicted proteins | sample 811151 | NCBI WGS metagenome assembly MDTA01 (sample SAMN05326648, study PRJNA326480) | marine metagenome | isolation source: seawater | place: Indian Ocean: South | collected 2010
ATTTTCGAAAAGCCCGGATGGATACGTCGGAACGATCCGAACCATGACAATCAACGTGAAAGCGAAAATCGTCGCCAACGATAAGAACGGCAATAAGAAAGCGCCGGACTTTCGGATTATCGCCGGTGGCGCAGAGCTTGGCGCCGCCTGGCGTTCGAACAGCACCGGCGAGGACAAGAAGTCATTTCTCAGCGTTGAACTCGATGATCCGAGCTTTGCCGCTCCCGTCCGCGCGGCGTTTTTTGAGAATGCGGACGACGGGACCGGCGCTCTGGTTTGGAGCAGGTCGCGTAACTCGTAAAAGCTAAATCAGCAAACTTCGTTCTGTTGAGAGTAGGAGTGTGAAATGTCGCTTGCAGCAAGAAACTATCAAACCGATGTGACTAAAAAGGATCGGCTCAACAACGAAGAAGCAGCACAGTATCTCGGCTTGAAAGCAGCGACATTGAATAAGTGGCGCGTATACGGTGAAGGGCCTCCGTTCATCAAGGTTGGTCGCCTTGTCCGATATCGTCGTACAGATCTAGATGCGTATCTTTCACGCCGGTTGGTGCAATCTACTAGTGAACTCTCGGCGCGCTAGCCGGCATAGGATTACGCTGCCTCGGAAATGCTACTACTGTTAATTGAGGAGTCTTCATTTGCATTTAAGCGGTGAAGAATCGTTTCACTGACGCGGTCGGCAGCGTCCGCAAGAACATAATCAACACGATGTGCATATCGGCTTGTTACGCTCGACAGCTTGTGCCCGAGCAGGCCGGCAATGATTAGCTCGCTATATCCCAATTCAAAGGCCACCGTGGCATAACTATGTCTGAAGACGTGAGGCGTTACTCCGCTGACCCCTGATTCCTTCATAAGCCAGGCCAGAAATTTTCTGATTTCTTTGATGGGCCCGTCGCACAGTTCAGACGGAAACACCCAATTGGAATCCATTTCATGTGGAAGCGACGATAAATGATCAAACGCCGCTTTTCCGCAAGGACGTAGCTGCGGTCCGGTCTTTGAATCCTGAAGCCGGAGGCAGCGACTTTGAGGGTCAATCTCGACCCAATTCAGATTCAATATTTCTCCTCTTCTGCAGCCGGTGAGCATGAGGGCGACGGCGGCGTTCATTAGGGTAGGGCTGAGTTCCAGCTCTCTGGCCCGAACCAGCGCGAGGCCGATCGCCTTATACTCAGCCTCTGATAGGAATCGCGTCCGTTTGCCCTCCGCTGGTTTATCGATATTCAGGCAAGGATTGTCTTCGACCCATCCTGACCGCATGGCGAATTTGTACATTGCGGAGAGCAGATGAACGGACTTGGCGCCTACCTGCGCTCCGCCGCGGACAATCGAGCGGCGTCTCGGTCCGGTCTTGACGTCGACTGCGGTTTTTCCATCGCGAACGTCATACATAAAGCGTTCGATATCCATCCGTTTCAGGTCGGCGATTCGCTTTTTGCCAAGCAGGGGTTTTATGTGCCTTTCGATCCGCCCTTTATCCACCGCCAATGTCGAAGGCTTTTTCGGACGGTTTCGATGAAGAATTCGGCCGGCTTCTGCTTCTGTAAAATATCGGTCGCAGAGTTCGGTAATCGTCATTCCGTTTTTGTATTCACGGGCCTCGCCGACAGGGTCGGCGCCGGCGGCGACCTTGCCGAGTTCGACGAGTGCCAGTTTACGAGCTTTCTCGACGGTGAGAGCGCCGTATTTGCCCAAGGTTGTTTTGCGTTGGTCGCCGGTTGCGGTGCGGTATTTGATCTGGAACGATTTGACGCCAGATGGTTTGACCCGAACCCCGAAACCGGTCAGTTCTGCATCCCACACTGAGTAGTCGCGGCCATCTATTGGCTTGAGTTGATCGACACTACGTTTTGTAAGTCGTTCTATATTTCGGCGAGGCATTTTCAGGTACCTATTTCCATAACGCCGGAGGTCGGCGGGGTACCTAGGGGGTACCAAACGGCGTCAAATTCGATCCAAATTCGGACAACCAAGTTTAACTTTTTTGACGCCGAAAGTCCACTAAGGTGCTGAAAAATCAGGCTAAATCACATTAGATAAAACAGGGGAAAATTTCGGAAAACATGACATCCCAAAACTGTCACGCCGGAGGTCGCGGGTTCAAGTCCCGTCACTCGCGCCATTTTCTTCAATCCACAAGACTATCGCGACTGACAGCGGGCTGTTCTGCGGCGACGTTTTGGCGGAAAGGAACTGTTGTCTTCAGCGTATGTTGGCTATGCCGGAGGACCCGCTTCATGGCCGCGCGCGCATACTGGAAAGGTCATTTGCGCCTTTCCCTCGTTTCGATTGGCATTGAGCTCTATTCTGCGGCGATGTCGTCTCGCCGCCTCGCCCTGCATCAGATCCACAAACCGTCAGGCAAGCGCATCCGCTATCAGAAAACGGCGCCGGGCGTCGGACCCGTCGATAAGGACGAGATCGTCAAAGGCTTCGAGGTGGGCAAGGATGAATATGTCATTCTAGAACCGGACGAGCTTGATGAAATCAAGCTTGAAAGCAAACACACCATCGATCTCGTGCAATTCGTGGATCAGTGCGAGATCGATCCCCGCTATTTTGAGAAACCATATTATGTGGTTCCCGAAGACAGCGATGTCGCAGAAGAAGGCTTTGCCGTTATTCGCGATGCGCTGCGGGAAGCGGGAAAAACCGGTCTCGGCCAGATGGCGGTGCGCGGGCGCGACAGCATTGTGGCCATACGTCCCTGCGGGGAAGGGCTGCTGCTCGAAACCCTTCGCTATGCCGAGGAAATCCGTGAGAGTGACGCTATTTTCGAGGACATTCCGGAAGTCGATCCAGATGAGGAGATGCTGGACCTTGCCCTCGAGCTGATCGAGCGAAAAAGCGCTCCCTTCGAAGCCGATGCTTTCAAATCGCAATATTCATCGGCCATGCGTGAGTTGATCGAACAGAAACGCAAAAAAGGCAAAGTCACGGCGGCCAGCGATGAGGAAATCGCTGATGGCGATAATGTTATAGATCTTATGGATGCGCTGAAGAAAAGCGTCTCGAAGGACAAGAAGAAATCGTCCTCGCGGCGTAAATCTTCCAGCAGCAAGAAAAGCGCGAAGAAACGCAAAGCGAGTTGAGGCCGGACATGGCGCAGGGAAATGATTCTCTCAGCGAATATAATGCAAAGCGGGATTTCAGTTCCACGCCGGAGCCGAAAGGCGCCCACAAAAAAGGCAAGGGCGCTCTTTTTGTAATTCAAAAACATGACGCGACCCGGCTGCATTATGATTTTCGCCTGGAGCTGGACGGCGTTCTGAAGAGCTGGGCGGTCACCAAAGGGCCGAGCCTTGATCCGTCTGATAAGAGACTTGCTGTGCGCACGGAGGATCACCCGGTCGATTATGGCGGTTTCGAAGGGGTCATCCCCAAGGGCTACGGCGCGGGAACGGTCATGCTTTGGGATCGCGGCGAATGGGAGCCTAAAGAAGATCCCCATGAGGGTCTCAAAAAAGGCGCGCTCAAATTCTCGCTCAAGGGGGAACGTCTGAAAGGCGGTTTCGCGCTCATACGCATGAAGAAAAGAAAGGGTGAAAAGCGTGAGAACTGGCTTCTGGTCAAGGAGCGGGATGAGAAAGCCCTTGAGGATGGCGATCCCACCGAGAAATGGACGAAAAGCGTAAAAAGCAAACGCGATATGGAAGCGATCGCTGAAGAGGGCGAAAACTATAAAAAGGGGAAAACTTACTCGACGCAGCCAGAAAAAAAGAAATCGGTCCGGCGCAACAACTCTGCCGGCAAAGGCGCCGGAAAGAAATCAGCGAAATTGAAGTTTACCCCGCCGCAGCTTGCGACGTTGCGCGATGATCCGCCCGAAGGCGATGAATGGCTGCATGAGCTTAAATATGACGGGTACCGCATTCAGGCGCTGATTGAAAACGGCAAGGTCCGCCTCATCACCCGAAATGAAAAGGACTGGACACGGCGTTATCCGACGATCGCTGATGCTTTGGCGAAACTGGATGTGGATGACGTAGCGATTGACGGAGAGCTTGTGGCTGTCGACAGGGAAGGGCGCAGCCGGTTCGGGCTCCTTCAAAATGCGGCGGACGATAAATCAACAGAGCTGCGTTACTACGCTTTCGATCTTCTCTATCTTAACGGCAAAAAAATCTGCGGCGATTCCCTGCGCGCGCGTAAAAAACTTCTGAAACCGATCATAGAAGACGCCGGGCCGCCGCTTTTCTACAGCGATCACATAGAAGGGAATGGCGATGAGGTGATCCGCAAGGCCTGCGCCATGCACCTCGAAGGCGTTATTTCCAAGAAGGCGGATGCGCGCTACCGGTCTGGGCGTGGGACGACATGGGTCAAGTCGAAATGCGTTGGAAATGATGAATTCGTCATCGCCGGCTACCGGAAATCCGACAAGCGCGGCCGGCCGTTCTCGTCCCTTCTGCTCGGAGAATATGCCGGAGACGAACTTGTCTATCGCGGCCGGGTCGGAACCGGCTTCGATGAGGCCGCCTTCGAAAAGCTTTGCGAAAAAATGCGCCCGCTAGAGCGTAAGACAAGTCCCTTTGATGAAACGCCGTCGGAAGCAAAGCGCGAAGCGGTATGGCTGACGCCAAAGCTGGTGGCGCAGATCGCCTATACGGAGAAAACATCCGATGGCAGACTGCGACATCCAAGTTTTTTGGGTTTGCGTACCGATAAACCAGCCGAAGAGGTGACCGTCATGGCGCGTGACGACAAGGGCGAGACGAGCGAGTTCAAGGGCGTGCGGCTGACCCATCCCGACCGGGTGATGTTTCCGGGACAGGGCGCAACCAAACGGGAAGTCGCTGAATATTACGCGGCGAACGCAGAGCGGATTCTGACCTATCTGAAAGATCGCCCTTTAAGCCTCGTGCGCTGCCCGGCGGGACGCCAGGATGAATGCTTTTTTCAAAAACATCACGGCGCGTCCGTGCCGGAGGCGCTTAAATCTGTTGAAATCAAGGAGAAAGACGGCAAGAACGCCCATTATCTCATGATCGACAATGTGAAAGGGCTTATCGCCGCGGCGCAGATCGGCGCGCTCGAACTTCACATCTGGGGCGCGCGTGCTGACCGCATTGAGCGTCCGGAACGCGTGGTCTTCGATCTCGATCCCGACGAAGGCGTTTCATTCGACGGGGTCAAAGATGCGGCTCTTGAGCTGCGCGATGTCTTGAAAGCGGCCGGCCTTGAATCCTTTCCCTTGCTGACAGGAGGCAAGGGCGTGCATGTAATCGCTCCGATTGAGCGCCGACGCGACTGGCCGGATGTGAAGACATTCGCCAAGGGGCTCGCCCAAAAGCTCGCCGACGCTTCGCCAAAGCGTTACATCGCCACGGCCTCGAAATCAGCGCGCAAAGGAAAGATCTTTATCGACTGGCTGCGCAATGAACGCGGCGCCACGGCGATTGCGCCTTATTCGCTGCGCGCCCGGTCCGGGGCGCCGGTGGCGACGCCGGTGTCTTGGCGCGAGCTTTCGAAAGTCGATGCGGCGAATGCGTATACCCTCGATAACATCAGCGTGCGGCTTGCGCATCTGAAATCGGATCCCTGGAAAGGTTATGACAGCGTGCGCCAGTCCGTCACGGACAGCGTCCTTGATTTCGTGAAATAAGCGCTGGCCCTGGATGATCTTCCTGGGTGAAAGTCAGGTAAGTCTTATCTGGGATGAGGCGGCGTCACCGGAACGAAAGCGTTGGCGGAATGTTCGTGAAATGCTTTCGGAGACATAAATGACCAAAGACAAGCCGGCACAGCAGCAAAAGCGTCAGCCCGGACGGGAACATGAAATGCATCCCCGGCCCGACTTCACGCCGCGGTTTCCGGGCGCCGGCCGCCTTGACGGCAAGGTCGCCATCATCACCGGCGGCGACAGCGGCATCGGCCGCGCCTGCGCCGTCGCTTTTGCGCGCGAAGGCGCGGATATCGCCATCGTATATCTCGAAGAGGATGATGACGCTGCGAAAACGCAAGCGCTGGTTGAAGGCGAAAAACGCGAGGCCTTGCTCATCAGCGGCGACATCGCCGATCCGAAAGTCTGTAAATCGGCGGTGGCTGAAACCCTGAAGGCGTTCGGACGCATAGACATACTGGTGAACAATGCAGCGGAACAGCACCCAACCGATGACTTTGAATCGATCTCGCCGGACCAGATCCGCCGTACATTCGAAACGAATGTGTTCGGGTATTTCTACATGACGCAGGCTGTTCTGCCGCATCTGAAAGAAGGGTCGGCTATCGTCAATACAACGTCGATCACCGCCTATCGCGGCAGCCATCACTTGATTGACTACAGCGCCACGCGCGGCGCGATTACGGCGTTCACACGTTCCATGGCGCAATATTGTGCGCCAAAAAAAATCAGGGTCAACGGCGTTGCGCCGGGACCGATCTGGACCCCGCTGATTCCCGCGAGCTTTGGCGAAGACAAGGTGGAGGATTTCGGCGCTGGCCAGCCTTTGGGGAGAGCGGGCGAGCCCAATGAAGTTGCATCCTGCCATCTCTTCCTTGCCTGCGATGACAGCTCCTATATGACCGGACAGGTGCTGCATCCGAATGGCGGTGAAATCGTAGGCGGGTAAGTCAGATCAACGTGTCCGGTTTTTTAAAGTCGCTTTCCGAAGAAAAGAAATGGACCGGTCCGGCGGCGGGCGTTCTGGGCTTCCTCGAAGGCTCGTTCGTTGTTTTTCCCATGGAGCCGCTTTTCATTCCCATGATGGCTGCGCGGCATGCGCGCGCATGGATCATCGCCTTGTGGCTCCTCTTCGGGAATGTCATGGGCGCCGTGCTGATGTATGCGGTGGGCGCCTTTTTGCTTGAGCCTGTGGCCGAGCCGCTGTTTCAGTTTCTCGGCGTGGAGCAGGAATATCAGAAGGCGAGCTCCGATCTGGAGGAGAACGCATTCACCTCTCTTTTTCTTGTGGGTGTGACGCCGTTTCCGTTTCAGGTGGGGACAGCCGCCGACGGCGCCATCGGTGTGGCGCTTCCGGTTTTTCTCGCGGCTGTGTCTCTGTCCAGGGGCATTCGCTATATGGCGCTTGCCGGTCTTGTCATGGTGATTGGCGCGCGCGCGCGAGGCTTCCTTGAGGATCATGAACGCGCGATTTTCATCGCCGGCCTCGTGCTGTTCGTCCTGCTCGCCGCAGTTGCAATTCTCGGGAACGCCTAGCGGACGAAAAATGACTCTAACTGCGCGATTTGTGCAGCAACGCGGCGACGGCGAGTTCGATCGTTTCAGGGTTGAACGGCTTCGGCGCCACAATGTGATAGTTGAGGCCGGGGGCGGCGTCGGCGGCGGACGGATATGCAGTCAGCAGCGCATAGGGGATCCTGTAAAATCTCAGAATGCGCTGGATGGGCTTGCTGGTTTCTCTTTCACCGAGATGAACATCGAGCAAGGCGAAGCAGGGCCTTGTCCTTTTTAACTCTGCGCGCGCCTCCGTCACGGACCTGCATTTTGCAATGACGCGGCAGCCGAGCGCGGTTAAATGATCTGCGAGGAGGTCGGCCTGCAAGACGTCATCTTCAAGGATAAGCGCCCGGCTGTCGCCATAAGAAGCAGCACTTGCGGCGCGCGAAGGAAAAGGCGTGGATCGGACGGTCGTTTGCATGAACTTATGTTGGAACTTGTTTTTTTACGAAACATGCAGGGCGCCTGTCGGTTCCACGGAATGAAAAAAGTTGTGAGCAGGGCGGCGCAACTTCGGCGTTCCGGCATGCGCGCCATGCTCTAAGTACGATTTCGCTCAAATCCGCGCGCCCCAACCGCAACCATTTTGCCCCCGTCGCTTGTCCAGGCACTGTCTGACGAAATCGGTTGACGAACTGTGTCCGACCTAAAAAAAGCTTTGCCGCCATGGTCGCCGGTACAAGATTTAGTCCTCGCCAGTCTTGTGAAGGAGGCGATGGGCCGTGGCGGCGTCCTGGTCATGCCCGCCTTCAGCGTTGAGCGAACGCAGGAATTGCTCGCCGATGTCAGCCTGTTGATGAAGACGAAAAGAAGCCGGATCTTTTGATGATAAGGCGCCAATCCCCACAGCCGCTGGCGCGAGTCGGTGCTCGGCGGCTGCGTCCGCCATTGATTCACGAGGCGAAACTGCCCGTGTTGATGATGCGCTAGCCCGCTTTTTTCTCCGCGGCGGCGACGGTTTCTTTCACTTTCAGAAAGCTGTCGGGGTTTACCGAGATCGACGTAACGCCGGTTTCAACGAGGAACGCGGAGAATTCCGGATAATCGCTTGGCGCCTGTCCGCAGATACCGACAGGAACGCCTTTGGTCGACGCCTTTTCGATTAGTTCCGCAATCAGAGTCTTCACCGCCGGATTGCGTTCGTCGAAGAGGGGGCGAAGGCTGGCGCTGTCGCGATCGATGCCGAGCGTCAATTGCGTCAGGTCGTTGGAGCCGATGGAAAATCCGTCGAACCTGTCGGCGAATTCGTTCGCCAGCACGATGTTCGATGGAATTTCCGCCATGACATAGATTTCAAGCCCGTTCCCGCCGCGATTGAGGCCATGGGCCGCCATCTCGTCGATCACCTTGTCGGCTTCTTCGAGCGTGCGGCAGAAGGGGACCATCAGTTTGATATTCGTGAAGCCGAGCGTTTCTCTCGCGCGCGTCATGGCGGCGCATTCCATAGCGAAGCCGTCGCGATAGTCGTCGTGATAATACCGGCTCGCCCCGCGCCAGCCGATCATGGGGTTGTCTTCTTCCGGCTCGAACTGTCGTCCGCCCAAAAGGCTCGCATATTCATTGGTCTTGAAATCGCTGAGGCGGACGATGACCGGGTTCGGATAATGCGCCGCGGCGATGCGCGCGACGCCCCGCGAGAGGAGATCGATGAAATATTCCTTCTTGTCGGCGTAGCCCGCCGTCAGTTTTTCGATCTCTTGACGCGCAGCGTTGTCTTCCAGCGCATCGAAGCGGACGAGGGCGAGGGGGTGGATTTTGATGATGTCGCTGATGATGAATTCGATGCGGGCGAGGCCGACGCCGTCGCTCGGCAGGCGCCACCAGCGATAGGCGGCGGACGGGTTCGCCATGTTGAGCATGATCTGCGTGCGCGTTTCCGGCACGGCGGAAAGATCGAGGTCCTCGACGTCGAAGTCGATAAGGCCATCATAAACATAACCGGTCTCGCCTTCGGCGCAGGAGACGGTCACCTCCTGTCCGCTTTGCAGAACCGCCGTTGCGTTTCCGGCGCCGACAATGGCGGGCAGGCCAAGCTCGCGGCTGACAATTGCGGCGTGGCTGGGGCGCCCGCCATGATCGGTGACGATGGCGGCGGCCTTTTTCATGATCGGCGCCCAGTCGGGGTCGGTCGTTTGCGTCACCAGCACTGAGCCTTCCTCGAACTCAGCGATGTTTTCGGCGCTGTCGATGCGGCACACCTTGCCGCGCGCGATGGCGTCGCCGATCGCCGCGCCTTCGAGCAGTTTTTCGCCGCTGGATTTGAGACTGTAGGTTTTGAGCGCGCCGGCGGCTCTTCGCGCCTGCACCGTTTCGGGGCGCGCCTGCACGATGAAAAGCTCGCCCGTCTCGCCGTCCTTCGCCCACTCCATGTCCATGGGCCCGCCATAATGATCCTCGATCTTCCCGGCCCAGCGCGCGAGCGTCAGGATTTCGTCTTCATTGAGAACGAAGCTGCTGCGTTCTTGCGCGGACGTTTCTTTCAGTGCGACCGGGCGCTCCCCTTTCTCCGCATAGATGAGTTTTTCTTTTTTCGCGCCGCATTTGCGCCGCAGGATCGGCGTCAGCTTTTCATTGTTCAAAAGCGGTTTGAAGACTTCAAATTCGTCGGGATCGACCGTGCCTTGCACCACTGTTTCACCGAGCCCCCAGGCGCCGTTGATGAGCACGGCGTTCGGGAAACCGCTTTCTGTATCGATGGAGAACATCACGCCGGACGAGGCGAGATCGGACCGCACCATGCGCTGAACGCCGACAGAGACGGCGACATCGAGCTGGCCGAAGCCGTGATTGCGGCGATAGCTGATGGCGCGGTCGGTATAAAGCGAAGCGAAACATTTGCGGCAGGCCTCCACCAGCGCTGCGTCGCCTTTGACGTTGAGGAAAGTCTCAAGCTGGCCGGCGAAACTCGCTTCGGGCAAATCTTCGGCGGTTGCGCTCGAGCGTGCAGCGACGCTTGGGGATGCGCCGCCTTCGCCAAGTTCGTGATAAGCGGCGATGACGGCGTCTTCCAACTCGCGCGGCATGGCGCCATCAAGAATCATCGCGCGCACGGCCTTGCCGACCTCCGCGAGCGCGTCCTCATTTTCCTCATATTCTTTCAGCTTACGCGCCAGCTTTTCCTCAAGATTGTTTTCCTTGAGGAAGAGACGATAGGCGGCGACCGTGACGGCGAAACCGTTCGGCACATTGACGCCTGCCGATGAAAGATTTCTCACAAGTTCGCCGAGGGAGGCATTCTTGCCGCCGACGCGAGCGCCGTCTTCTCTCGTGATGTCTGAAAACCAGGCGATGTAGTCGGTCATGACGCATCCTCGGCGTGGCGGCGCGCTAATGTTTCAATAACATCCTCGTCCGTCAGTTGCGGAAAAGATTGATACCAGGAGCCCACGGACCAGAAGGGATAGGGCGTTTCAAGCGCGATGACATCGTCTGCGATTTTTTCCAGCTTTTCTATTGTATCGCGCGGCGCAACCGGCACGGCGACAATGATCTGCGCGGCGCCAGCCTTGCGCATGGCGGCGACAGCAGCTTCCATAGTTGCGCCGGTGGCGAGGCCGTCATCGACGATGATTGCAATGCGGTCTTTGGCCGGCAGGGGCGGCTGGTCTTTCATGTAGAGCTTCCGGCGGCGTTCGATCTCGGCGAGCGCGTCGGTTTCGACCGATTGAATATAGGCGTCCGGCACATTCAGTTCGGCGATGACATCTTGGTGAAGAATGGTGGTCGGCGCGCCGCCGTCCACAAGAGCGCCGATGGCGAGCTCCTCATGTCCCGGCGCGCCTAGCTTGCGCACCAGAATGAGATCGAGCGGCGCGTCGAGGCGTTTTGCGACTTCATCGGCGACAGGCAGGCCGCCCCGCGGCAGGGCGTAAACAATGGGTTCGGCTTTCGCAAAGGAAAGCAGTTTTTCGGCAAGCTGTCTTCCGGCCTCACGCCGATCCCTGAACAAAGGAAAGCTCCTTCCTTCGCTGCTTCCGCAAGTATGTTAACCGACCCGGCGCGTTTCAAGCTTGATCGGGATCAGTTTTTTCCGCCGTTGCTCCGGCGCGGCGGAGGAATTCCCGCTGTAAAATCGCAAAACCCGGCAGCAGCGGCAGCCACAGCGTCAGCCCGCGATAGATAAGGGTCATGGTGAGGGCGTCTTCGACGGAGACGCCGAAGACCGAAAGACTGGCGATCATCCCAGCTTCGAAGGTCCCGAGTCCCATGGGAACAGGGCCGATTGTGGCGGCGATGGAGGCGGTGGCGACGGCGATGAATCCGGTGAAGAGCGGTACGGGCGCGCCGATGGCTTCCGAAATCAGCATGACGGTGAGACCGTCCATAACGCGCGATGCGAGCAACAGCATCCCCAGTTTTGCGAAAAGACCCGGCATATGGCGGATGTCGGCGACTGCAGCGCCCAGAAACTCCGCCGCTTTCTGTGCAAAGCGCCGCCCCGCGAGGAAGGCGGGCATGGGCGCCTTGTAAAGAATAGCGAGACCGGCAAGCACGGTGAGCAGGACGAAAAATCCTGCGAAGGCCGAAACGCTCGCCGACAAAGCAGGCGGCGCCTCTTCCGCTAACGACAGGGCGATGAGGCTTATGATCGCCGCGCAGAGAAACGCGAGAAAATAGGCTGACGTCGTGAACACGAAAGTGCGGAACGCCGACTTGTCGGGAACGCCGCGTTGGGTCAATGCAAACAGAAAGAACGCCGCGCCCGACAATCCGCCCGACGGAATCGCCTGATCGGCGAAAAGTTTCGCAAAAGAAAGCGGAACCAGCGACATGAATTTGAGCGGCGTTCCGATGCGGCGCAAAAACAGAAACCAGACAAAGGCGGTAATGAGATAGGGCAGCGCCTGCACAGCCGCGGCGGCGAAAAGCGGCCCGGCTTTCGCATTTGCCGCCTGCCTTGCAAAGGTTGTGATATCGCCGGCGTGCGTGATGAACAGGATCAGCGCCGCCAGCGCCGCAATTCCGGCGAGAAGCCCGGCCAGCCATGGCGCGCGCCGCCGCAAGGAGCGCCGCGCCTGACGCGGGCCCGCCGCTACGTCTTCTTTATCCGGCGCATTGTCATGCATGAGCCGGGGTTCCTTCGAGCATCGCTCGCAACGCTCGCGCCCGGGGGCGTGCGATGAAAAGCTTATAAAGCTCACCCGCGAAGACAACAGTGGCGCCCAGCGTAAACACAATGCCCCATTCGTAAAGCGGCACGGGACTGATTTCGAGAACGCCGCTTAGTCCCGGCAGATGCATAGCGAGAATATGCGTTAACTGCGCGCCCGCGACTCCGGCGATCAGAATCGGATTGGCCCGGAAAGGAATCACAAAGGCCGAGCGTGTTTCCGAGCGGCAGTTGAAAGCATGGAAATTGTGAAAGGAAACGAGGAAGAGCAGAACCGTATTGCGGGCCGCCGTCACATCCAGCCCGCGCATTTCATGGAGATAGTAATAGAGCCCGAAGGAAAGAACGCTCACATAGGCGCCGATGACAAGGCATTGTTCGATCATCTGCCGGTTGAAGATCGGCTCCCGCGGTTTGCGCGGCGCGCGATGCATCAGATCGGGCTCTTTCTTCTCGAAAGCGAGAGCAACGTCCTGAATGCCCTCGGTGACGAGATTCATCCAGAGGATCTGCACGGCGGTGAGCGGGATCGGCATTCCGAACGCCAAAGCAAGGACGAAGATCATCACTTCCGTGACGGCGGTGGCGAGCAATAGCCAGACAATCTTGCGGATATTGTCATAGGCGGCGCGGCCTTCCTCAATCCCGGCGACGATGGAGGCGAAATTATCGTCGGTGATGATGAGGTCTGATGCGGCGCGCGCCACGTCCGTGCCGCCGGCGCCCATGGCGACGCCCACATGAGCGGCTTTCAGCGCAGGGGCGTCGTTGACGCCGTCGCCTGTGACGGCGACGAAATGGCCTTCATCCTGAAGCTCCTTGACGATGAGGGTTTTGTGCGCCGGTTCGACGCGGGCGAAGACAGCGGCTTCGTTGACGCGCCGGCGCAGCGCTTCCCCCTTGAGTTTTGCGAGCTCCGCGCCGGTGAGCGCGGTTTCCGGCGCCCATGAGGGGTCGAGCTGGCGGGCGATGGCGAGCGCCGTTTCCGGATGATCGCCGGTGATCATGCGCACATCGACTCCGGCAGCCCGCGCGCTTGCAACCGCTTGCGCCGCTTCCTTGCGCAAGGGATCGATGAGGCCTGCGAAGCCGAGAAATTCCAGATTGTTAAGGTGACGTTGTTCAAGCGGGGTCTTGCCTTGGGGCGTCGCCCCTTGCGCCACAGCGATCACGCGATATCCGGCGGAGGCGAGACGGTGAAGGCTTTTCTCTGCCAGCACACGGTCGACGCCGGCGCACATATCGAGGACGATCTCCGGCGCGCCTTTCGCCGAGATGAAGCCGTTTTCCGTTTCGATGTCGAGAGAGGCGGAATAACCCTGTTTCGGCTCGTAGGGGAGAGACGACTGCTGACGATAGGTGGCGTGAAGATCTTTCTTGCGCGCGCCGAGTTTTTCCGCGAGCACCAGAAAGGCGATGTCGACAGAATCGCCGCGCGCTTCGACGACGCCTTCGATCTCCCCCACGTCAGCTTCGTTGGTGAGCGCGCCGGCGCGCGCCAGCAGGCGAATGTTTTCGAGATGGTGAGGATCGCAGGCAGCGCCGCTTTCGGTCCGCAACTCGCCCGACAGCTCCAGCCCTTCGCCGCTGATGTCATACTCTGCGCCGTCCGGCAGGATGAGTTTCTTCGCGGTAAGGCGGTTTACGGTGAGCGTGCCTGTCTTGTCTGTGGCGATCAGCGTGCAGGAGCCGAGCGCCTCGACGGCGGGCAGGCGGCGCACGATGACATTGCGTTTTCCCATGCGCGAGGAGGCGACGGCGAGGGTCACGGTGATCGCGGCGGGCAGGCCTTCGGGGATCGCAGAGACGGCGAGCGCAACGGAAAGAAGAAAAATATCGCCAAGCGGCGCTCCCTGAAGATAAAACGCAACGCCCAAGAGCGCCGTGAGGAGAACGATGAATGCGCCGATGCGCGCAGAGAATGTTTCCATGCGGATGAGCAGCGGCGGTCGGGCGCCTCTGGCGCCGAGCATGGTCGCGATGGCGCCGATGGCCGTCGCTTCGCCCGTGGCGCAGACGATGCCGGTGGCGCGTCCCGCAACCACCATCGAGCCGGCGAGCGCCATGTTGCGGCGGTCCCCCAGCGGCGTTTCCTCATCGAGAACCGGATCGCTTTCCTTGGCGACCGGTTTCGACTCGCCGGTGAGTAGCGATTCGTCGATGCGCAAATCATGCGCCGAGGCGAGGCGCAGATCAGCCGGCACGACGGAGCCGGATTCAAGATGAACAATGTCGCCCAGGACCAGTTCTTCAATATCGATAGTGTGCCGCGCGCCGCTTCGGATGACCGTGGGTTTGATGCGCAGAGTTTTCTTTAATGAGGCGGCGCTTTCCTCCGCGCGCCATTCCTGAAACGCGCCGATGGCGACATTGATGGCGACGACAATGAAGATGAAAATACTGTCGGTTTTCTCGCCCAGAAAAAGCGCGATGGCGGCGGCGGCGAAAAGAATGAAGGTGAGAGGGTTGTTGAGCTGACGCAGAACGATCAGCAATCGCGACGGACGGCCGGTCTCCGGCAGACGGTTGGGCCCGTATTTTTCAAGCCGCTGTCCGGCTTCTGCTTGCGACAACCCCTCCACATTTGCGTCCAGCGCCGCGAACGCGTCGGAAATGGTAAGGCTATGCCAAGGGTTCCGGGGCGTCAGGGCGGGGCTTCCTTCAGCGTGCGTAAAAGGTCGCATCGTAGAGCAGATTGCTGCAGATCATACCGCGCCTATATTGTTGATATCTATTTGGGGCGCAATCCGCTTGTCTCACGCGGCTCTACCGAAAGGCGCTTTATGAAACTCCCAAAACGCACCACTTGGTTTTTGATCGCTGACAGCGCGAAAGCGCGTATTTTTGAAAGTTCCGGTCCGGGCGGAACATGGGCGTTGGTTGAGGAAACAGCCGACGAAGATGCGCGCAAACCCTCGCGCGATCTTGGGCGCGACCGTCTGCCGCGGGGGCGCGCCATCGGTGCCGGCGCGCCTTTCTCGGTCACCGAATCTGACGACCACGAAAAGGCGGGGCAGGAATTTCTATTGGCGCGTGTTCAGGACATCGTGGAAGCGGAGAAGAAGGAACGCTTCGATCAACTCGTCGTGGCTGCGCCGCCAGCGGCGTTGGGCGTAATTCGCAAAAAGCTCCCCGCGGAAACCACTGCGAAACTGATCGGGGTTTACGACAAGGATCTCACTAACGAGACCGAACGGGAGCTGCACGACTATTTTCTCGAAAAGCTCGAACGCTGGTGAGTGAAGCTATATTCACACACGGTCGATAACGGTAGAGCGGCCGCCGAACCCATGGAAGTAGAAATCGACGCTGAAAGCCTCACACTGACGATAAGCGCTTTCTGAAATTGGGATTCGGCGTATCGAATGAGACCGTCGATATCCACTGAGACAATGCGCTTAGCTGATGGTGCGCAGCGCATCGCCGAGGTCCGCATCCATTGGCCAAACGCCCTGACGCATCAGACAACGGCCTTCGCCGCAAGCGACGGACTAGCGCCATCTTTTGCTTCGGAATGGCGTCCCCGACAGGATTCGAACCTGTGGCCCCCAGATTAGGAATCTGGTGCTCTATCCTGCTGAGCTACGGGGACGAGCCGACGGCTTTCTAGCTCATATCGCAGCGCATCAAAACCGCCAGGGCTTTCAGCCGCTTAAATTTCCCGAAAACGTCTTGGAATCGTTTTCCTTTAGCTGATTAACCGCCATAATTGGCGGGCGGGATGCGCCGGGACCGGCTGGCGGCCTGAACGGCGAGATGGGGCAATAAGGCGGGAGACACTATGTTTGCGCGCAGACAGTATGTAATTGCGGCGGCGGCTATATTGGCGGCCTTCGCTCTGGGGCTGCTTCTCGGAAGGACCATCGCCCCTGATTCGAGCTCGCGCGGCTCGCCTAACAGCCAGCCCGTGGTCTCGGCCGAACGGGGCCAGACCCAGCGCCGCCCGTTTCAGGAGCGCCGCGACGAAGATGCGGAACGGCCCGAAGAGGAAGAGGTCAAAAACTTCGCCTATCGCCGGCTGCGCCTCGATACGGGAACCGCGACGCCGAAAGCCTGCCTTCAGTTTAACCGCGATCTCAATGACGATGGCGACGTCAATTACGGCGACTTCGTTCGCGTAAGCCCCGCCGACGGGTCGGCCATCGAAGTCGACGGAACCTCGCTTTGCCTGACCGGTCTTGAATTCAACAAGGATTATCGCGTGCGCCTGCGGGCCGGGTTGCCCTCGGCCAAGGGCGAGCGCCTTGAGCGCACTGCGGAAGTCACTGTCGCGTTCGGCGACAAGCCCTCTTATGCGGGCTTTGCCGGCGACGGGGTGATCCTGCCGCGTCTCGAAGCGGACGGGATCGGCATCGAGACCGTCAATGTGGAAAAGGTCGAGATCACCGTCTACCGCGTTTCCGATCGCTCCCTGGCGCGCAAGAACATTGTCGCGGGCGAGGCGAGCGGCGAGGGGCAGTATTCCTATGTCTGGGATCAGGAAGACGGCCAGGATGTGGGCGTTGAAGTCTGGAAGGGCGAAATCGCAACGCAGGGCGAGCGCAATGAAACGACCACGACGGTCTTTTCGCTCGGCGCAGCGCTCGATCAACTGAAACCCGGCGCCTATTTCCTCCGCCTTAAAGATGTATCGCCCGGCGCTGACGACCGCCGCGCCGCATCCGCCTGGCGATGGATTCTCTTCACCGACATGGCGCTGACGACCTATTCCGGCGCTGACGGCATCGATGTTTTCGTGCGCTCGATTTCGACGGCGCGCGCCATGGCCGGCGTCGAGCTGTCCCTGATCGCCGCCAATAACGACATACTCGCGACCGCCATCACGAATGGCGACGGGCGCGCGCGGTTCAGCGAAGAGGCTGTAAATGGCGATTATCCCTTAACGCCGCGCATGTTGATGGCCTACGGGCCGCAGGACGATTACGCCGCGCTTGATCTCGACCGCGCGCCCCTCGATCTCTCCGACCGCGATGTGGGCGGACGGGCGGCACCGTCGAAAGTGGACGCCTTTGTCTATCTCGACCGCGGCATTTATCGCCCAGGCGAGGTTGTTCATGTGTCGGGGCTGTTGCGCGACGACGCCGGCAAGGCGATCGAGAACCGTCCGCTCACCGTCACGATCCGCCGACCCAACGGCACCGAGGCCGAAAAGCGCCGCATTGAAGACCTGACGGTCGGCGGCTTCACCTTCGATTATGACGTGCCCGAGGCGGCGCCCCGCGGCATGTGGAACATCCAGGTCGAGGCCGACGGCGTCGACGGCTTTGTCGGGTCCGAACAGTTCTCCGTTGAAGACTTCGTGCCGCAACGCCTCGAAGTGAAACTTAAAGGCGATGAGAAAACGCCGATCCGTCCGGGCGAAACCCGCGAGCTTTCCGTGGACGCCCGCTATCTTTACGGCGCGCCGGCAAGCGCGCTGGCCGTGGAAGCCGAGGCGCGGCTTCGGCTCGATCCCAATCCGTTTCCTGATTTCAGCGGCTACCGCTTCGGACCGGTGAATGGCCGCTTCGATGAGCGTTTCCTGACGCTGCCCAACACCACGACGGACGCGCAAGGCCAGGCCAGCGTCGCCGTTAACGCCGACTCTGCGCCGAAAAATTACGGCGCGCCCATGCGCGCTGACGTGGTCGTCGGCGTTGTGGAGCCGGGCGGGCGTGTGGTGCGTGAATCCGCGCGCATTCCGGTGCGGCCCGATGACGCTTATGTGGGTCTCAAACTCGCCAATGACGGATCGAGCTTCGGTCAGGGCGAGGAGGTTGGCGTCGAAGCCGTCCTCATGGACTGGCAAGGTCAACCTATCGAGGGCGATCTCGAATGGCGCCTCGTCGAAGAAGATTACTGGTTTGACTGGTATCGCGAGAACGGCGAGTGGCGCTGGCGGCGGTCCTTCCGCGATGTTCTTGTGGCGGAAGGGCGCGGCAAGACCGGGCCGGAACAATTCGCAAAGCTCGTCAATCAGCGCATCGACCCGGGCACGTACCGCCTGACCGTCACGCAGGCCGGCGGCAAGGCCATAAGCGACATCCGCTTCTATGTGGGATGGCGTTCCTACGCGGCGGGGGCGGACTCGCCGGACCAGGCTGCGCTCACCCTGCAAACCGACAAGGTGACGCCGGGCTCGCGCGCGCGCCTCTTCCTCAATCCGCCCTATGAAGGGGAGGCGACCATCGTCATCGCCACGGACAAAGTTCACCTCGTCCAGCGCATGGGGGTCGAAGCCAAGGGCCGTGAGATCATCGTCGACACCGATCCGAGCTGGGGCGCCGGGTTTTATGTCATGGCGACGGTGGTGACGCCGCGCGATCCCGGCGACCGGCCGGTCCCGCGCCGCGCTATGGCCGTCTCTTACGTGCCGTTTGACATGTCTGCGCGCAAACTCGATGTGGCGATAGAGGATCCGGAAGTCTTCCGCCCGCGCCAGCAGCTCGACCTGCCGGTGACTATTAACGGCGCCGGGCCCGGCTCTACCGTGATGATGACGGTCGCCGCAGTGGATGAAGGCATCCTGCGTCTGACGAAGTTCAACTCGCCCGACCCGGTCGATTATTATTACGGCAAGAAACGTCTCGGCGTTTCGGTCCGCGACGATTACGGGCGCATTCTTGACGCCAATCTCGGGGCCGCGGCGCGCTTTGGCGGCGACTCGATTGGAGGCGAGGGCCTCACCGTCGTGCCGACGAAATCCGTGGCGCTCTTCACCGGCCCAGTGACCGTCGGCGCCGGCGGCAAAGCAACCGTTCCCATCGACGTGCCGGACTTTAACGGCGAGTTGCGCCTGATGGCCGTCGCCTGGTCGAAAGACAAGCTCGGCGCCGACTCCGAACCGCTGACCGTGCGCGACCCCGTGCCGGCGGAGCTTTCCCTGCCGCGCTTCCTCGCGCCGGGCGATACGGCGACCGCAACGCTGCTCATCGACAATGTGGACGGCGCCGCCGGCGACTATGAGGTCTCGCTGACGGGCGAGGGGCCAGTGGCTCTTTCGACCACGCAAAGCTTCACCCTGGCGCAAGGCCAGAAAGAAACGGCGGAGTTCACGTTCACGACTGGCGAAGTCGGCATCGGCGCCGTGAATCTCTCCGTCGAGGGACCGGGCGGGTTTGCAGTGTCGCGCTCCTATCCGATCCAGTCGAGAACGCCTTATTTCCCGGTGACGGAAGTCAGAACCGCCGCGCTCGACCCCGGCGAGACCTTTCAACTGACAAGCGCCATCACCGATCCTTATGTGGAAGGTTCGGCGGAGGTCGCCGTGTCCTTCTCGCGTCTTGACGGCGTCGAGCCGGGGCCGCTGCTCGATGCCCTCTATCGCTACCCTTACGGTTGTTCGGAACAATTGACGAGTTCGGCCATGCCGCTGCTCTTCGTCGACGTGCTCGGCGGACAGGTGGGCAAGGGACCGGAGCGCGCCGTTCGGCCGCGCGTTCAGAAAGCGGTGAACGAACTCCTGAACCGTCAGTCTCCGGACGGCGCCTTCGGTCTGTGGCGCGTGGGCGACCGCTGGGCCTCTCCCTGGCTCGGCGCCTATGTCACCGACTTCCTCTACCGCGCAAAGAACGAAGGCTATGGTGTGCCCGAGGAAGCGCTCGCCCGCGCTTATGATTCCCTTGAAGACATTGCGCGGGTCGACCGCTGGTATCTTGCAAGCTACCAGACGAATGTTTCGGAATTCACCGGCAATAATGACACCCGCGAATTCCTGAAGCGCCGCTCCGCCGCTTATGCGCTTTATGTGCTGGCGCGTGCGGGCCGGGCCGATCTTTCGGACCTTCGTTATTTCCACGACGCCTTGCTTGACGATACGCCAAGCCCGCTCGCCCGGGCGCAAATCGGCGCCGCGCTCGCCATGATGGGCGACCGTGCGCGCGCGGAGAGCGCGTTTGAAAAAGCGATGCAGGCGGTGGGCTGGCAAAATCGCGGCGATTACTACCAGACCGCTCTTCGCGATGTGGCGGGCCTCGTGGCGCTGGCCGTTGAAACCGGCCAGACCGATAAAACCGAAGCGCTCATCGAACAGCTCAAAACTTACATGAAAGACCCGAAGGCCATGCACACGCAGGAAAAGGCCTTCACGCTGCTCGCGGCGCAGGCGCTTCTTCGCACTGCGGATGCGGTGGAGTTGACTGTCAACGGCCAGAGCCTTTCCGATCTGCCGCCGGCGCCGTCTTTCACGCCGGATGAAGCCGAAATCGATGACGGCGTCGCCTATCGCAATGACGGCGAGGGGCAGATCTTCCGTTCCCTGACGGTCACAGGCTCGCCCACATCGGCGCCGCCCGCGACGCAACAAGGCTTCACCTTGACCAAGCGCATCGCCACGCGCGACGGCCGCCCGGCGGATCTTTCTTCCGTGCGCCAGAACGACCGGCTGGTGGTCGTCATCAGCGGCACGGCGACGGATCAGCGTCTGCATCCGGCGGTGATCGCCGATCTTCTGCCTGCAGGACTTGAGATTGAAACCATCCTCAATCCCGATGACGCCGGCGGACGGGGCAATAACGGTCCCTATAAATGGGCCGGAGAGCTTTCCTATCCGAAAGTCGCCGAAGCGCGCGATGATCGCTTCGTGGCGGCGGTCGACGTCAAGGGCGGCGATCGGTTCACGCTCGCTTATGTGGTGCGCGCCGTGACGCCGGGCGAATTCGTGATGCCGGGCGCGGCGATTGAAGACATGTACCGGCCCGGCGAATTCGCGCGCACGGAAGTCGGCCGCATCTCCATCGCCGCGGCGGAGTAGAAATGATCGGCCGCCTCCTTCTCCTCCTCCCCCATTTATGGGGGAGGTGTCTTATCCGCATTCGGAGAATGTGGATAAGACGGAGGGGGGTGATGCTTGCAGTGGATACCCCCTCCGTCGCCTTCGGCGACACCTCCCCCGCAAGCTGGGGAGGAGAGAGCGCAATTCGGAGACTGGCTCTTGTTTTTCTGGCCTTTGTGTTCTCTATCGTCGCGCTCGACCTTCTTTTCCCGCCGCCGCTGAAGCGCGCGCGCGAGCTCTCGCCCCTGGTGACGGACCGCAATGGTCAGTGGCTCCACGCCTTTGCGACGCCGGAAGGCCGCTGGCGGTTCGAAGCCGATCTTGACGAAATCGATTCGTTATTCGTCTCGCGCGTTATCGCGGTTGAGGATCAGCGCTTTTACGTGCATTGGGGCGTCGATCCGCTCGCGGTGCTGCGCGCCGGCGTCACATCCGCGAGGTCGGGCCGTATCGTTTCCGGCGCCTCGACCATCACCATGCAGACGGCGCGTCTTTTGGAGCCGCGCGAGCGAACTATCGGCGCGAAATTCGTTGAAATGTTGCGCGCGCTCCAGATCGAACGTCGTCTGTCTAAGCGCGAGATCCTGGAGCTTTATCTGACGCTCGCGCCCTATGGCGGCAACATCGAAGGGGTGCGCGCCGCGAGCCGCATTTATTTCGACAAGGAGCCGACGCGGCTTACGGATGCGGAGCAGGCTCTCCTGATCGCGCTGCCCCAGGCGCCCGAGGCCCGGCGTCCCGATTTGCGAGCCGAGGCGGCGAAAGCCGCGCGCAACAAAGTTCTGCAAAAACTTGCGGGCGCCGGCGTCATAGATGCAAGGCATGCGCAAGAGGCCGATGAAGCGCGCCTGCCAACGCGGCGCCGTCCCCTGCCGCGCCTGGCCTATCACGCCGCGCAGGAGCTTGCCGGCGCGAACAATCCCGGCGTGTTTCGCTCTACCCTCGATGCGTCGCTGCAGGCGCGCGCCGAAGCGATGCTCGCTGATTACGTTGAGCAGTTCGATGACGGCGCCACGGCTTCGCTTCTCGTCGTCGACAACAAAACCCGCGCCGTGCGCGCCAGCGTCGGCTCCTCGGGGCTCGACGCCAAGGGCGGCTGGATCGACCTGACAAGGGCGACGCGCTCGCCGGGCTCGGCCTTGAAGCCGTTCATTTACGGCCTGGCTTTCGAAGCGGGCTACGCTTCCGCGAATACGGTGATCGACGACATGCCGCGCGCTTTCGGCGATTATGCGCCGGAAAATTTCGACCGTACGTTCCGGGGCGAGGTGCATGTGCGCGAGGCCTTGCAGCATTCCCTGAACGTTCCGGCTGTGCGCGCGCTCGACCGTATCGGCGCGTCGCGTTTCGCGGCCCTGATCCGCGCGGCGGGCGTCGATCTCAAAACCCCGAATCGCGCCAACAAATCGCCGGGGCTTGCGCTGGCGCTTGGCGGCGCCGGCGTCACCGCGCGCGAGCTTGCAACGCTCTATGCGGGGCTGGGCGACGGCGGCGAAGTGGCGCCGCTTGTCTGGCAAGCCGCGGATGAGAAAGAACCCGAAAACGCCTATCGCCTGTTCTCCGAAGACACCGCCGCGCGCATTTCCTCTATTCTTGCGGGCGCGCCGTCGCTTGAAGGCCGCGCGCCGGCGGACCTTACGCAGAAAGCCTCTCGTGTGGCGTTCAAAACGGGGACGTCCTATGGCTATCGCGACGCCTGGGCCGCCGGTCATGGCGGCGGCTACACAGTTGTCGTCTGGGTTGGCCGCGCAGACGGCGCACCGCGTCCTGGTTCAACCGGCCGCAAGACGGCGGCGCCCTTGCTCTTCGAAGTCTTCGACATGCTCGACCGCGACGGCTCCACGGAAGGCGAGATCGAGAAGATCGAGGACGATGCGCCCGTCTTGGCAATGTCCCGCTTCGACAGGGCGCGGGAAAAAGCCCCGCCGCAAATCGTCTTTCCCCGCGACGGGGTGGAAGTCTTTCTGGGATCGGGCGCGCGCGGCTTTTCCCTTGCGGCGCGCGGCGGCGAGGGAAGCCTGCGCTGGTATGTGAATGGCGAGCCGCTGGGGATTGAAGAGACCAGCGGACGTCATGTCTGGCGTCCGGCCCGCGCCGGTTTTTATGATGTGACGGTTGTCGACAAGGCGGGGCGCCGGTCGCGCGCGAAGGTGCGGGTCATTTCCGGATGAGGCGGCGCGGCTTCCTTGCCGGCGCCGCGGCGCTTTGCGCTTCGAACGGTTTTGCAAATATCAAGGGCGCCAGCCCGCTTGCGCTTTCCGGTGATCGCTTCTCTATGGACGGTGCTGAATTCATGCTGGCGGATGTAACGGCGCCGCCGCTTTATATTCTCGGCGATGAAAGACCGCCGCATTTCGAACCATCGCGCGCCGCCCTGCAATCGTTACTGACCGGTGGCGTTGACGCCGAGGACGTATTGCCGCCGACGCGCTGGGGCGTGCGCCCGGTCATCGCGAGAAAAGGGACACAGACGCTTCAGGAATTGTTGACGGCGAAGGGCGCCGTCAGGGTCGCGCCGCAGACGGACGATCATGATTTCATCCGGCGCTTGCTGTTGCTGGAAACGGAGGCGCGCGAAGCGGCGAGGGGGCTGTGGGCGCTCGATGCCTATGGCGTTTTCGACGCAGACAATGCGTCCGGCGCTGTCGGCGCTTATCATCTCATAGAAGGAATCGTTCTCCGGGCTGAAAAACACGGGAGCCGTTTCTATCTGAATTTCGGCGACGATTTCCGGGAGGATTTCACCGCCGGAGCCGCTTCCCGGCTCTATTCGCGCTGGAAAAAAGACGGATTTGATCTTGCAGCGCTTGCGGGCGCGCGCATCCGCGCACGCGGATTTGTCGAGGCGATCAACGGTCCGTCGATCGACCTCAAACATCCCTTGCAGATTGAGAGTCTCGATTAAGCGGCTGCAGCGGCGGCGGTTTTCTTTTTCAACACGCCTTCCAGCTCTTCTATCGCCTTGCCGAGATCGACGTCGCGCACGGCGGCCACTTCACGCGCCATCCGGTCGAGCGCCGCTTCGAAAAGCTGGCGTTCCGAATAGCTCTGCTCGGGCTGGTCTTCGCCGCGATAGAGGTCGCGCACCACTTCCGCCACAAGCTTGATGTCGCCGGAATTGATCTTGGCGTCATATTCCTGCGCCCGGCGGCTCCACATGGTGCGCTTGATGCGCGCGCGGCCTTTCAGCGTCGAGATCGCGTCTTTCACCGTCTTGTCGTCGGAGAGGGGGCGCATGCCCGCGGCCTTCGCCTTGCCAGTCGGCACGCGCAGTTTCATTTTCTCCTGGTCGAAGTCGATCACGAAAAGCTCGATCGGAATGCCCGCGACCTGCTGCTTTTCAAGACTGATGATCTTGCCCACCCCATGAGCCGGATAGACGATCTTGTCATTGACCTTGAAATTCTGCTTCGCGTTGGTTGAGGCCTCGGTGTTTACCGAAGCCTCGGCGTCCGCTTGCGGCGCATCCTTGGCTGGGGTCATGCTGGGCGTCGGGATCGAGGCGGCGAGCGTCGTCTTGCGCGGCGCCTGACCCACATTCACCGGCTTCGGCTTGGCGGGGGCGGCCTTTTTCTCCGCTTTCTTGGCTGCGGTCTTTTTGGCCGGCTTGGCCGCCGCCTTTTTCGCCGGGGCTTTCTTTTCCTTGACCGGCTTGGGCGCGGCCTTTTTTGCGCTCGTTTTTACCGTCGCCTTCTTTGCCGTTTCTTTTTTAGCAGTCGCTTTTTTCGCTGTTTTCTTTGCAGAGGTTTTCACAGATGCTTTCTTGGCGCTGGTTTTCGCAGTCGCCTTCTTTTTTGCGGGCTTTTTGGCCGACGTCTTCACGCTCGCCTTTTTCGCAGGGGCGGCCTTCTTGGCGGCGGTCTTTTTCTTCGTCGCCGTCGTTTTTGCGGTGGTCTTCTTCGCCGGGGCCTTTTTCTTCGCCGCGGTTTTCTTTTTCGTTGTTGCTTTCTTAGCCATGAGAGACCCTAGGTTAGCGGCGCCGGGATAGGTCCGGCGGATATTCACGAGATGGATCCGTCTGACGGGCCGGTGAGGCTGTGCCGGGAATTTTTCCCCAGGTCAACGGCCTGATCGGGAGCGCGCCGCCTTAGGCGAAAGCTATCTGCCGCCGGTTTGGAGCGGAGGAAGATAGTTCAGCATTGCCAAGGGGTTATAGTGCAGTCCGAAGACTCCGGCTTAACGGCGCGCGCCGTAAAACGATCCAAGATTCCGCTAGGATATTAGCACAAAATTTCAAGCTTCGCTACAGCTTTGAAAGGCTGCACGAAGCCGCTTTCGTCCCGATTGCGGATTGGCGGATTTAGGAGCCTTCGCCGGGCTTGTCGGAGAAATATTTCTCGAACTTGCCTTTTTCCTCGGCGAAATCGTCCGCATTAGGCATGGCCTCGATCTTCTGGGTGATGTTGGGCCACTCGGCGGCGTATTTGGTGTTGAGCTCCAGCCACTTGTCGGCCTCGCCCTCGGTGTCGGGAATAATGGCCTCGGCCGGGCATTCGGGCTCGCACACGCCGCAATCGATGCACTCGTCGGGGTGGATCACCAGCATGTTTTCGCCTTCATAGAAGCAGTCGACGGGGCACACCTCAACGCAGTCGGTGTATTTGCACTTGATGCATGCTTCGGTCACCACATAGGTCATGTTGCGGGCGCTCCTTACTCTCGGCGGCGGTTTTGCGCCTTTCTTACCCGCTCGCCGCCGGGAAGCAAGCGAGCTTTCCTGAAGCGAGGCTCATTTTCGCTGGAGATTTAGGTGAGGCGGGCGGCGACACGGGAGCGGGCCGCGCCCGAATCCTGGTCGTCCAGATAAATGAGTCCGCAGATCTGGCGAACCAGCGTCTCCTCATAAGGGTCGCGCTCGCCGTCCGACAAGACAATCTCCCAAAGCTCTTCAATAAGCTCGATTTTTTCCTCGCGGCTCATGGATTTGGCGATCTTCGTAAAGCGCTGGATATCGTTGGCGTCCGCCTGCGCCGCCTCGGCGCGGGCGCGCAGGGCGCTGGCGTCCCCGTCGGAAAGATCGAACCGGCTCTTCAGCGCCCGGTCGATCAGTGTGCGCTCCTTATCGGAATAGTCTGCGTCAATGCGGGCGGCCTCTACGAGGAGAGCGGCGAAAGCGACTTCCAGCTTCGCGTCGCCGCTTTGCTCCGGGGCTTCGGTTTTGAACCGGTCGAAAAGTTTGTCGAACATGAGGCTTTCCTAATTATCGGATTTCAGCGCGGCAAGCGCGCGGCGGTCTTTCTTGGTGGGCCGGCCCGCGCCTTTTTCGCGAGAGAAAGGCGCAACCGTTCTTTCCGTCTTCGGCGGCGGCGGCGGAGACCGGTCGTCGTAAAGCGCTTGCGCCTCGCTTGCGGGTCCGCGCCGTTCGGCGCAGGCCAGAATTTCGATCACCCGAAGGCGCTCATTGCGGGTAAAGACCAGGACGTCGCCGGGACGCACCGCCGTGCTCGCCTTGTCGGCGCGGTTTGTGTCGCCGCCGCGGGTAACGCGGACATTGCCGTCGCTGACATATTTTGCGGCGAGGGTGCGGGTTTTGAAAAAGCGCGCCTGCCACAACCATTTGTCGAGACGCTGGGAGGCGTTGGCGGTTTCGGCGCCTGCGCCCGTCATTCAGCCTTCTCGGCGGCTTCTTTTTTTTCGTCTTTGGACTCGCCGGAAAGCTCGGCCTTGAGACCGGCCAGCACGGCGAAAGGCGAATTGGGATCGGCTTTCTTCTGGCGCTTCGGCCCGGCGGTATAGACAGCGCCCTTGCGCTGCTCCTTGCCACGGCGGGGACCGCCTTTGCCGTTCTTGCCGCCTTTGCGATCCTGGCGGTCGCTGTCGCGCGGCTTGCCGCCTGCGCGATGTTGCGGGCCCTGTCCCTGGCCCTGTCCGGCGCGGTCGCCATCGCGGCGGGCATGTTTTCCCGCAGCTTTGCCCTGGGGCTTGCCGTGCGATTTCGGCCGCCGCGGGGCCGGACGCCAGAGCGTGACTTCGATCTCTTCCGGTTCGGCGGCGGCATTGGGAGTCTGATCTGGGGAGGGGACTTCCTGCGGCGTTTCTATGGCGTCCGTTCCCTGAGGCGCGCTTGCGGCGGCTGCCGGCGCTTCCGGCGGGGTCCGTTCCTGATCCGGCGTCGGCGCGGGCGGGGAGGCTTCCGCCGGTTCGACCGTTTCGCCTGCGTCCGTCGCGCCTGCCTGCGGCGCCGAGCCAAGGGCGGCCTCACTGGCGGCTGCCGGAGCTGCGTCAGTGGCGCTTTCCTCGCTCGTGGTTTCTTCTTTGACAGGCGCTGCGTCGGCTTTCGGCGCGGGTTTGCGTTTCACGACATTCTTGCGGAAGCCGAGAGAGCGCAGGATCGCCTCGAAGTCCTCGCCGGAACAGCCCACGAGCGACATCATCTGCGCATTCGTCTCGAAGCCTTCTTTCGTGCCTTCATTGCGCGCCGTGCGAATGAGGCCGGCCAGCCGCTCCAGCATGTCGATTCGGACGGCGCGCACGCCCGACGGACGATAGCCGCCGGCGTAATAATACGCATGCGGAAGATGTTCATTCATCTCGATGGAGACGCGGCCCGCCGCCGGCGGCGGAACATCGCCCGGCTTGCGGTCGGTCCACAATGACCAGAGCAGCGTGAGGAGAGATGCGGGCGCCGGTTTCAAGAGCGCAGGCATGTAGAGCGTGAACTCGCCGAAGCGCACGCCGATCTTGCGGAGCTTTGCGCGTTCTTCCTGATCGATCTGTTTGAGGTCGTCGCCGAACTGCGTGCGCGAGGTGGCGCCGAAATTTTCAACGAGGCGATAGGCGACGCCCTTGGTCAGGCCTTTCAAGCCGTCTTCGGATTCAGAATTCGCCGCCGACTGCAGCGCGACGAGGGGGCCGAGCAGCCCTTCGATCTTTGCTGCGACAAAATCCTTGAGACGATCCTCAACGCGTCCGCGCAAATTCGGCGTCACTTCCGCAAGACCGGAAATCGCAAGCGACGGACGCAAAGGGGCGGGGCCTTTCTGCAACTGCGCGACGGGGGCGGAGCGCCACCAGACGGCGCCGTCATCATCGAGCCGCAGCTCGCCCGCTTCGGCGTTCGCAAGCGCAGCCGCACGCGCGGCGAGCACCGGACGCAGCGCTTTTTCGCCGGCGGCGCGCAAAGACTTTGCTTCGGCGCCGGAGGCGCGCGGGTCGACAATGAATTCGAACCCTAAAAGGCGGCCGATGAATTGGCCTTCCACAATCACTTCTCCGTCGTCGGTGACCCCCGCCAGTAAAGGGGCGTCATCTTTCAAACGCTTTAACAGGGTTGTCGTGCGCCGGTCGACAAAGCGTTGCGTCAGTTTTTCATGCAGCGCATCCGAGAGCCTGTCTTCTATCGCGCGGGCGCGCTCTTGCCAATAAGCGGCCCGTTCGAGCCATTGTGAACGGTGCGAAAGATAGGTCCATGTCCTGATATGGGCGATGCGCGCCGAAAGCGCGTCGATATCGCCGTCAATCCGGTCAAGCCGCTCTATGCGCGGCGCAAGCCATTCCTCGGGCAAACGCCCGTCGCCCATCAAAAGTTCATAGATGTCGCCCAAAAGACGCGCATGCTGGTCGCCGCCCGTCTTGCGGAAATCGGGGATCTGGCAAATGTCCCATAACAGGCCAAGGGCCGCGCCGCCTTTCGCCATGTCGCGAATGTCGTCGCGCGCAGCGAGGCGATAAAGAGCGTCTTCATCGTCCTCGCGCCGGGAGCGCATGAAATAATCGCGCGGCGGCGGGCGATCGAGCGAGTTCCGCAAGGCGGAAAGGGAAGAAAAGTCGATCTGCTCCGAGCGCCACATCAGCGCCTTCACGGGATCGAACTGGTGATCCTCGATCGCCTCGACGAGATCTTCATCGAAGGCGGGGCACTCTGCCGTCACGCCGAAGGTGCCGTCGCGGACATGACGCCCGGCGCGCCCGGCGATCTGCGCAAGTTCCGACGGATTGAGATTGCGCGGGCGGCGTCCGTCGAATTTGCGGCTCGCGGCGAAGGCCACATGGTCGATATCCATATTGAGCCCCATGCCGATGGCGTCGGTGGCGATGAGGAAATCGACTTCGCCCGACTGATAGAGTTCGGCCTGGGCGTTTCTGGTGCGCGGGGAGAGAGCGCCGAGCACCACAGCCGCGCCGCCGCGCTGGCGCCGGATGAGTTCGGCGAGGGCGTAAACCGTGTCCGCGGAAAAAGCGACGATGGCCGAGCGGCGCGGCAGGCGCGTGGCTTTCTTGGGGCCCGTATAGGTGAGACGCGAGAACCGGTCCCGCGACAGGAATTCAATCCGTTTGAACATCCGCTGCAGGATCGGACGCATGGTGTGTGAGCCGAGAAACAAAGTCTCACCGCGCCCGCGCGCATAGAGCAGGCGCGAGGTGAAAACCCGGCCGCGTTCGGGATCGGCGGCGAGCTGGATTTCGTCGATGGCGAGGAACTCCACTTGCTTTTCAAGGGGCATGGCCTCAACCGTCGCCACCCAGTAGCGCGGGTTGGGCGGGATGATTTTCTCCTCGCCGGTGACGAGGGCGACCTCGCGCGGGTCCTTCTGGGCGATGATCCGGTCATAGATCTCCCGGGCGAGGAGCCGCAGGGGCAGGCCGATCATCCCGGATTTATGGGCGAGCATTCGCTCCAGCGCGTAATGGGTCTTGCCGGTGTTGGTAGGGCCCAGCACCGCGCAAAGCCGCCCGTCGCCTGAAGTGGAGAAATCGTCGAAGGCAGGGGAGGAGGACACGGAAGCGAGTATTTGCCTTTGGGCTAAATTAGACACTTAAGCTGAGGTTTTTGTGTTTTCTACCCTGTTTTTCCACATTTTTTTCCTGCCACGCGCGGCATCGATAGACATGCTCATCATATGAGCCACAGCTTCAGCCGAAGCCCCCTCGTCAAAAAGTCGATAGCAAACATTTATGCCGTGCTGTGTCAGTGTTCCATTGTCATATTTGCAAATTGGATCGCCGGGATGCTGGCTTTCATCTAATTTTGAGTTGAGCTGAAAAATTTCTTTCTTCAGATCATTGTTTTGCTTCTTTCTCCGAACATGTTGGCTTTTGATGATCTTATCTAATCGCTTCAATTCTTCTTGATAAAAGCGTTCACTTGCTGAAAAAAGTAATTGGCTCATGCCGAGCGGGGTGACATATTCTTTGGTGGGAAGGCGTTCCCATATTAATTCGATATACTTTCTGGCTATTTCTACGGTCGTATAATCGTGCCTCTTTACGTTGTGCTCGGAGTGGTTTTTTGCAAATGTCACATTGCTTAAATCAGCAAGCATTACTTGGATTTCGTGGGCTGAATTATTCCTGGAAACAAATACGTTCTTGCAATCGTTTGCTTCGGATTCTGATAGTACGCCATCCTGAACTAATAATTTTAGAGCTTTTTTAGAGGCTCCTTTTGCTCCCTGCTCCAAGCGTACTTTATAAGAAGCACCTCTAAGGTTTTTGTAAAAGTTCTCAGTGCTTATGACGCTGCCAACAATTAGCTGCTTCAATTCTTCAGCATAATAAAGCAGCAATGCAATTTGGACCGTTCTGTAGCGAATGATATTTCGCTCTAATGATCTAAGCTTCCCTCCGTATGGGTCTATGAAGCGTGAATTCAGCATCGGAAACTAATTTATGTAGTTCCGTTTTGCGCCAGCGTTTCTTCAACGATGCGGGGGTTCTTGCTCAACATGGCCAGCAAGACAAGGGACGGTCCGCTCGGCTTGCGGTGGCCCTGTTCCCAGTTTTTCAACGTCGCGGCGGAAACCCCGATACGCTGGGCGAATTTCGCCTGGGACAGGTTCGAGCGCGCGCGGATTTGAGCCACGTCCACTTCTTCAGGGATGACGGGAAGGCGCTCGGCGAGCTTGATTTTGCCCGCCGCGTGATCGCGCGCCTCGCGGGCGGCGCTCAAGACGCGTTCGTTCAGGGGCTTTCGGCTCATGTTTTTCGTTCCTTCCAATAGCGTTTCGTTTCAGCGGCCAGTTTTCTCAATTCGGCAAGTTCGGCCTTCGAAAAATTCGCCCGCTCTCCCTTGCTCAGCATAGCGAAAAGATAGGTAGGGCAATTCTGGTTGAGGTAAAGAACCAGAAGGCGATACCCGCCGCTCCTGCCGCCACCGCGCCCGGCGATCCTCACTTTTCGGAGGCCGCCGGAATTGGCGATGACATCGCCGCCGTCGGGGTTGAGGGAGATTTCGGTGATGAGGCGGGTCACCTCATCTTCGCTGACTTTCAAGTGACGCGCGTCAGCCGCGAATTCCTCGGTTTCGACAACTGTATGATGCCGGATCATGGTCTCATATACGTCTCTGACGCTTATATGTCAATGACGTATAGATCGTTATTGTCTAATGGCCGCTTGACGCCCCGCCGGGCCTCGGTTATGTCCCGCCGCTCATTTTCAAGGTTTTTGACGCGGGCGACCGCCGCCGATATGGCGCGCGACCCCAAAAATGCAAGGTTGGACCCATGGCGCGGCGCTGTGAATTGACGGGAATTGGCCCCAAAGTCGGGCATAATGTCTCCCACGCGAACAACAAGACCAAGCGGCGCTTTCTGCCGAATCTGTGCAATGTGACGCTGCATTCGGACAAGCTCGGCCAGGGCTTCAAGTTCCGCATCGCCGCCTCGACGCTGCGCACGGTGGATCATGTGGGCGGTCTCGACGTTTTTCTCGCCAAGGCCAATGACGAGCAGCTCTCGCCGAACGCGCTGAAGCTCAAGAAGAAGCTCGCGAATGCTTCCTAAGCGTTTCAAATCAAAATGATTTTACAAAGAGCGGCCTTTGAAGGCCGCTTTTTTGTTTGGGGTCGACGTCAGCAGAGGAATATCTCGTTTCCGACCACCCCGGCGAACGCCGGGGTCCAGTCACCTAAAAAAGACGGGCTTCGCCCGACATTATTGCTTTTACTGGATCCCGGCCGGAGCCTGTCCTCGGGCCGGCCTCTGGCCGGACCCGGGGGCCGGGATAATCGGAAAATGATTCTGAGCATTCTTTTATACCCCAGACCTCTGGGGCGTGCCCGCGAGTCTGTATAAAAGGCACTCAAGGAAGAACGCCTGACAGGATCCATGGAAGCCGCGGTCGAAAAGCATAATCCCCGGGAAACGGCGGTGGAGCGCATGGCGCGCCAGTCGGCCGAGTTCATGACCGCCTTGATGCGCATGATCATGCTTGCGGCGATGCTGGCGCCGCTGCTGCTGGCCGCCATGCTCACTGTCGATATTCCCGTTTACGCTTTCGACTGGATCGCCGGGGATCATATCGCGTCCCGCCCCTCAAACTGGCTGTCGCGGGGCGGGGTTATCATGGCGATGGCGCCGCTCGCGGTCATTCTCTTTGCGCGCAAATATGGCGGCGACGAAGCCTCGCGCGCTGTCACCGCGTCCTGGGGCGTTGCGGCGGCGGCGGTCTTTGCAGAGCTGTCGATCCTGGCGCCGTCGCTCGAAGACGGCGATCTGCCGGGCGTGCGCTTCACCGTTCTCTTCACCGCGAGCGCCATGGCCGCGCAATATATGGCGGCGAGTGCATACGACATTTCCCGTGGCGGCGGGCGCTGGTGGCGCGCGCCGCTTTACGGCGCGCTGTTGGCGTATGGAACCTATGCCCTGATCTATTTCCCCGGCGTCTATGCCGGCTCGGGCGTGCCGTGGATCAACTGGATGATCGGCGACTTCGCCATCAAGACGCTCTTCGCCCTGTTGTTTTTGCCCGTATACGGATTTTTGCGCAAACCCCTGAAGCCGAAAGGCGGCTATGGGGGGATATGATGGTATTTGCTTGTATGTCTTCGCCGCGAGCAAGTGAGAACGCAATAAGGGCCGTGAAAAATTGAATAGGCTTTTGGTTCTTATCGTCGTTCTCGTGATTATGTTTCTTAGTGGCCAGGGAACAGGCGGCACTGTCGGAGTAGAGTCCGTTTGCGAAAACGGCAAGTGCCTAGTAAGGGCGGCATCCTCTACGCTGAGTACCATTCTCTCGCCAGTCTTAGTTCTTTTTGTGATCTTCTATCCACAAGCGCGTGATGAACTCGACGAGACGAAATTTGTCAAAATTTGGCAGCGTTTTTTGGCCTTTATTTTGGATTTTATGGTCGTATTGCTGGCGCTTACTCCAATTCTTGCCTTGCCAATCTTGCTTATTGAAGGCCGAATGACTGGTTCATTCGAATGGTCTTTTAGTCGTGAATTTGCGCGTGATACTGATGCGTTAGCGATTTTGCCAGGTATTTTGCTCGCATTCGTTGCATTGTTTTTGTATTTTTATCTTCACGCAAAGGCAGGAAAGGCGACTCTCGGCCAATATGTCCTTGGCTACAAAGTTACAGGATTAGCTGACGCGAGCCGCAAACCGAATTACTTTGCGCGCACCATGTTGTCGTTTGTCGGAATGTCTATGTGGCCCATTTCATGGTTCCTTGCGGCAAAAAATCCAGACCGCAAGTTTTGGTGGGACGACGCATCAAATTCTCGAGCAGTCAGAACTAGACAAACTGGCAAATCATAACGTTCTGGATGTGCTATTATTATAGCTTCCGCGCCGCATCTGCCGCAAAGTAAGTGATAATCCCATCCGCGCCGGCGCGTTTGAACGCCAGCAAAGACTCCATCATCGCCTTGTCGCCGTCGAGCCAGCCATTCTGCGCCGCGGCCTTGATCTGCGCATATTCGCCGGAGACCTGGAAGACGAAGGTCGGCGCGCCGAATTCGTCTTTTACGCGCCGGACAATATCGAGATAGGGAAGGCCGGGTTTCACCATCACGCTGTCGGCGCCCTCGGCGAGATCGAGGGCGACTTCGCGGAGCGCCTCGTCGGAATTTGCCGGGTCCATCTGATAGGTGCGCTTGTCGCCTTTTAAAACGCCCGACGAGCCGATGGCGTCGCGATAGGGACCGTAAAAGGCGGAGGCGTATTTCGCCGCATAGGCCATGATTTGCACATGGCTGTGTCCAGCCTCATCCAACCCTTTGCGGATCGCGCCCACGCGCCCGTCCATCATGTCAGACGGCGCGATGATGTCGAAACCGGCTTCGGCCTGAACCACCGATTGCTTGACCAATATTTCGACAGTTTCATCGTTGAGGATTTCGCCGTCTTTCATCAGCCCGTCATGACCGTGATCGGTGTAAGGATCGAGGGCGACATCGGCCATGAGGCCGATCTCCGGAACTTGCTGTTTGATCGCCCGCGCCGCCCGGCACATCACATTGTCGGGATTGAGCGCCTCTTCGCCGCCCGGGGTGCGGCCCTCCGCATCCGTATAGGGAAAGAGCGCCAGCGCCGGGATGCCAAGCGCTCTTGCTTCCTCTGCGGCCTTCACCGTCTCATCCGGGGACAGACGATAGACCCCGGGCATCGACGCGACCGGTTCTTTCACATTCTGTCCGTCTTTTAAGATAATCGCCCAGATCAAATCGTCGACGCTGAGGCGCGTCTGCGCAACGAGCCTCCGGGACCAGTCCGTACGGCGCAAACGGCGCATCCGGAGCGCAGGAAAAGAGGCCAAAGAGCTATGCTGGGGGCGTTTGTTCATAATCCGTTATTATTCCCAGAAACGTCGAAAGCCTACCCTAATTCCCGGTCCTTATAATTTGATTGCAAATTGAACGTTCCCGCTTAACCGCGCTTTTAGACCTTCTTTTTATACGGGGAGCATAGGATTTCGTTGAGCGAGTAATGATAATGACAGTTAGCGGGGCAATGCGAGAAGTGATCGGCGAAAGCGCGAGTTCGGCCAAGGATCCCGAAGCGCTGGAATCCGGCTATCTCCAGTTGTTGCATCTGGTGGAGCGGCTTCACCGCCAGCTTCTCGATGTGATCAAGGATGAGCTTGAGCGGCTTGGCCAGACGGACATCAACTCCGTTCAGGCTCTGCTGCTCTATAATATCGGCGACGCGGAACTGACCCCGGGCGAATTGCGCTCGCGCGGCCACTATCTCGGCTCCAATGTCTCCTACAATCTCAAGCAGCTTGTGGAGAAGGGCTATATCAAGGATGAGCGTTCCAATACGGACCGCCGCTCCAAGCGCGTGTCCCTGACCGATATGGGCCTTGAAGTCCGCGATTCGATCACCTCGCTGTTCGAGCGCCAGCTTCAGTCGGTGGAGCAGGTGGGCGGCGTCAACAGCCAGCTTATCGACGACACCAACAAGACGCTGCAGCGCCTTGAGCGTTTCTGGGCGGATCAGGTTCGCTATCGTCTGTAATCCAACTTTATTGAGAATCATTCTCAATTGGGTGCGTGAAGCGCGCCTCCTTCCGGGAGGCGCGTTTTCTTTTTCCCCTTTTGCACAAGGGACGCTGCGCCAATAGCAGCCATCAAGATAATCAATGGAAAAAGCTGCCGGGGCGCATTGTATTGCCCACAAAAACGTTTGATTTTCAGCGCGCTGGCGCAGCGCTTTCATGCAGGCTAACGCATGCGGCGTTCGGTCCGGCTGCTTGGCACTGGCGTTTACCGGCGCTACTTGATTATGTGTCAAATTGTGGAACCTTTTTAGGGAAGTCAGGTCGAAGAGCCGGAAGAGCGTAATGGTCGATTATAATGAAGCATTCCGGGCGGCGGTGGACGCGGTTCGGGCCGAGGGCCGCTACCGGGTGTTCGCAGACCTGGAGCGCATGCGCGGTCAGTTCCCCACGGCTCTCTATTATGGCGGACACAATGAGGGCGAGCAGGAGCCCCGTGAAATCACCGTCTGGTGTTCCAACGACTATCTCGGCATGGGCCAGCATCCGGCCGTCACCGGCGCAATGGAAGAGGCGCTGAGCAAGGTTGGCGCAGGCGCGGGCGGCACGCGCAATATCGCCGGCACGACGCATTATCACATGAAACTCGAGCGCTCGCTCGCCGATCTCCACGGCAAGGAAGCGGCGCTGCTGTTCACGTCCGGTTATGTCTCCAACGAAGCGACACTGTCGACCATCTCGCGCATTCTGCCCGATTGCGTGATCCTCTCCGACGAGCTCAATCACGCGTCGATGATCGAGGGCATTCGCGGCGGGCGCTCCATCAAGCGCATCTGGCGCCATAACGATCTTGAGCATCTTGAAGAACTGCTTGCCGAACTGCCGCCGGAGCGGCCGAAGGTCATCGCCTTTGAATCCGTTTATTCCATGGATGGCGACATCGCGCCGCTCGCCGAAATCTGCGATCTCGCCGAGCGCTACAACGCCTTCACCTATCTCGATGAAGTTCACGCGGTGGGCCTTTACGGCAAACGCGGCGGCGGCGTTTCCGAGCGCGACGGCGTCGCGCACCGGATCGACATCATCGAAGGCACGCTCGGCAAGGCCATTGGCGTCATGGGCGGCTATATCGCGGCGAACGCCGACATCGTCGACGCGATCCGTTCCTATGCGTCGGGCTTCATCTTCACGACGGCGTTGTCGCCGGTGCTTGTCGCCGGCGCGCTCGCCAGCGTCGAGACGCTGAAAGTCTCCAATCACCTGCGCGAGCAGCATCAGGAGCGTGCGGCGAAACTGAAATCGCTGCTCGCCGATGAAGGCCTGCCGGTAATGGAATCGGTAAGCCACATTGTGCCGGTCAAGGTCGGCGATCCCGTGCAGTGCAAGCGCGTGTCGGATTACCTTCTCGACGAGCACAATATTTACGTCCAGCCGATCAACTATCCGACGGTGCCGAAGGGGACGGAGCGCCTGCGCTTCACGCCGACGCCGCTCCACACCGATGAGCATATGGCGAAGCTCGTCGCTGCGCTGGATGATGTCTGGACCGCGCTGAAGCTGAAACGCGCCGCCTGAAAGCCGACTTTGTAAAAACCGACCGGGACGCGTAGGAATATGGGGCCTGCGGTTTCTTGCGTTCGGTTTCCGGCGTTTCGGCGGGCCAATAATCGGAACTGGGATGCGCGCTGGAAAATGGCTTCAGGCAAGACCGCAGGCGAACTGATCGATGAAGGGCTCGCCGTTCACAAAGCGGGCGACGTCAAAAAGGCGCGGTCGCTTTTCGAAGCGGCGCTTCAGGCCGCGCCGGACCATCCCGAAGCTCTGCACCTTCTGGGACTGACCTGCGAACAGGAAGGCGACCGGGCGCAGGCGTTGAAGCTGATCGGCCGCGCCGTCGAAGTCGATCCCGATGAGCCGGCCTTTCGTCTCAATCTTGCAGCCCTCATGGAGCAGGAGAGCCGTTTCCGCGGCGCGGTCGAACATTTGCGCGCCGCCGCCGCCAAAGTCCCCTCTGATGTGAATATCGGCCTGCGCCTGGCCCGGGCCCTCTTTAAAGCGGGCGCCTATAGTGACGCCTGCGAGGCCGCCATGAAGCTGGCGCGCGCTTCTGCGGCGCCCAATATCGCCGCGCTCACCATCGCCGCCGCCGCCGCATTTCAAACCCGTAACTGGCGCATGGCCATCGAGGCCGCCGAGACGTGGCGCCGCGCGGAGCCCGCCAATCCGCAACCGGCGCGTTTTCTCGCCGGCGCCTGGTTCGAACTTGGCGATACATCAAAGGCGCGCGATATTTTCCGCAGCGTTGCTGAAAAACCGGGCGCCGCCGCGGATGATCTCATCGCCTTCGGGCGCTATTGCATTGCGTCTTTCGATTATCGCACGGCAAGGACCGCGCTCGAACGCGCGCAGAAAATGGCGCCTGCGTCGGCGATGGCGGCCTTCGCCCTCTCGCGTCTCGGCCTGTTCGAAGGCGAGCTTGAGGAGTCGGAAAGACAATGCCTGCAGGCGATCGAGGCGGACCCGTCCCTAGCGCCTGCCTACGCTCATCTTGTCCGTCTGAAAAACGGGGATGTGGACGAGGCGTATTTTGCGCCCATGCGCCGTTTGGCGGAGAGCGCCGCCATTCCGGCGGAACATCGCGCCGCGCTCTATCATGCGCTTGGCGAAGCGTTTCACCGCCAGGGACGGTATGAAGATGCGTCGGCGGCGTTCGAAAAAGGTAATGGCGTCACGGAGGATTTGTTTCGCCTTGAAGGCTGCGCCTATGACGCCCGCGCTTCTGAGCAGGCGCGCGCGCGCGACATCTCGCTTTTCAGCGGGACCGGCGCGGCATCCTTCGAACAAACGGCGGCATCGCCGATTTTCATTGTCGGCATGCCCCGGTCCGGAACGACGCTGATCGAAAGCGTGCTCGCCGCGCATCCGGATGTTTTCGGCGCCGGTGAGCTGACCTCCATGCCGGCGATCGGCGCATCGGTCCAGCAATGGATGCGTCAGGCTGGTGCGACATCTCTGGCCGATCTTCCCGAAGACCGCCTTCGCGAATGGCGGAAGCAATATATCGAGAGCTGGCCCGACATCGGCGACGCTCGCCATGTGGCCGACAAACAGCCGGCGAATTTCCGGTCCGTGGGGCTCATTCGCGCGCTGTTTCCCAATGCGCCCATCGTTCATGTCCGGCGCAATCCGGTGGAAACCGGCTTTTCAATTTACCGGCACGATTTCAGCAAGGCCTGGCCTTACGCAACGAAGCTCACCTCTATCGCTCATTATTACGGCGAATATGCGCGCATGATGGCGCATTGGGAGGCTGCGCTGGATATGGCGGCGTCGCTGTTTCAGTACGAAGGTTTCGTGGATTCGTTTGCGGACGAAGCGCGCCGCCTCATCGCCCATTGCGGGCTCGACTGGTCCGATGCGTGTTTGTCCTTCCATGAAAACAAGCGCCCCGTCGCAACGTTCAGCGCGGCGCAGGTGCGCCGGCCTGTGGAGAAGAAGTCGTCATCTGCGGTGGAGCAGTATGGCGATTTTCTAAAGCCCTTGATCGAGGGGTTGAAGGAGGCCGGCGTCGATCTTGAAACCGGGGCTTTAACGCCCGGCAAACAAGCCTGACTTAGCGCTGCGTCATCACCGCCGAATAATAGCCGCCCGAGTAGCGTTCATAATCGCGGCCATTGCCGCTTTCGATCATCATCGCCGCGACATCGCCGCCATCGGGCAGGAAGCACTGGCCGACGATCCGCTCAAAACGGTCGATGTCGATTTCTTTACAGAGAACGCGCCGGCCATGGGCGATTTCCCGCAAGGCCCGTTTCGACGCATTGCCGCCGCGCTCGCTGAGTTCCGGCGCCTCGAGCCCCCAGAGCCGGATACGCGATTTCACGCCGCTCAGATAAAAGGTGTCCCCGTCGACGATCCGGGTGACCTTGCCTTCATGGATTTTTCCCGGGGCTTTCTCGGCTGCGAAGCCATGCTGCGCGGCGCCCGCCGTCCAGGCGACGAGGATGGCGAGCGCCAGCGTCGCCGCGCCTGAGGCGAGGCGCATAGCCTTGCGCGGCCGTTTGCCGGCCTTGGCCGCCCCGTTTCGGGATGGTTTTCTCACTGGTTTTCTGGGGCGCATGACGTAACTCGCACCGGCTTTCTCTCCAATCGGTAATGTTATGGAGGGGCCGTTACGCGGGCTTTAAGGGATTGGTTAGCAATGTAACCAATCTGTAGCTGACCAGGTGCGTAGCCGGGGGGGGGCGCATGGGGCGGCGGCAAGTATAAGGCCATTCCCGAACCCGTGGATAAGTTTTCACGGGGTTCTGGAAGGCCTTATATTGAGCGGGTGACTGAAGACTTGAAGGAGGTTTAAGGGCTGGCGCTGTGGTCGCGCCGTCCCTATGTTCCGCCCCGCAATGACGGCCCTGAAAGACATATCCACCATCGACGCGCCGCGGATCGATCTCGGCGTGCCCGCGGGCGCGCGCGTCATCGTCGCCATGTCGGGCGGCGTCGACTCATCCGTGACGGCGGCGCTGGCGAAGCTCGCCGGCTATGACGTGGTGGGCGTCACGCTTCAGCTTTACGACCACGGCGTCGCCATCCAGAAAAAAGGCGCCTGCTGCGCGGGGCAGGATATTCAGGACGCGCGCCGGGTCGCCGAAGCCATGGGCTTTCCCCATTACGTGCTCGACTATGAGAACAAGTTCTCCGAAGCGGTGATGGAAGATTTCGCCGACACCTATCTCGCCGGGGCGACGCCGATCCCCTGCGTGCGGTGTAATGAGCGGGTGAAGTTCAAGGACTTGCTGGAGACTGCGCGCGATCTCGGCGGCGCGGCCATGGCGACGGGGCATTACATCCGCCGCGTCGAAGGTCCGAACGGGCCGGAGCTGCGCCGCGCCCATGACGCCTCGAAAGACCAGAGCTATTTCCTGTTCTCCACGACGAAAGACCAGCTCGACTATTTGCGCTTTCCCTTGGGCGATCTGCCGAAATCGGAAACCCGGCGGATCGCGTCGGAACTTGGGCTTGTGGTCGCCGACAAGCCGGACAGCCAGGACATCTGTTTCGTGCCGGAGGGCAAATACGCCACGGTGGTCGAACGCCTGCGCCCCGGCGCGGCGGAGCCCGGCGAGATCGTGCATCTCGACGGGACGGTGCTCGCGCGCCATCAGGGTGTTATCCATTACACAGTCGGCCAGCGCCGCGGTCTCGGCGTCGCCGCGGGCGATCCGCTTTATGTGGTGCGCCTCGATCCGGCGGCGCGTCAGGTGATCGTGGGCCCGCGCGAAGCGCTGATGGTGTCGCGCATCCGGCTGAAAGACGTCACCTGGCTCGGCGACGGCGAGGGCGAAACCGCGGCGCGCGCCGGAACGCAAGTCGCCGTCAAGGTCCGCTCCACCCGGCCGCCGGCGCCGGCGACGCTCGTCTGGGATGAAAGCGATGACTGTGAGGGCTGGGCTGTGGATCTGGTCGAGCCCGAGGAGGGCGTGGCGCCAGGACAGGCCTGTGTCTTCTATTCGCCCGACGCTGCCAATGACCGCGTGCTCGGCGGCGGCTGGATCGCCGCGACGGTCAATGTTCCTTTAGGGGCGGCTGCATGACAAAGGTCCGCAAAATTGCGGCGTCCGATGAAGCCGACTGGCGGCGCTTGTGGAAAGCTTATCTCGACTTTTATGAAGTGGAGCTGCCTGAGGCGCATACAGCCAAGCTGTTTCAAGGCCTTATCAAAGGCGAGCCGTTCTTCGCTTTCGTTGCTGAAAAGGAGGGCGCCGTGATCGGTTTCGTTCACGGGCTTCCGCATCCGTCTTCATGGTCGGATACAGGATATTGTTATCTTGAGGACCTCTATGTGGATAAGGATGTGCGCGGAAGCGGCGCCGGCCGCGCGCTGATCAACGCTGTCTATGAGGAAGCAAAATCCCGGGGGCTTAGCCGCGTTTACTGGCACACCAATGAGGGCAATCAAACCGCGCGTAAACTTTACGATAAGGTTGCAACATTAAGCGACTTCGTTCAGTACCGGATGGACTGAGGTTGCTGCGCGGGGCGTTTCATGGCGAAGAAACTATACGACTGTATCAAATGTTCAGCCTATTGCTGTTCCTACACCCATATTCCGACGACCAAGGCTGATATCAAACGGCTCGCAAAGTTTCACGGCATTTCGGAAGAGAAAGCCGAGAAGAAATTCACCAAGAAGGGCGACAAGGAAAATCCGCGCGTCCTGCGTCATACGGATGACGAGCATTTCGTCACGACTTGCATGTTCCTCGACAAAGAGACGCGCAATTGCACCATCTATGAGGGCCGGCCGAAAATCTGCCGCGAATTCCCGACGCAGAAACGCTGCGGCTATTACGAGTTCCTGATCTGGGAGCGCGAAGTCCAGGACGATCCGGACTGGGTCGCCACCACGGACTAGCCAGTGGGCGGCAAACTCGCATCATCGTCCTTCGAGACGCAAAAATCCTTCATCCTGAGGAGCCGCACTCTTGTGCGGCGTCTCGAAGGACGAAGGATTCTTGCTCCTCAGGATGAAAAGATGATGCGAGTTCGCCGTCGAGCATAGTCGCGCCATGGCCGAGGCGGTCGACGTCGTCGTCATCGGGGCGGGCGTCATCGGCCTCGCCGTCGGGCGAGCGCTTGCAAAAGCCGGCCGCGACGTTTTCATCCTCGAAAAGAACGCCGCCTTTGGCGAGGAAACGTCGGCCCGGAATTCCGAGGTCATTCACGCAGGGATCCAGTACAAGCCCGGCGGCGTCAGAGCGTCGCTCGCGGTGAAGGGCCGCGACATGCTCTACGCCTTCTGCGCCGAGCATCATGTCAATCATGCGAGATGCGGCAAGCTCCTGGTCGCGACCAGCGCAGGTGACGTTCCGAAACTTGCCGCGCTCAAGGAAAAGGCTGAAAAGAACGGCGTTGCCGATTTGACCATCATCAGCGCGGAAGACGCGGCGGCGCTGGAACCGGGCTTGCGATCTTTCGGCGCGATTTCTTCGCCGTCCTCGGGCATTGTCGACAGTCACGGATTGATGCTCGCTTTGCTGGGCGAGGTTGAAAACCATGGCGGCGCGCTTGCTGTGTCTTCGCCGGTGACGGGCGGGCGCGTTCAGGGCGATGGAATCGAACTCGATGTCGGCGGCGCCGATCCGGTCACGCTGAAGGCGAAGACGGTGGTGAACTGCGCCGGGCTGTGGTCGGACCGGGTTGCGCGCTCCATCGACGGTATTCCGGACGACACCATCCCGCATCTGAAATACGGCAAAGGCCAGTATTTCACCTATGCGGGCAAGGCGCCGTTTTCGCGGCTGATCTATCCCTTGCCGGCGGCGGACAGCCAGGGCGTTCACTATACGCGCGATCTTGGCGGGCAGGGCAAGCTCGGCCCTGACCTTCGCTACATTGATACGAATACGGATTATTCAGTGGATGAAACACGGCGGGCCGCCTTCGCTGCGGCGGCGCGCAAATTCTGGCCGGACCTCGATGAGGAAAAACTCCAGCCCGGCTATGCCGGCATCCGCCCGAAACTGAAAGGCCCGGGGGAGGAGGGTGATTTTCTGTTTTCTTCGCCGGACCTCCATGGCGTTCCTTTTTATCTGGGGCTCTATGGCGTCGAATCGCCGGGGCTGACGACCTGCCTTGCCGTCGCCGAGCGCGCGGCGGCGCTGGTCGCCGCCATGACCCCATAAGCCGCATGAAAAGCTCGGCCGAATGGTCTTGCGGGGGCGGGAGGTCCCCTTTATAGCCCTGCGCTCCCGGCGGCGAGCCAGCTCGTCCGCCGCACCCTTGGCGGGGTAGCTCAGTTGGTGAGAGCGCAGGATTCATAACCCTGAGGTCGCGAGTTCAAGTCTCGCCCCCGCTACCATTTCACCCGGATTTCCCCAGATTTCAGGCCGCCTCCTGCCTTGCGGCCCGGCTTGCTGCGCAGAAAAATTTTGTGCAGCGCATGGAAACGCGCTTCCCAATCATATAAGGATATGTTTATATCCCCATGATAATCCTGTTATTTGGAATAATAGGAATAAAAATCCTCTAATTAGCAATGGGTTAGGTCGAATCTGATGAATCAGCCGGAAATCTCATTTGAACTGTTCCCGCCCAAGCGCCCTGACGGGATTGAGGCTTTGCTTCGCGTGGCGGACAAGCTGGCCGGTTTCGACCCGGCTTTTATTTCGGTCACCTACGGGGCCGGCGGCTCCTCGCGGGAGAGGACGCTTGGCGTCACCTCCGCGCTTGCCGAGATCGCGCCGGCGGCGGGACATATCACTTGCGTCGGCGCGTCTTGCGCCGAGGTCGACAAGGTCCTGGAAGAATATTGGGCGGCAGGCGTCAAACGCATCGTGGCGCTGCGCGGCGACCCGCTCGAAGGGATTGGCGCGGCTTATGCGCCTCATGAAGAAGGTTACGCCTATGCGGATGATCTGATCCGCGGGGCGAAAAAGATCGCCGATTTTGACGTCTCTGTCGGCTGCTATCCGGAAACCCATCCGGAAGCGCGCGGCCTTCAGGACGAGCTCGACAATCTGAAACGTAAAATCGACGCCGGCGCCGACCGCGCCATCACCCAGTTCTTTTTCGAGCCGGAGATTTTCCTGCGCTATCGCGATGCCGCAGCCGACGCGGGAATCGACAAGCCCATTGTGCCGGGCGTCATGCTTCAGCCGAATTTCAAAGGCCTTCAAAAAATGGCGGGGCTCTGCGGCGCCTTTGTGCCGCTGAAAATTTCCCAGGCTTATGAGGGGCTCGATGACGATGCGCCAGCGCGCGACCGCGCCACCATCGACCTCGTCAGCGAGATCTGCACGCGGCTTGTGGGCGAAGGCGTCAACGCTTTCCACTTCTACACCATGAACAAGTCGGCGATCGCCATGGAAGTGTGCCGCAATCTCGGATTGAACAAAGACAGGAGAGCCGCATGAGCGAACGTGAACAACGAATTGCGGCGCTGAAAGACGCAGCGAAGAAACGCATTCTCGTGCTCGACGGCGCCTGGGGCGCGATGTTCCAGCGCAAAGGGCTCGAAGAAGACGACTATCGCGGCGACCGGTTCAAGGATCATCCGGGCCAGATGAAAGGCAACAATGATATTCTCTGCCTGACACGTCCTGATATCGTCAGCGATCTTTACGATGCGTTCTACGGCGCCGGCGCCGATATTTGCGAAACCAACACATTCTCCGCGACAGTGATCGCCCAGGCCGATTACGATCTCGGCGCCGAAGAGGTTATCGCCATCAATCGCAAGGGCGCGCGGCTCGCCCGCGCCGCGGCCGATGCGTGGACGGAAAAGGAGCCGGACAAGCCGCGTTTCGTCGCCGGCTCCATCGGGCCTTTGAACAAGATGCTGTCCATGTCGTCCGATGTGAACGATCCGGGCGCGCGCAGCGTCACCTTCGATGAAGTTTACGACGCCTATCGCATGCAAATCGAAGCCCTGAATGAAGGCGGCGTCGATCTTTATCTTATTGAGACCATCACCGACACGCTGAACTGCAAGGCGGCGGTCAAGGCGATCCAGGATCTCGAAGCGGAAGGCATGGAAAAGCTGCCGATATGGATTTCCGGCACCATCACGGACAAATCGGGCCGCACGCTTTCCGGCCAGACCGTCGAGGCGTTCTGGAATTCCGTGCGTCACGCCAAACCGTTTGCGATCGGATTGAACTGCGCCCTCGGCGCCGATCTCATGCGCCCGCATATTGCGACGCTGGCGCGCATCGCCGACACGCTTGTCGCCGCCTATCCCAATGCGGGACTGCCCAACGCTTTTGGCGAATATGACGAAGCGCCGGAAACCACGGCCGGCATGGTCGGCGAATGGGCGGAAAGCGGCCTCGTCAATATTCTCGGCGGCTGCTGCGGCACGACGCCGGAGCATATCGCAGCCATCGCCGAAGCGGCGAAGACCGCCGCGCCGCGCGAAATCCCCGAACGCCCGCGCGCCATGCGCCTTTCCGGACTTGAACCTTTTGAGGTTGCGTAATGACTGAACAGACCGCCACTTTCATCAATATCGGCGAGCGAACCAACGTCACGGGCTCCGCCAAATTCCGCAAGATGATCACGGACGGCCGCTATGAAGATGCGGTGGAAGTTGCGCGCCAGCAGGTGGAGAACGGCGCCCAGATCATCGACGTCAACATGGATGAAGGGATGCTCGACGGCGCTGAAGCCATGCGCACCTTCCTCAATCTGATCGCGGCGGAGCCCGACATCGCCCGTGTGCCGATCATGATCGATAGCTCGAAATGGGAAGTGATCGAAGCGGGTCTTAAATGCGTGCAAGGCAAGGCCATCGTCAATTCCATCTCGCTGAAAGAAGGCGAGGAGCCGTTCCTGCAACAGGCGCGGGAAATTCTGTCTTACGGCGCTGCGACTGTGGTCATGGCGTTCGACGAAAAAGGTCAGGCCGAAACGGCGGACGAAAAGGTGCGCATCTGCAAGCGCGCTTACGATCTCCTGACGGAAAAAATCGGCTTTCCGCCCGAAGACATTATTTTTGACCCGAATATTTTCGCTGTGGCGACGGGCATTGAAGAGCATAATGACTACGCCCGCGCCTTTATCGAGGCGGCGGGACGCATCCGCAAGGAGCTGCCGGGCGCGCATGTTTCCGGCGGCCTTTCCAATGTCTCCTTTTCGTTCCGCGGCAATGAGCCGGTGCGGCGCGCCATGCACTCGGTCTTCCTTTATCACGCCATCAAGGCCGGGCTGAACATGGCCATCGTCAATGCCGGCCAGCTCGATATCTATGACGATATCGAGCCGGAGCTGCGCGAGCTTGTGGAAGACGTCATCCTCAATCGCCGCGACGATGCGACGGAGCGCTTGCTTGATATCGCCGAGCGTTATCGCGGCCAGAAAGGCCAGACCAAGGAGAAGGATCTTTCCTGGCGCGAAAAGCCGGTGAACGAACGGTTAAAACACGCCCTCGTGCATGGTGTCACCGATTATATCGACGAGGACACCGAAGAAGCCCGTCAGGCTGCGGAACGTCCGCTGCATGTGATCGAAGGACCCTTGATGGACGGGATGAATGTGGTCGGCGATCTTTTCGGCGACGGCAAGATGTTCCTGCCGCAGGTCGTCAAATCCGCCCGCGTCATGAAACAGGCGGTGGCGCATCTTCTTCCTTACATGGAGAAAGAAAAGGAAGAGATGGGAATGGTCGGCAAGTCCAGCGGCAAGGTCGTGATGGCGACCGTCAAGGGCGACGTCCACGACATCGGCAAGAACATTGTGGGCGTTGTCCTGCAATGCAACGGCTATGAAGTTATTGATCTTGGCGTCATGGTTCCGGCGGAGACCATCCTCGATACGGCCGTGAAGGAAGACGCGGACATTATCGGGCTCTCGGGCCTCATCACGCCGTCCCTTGACGAGATGGTGTTTGTCGCCGGTGAGATGCGCCGGCGCGGGATGGATCTGCCGCTGCTGATCGGCGGCGCGACCACATCGCCCGCGCATACGGCGGTGAAAATCGAACCCGGCTACGACGCAGCGCCGGTCATTCACGTGGCCGATGCGAGCCGCGCCGTGGGCGTCGTTTCCAATCTTTTGTCCGATGAAGCCCGCCCGAAGCTCTGGGAAGAAACCAAAGCCAAATATGAAAAGATGCGGGCCTCGCGCTCGAAAGGCGGACCGAAAGAGCGCCTGACGCTGAACGAGGCGCAGGAGGCGCGGTTTCGCCCGGACTGGAAGGCCCATGAGCCGCAACAGCCGTCTTTCACCGGCGCCAAGACAATCGACGATGTGGGCCTTGAGGATATCCTGCCTTACATCGACTGGACGCCGTTCTTCATGAGCTGGGACATGCCCGGCCGCTATCCGCAAATCCTGGAAGATTCGAAACGCGGAGAGGCGGCGCGCACGCTCTGGGCCGACGCGCAACAGATGCTCGACAGGCTGGTGACGGAAAAATGGCTCGGCCTGAAAGCCACGGTGGGCTTCTGGCCTGCCAATCGCGAGGGCGATGACATTGCGCTGTGGAAAGGCGATGGCCGCGACGAAGAACTGGCGCGCCTTTTCACCTTGCGCCAGCAGATCAAGAAGAATGACGGCGCCAATGTCGCGCTCGCCGATTTCCTGAAGTCCAAAGAAGAAGGCGCCGACTGGATCGGCGGGTTCTGCGTCACCGCCGGTCATGGCGAACTGGAACGTTCGGACGCGTTCAAGAAAGCCAATGACGATTATTCAGCGATCATGGTGAAGGCGCTCGCCGACCGCTTCGCCGAAGGTTTCGCTGAATATCTTCATGCGCGCGTGCGAAAAGACTTCTGGGGTTATGCGCCTGATGAAGCGCTGTCGAGTGAAGACATGATCGCCGAAAAATATGCAGGCATCCGTCCGGCGCCGGGCTATCCCGCGCAACCGGACCATACGGAAAAGGCGACGCTGTTCGATCTTCTGGATGCGCCGAAGCGCGCCGGCGTGGAACTCACCACAAGCTACGCCATGACGCCGCCGGCGAGCGTTTCCGGGCTCTATTTCTCGCACCCCGAGTCGCATTATTTCGCCCTTGGCAAGATCGAGAAAGACCAGGTCGAGGATTACGCCCGGCGCAAGGGCTGGGATATGGTGACGGCCGAGCGCTGGCTGGGGCCTGTCCTTAATTACAATCCAAATGAGCAGGCGCTTTCGAAAGCGTCATAATCCAGTCAATTTTCTGGGCCGTATAACGCTTTTCCCGAAGGACGGTCTCTGTAATGATGCCGTTCTTCGCTCATGGGAGGGTTGCGGCGATGAAACAGGGCCTTTTGGGATGGATGCCGGCGTTTTGCCTGATGTCAGGGGCTGTCATGGCCGAAGACATTGAAATTGCGCCTGTGCAGGCGTCGTCCGCAGACGCGGCGTCACAAGCCAGGCCCTGCCTCGACCTCGTGATCGCGCATCTCGGCGAGGGCGACGGCCCTGTGCGGATCAGCATCGAAACCGAAGAAAGCTGGTTTGTGGACGACGCTGAGTCCTATCGCACGTTCACCTTGCCGCGCACGGCGGAAAGCGAGGTGTCCTTGCGCATCGAGGATCTGCCGGAAGGCGAATACGCCATTCGGGTCTTTCACGATGAAGACGGCGACAACGAACTGAACCGCAGATTCTACGGTCCGCCGAGAGAGCCCTATGGCTTTTCCGGTAAAAAAACCGACCGGATGCTGCCGAAGTCTTTCGACTATGCGAAGTTTCATTTCGATAAGCCGATGACGATGACTATCACTTTGCGCGGATAGGTTCGGCGACCCCTCTGTCGGTTTTCATCAGCCGGTCCCAGAAACGGAAATACAGTCCGTAATTGGCGCTGTAATTGGTGTGATGCACATTGTGATGACTTGCCGAAATGAAGTGCGCCCCCAGCGGTCCCTTTAACCAGCGCTCGGGCACGATCTCCCAGCCGGCGTGATTGGCGACGCTGCAAAAAGTCATGAAGACAAGCACGAACAAGACCGCGCCCACATGAATGGGAATGAAAAACGCCGCCGCCGGCAAAACCCAGGCGGAGATCACCGCTTCCCATGGATGGAATGAAAAGGCGGCCCAGGGCGTCGGTTGGCGCGAGCGATGATGGGCGAGATGCGTCGCCCGAAACAGTTTCGGGTGATGCATGGCGCGATGGGTCCAGTAGAAATAGGCGTCGTGGATCAACAGATAGATGACCACGCTGACCGGAAGATAAGCCCAGCCGAGAACGCCGTTGATGGGACCGGCATAGATCGCCGTGCCGCCATTCAGGAACGCCGCGAAGACAATGGCGCCCGGCGCGGCGTAAATCGCCGATGACGCAAGTGACATGGTGATTTCGTGTCTGACGGTTTTTGCGTCGGGACGGCGCTCGGCGAGGCGGCGCGCGCGCACCTTTTCTTCCGGCCGGCCCCAGAGGAGAAAATAGAAAAGACCCGCGATCAGGAAATAGCGCGCCCAGATAATCCCCGTCAGTTGCAGATAGATGATAAACGTGTCGGCGATACTCACGAGGGAAGGGCCTTGTTGCTGGGTGCGCGGCTTGCATTTAACTCAGGCGCACTATCGCCTATAACCCGCATCTGGCGCAATGGAGGCTGGCGACTTGGCCGTTCCCGAAAAGGCGGATATCGCGATTGCAGGCGGCGGGCTTTCCGGCGCGCTCATCGCTTATCGTTTGCGCCTCACCCGCCCGGAGGTCACTGTTGCGCTGGTGGAGCAGGGGCCGTCGCTCGGCGGCAATCACACCTGGTCGTTTCACGCCTCCGATGTGAGCGCCGCGACTTATAAATGGCTTTCCAATCTGGTGCGCCACAAATGGCCGCGCCAGGCGGTGATCTTTCCGAAATTTCACCGGGTCCTCGAGACTTCCTATTGTTCGATCACATCCTCGCGGCTGCATGACATTGTCGCGCCGCTGGTCGATGAGGGGCTGGCGCTCAACGCCGACATCGCAGAGGTGGCGCCGGACCGCATTCGCCTTCGTGACGGCGCCGTCATCAAGGCGAACGCCGTGATCGATGCGCGGGGCGCGCGAACAAGCGACCGGCTTGTGCTCGGGTTTCAAAAATTCGTCGGACAAGAGCTTGAATTCGTCGCGCCCCACGGCCTCGATGCGCCGGTGATCATGGATGCGAGCGTGCCGCAGGAAGACGGCTATCGTTTCTTGTATGTCTTGCCCTTCACGGAGAGAATCGCGCTGGTTGAGGATACGCGCTATGCGGACGGCGCGGCGCTCGATCGCGAGGCCTTGCGGCGCGGCATTTCCGATTATTGCGCCGTGCGCGGCTGGAAAATCTCCAAGGTCATTCGCGAGGAAGACGGCGTCTTGCCGATTGCGCTTGCCGGCGACATCGACGCGTTTCTCGATGAAGGCGTTGAGGGCGTCGCGCCGGCGGGGATGCGCGCGGCGCTGTTCCATCCGCTTACCGGCTATTCCCTGCCGGATGCGGCGGGGCTGGCGGAGCGGATCGCCGATCAGGATGACCTGTCGGGCCCGGCGCTGGCGCGTTTTGCGGTCCGCCATGCGGCGTCCGTCTGGCGCAATCGCAGCTTTTACCGGCTGTTGAGCCGCATGCTCTTCAGCGCCGCGGCGCCGGATCAGCGCTATAAGGTGCTGCAACGATTTTACGGCCTGCCGCGCTCGCTTATTGAGCGTTTTTATGCCGGCCAAACACATTTCGGTGATCAGGCGCGGATTCTCGCCGGGAAACCGCCTGTGCCGGTAAGCCGCGCTCTTGGCTGTCTTGGCGAGGAGAAGTATCTGAACCGCGCCCTCGCGGCGCGGGCGACAACGCAAGCACAAGGCGGATAATGACAAAAGCAGCAGTAATCGGTTCTGGCTTCGGCGGGCTCGCGCTCGCTATTCGGTTGCAGGCGGCGGGGATTGAGACCGTCTTGTTTGAAAAACGCGACCGCCTTGGCGGGCGCGCCTATGTCTATCAACAGGACGGGTTCACCTTCGATGCGGGGCCGACTGTGGTCACCGATCCGTCCGCGCTGGAGGAACTCTTCGACCTCAGCGGACGCAAGCTTGAGGACTATGTCGAGCTCCTGAATGTGGACCCGTTCTATCGCCTGCTTTGGGAAGACGGCTATTCCTTCGATTACTGCAGCGACGAGGCGCGGCTTCTCGATCAGATTCGCGCCAAGAACCCGCCGGACGCCGAAGGCTATCAGCGGTTTCACGAATATTCGCTGGAGCTTTTCCAAGAAGGTTATCTGAAACTCGGCGCCGTACCGTTTCTGAATTTCTGGTCGATGATCCGCGTTGCGCCGCAACTGATCGGTCTGCAAAGCTTTCGCAGCGTCTATGACCGGCTCGGCGATTTCGTCAAAGACCCGCAGCTTCGCCAGGCCTTTTCCTTTCATACGCTGCTTGTCGGCGGCGATCCGTTCAAGACATCGGCGATCTATGCGCTGATCCATGCGCTGGAGCGCAAATGGGGCGTGTGGTTTCCGCGCGGCGGCACCGGCGCACTGGTGAGCGGCATGGGGCGGCTGTTTACGGATCTCGGCGGCGAGCTGCATATCAATGCGCCAGTTCGGGAGGTGACCGTTGAGAACGGCAAGGCGCAAACGGTGATCCTTGAAAACGGCGAAACATTCGAGGTCGACGCCGTCGCGTCCAACGCCGACATCGTTCACACCTATGAAAAACTGCTCGGCAAAACGCCTTCGGCGGCGAAAACCGCACGTCAGTTGAAAGGCAAGCGGTTCTCCAATTCGCTGTTCGTCGCTTATTTCGGGCTGAAGCGGAAGCACCCGGACATCGCTCATCACACGATTATTTTCGGGCCGCGCTATCGCGAACTGATTTCGGAAATTTTCTCCGGGCCCAATCTGCCGGACGATTTTTCTCTTTACCTGCATCGCCCGACGGCGACGGACCCGGCGCTGGCGCCGGAAGGCTGCGACGGGTTTTACGTGCTTTCTCCGGTGCCCAATCTCGGCAAGGCGGAGATCGACTGGTCCGTGGAAGGGCCGAAATATCGCGACCGCATCTTCAACTATCTCGAAGAGCGTTACATTCCAGGGCTCACGGACGATCTCGTCACATCGCGCATTTTCACGCCGGCGGATTTTGAAACAGAGCTGAATGCGCATTTGGGCTCCGCCTTTTCCATTGAGCCGATCCTGACCCAGTCCGCTTTTTTCCGCGTTCACAATCGCGACGATCAGATTTCCAATCTGTATTTCGTCGGTGCGGGCACCCATCCGGGCGCGGGCATACCGGGCGTTGTGGGGTCGGCGAAAGCGACGGCGGGGCTGATGCTCGACGATCTCGGCGCGGCCCCGGCGGCGCAGGCGGCGGAATAGCGTGAGCGTCGCTGTTCATGAAAAGCCCGGCGGGCGCGCGGCGCTCTCCGCCTATGGCAAACAGAGCATCAAACAGGGATCGAAAAGTTTCGCCCTCGCATCGCTTCTGTTCGGGCGCGAGATGCAGGCCGATGCGCAAATGCTTTACGCCTGGTGCCGCCATTGCGACGATGTGATCGACGGTCAGACCATGGGCGAGGATGCGCCGGATGCGGCCATGAGCCAGGCCGAATGTCAGCGTCGGCTCCATGAGTTGCGGGAAAACCCCCGCCGCGTCCTGAATGGCGAACGAACGGGAGAGCCGGCTTTCGACGCTTTCGCCGAAGTCGCGCAGCGTCATCAATTGCCGGAACAATATCCGTTCGATCTTTTGGACGGGTTTGCGCTTGACGCTGAGGAAGCGCGCTTCGAGACGCTCGATGATACGCTGCGTTATTGTTACGGCGTCGCCGGCGTTGTGGGCATCATGATGGCGATCCTGATGGGCGTCGATCGCGAGGATGAGGAAACGCTCGACCGCGCTTGCGATTTGGGGCTTGCCTTTCAGCTCACCAATATCTGCCGGGACATTTACGACGATGCGCGGGCGGGGCGGATTTATGCGCCGACGCATCTGCTCGAAAGAGAAGGCGTCGGGCCGTCCCCGCAGGATGTGCTCGATCCGGCGAACAAGGAAGGCGTCTGGCGCGCCGCCCTATGTCTTCTCGATATCGCCGATGAGTATTACGCCTCCGCGACTATGGGCGTGCGGCGTCTGCCGCCACGCGCGGCTGCTGCGGTGGCGGCGGCGCGCAATATCTATCGCGATATCGGGCGGCGCATTCGCGAGGGCGGACCTGATGTGTGGCGCGCGCGCGTCGCCATTTCAGGCCCGCGCAAAGCCGCGCTCGCTTTTGCAGGACTGCTTGCCGGAGCGCCGGCGTCGTTTTTTTTGAAGGCGCAAAATGCGCCGCCGCGCCCCGCCTTGTGGGATCGCAACTCTATCAGAGCTCCGGCAGATTGCTCTTGACCGACGCGGAACGCAGGCGCGCGCCTTCGGTCTTTTTCATCATGCGTTTCAGGTGCCGCGGGCTCGGTGCAAAAATAAAGCCGAAAGAAACGCAGCCGTCTTTCGACTCGACAGCGTGATGCAGCCGGTGGGCCTGCACCACGCGTGCGAGATAACCCTTTTTCGGGCGCAGGCCAAAATCGAGACGGCGATGCACAAGCACGTCGTGAAAAAGAAAATAAATAAGCCCATAACCGAAAATGCCGATCCCTGCGGCGAGCGCCGGCGCAAAGCCTTGAACGCCGATATAGATGAGGATCATCGACGGGATCGCGAAAAAGACGGCGAACCAGTCGTTCTTCTCAAAGGCGCCCTCGCGGGGTTCGTGATGGGATTTGTGCAGCGACCATAAAAAGCCGTGCATGACATAGCGATGCGCAAGCCAGGCGACGCCTTCCATCAACAGGATGAAGGCGATAACGACAGCGATGAAACCGAGCGGCGACATGGGAAACACTATAACAGTCCGCGCCGCGGCGCGCGACGCGACGAATTAGGCGAAGGGGGTTTCAGGTGGCGCGCGGGCTTTGCTGCCTTGTGGAGCCGTCGGCGCCGTCCTGTGTGGGCCGGACGCCGAACTTCTTGCCGATCTTGGCGGCAAGCGCGGCCAGGAGGCTTGGCTTGCCCGTATTTGCGCTTTCGGCGAGATCGATGGCCCGTTGCAGCCAGCGTCCGGCGGAAAGCCGCGCGCCGTCCCGGCCAAGCAGGCTGACGACGGTGGACTTGCCTTCATCCTGTGAGACGTCCTTGCCGGCGCTCGCCGAGGTAGACTCTACATCGATGACATCGTCAAAGGCCTGATAGGCGAGACCGAGCGCGACGCCATAGTCGTGCATCTTGTGAACGCCTTCCTCGTCAGCGCCGGCAAGTTCCGCGCCAATCGCCGCCGCGGCTGCGAAGAGCGCGCCGGTTTTTTCAAGATGACGCTGCTCGATCTCTTTCAGCGAATGACCGTCTGCGCCGCCACCGCACATGATGTCGCGTTCCTGTCCGCCTGCGAGGCCGTCAGGACCGACGGCTTTGGTCAGATGGGCGACTGCGCGTAATTTCTGCGCGGCGTCGCCCGCCTCGCCATTGGCGATGACGCGGTAAGCTTCATTAAGGAGAGAGACGGCGGCGAGCATGCCGGTTCCCTCGCCGAAGACCACATGGGTCGCGAGCCGGCCGCGGCGCAGGCGCGCATCGTCCATGGAGGGCAGGTCGTCCATGATCAGCGAAGCCGCATGCACCATTTCAACAGCGCAGGCGGCGTCGATCGCTTCTTCAATCTCGCCCCCATGTTCTGCATAGGCGAGCAGGGTGATGAGGGGGCGGAAGCGTTTTCCGGGAGACAAAAGCGCGTGGCGGATGGCGCAGATAAGGCGCGTATCGTGCGGATTTTCCCGATAGAGCTCCGCTAGCCGGTTGTCGACTTTCTGGCGCAATAGATCGACGGCGCCGGTGTTGAGCGTTTCGAAATCCGCCTCTCCGCGTTTCTCTAACGCCACATTGCGCCTCCCTAATGTCATATGGACAAGTGTCAGGAACATCTTGCTGACCTAATGATGCACGAAATCAATAGTTTGGGAACATACAAGATTGTGAACAGGGCGATTAACCGCCCGGCTTGCCCCAGGCGGAGACAGTTTCGTGCAGGTTCCCCCTATGTTCTGAAAAAGCGATCCTTTTACACACGCGAGTGCAGCGTGTGCCCCGGCCGGTAAAAGAGCTTCATGGTCGTAACATGGCGATCTTCCAGCCAGGTGGTGCGGTCGATAATGAAAAGCGCGGCGCCTTCGGCCACATCGAGGGCCGCCGATTCGCGCGGGCCCGCCGGCGCTGCGGTGAAGGCCACATCGCCGCTGGAATAGGGGACCTGTTTTAAGAGCCACTCATTGGCGCTCACCTCCTCCAGGGGAGCATCGAGAATGCCTGGCGCGGCGTCGATATTCACCCAGCGGTCTTCAAAAGCGTAGGGCGCGCCATCGGCGAGATGCACCGTCTGAAGATGCAGTGCGCGGGCGCTTGTTTTGAGACGAAGGCGCGCGGCCACGGCGTCGGGCGCCTCGATAATCTCATGCAGCAAAAGATGCGGCCGGTATTGCGCTCCGGTCGCCTCGACTTCCTGTCGGATGAGGGGGATGTCGAAGCGCGCGCGTTTGACGGGGATTTCTTTTACCCGCGTCCCGGCGCGGCGCTTGCGCTCGATGAGGCCGTCTTCGGCGAGTGATTGCAGCGCGCGGTTTACGGTGGTGCGGGCGCATTGATACTCATCGGCGAGATTGGCTTCACCCGGCATCAATGCGCCCGGCGCCCATTCGCCGGAAGAAATCCGTTCACGGATCGCCTCGCGAATGGCCTGGTGACTGCGCTCGTTCACAGATCGCTCCGAAGACGCGCCATGACGGCGTTGAAGCGCGCGGCGATGGCGTCGCGTTTAATATGGCTGCCTTCGATTACGACATGTCGGCCCGCAGCCCAGACATCGCTGACGAGAGTGTCGTCCCCTGCAAAAATCCAGGCGTCGAGCAGGCGGTCGCCGGAAAGACCGGCGAGCGCCGGCGCCGCGCTGTCGAGGGCGAGGAGATCGGCGAGGGCGCCGGTTTCGATGCGGCCGGCGTCCCGGCCGAGCGCCGAAGCG
>MDTA01084110.1_pt1 | contig 55355 bp, 44 predicted proteins | sample 811151 | NCBI WGS metagenome assembly MDTA01 (sample SAMN05326648, study PRJNA326480) | marine metagenome | isolation source: seawater | place: Indian Ocean: South | collected 2010
GTATTTGGCTTATGTTTGGGGCATTTGCTATTGCTTGGATTTCTTCAATTGTAATATCCACAATTCAAGGTAATGCCATGGACTCTGGCCCGAACTATGGCCCGGATTTTGGTGCCGTAATGGGCATAGGATCTGGAATTTGCGGTATTTTCTGTTATGCTATTTGTGGTATAATTGTAGCAATACCACTAATGTTAACCGATGGCGGAATGGAGTAATCATCTGAGGTTACTTAAATCCAGCATATGACCAATTCGAGCATTTACATCCGTGATTATTGCATCCAATGCTGAAACGTCTCTACCTTCTGCACGCATAACCAAAATAGGCTCTGTATTCGAGGGCCTGCACAGATACCAACCATCGGGATAGCGAACCCTGATTCCGTCCACAGTTGACTTTTCCATATCTGCAAAAGCACCTTCAACAGCCGCCATGGTTTCTTCTCTTCCATCAACTAATGGTATCTTTGTCTCGTCAGTAGAAGGATAATCTGGCATTCTAGCAAATCTTTCGCTAAACTTAGGCCCGCCCTGATCTGGAGGTGGATCCCGGCCAATCATTTCTAGTAATCTTGCAGTATTGTAGAGCGAGCAATCGAATCCTGGCCACCTATCTCGAAGGAAGAAATGACCTGACATTTCTCCAGCCAAAGGCGAATCTGGATTTTTACGAAGTTCTTTCTTCATGAAAGAATGACCCGTTCTCACCATTTTAGGAATGCCACCACTCTCGACAATCATTTCCTCAAGCGCCATACTACATTTGACATCAAAGAATACTGTACGTTCTGATTCGGTACCATCACGTCTATCAACTAAAATATCGGCAGCAAATAATGCCATAAGCCTGTCAGGATGTATGAATCTACCTTGTTCATCTACAACTCCGAGCCGATCACCATCTCCATCCATACCAATACCAAATTCGCAATTATTCTCAACAACTGCTGCTGCCAAGTCAATCATATTCTTCTGTCTTGTAGGATCAGGCGCATGATTAGGGAATTTATTGTCCCATTCGCAATGTATGGGAATTAAGTCAACTCCTAATTTTTCCATCAATCTAACAGTAAGAGGTCCAGGTACAGCATTCCCACAATCAATCGCTAAACGAATTTTTCTTTGGGGTTTACCAGCATTCTCCACAATGGTATCAATTACTTTATTTTCGAAATCTTTCATTTCTATAACTGCTCCCGAGCCCGTGTTGAAGTCTCCTGAATCAAAGGTTTCTTTCAATTCCTGTAGCTCTTCTCCAGCCATAGGAAGAGGGCCTCTACAAATCTTGAAACCGTTGTATTCAGGAGGATTATGACTCGCAGTTATCACCACTGCTGCATCTATTGAGAGATCGACAGTTGCTCTATATAGAACTCCCGTAGTTGTTATTCCAAGATCAATAACATTTGCACCGGCCCCACTCAAACCTTCGATAAAAGCCGCATGTAGTTCAGGCCCAGATTCTCTAATATCTCTAGCAACAGCAACTGTTTTAGCATCTAAATGTGTTACTAATGATGACCCTAATCTTCTAGCGAAATCAGCATCAAGTTGACTTCCTGCAAGGCCACGAATATCATATGCCTTGAACACACTCATGGCCCACTCGAGATACTAGTTCTACATCATCCCATCGCGGAGATGTTACGTAATTATGCAGAACCGGAACCTCTAACGGCGCGAGCAATAACCTCTACTTTTGCTCCTGCTGGTAACTCTTTGACTGCAAATGCCGCTCGGGCTGGTAGAACAGTTCCTTCTAACCAAGAAGCATAAACTTCGTTGAATCCACCGAATTCGGACATATCCTCTAATAGAACTGTTACCATAACTAAATCTTTCTTATTCGATTGAGCCTCCGCTAGTAATTTTTCTATTTTACCTAAAGCACTTGTTGCTTGTTCTCTGATTGAATCTCCTCCATCAATTCCTATCTGTCCAGCAACCCATATGTCGTTACCGACAGTCATACATGGATTGTACGGAAATAGTGGTTTTACTCCACCTTGTATTGCTTGCTTCTTTTCCATAACACTGGGAGAGGTATCCCAGTCATAGGATTATTCTTTGAACATATTCACAATTTTGATATGGTCAGCCGCAACATTTTCACTGCTCAAATGTTCTACAGGAATCCAAGTCGCAGATACAGCATCATCTGCTCCAACAGGAACATCATCTAGATTCGCATCGACTTGGTAAAATAGACCAACACAATGCTTCCTCGGGTCTCTCCCCGGGGCTCCTAATATGTGTAAAACACGAGGATTAGTACCCCTAACACCGGTTTCTTCTAACATTTCTCTAAGTACTGCATCTTCTGGATCTTCTCCATAATCGACAAAACCTCCTGGAAATGCATACTTTCCTTCCCATACAGGGGGATCAGGTCCTCTTTCAATCATAAGAAGTTCCCGTCCATCTACTCCATTCCTTATAGCTACAGCATCGACCGTGATAGATGGACTTCTATAGCCATCTCTTCCACAAATGTTACATTTTTCATTCGCCATATCTTCTCTTCCTTAATTGATAGTCCTCAATAGCAGCATAGAGGTCTTTTCGTGAGAATGATGGCCAATGTACATCGGTGAAATAAAGTTCTGAATACGCAATTTGCCAGAGAAGAAAATTCGATACACGTTCTTCTCCAGAAGTACGAATCACTAGATCAGGATCTGGCAGATCTGCTGTATACAATCTCTCCGAGATTGTTGAAGGATCAATTGAATCTAATTGTATTTTTCCACTTGCGTGTTCCGATGCAATTTTTTTCACAGCATCCACAATTTCTTCACGACCACCATATGCTAGACAAACTGTAAACAAAAAATTGTCATAGTGGGAGGTAGCATCCTTTGCTTTATCTATCGCGTTTCTAACCCTTTCCGGTAATAATTCGATTCTCCCAACAACTTGTACCTTTACTTTATTTTCATGAATCATAGGGTCTACTGAAATCTCTTCTAGGCCGCTTTCATATAGATCAAATAGAGTCTTTAACTCATCTTCATTTCTTCCAATTAGATTCTCTGTAGAGAGTGCGTAAACTGTTAGATAAGGAACTTTTAGTTCTAAGACCCATTTCATTACTTCCTTCAGTCTCTCTTTTCCTGCTTTATGACCCGAATCAGAATTCATAGATTTAGACCACGCAAATCTCCTATTGCCATCCATAATCATGGAGATATGTTGCGGTATCATTTCAGGTCCTAAAGAAATAATCCGATCTCTCATTCTATTTCTTCTAATTCGATCTATTCTTGAAATAAAGCTCCACGCAATTGAAGAATTTGCAATTCTATGAGCGGGGATTGAAATAATTCTGAATTTTAGCATCCAGTGGGCTAATGAGTCCAATCTGCGACCTAACGCCTTACGTGTTCGACCCATGTACCCACCAAATGCTATTTGCGCTAAAGGTCGTCGGCGGTAGGTCCTGCTACTCAAAGACAAGATCCGCGGAATTTCCAACCTTATCTAGAAGCCCACTTTCTGGATTTACAACTATTACTTGTCCACAATGTTCCCAAACTGGAATATCGTGTTTACTATTACCTGCATACCCAAATCCTTTCTCTCCAAATCTCGCAATAAGAGATTCAGCTTTCCTCTTTCCTCTGAGATTTATTTTTCCATCCGATCCAATAACATCATCGAACAAACCAACATGTGCAGCAACAACTTCTGCCAGAAATCGGTCTGATGCTGTAGCAAGTATGACAGTTCTTCCTCGAGCCTTTTCTCCGGTCACCCAATCAACGAACTTTTCGTGATATACTAATTCGGCCGGATCAAATATAAGTTTACGAGCTAACAGTTTTTTCCATTTTGCTCTTTGACCAGTCAATTCTAGAAATAATGTGATTATAATCATCCAAGGATATCGAAGAAAAACCCTCTTTGCACTAACAATACTCATGTCGGTAAGAATCAAAGTACCATCCATATCCACAGCGAGTGGCATATCTACGGGGCTATCTATCACAATTATTCGTCCAATCCATCCCGATTGAAGGCTTCGGATAAATCTGAGTTTTTTAGACCGATTCTATCAAGCCAAGATCTATTCTCGGAGATTATGTGTCACGTACGGAATCATCACTCAATGAGGCTTGGCGCCCCAAGTTTCTTGTTGAGGTTGACACAGATTTAGAGCCACCCTACGGTTTTACTTCACATACACTTAGAGGTTTGAAATTCCGACTAAATCTTCTGGAACCCGAAGAGATTATTTCTACAATAGAGGGATGGAATAAGATTACTGAAAATATGGATTCATGGGGTGAAGTACCAGAACAGATATTGAGTATTGAAGAAATTCCAACAAATCGAGGCCCGGTGTATAAAATACATTCTGAAGAAGGACTTTGGTTGGCTGAGGTCCAACCATGGGGTGGACCAAATATAAGATCTCGAGCAAGAATCTCTCCCGATCACTTTGACGTTCCATGCGGAGGTTTTCTCCACAATGATTCTGAGTTGATACTTCTTCGTAGATTAGGATTAGAATCATTAAATGCCTTAGATGTATTAATTGATCATCTTGAGCGTAATGATCTAGAAGAAGCGTGTGAATTAATCAAACGCTGTGGGTCATCCTTAGGAAGATATCATACTTTAGCAAAATCAGAATGGACCAATCCACCAGATCAGAAACGTTGGAATGAACGTTTTCATGAGATTGAAGCCCGTCTCAAAGCAGCATCGCTATGGCGTGCTCCATTCACAAGAGGGGCCCCAGCCACATTAGATATTGGAGATGTTAGATTCTCTATGTTTAGTGAATCATCATCGGGGGACATTGGAATTAGAATAGGTCCATCTCGCTTAGCCCATGGCTTAATCCAAACTCAATTTAATATGCCCGCAATACGTGATTTAGCATCACTACTACATGATTTATCTCGTCAACATAGAGGTGCTAACACGGAACTTGATTTATCTCACCTACGTTCATCTCTAATCGAGGGATGGAAACTTACGGCTCCAAATTCTTGGTGTTCTAACCGTTCCTTCAGTGCTCACACTGGAGGGTCTGTGATTTGGGAATATGAGCAGTCATTACTTGATGTAGTTGAAGCTGTATCCAATCAGTCAGGTAGGCCAGAACCTGCAGTGACAATTATTGAGAAGGTTCCTAAATTGCAAAAGAAATTATTCAATGCAAGAATACTTTCAGCAGTCTCATTGATGGCTGGTATTTTGTGTATTATTGGCACTTCTAATTGGATAAACTTGGTTATCGATGGAACGATAGTATTTCCATCTATACCTTTACTGTTGTTTGGAGTATTTTTCTATCTTAGACATAGATTCAATGCTGCAGCTCCACCACCCGAGAACCCTATCCACTGATTATGAATTATTTATTCTAACAATATTACCATCCGAATAATCATAAAACATCGGCACTCCTGTAGGGATTTCTAATTTGGTAATTTCTTCAGGAGATATTTCCTCAATAAACATGACAATGGATCTTAGAGAATTTCCATGTGCAGCAACAAGTACATTTTTTCCTTTTTCTAAATCAGAAACAATGTTTTCAACAAAATATGGTATAGTTCTTTCAGCATTCATCTTTAGACTCTCTCCTCCAGGTGGAGGGACATCAAAAGAGCGTCTCCAAATGTGAACCTGTTCAGCACCATGTTTTTCTGCAGTTTCTTTCTTGTTCAAACCCTGTAAATCGCCATAGTGCCTCTCATTTAATTTTTCATTATGGTATACTGTAGGGTTATCTGAAACCTTGTTATGTTCCATAATTATTTGAGCAGTTTTTTTGGCTCTAATTAATGCACTAGTATATACTATATCAAATTGAAAATTTGCTAATTTTTTCCCAGCAATAGCGGCCTCTTCCTCTCCTTTTCTGGATAATTCAACATCTGTCCATCCTGTAAATCGATTAGCCGCGTTCCATACAGATTGGCCATGTCTAATCAGTACCAAAGCAGACATTTTGAATTCTCCTATTGCCATCTTAGGCGTGGCTCATGGAATTTTAATTTACATTCGCTTGCAATTGTTTGGGAACTCAGAATAATATCTTCATTCATTTCTCTCTGAGATGCTGACGACTGAACGGAGTAGAAGTTACAAGAAATTGTAACCTTAGATGGTCCGAATGAATTTACTTTAACCCATGAGTCTTCTTCTTTTACTGCACGTGGATCATCTTTAACTTTAGCAAGTAATTTCTCACAAAACAATTTCAATGAATCAATATCCGAGTTCACTTCAAATTCGAAAATAGGCTGAATCCTGCGAAATCTTCTTTGACTGAAATTTTCTACAGGTGAATTAACAAGATTTGAATTTGGTATAGTGATAATGGTATCAGCCGAAGAACGAATAAGAGTGGTACGTAGACCTATTTCCATAACTTCTCCTTCAATACCATCAACAAGTATCCAATCACCAACATTGAATGGTTGATCAATTATTATTGAAATCGCCCCGAATATATTTGCTACACTATCTCTAGCAGCCAATGCCAGAGCAAGACCTGTTATTCCTAGTCCAGCAATTAACCCATTCAAATTTAGACCAAAGAGACCAGCAACAACAAATGCAGCGAGTAGAGCTACCACTAGATGTCCAACTGATTCAGCAACACTGGCAAGAGACCGACGGCTTGCAGTATTCTCTTCTCCTTCTACGACTATGAAAGCGTCTAGATAGTCAACAAGTCGATAAGCTGCAAGCAGCATGCCTAGTAAGAAGAAAGTAAACGACCAGTCAATCATGAGATTAGCAATATTTTCATTCCAAACAGGACTGAAATTATCATCTAGCCACGACATTAATTCGGAAAATATTAGGAATCCCATCATCCATCCAAGTGACTTTGGAGCAAGAAGAGTTCTACCATCAATTCTCTCAGATTTTGAGATAAGATCCAAGATTTTTGGAAAAAGAAATCTTCTTGAGATAATTCCTCCAATTACCGAGATAGCGATAAAACCAGTTAATACCGCAATTGTACCCCCTGAAAATTCGAGTAACACCTCGTTTCCAACCATTATTTCGTCTAGAAAGGAGTCTTCTTCCATGTTTTTGCCGAGGGCGACTTACCCATAAACCCCGCCCCGGTCCATAGGACCGGCCTACGAGATATTGAATACTACCCCGTATCTCGACGGAACGTTCCCATGGCGAGCAGCAAGAGATCTTCTGCTTCTATTCGAGTTGTTAGAAAGCGACGAATTCCTGTAATTGCTTTACTAATGCTATTTCTCATTTCTCTAATTGCTCCTGGTTGTATACAGACTGATGAGATAGATCAGGGTGAGCCTGCTTCGGATATCTGGTCAGAGGATTATGCCAATCAGATATTTCCTTGGGCATCTGCTGATAATGATCAGTTACAATTCCGGGCCTACCATGATTATTTTTCAATGAAGGCCAGAATGCAAGTTCTTGCCGACCGAAATCCTGATTTTTTCCAATTTCATGAAGGTTTACTCGGTGGAACCAATGCACGTGGTAATGAAATGACTTCAGCAGACTATGAAGGATGGTACTATAATCATCTAAGTCCATGGATGAAAATTACTGGCAACGTTCAAGATGGAGATTACAACGAATTTAATGGAGATGATGGAAACTATGCAGATCGTCCAGATATAATGTTAGTCGGTAATCATCATGCCAGAGAGTGGATGTCATATGAAGTACCCATGTTTTTCCTAGAGACCATTGCATATTACTACGGAATGGCTGGTGTCGATAATGACGGTGATGGGTTGGTCGATGAAGATGGTTGGGATGGAATTGATAATGACGGTGACTGTAGTCGTCTCAATGAAACAGCTCAGGATTCTAACGGAGATGGCGTGGCCTGTGGGCCCGGTGATTTAGGAGTCGACGAAGATTTTTCTGAACAATTTATTACCGATATGGTAAATACAAGGGAGATTTACCTAATCCCTCTGCTTAACGTTGATGGCAACAGGTATGACAGAGAGGTCTTTTGTGGACCCGAGGCATATAATGGATGTGACTCCAACTCTCCTGGTTGGAGAAAGAATCTCAGAGACAATACTGTTACAGGAATTACACCAATACCAGATACTGATGAGGAGGTAAATGAGGGCTGCGACGGCGTAGATCTGAATAGGAATTATCAGTTCGAGTGGGGCCTTCTTATCGGAGTCACTCCAGTTCCAGGAGTCTGTACCTTCGGAGATCCAGACTTTTCACAGACCTATCCAGGGCCTATTGATACCGTTGATAATGATGGTGATGGCAGAATCAACGAAGACCATGTTGATGGTAAAGACGATGATGCAGATGGAGAAGTGGATGAAGATTGGATGGGTGGAAATAGCGAGCCAGAAACCAAGTTTATTCAAGATATGACCGAGATGAATGATGATAATGGAGATGGGGCTTCCGATTTCAAGACTTCACTCTCATGGCACTCATACTCTGAACTTGTTTTATGGCCATGGGGCCATTGCAATGATGGTTGCGTAACTCCAGATGACGAGTATCTAACTTACCATGGGGATATTATGGGCCAAATGACCGACTATGCTGCCTTTCAGTCAGGAGACTTCTATCCGACTCAGGGCGACTTTTGTGATTGGCAATATGGAGTGCATCAGTCTTACTGTTACACAATAGAGATAGGAAATAATTTCCATGAGCAACCAGATGATATCGCTCATATTTCTGTAAGAAATCTTGGCATTCCATTCTACATGCTTGAGATTGCAGATGATCCGAGATATCGTGCAGTAGTTGGAATCCAAAATACTACTGGAACTCAGTGGGTAGATTCTCCCGATGAAGTAATGGTCCCGAGTCGTGGTGAGATTCCTGTTGGTTTGTGTCTTGAAGAATCATTCCCATTTACTTCAGATATTAATCGAACTCATCTTAAATGGCGTTTAGTAGAACCAACTAGACAGCAGGATGACTTTGGTCCAACAGAATGGGTTTCAGTTGATTGGAGATTATCTCCATTTGAACTAACAAACGAGCCATGTGTTCTACTTGATGGTTCTAATGGCACTCGTATTTCCTCTAATATCCCTGCACCCGATACAGCTGTTGGTAAGATACACTACAAGGCCGTGCTTGGAACCACAAATGGAGCATTTCCATTCACATATCCAGATCCAGATACTTCGAATTATTATGAATTATCCATTACTTACAGGGCATCATTTGGTTCAGGCATTCTAGCACTCATGATGTTTGCTCTAATTGCCACAATGGTGTGGGGGGGTTTAGGATATACATTGAGAGCCATGTTTGATGATGAGCGTGGAGTCCTCGGTCTTCCTCCTGATTACGAATCAGAGGAGGATGTTTGATGCAATCCGGGGGATCAGACGAATTTAGTGGTCGACTAGGACTAATTTTCGCAACTATTGGAGCGGCTATTGGAACTGGAAATATTTGGCGATTTCCAAGAATGGTCGGAGCAAATGGCGGGGGTTCGTTTCTAGTTCCGTGGCTAATATTTCTATTCCTTTGGTCAGTACCTCTAATTATAGCGGAATTTGCTTTGGGTAAGCGCAGTAGAACGGGTACAGTTGGTACTTTCCGTATTTTTTCAGGTAACAAATTTGCTTGGATGGGTCTTTGGACTGCTTGGATTTCTACAGCTATTGGTTTCTATTATGCTGTAGTTACTGGATGGTGTATAAATTACTTTCAAACAGCAATCCGCGGAGGTTTAGGTTCAGAAGTCGATACCGTCCAAGTTTGGAATGATTTTCTCCAAGATCCACTTCAAGTAGTGTTCTTTCAGGCATTAGCAGTTATTATCACAATGGCAGCAATTTGGAAGGGTGCTAAGGCTATCGAAAAAGTAAATGTGACACTGATGGTATCCCTTTTTATTCTATTATTCGCTGCACTTTTCCTTGCCTTTGTAATGGATCTAGATGATGGTTCATTAGACGGTTTTGTCTACATGTTCAGTATTCAACCTCAGTATCTAGTCCAACCTGAAACTTGGATAAATGGCCTTTCACAGTCTGCTTGGTCTTGTTCAGCGGGAATGGGGATGGCAATTACTTATTCTGTTTATATGCGCAAAGATGAGGACACTACCCTAAATGCAGCAACAATGTGTCTTGCAAATAATAGCATTTCAATTATTGCGGGTCTCACTGTAATGATGGCAGTGTTCTCAGTAAGTGATGACCCATTGAGTGCTGTAAGTGGGGGAAGCAGTGCAATTACTTTCCTTGTTCTTCCCGAAGTATTTGCTAAGGCTCCCGGAGGACCTGTGGTTCAACTTCTTATGGTAACCATGTTCTTCTTGGCACTCTCATTTGCAGCACTAACTTCGATGATATCAACAGTAGAACTTTGTGTGAGAAATTTTGTTGATCATGGAATTGAGAGACAAAAAGCAGTAGGATTCACAACACTTGCAATATTCTTATTCGGTTTACCAAGTGCTGCTATGTGGATCCTAGTCGATTCAGAAACAGGTGTTGCATTCCCTCAATTTTTGGAGGTTCAAGATCACATTTGGGGGTATGGACTAATGTTCAGCGGACTATTCATTGCTTATTCAATCTGGAAATATGGATGGAATCGTTACAAAGTATGGCAATATGAAAATGACATTACTAGTTTCTCATTTAGAGATTATCTAGATCATGGAGTATCTTCTTTCCGTGATGATTTCATAAATACAGGAGATAATGATTGGTGGATTGGAAAATGGTGGGATTATATCATGTATCTAGGATTTCCAATAATGTTTAGTGTTTTGATTCTGTCTTACTTTAGCGATTTGATATTGAATGTTAGTGATCCTTGGAATCCGGCCAATGCAAATGGGGTTTCAATAATTCTATTATTTTGGGGAGTAACTGCGGGCTTATTCATTAGTATGAACAAGTTTGTATTGGTAAACCGAGTTACCTCCATGAATAGCTCACTTTGGCCTCCTAATTGGGATTTAGAACCTCGACCGCTTTACAGGAATGTTCCAGAAGGAGCAGAAGTATCAATTGATACTCTACCCGGAGGAGAAGATCCATTTATTGTACAAGTAGGAGATACATTACCTGCAACTTTTGTTGATGATTATGGCGATACCCGAACCTATTCTGGTAGTTCCATTGAGGCTGAACTTGCATGAGGGAAATTAGTGTTAGTTAGTGAAGATTATCCATGGTCTAAGCTTCTTAGAGAATACGCGATGTATTGTTTAGTTGGATGCTTCAATGTGACAATCTTCTTTGGTCTCTATTGGTTACTTTATGAGGTAGATCTCCATTCAACATATAGATCAGGAAGTGCTTGGTCTATTGCCTATGCTTTATCGACAATTAAGTCACATTTTCTTCATCGATGGCTTACCTTTGAATCTCAATCAGATTATCGTAGAAGCCTTATCATAATGTTTTCTATTTACGCAATTTTTCTAGTGATTTCAACTGCATCTCAATCATGGTTTGCAGACACTCTTGGATACAATCACTATGTGGTGTGGGCAGGTAATACTGCAGCCTTTGGATTCATCTCATTCATATGTCTTAGAATCTATGCATTTCCTTTATCGGAAGGTAGCATCACCCGTAAAGAACGCCTTGTTGAGTATCGTGAGCGGCGTAGGGCTTGAAGAACAAGGAATATCTCCAGTACACTATGAGTCAGGGGGTTCGTGGCACTCGGGACTTCTATCCTGAAGAAATGCGAATCCGTAATTGGTTGTTTGAACACTTCCATTCATCCGCTAAAGCGCATGGTTTTGAGGAGTACGATGCACCTGTTCTTGAGACTGAAGAATTGTTTACTAGGAAAGCAGGTGAAGAGATCACTCAACAACTGTATAATTTTGAAGATAAAGGAGGACGTAGTGTAGCCTTGAGACCAGAAATGACACCATCCTTAGCTCGTATGGTTATGGCTAAAGCGGGTGCTCTTGCTTTCCCAATAAAGTGGTATTCAATTCCTCAATGTTGGAGATATGAGAGAACTCAGCGAGGTCGTGGACGTGAGCATTATCAATGGAATGTAGACATTTGGGGTACTGACTGTATTGAGGCTGATGCAGAACTTCTCTCAGTTCTTGTTCATTTCTTCAAAAGCGTAGGACTAGATTCCGACGATCTAGTAATTCAGATTAGTAGTAGAAAAGTGCTCGAAGAGGTTCTTGGTAATCTTGGGATAGAGGGTGAAAGTTTTTCACAAACATGTATTATTGTTGATAAAATGGATAAACTTCCAGAGGAGTCAGTAGAGGCACAATTAGCCGAATTAGGACATTCTCCAGATGCTATATCAGCAATCAGAGACACACTTTCGATAAGAGATCTAAATGGCTTAGAAAACTCACTTGGTAAAAGTAGCTCTGCAGTATCTGAACTTCGCTCACTTTTCACATTGATTGAAGGATATGGACTAAGTGATTGGGTTTCTTTTGACGCTTCGATCGTTCGAGGTTTAGCATATTACACAGGGCCCGTTTTCGAAGTTCGTGACAGAGCAGGAAATCTTCGTGCTATTTGTGGAGGAGGACGTTATGATCGTCTGATTGGTACTCTTGGCGGTAAGAATTTACCTGCAACAGGATTTGGTTTTGGAGATATGGTTGTGATGGAACTCCTTCAAGAAAAGGGACTTATTCCTAATATTGGATCTGTAGTAGAAGATGTAGTATTTGGAATGGGCTCAGAACTTCGTGGTTCAGCAATGCAGGTTGCAGGAAAACTACGTCAGAGTGGTAGAAATGTAGATTTAATCCTTGAGGATAAGAAAATGAAATGGATTTTCAAGCATGCTGAAAGATGTAATGCAAGCCGATTAATCATGGTAATGCCAGATGAATGGTCGAATGGCAATGTGAAAATCAAAGATCTCAATACTGGAAATGAATCTACAATACCTTTCAAAGAATTGTAAAATTACTATTCTTCTCGTTTAGATCTACTACCTGCTACTGCAGCTAGTGCAAGAGCGCCAAGACCTACTGAAAGACCGAAGCCAGGAAGTGTATCACTAACAGCGCCACCTATTCCTCCCTCGTCATCATCTCCACCTTCTCCCTGTTGTGTTAAATTGACGATAGGGAAGTTTGCTTCTACTGAATAATTGTCTTCATTGTTTGAGTAGTAGAATCTGAACCAACCTCCACACAAGAACAATGAGCAACCAAAAGCAGAAGAATAACCAGGCTTTGAAAATTCAATCTGTAAAGAAGGCTCTTCTCCAGACTTATTCCAAGTTGTCATGTTATTTGCGACAGGAATTTCCCATCTAAGATTCTCATCAGCATCACTACCTCCAATCTGAGGAAATGAATCACTAGCGACAGGCGTAGTTCCTTTGAATAGAGTTAGTGTAAGATCCTGACACTCTTGCTGCTCATTATTATCATTACAATCGGTATGTTGAATCTGAAATTCTAATTCAATAACTATTGATGAATTAGCATCTAGATACATGTTATTCTTGAAAGTTTCACCAGATTGAATTCTACAGGTGAAATCGACATCAACTTGTTGTCCATTTCCTGTGAATTCTTTCTCACCATATCCCGAATTAGAAGAGCCATCAGAGCCATTTCTATCAAAATGAGTCCAACATTGGTCCATTTGAGATGTACCCCAGAAATGCATATGTGGATTTTGTACTGATGGCTGCTTTGGGTCATTAGCCTGCGCACTAGCAGGTGCTGCTGTGGAACCCAAAATCATTAGTAAAACAAGTGCTAGAGCATGTACCCTGCGGGACCCGTTCATGATGTAATCAGGTAGAAGGTCCTGTTTGAGGGTTTGCACGATTTGAGAAATAAAATAGCGATCAATCAAATCTCTGTAAACTTCCGCCTTCTCTTTGCGGATCTCTTTGTTGACCCTTTCTTAATATATTTAGAACATCACCAATCATATCAGCACTATTCATTTTTCCATCCAACTTATCAGACGCGACTCCTGTAATTATTGACATGACTTTAATCGTGTCTCCAAATGCGGGATCTTGTCTTGCTCCAAATATCACATTTGCATCGGGTGACAAGCGAGCAGTCATCAAGTCACATACTTGATTTGCTTGCTCAAGAGTCATGTATGGGCCGCCGGTCACATGAATCAATGCTCCAGTAGCTCCATCAATCTCAATATCTAGTAGAGCATGATTTAGTGACTCATGAACGACTTCTTCTGGTCCTTGATCACTTTCACCATAAAGCATCATTGTAATTCCACCACCTTTCATTATTGCTCTTACATCAGCAAAATCCAAGTTTATTAGACTTGGAAGAGTGATAGTTTCAACAATTCCCTTTACTATTTCAGCAATTAATTGATCCATGATTGAGAATGCTTCATCAAGAGGCAGATTTGGAACATATTGCAACAATCTATTGTTATCTAGAACTAGTATAGCATCTGTTGCTTTACGTAGTAACTCTAGACCTTCTAATGCTCTTTGCATTCTTTGTCTTCTTTCGACTGCGAAAGGTGTAGTTACAATTCCCACAACCAATGCCCCCGATCTCTTTGCTTCTTCAGCCACTATTGGCGCTATACCCGTTCCAGTACCGCCACCAAGTCCAGCAGTAACGAAAACAAGATCAGCACCTGATACGATCTTTGTGATTACATCGCGCCCGGCTTCAGCACAACGCCTTCCTGTGATCGGGTCTCCACCGGCTCCTAGTCCACGAGTAATGTGTCTTCCAACCAATAGTTTCTGTTGCGCACGTGTATGATCTAGGTGTTGTTTGTCGGTATTTATTGCAACGGTAATAGCACCTTCCACTCCAATATGAGTGATGCGATTCATCGTATTATTACCCGAACCTCCGCAACCACAAACTAAGATTCTCGGATCTGGAGGGCCGAATGATTCTAATTCACGGTCAGTTAATGCTGTGGGAATGCGTTCAGCATGACCCTTTGAAGTGTCTACCGCCGTATTTGAAAACGAACCGTCCCCCATTCCGTATCCTCCGTGCATCCCAATGGCAATACGCCTACGAGGGCCGAGTGATTTTCTGGCCTTCTTAACCGTTGAGGATGACTTTAGGGGTAAGAGGGCGATTATGATAGTCAAGCGATTTGGCCAAGTCTCACTGGAAAGCGACAAATACGAAGGGTCGGTCAGAGAACCGCACCGCGCTTAGCTCAGTTGGCTAGAGCACCTGACTGTAGACTGGAAACAAATGGTTGTAGGCAGCCATCAGGGGGTCCCCGGTTCAAGTCCGGGAGCGCGGACCAATATCATTCAAGCGAGGTTATTCTACATTGAAATTAGAATCTAAGATTCTTGTGATATCATCACAATTTTCAATAACTTCGAATAATGTATTATCGGAAGTATAAATCAACATTTTCGCTTCATTATCAATTTCTTGATATGCGCAAATTGCATCCATTCTAATTCGTGTCATACCTACTTCAGTGACTGCTTTTATCCAGTTAGTCATAGCCGGCGCCGGCAACCATCTCTCTTTAATCTAAACGGCTCAAACAATTCAGAACTCTCCCTTGGAAATATCTCATTGTGTAGATTAGCCTCATAAAGGGGAGTCAGGTCGGCGGGATGCTTAGAGGTATAGTCATGGGTGTAATGAAACACATCAATTCGGCTTGGAAACAGCCGAAGAAGAATATGTCTTCAGATCATCGTCGTGATAGAATGGCGTCATGGCGTCGTGAACCTGTGTTCCAGCGCGTAGATCGTCCTACACGTCTAGATGCAGCACGTAGAATGGGATATAGATCTAAGCAAGGCATTACAGTAGTACGAACCAGAGTAAGACGTGGTGGTCTAAGAAAGGGTAAAATTCACATGAAGAGAAAGCCATCAAAGGCTGGAATTAAGAAAATTACAATGGCCAAATCAATTCAGCGAATGGCTGAAGAGAGAACTAGTAAGCGTTATCCAAATCTAGAGGTATTGAACTCTTACTGGGTTGGTGAAGATGGTAAGAACAAATTTTTCGAGGTAATCATGGTTGACCCTCATCATCCTGCTATTAAGTCAGATAAACAACTTGGTTGGATAGCAGATGGAAATAGTCACCGAGGTCGTGCAGAACGTGGTATGACTAGTGCAGGTAAGCGTGGTCGTGGACTACACAACAAGGGTAAGGGGGCGGAGAAACTTCGTCCATCATTGAAAGCAAATAAGAATCTTGGAAAGTGATTCTTAACCACAACTCACATACCTGAGACATGTTCCCATAGAGATATGACGAATGTCTTAGAACGGTGGAAGTCATCGAGTAAGAACACAAAAATTTCAGCAATTGCAATAGTTGGAGTAATGATATTTTCAGTGGGTTATGTAGGAATTGGCTACGTAGTAGCATCTCAGGCATTAGCAGTAAACCCCGGTTGTGGTATGTGGTCAGAAAACACTCCTTCTGATTGGGATGTAGACGATGATTGGGAAAGTTTCGAACCATGGCCTGATGCTGAAGAACGTGTAGAAATTCGTCGTGATTTTGATGCATCACCATATCAGATGTCATCATATGAGGAAATTACATTTTCTCCTAGAGGCAATTCGGGTATTACTCTAAGCGGATGGTATGTTGAGGTAGATCCAGATGCTCCAGTAGTAATACAGACACATGGGATGCCTATGAATGGTAAATGTAAACCTGAAATGCTACTAATGCAGGGTTACCTAGCCGAAGGAGGAATAAATTCACTTTCATTTGATCTTAGAAATTATGGGGAAAGCGAAGTTGTTGGTGACTATATTGCAGTAGGTCAAAAAGAATACAAGGATCTTCTTGGAGCTTATGACTGGCTTATATCTGAGAAAGGATATGAGGCCGGCGAGGTAGGTATGACTGCTATATCAGCAGGAGGCGGCGCTGCAATTGCCTTCGCTGAAGAACCTGGAATCGGTGCTATGTGGTTGGACAGTGCGGTTTTGGACTTCCCATTGGTGGTCAAAAATGAACTTGCAAGATTGGGATTCCCAACCGTTTTCGCGGGTCCAGCAACCACAGTCGGTGGTTGGCTTGCTGGTGTGAGTCTAGATGCTAGATCACCCATGGAAGCAGCTGATGATGCAGGTGAAAGAGCAGTTTTCTTGACACATGCAATTGATGATCCAAGAGTATCAGTAGTTCATTCTGAACGTTTTGAAGCAAGAATGATCGAGAATGGTGGAGATGTCACTACATGGTATGTTGAAGACAGAGGTCATGTTGATGCTATTTGGGGAGAGTCCGATGAATACAAATCTAATTTGATATCTTTCTTCACAGAATCTTTGAATACTTCTTGATCGGATTTAACAAAAAAGTTCAATTTCATCATTTAATTGTTGATTCGAAGACGAAGATTCATGTCATAATAGCATACCCAATCAACCAATGACGGAGAATGAGGTGAGTTTAGTCCGCGATCTACCGGTGATTTTGCCTAATGGGAGATTGCTAGGAACTGTTCATGATACTGTTGTAGATACCGCTTCTTGGCGTTGTACCCATGTATTTGTTGCAGATCCACCTTCAGATTTAGTCGAGGGTCGCGTTCATGTTGCTATTCCTTGGAATTGGATACGTTCTATTGGTGACGTAATAGTCCTAAGATGGTTTCCTCCAACTCCGATACCTCGTGATTCTTGAACTGAAATAGATATTTTTTTATCTTAATTATAGAATCAAATAACGAACAAAGTTACAATACGATTCAAAAGGAACGTGTGAACCCAGACGCAATGCGTCGCTTCTGCATGACGGTTCTTGTCTTACTTATTGTTAGTTTTTCTTCGGCTGCAGTCCAGTCCTCGACTAAAGGCGTAATTTCTTGCACACCAGCAGATGAATCAATGACTCCCGCTAATTGGAACATCAATGATGGAGCCTGTGTTCGTATTGATTTGGGATTACTTTCACCAGGAGATATTCTTTCTTTTGATATACAGTCAGACAATGAAATAGATATTCTAATGTTTGATGCTACTTCAATATCAGTTTATCAAAATGAACAAAATTATCGTCAGGATTCAGTTTGGCAAGAAGAGTCAGTCTTTGAAGAATTTACTGGAAGTGGAACATGGCATTGGACGGCTCCATCTGATAGAGGAGAAACTCGTTGGTATATTGTAATCGATAACATGGCACATCCTCAGGATCAGGGCGGAGGTTCTCAGGGAGGACAAATCGCTGATGTCACTCTAGATATACAATCAGTAACTCCTAGTGTTTTTGGAATTGTAGATTCGATTGTACGTCTTGAAACAGACTCTTATTCAGTTGTCGCCGGACCTCTTTCACTTGATGCAGGAACTCTTGTCAACATGTATGCTACTACTATGATTGGCGCACCAGATTCATTCATAATGACACAAACTCAAGTTGACTTATACACCCAAGGAGGTGCTGCTACGACATACATAACAGGAACAGAGATGTTACTACTAACAGATGAGAGAACAATGTCCTGGACAGTTCCTGATGAATATGAAGGGGAAAATCTGTACATTGTTCTGGATAATCGTGCAGGACCAGCAGGAGGTGGATCAGGGACAGGATTTGTTGCAACAACCATGGTAGTCAGTTTGACACCCATTCTCCTACCTGTAATAAGTAACTCGGATTCACTATCAAAAATCAATGTAGGTTCTGAAGTATTTCTTGATGCTTCTAATACTCCAAATAGATCAAATCAAATACTTTCAAACAATTTTCATTGGGATATCGACGGTGATGGAATTGATGACTTAACGGGAGTAAATGTTACTGTTTCATGGGATCAACCTGAAAACATCAGTATTCGACTTCGAGTAGTGTCGGAAGATGGTAGAAGTAATAGCCAATATCTCGAAGTTGAAGTAGCTGATATTTCTCCTCCCGAAATAACACTTACAAACTCAGAAATAATTCGTAAGGATTTTGATGACGAGTTGTTGCTTACAGCAGGAATTAGAGATAATTGGGCGATTAGTACTGTTGAGTGGTTGATTGATGGAGTTATTGTAAATTCTTATAATTCTCAGTCATGGGAGGATGGTAAGACATTCAATTTCCGTTTTGATCCAAGTTTTGAAGCAGGAAATCATATTGTTACTCTGAGAGTTACAGACTCTAATGGTCTTACGGCTAAAGTAGATGTTAATGTAGATCTCTATGATTCATCTCCTCCAATAGTCCCTTCTGCAACTGAAGAGATCACAGTAGTAATAGGAACTCCTCATGTTTTTACTCCTGAAGCAATCGATCCGGAATCCTCATTTCTGAATTTTACATGGGACTTTGATGTTGAAAATGATGGAGAAGATTTTGATAGTGACCCAACTAATGATGTTGACCAAATTGGAAATGAAGTGACTTATACTTTCCAAAGTGGAGGGACTTATCAGGTAGTCTGTACTGTAACAAATGAGGAAGGAATCTCTACTCAGATCACATATTATGTCACAGTTCTTTCTGCAAATGAAGACACGACGTCATTGTTTGATCCGTATATTATTGTCATAGTAGTCTTAATATTAGTAATAATTTCATCTTTAGTATTTCTAGTATTGACTCGTAGAGCTGCTAATCAACGTCTAGAGGAGTTGATAGCGGAACAAGCTGAGGTCGAAAAAGAAGTGCCTAGGGAATTGAGTGTAGAGGAACAGAAGGCAATGTTTGGTGGAGGATCTGTGATGACTCAGCCATCTGCCACCGCTTCAGCATCCCCGTTTGGTCAGTACGCTACAGGTATGGCAGGTAATATCGAATCTAATTCACAAGTATCTGATGAAGAAGATGTTTCTGAAATAGACATCTCAGAATTACTGAATTCTCCGTCACCAATAGTTTCTACAAAAATTTCCAGTCCTGCAGCAGACCTTCTTGCTGAATTCTCTGAGGATGATGCAGTATCTCGAGAAGAAATAGTCCATTTCTCTCATGAAGATTCGGAATCTCCATCTTGGGACTCTGAAGACCTTGATGTACCGACTAATGAAATAGAAGAATTGCCAACCCCCCCTCCTCCTATTGAAAACCAAGAATTAATTGAGGAAGATATCGCTTCAGAGCAAGAATCACAGATAATAGAGGCCAATGATAGAATTGTCCAGAAAGACTGTAGTGACTGTAATCAGAGGTTTGAAGTGACCTTACCAGATGATCATGATGTTGTCCGAACAGCTTGTCCTGAATGTGGATTTATAGAAACAGTAAGTTTAACAGATAAATCATAGATATAGAATGGTTATTTTCTTCTGAATATGACGTTTTTTTCACACTGTTCTCCCAAGACCCTAAATCGCACCTCTATGAGGTGCGTCCATGGAGGGGGACGCTGTACGCTTGTTACAAGCCCCACCAAAGACTCCTAATAGACTAAGCATTATTTTAGTTGCTTTATTCGTTCTTCCAACTATTTCACCTCTAATAGCGGTTAATGGAGAAGCTAGAATTGAGTCTCAAGACTTTGAGATTCTATCTGAATTATCCGAAGCGCTTGATAATCGTCAGTCGATAATAGAATCAGATTCAGTTAGCCAACTAGCAGATCCAATTCTTGATCAGATTAAACTTGGTGTAGGTCCAACAGGAGTTGCAGATCCGCTTCATGACATAGATCAAGTTCTCGATGAAGTAGGTATGATAGAAACAGCACCTCCTATTGTAGTACATCCTGATCCGTATGTACTTCTTACAGATGAGAATAGTAGACCTCCTGGAGAAGTTACAACTATATGGTCTACTTTATTCAATTTAACAGACTATGTGATATGGACTAGATATACCGATAAGCAAGGGAATGAAGTTGAAAATTTTGAAACAATTACATTTTTTGCCTCTCTATTGTCCTTATTAGATTCGGAAACAGATGCATTACTTCATCAGATGGATATTGATGATGACGGTGACGATGATATCCAAGTAGGTCTGAGTATCGATCTTAATGATCCAGAATTGGATGGAGCAACTCTGTCAGTGGCCCCTCAATTAGATTTCAAAGTTAGTGTTTTAGATTCAAGTTTAACAGATTCCGATTGGGAAGATCTAGATTCTCTTGAAGTTAGTTTGATGAAGGCGTTTGCATATTCAGATGGTCTACTTTCAGAAGGAGAGAGTTATGTTTGGGTAATAGATTCTCATTTTACGCATACGCCTTATGATTTCACTCTTGGAGTAGGTCTTGAAAGATTTTATTTTGATATTTCAGGCGCAGGAAGCGATTTGATAATCTCTCTTTTTAATGCATTGACATTTGGTGCAATTGGTGGATCTGCTGGTGAATCCGGAATTTCTATAGCATCAATATCTGCTCCATATCAAATATCAATTGATAATCAAGGACAGGTTGATTGTCCAGAGAATTATTCTCCTATCGAATTAATGACTCTACCGTCACATTTGATAGGCTGTGGAGTTACAGCTGGGTTTGGATATGTTCACTTTTCACCACCAGATTCTCAGGGAGATAGAGACGTATGGGAAGTTGCTTACATAGAGGCTGCCGTTCACCCCAATGGTTTAGCTACTAAACTTCCAACTTCATTAGAAGTAACTATTCGAACAGACAGCACCCTAGCCGATGGTACAGGAGATGCTGGTGAAAATGGACTAACTACAGTTGAATATTGGGCAGATAGAAGAGCAGATCTTCATTTGCATTTCCATGAAAATAGATCTGAAGTGCCTTCTGAATATTCGGATGGAGTATATGGTAATGTTACTGATTCTGTAGGGTGGCTTAGAGGTTTACCATCGGGTTCGTTAGACGTTGAAGAAATAGATCGTGTATTCACAATGTTAGGTTCTAAATCAGAACCCCAATTACCAGGTGGTCAACCTGAGAGACTTGGTTTAATTATCGCAGTTAAGAATTTCACACGTGATACGTCTCAAAATGTAGATGATCCAACATTACCTATCAATCCAGCCTATCCCCCAAAATCATTAGTTCTTTTCAGATCCGTTGATGTTGTTGAAGAAGTCGAGTATCATTCTTGGATTAAACGAGGAGGTTCTGAGTCAGATCATAGAAGAATAGAAATTACTGCTAAAGAAATTCCGACAGCGGTAGTTTTCTTTGGGTCTTTTGAGATAGGTGGAACCGAAAAGGCGGATGTTGGCCTTGACTCTTCTGACAATTTAGATTTCATGTCCAGAATATTTGATACTGTTTTAATCAATATTGTTGATCTTTTTCTAGATATTGGCACGATTCTAAATGATATTCCATCGGTAGTAGTAGATGTAATTAGTGGAGGCGTAGGAGGGGATAGCGGTATCTTGGGTAGTAGAATACATCTACAAATGCATGACGATTGGACTATAGAAAGAAATCCAACATCAATAATGGAGATAGGCCTGCAAATAGGTTCTAGCCCTCACCCTACAACTAATGGAGATCATCTTATTCTCTCAACCGATCGTTCACTTGATTTTGTCCAAGGGAGAATAGGTCAACAAGAGCCTCTTGTTCGTGTTGCTGCAAGTTTGCATCTTAGTGGCTTGAGCTCTTTCAATCTAATTGATGATTCTGAAATAAACACCCAAGAGGTATCTCTTGTAACAGATGCCGAAGAGGAGTTTAATTTCATTTATATTGATCATCAACCGAATAATCTGAGCGATGCTTTCCATCAAGGAGTATCAATTTCAGACATCCCAGACAATTTGTCAGCACAACTGACATCAGATAGTGCAACATATCTAGCAAGTTCTTCTATAGATCGTATTTCTTATACTGGTATAGAAGGTAAACAAAGGCAGGCTGCACATATATTGGATCTTCCAGCCTCATTTGAATTTGAATTTGGAGATATCACAAAATTTGTTTCTTCTTCACCAATTTCTTCAATACATGCTCAAATGACTAATAGTAGTAATCCAGTTACAATGAGTGGAGATCATTTTCTTTTCCATAATCAACCAGGTGCTGGATCAGCGACAATATCTGCTAGAATATCTGATTTACAAGAAGTAGGATGGATATCTCCTATGGAGGAAGGTGCGGATGGGCCATTGGGTAGAGGAACCGCATTCATGACCGTTTTAGGCGAACGATCAATGAGTATAGATGTTGAGCAGGCACCTACTGAAGATGGAAATAGTCTTTCTGCTGTAGTTCTTATAGATCCCTTACCGTCAACTATTTCCATTGAAATTCCTACAGGTTCTGATTCGGGAAATAATTTGGCAATTCCCGAATTAAACACAACTCAGGGAGTTTCAGGAGTTGCTTTCTTCCTAGGTGGCTTTGCTGAATTAGGTGCTTCAATAAATCAAGTAATGGCAGGAGTTACCTCTGATATATCGACAGGAGAGGCTGGAGGAAACGGCTCATTTTCATATGGAATGGAATTGGATGCAGACTCTAATTTTGACCTTATTTTTGAGGCGAATCAAGGAAATGGATCAGTAGACCCTCCTTCTTGGGTTCATGGTATTTCAGTTAATGCAGCAGTAAGCGGAATTGCCGATGGATTCCACGTTCGTGGTTGGATACCAAATCTGCCTCCTCAAATAGATCTCTCAGTAACTAGAACCCCTAATTCTGAAGGGCAGGACTGGTCAATTTCAATTGGGTTACAAAATTGGAACCCAGCAAGACCAGAATTCATGATTAATGCTAACGGAATCAATGGTCAAGATGTTATGATGACCTTGAATGGATTGGAAGTCAATAAAGAAACAGATCTTCTTATTGATTCTGATTTCGAGATACGCGAATCATCTAGTGGAATAACAGAAGTGACGACGTCAACTAATTACTATATGTCAAATCGTTTAGAATGGATTCATGCACTTCTGATAAATCGAGAAGCAGGTGCACGTACGGAGTTGATGATTAATGATATTCCCCAATCTATAGGTCTGCGAGCCAGTCTCGGGACTTCTATTTCTATGGATATGACTGTGCCCGAAGAATACAGAACAGATGGACCTGCTGTTGATTCAATAATGATGCAACAAATGCAATGGATGGATGGTAATTGGTGGCCTGCTACTATATTCCTTACCGATGTACCTAATTCAATTAATCTGACGACTGAACCAGATTTAGATTTCGATATAACAAAAAATATTGCTTTCCAAGGAACTCCAGTTCTAGATTTCTCAGCATCTGAGTCTGGAATGTCACTATACATAGAAGCTAGTGGAAGAGCAATTAACAATCGCGGAGACATAGTCTTGTTAGCCCAAGGTCTTTCAGATAGGATGGCAATAAAACCGACAGATGATTTTGGTCTAGCAATACGTTCAGGCGGCGATGGAGTTGAAATTATATATATTCGAATTTCTAAAGTCCCAGCCACTCCTCCACTAGTTCTTGAAGAAATGGAAGCATTGGGCGAAAACCTGCGTAGTGCTACTATTCACATTAGAGAGATAGTAGGACCATATAGTGTCATAGAAATAGAAGAAGTCCAAGGTGGCCGAATAATTGCTTCAGCTCGAGCTTCTGCTGAGATTGAAGCAGTTGGAACTACATTTGATTTGCGAGGCGTACTTCTTGATGCCCAATCTACAGGAGGAGTTCCAACTGGTACCAGTTTAGGTGTTAATGGATTAGCATCTGATCTTTCTTTATTGAATTTAATCCCAGGATTTGAGGGTACGACTCATCACATAATTGCCCCTGAACCTTTTTCATCTGGAATTCTTACACTTTTTGCTACATTCTTGGGAGGTTCCTGAAATGGGCTTAATTGATCGCTTGAAATCTAATGATATCTCAGAACTGAGTGAGTCACCTTCGGATAAGGAAACAGAAGCAGCACATGAGATTCTGGAGATTGTCGGTAGAAAGGTCCAGATAGTTAGTCCTAGTAGAGTAATTTTCGCATCATTAGCAATATTGCTGATGTTTAGTGCCATGTTTGTAATTGGCAATTGGATAGTTCCTTACAATAAAACCTCTATTGATGTTGTTTATCTGCAAGGAGGTCCTGGACACGTAGTTCTTGTAGAAATTGACAATCAGGGTTCTCGTTCCATTGAGGAAGTAACCTTCGATATGCGTTTCCTTGATAATTCAGGTGTAGAAATTGTGAGAAGCACATATTATACGGATGAGATACCAGCACATACATCAATCGCTGGAGATGAGTTGGAATTATTGGTCGAGGGGTCTTCGGTGTGGGATAATTATACAATTGAATTGAGCCTAGAATATACCTATCGAAGTGAAACTTACAATGAGAGGTTCACTCATGAGGTAGGGCAATGGACGATGGAGTTGTTTACGGATAAGACTCCAATCAGATTCTTTTGATTTTAGTTAATGTATATGCATCATCTCTACAATTAACCCGAGCCTTGAAAGGTATACTTATTCGGCGACAATATATGACCCACAGGGCATCACTAGTTGTCTTAGCAGTATTATTACTGGCAACAGCTCCCTTAATTGGTCCAACTTCTGAAATTACTAACGTCTCTGAAGACGAATTACTTGTAGAGGAAATTAATCGTATTGAGGTACTTCCAGATCCAGATTCGGTCAGAGATCTGGGTACTCCTACAGTGATTGATGGCTTGGAAAGAACAAGAGAAGAAACTGCATCATCAACAATAGGTATGTGGACCGAAATGGGACTGATTCCATCAGTTCATATCTCATCTAAGTTAAGTATTGAGAGACCTGATTTAGCTATGGTAATTATTGATGGTGATGTTGGAATATGGGATGCTCGTGTAATTGTTGAAGACTATTCTAATGTAGAGATAAGATCTACAATTCCTCCATCCGGTTTCCTTGTTCAAGGGCAGAAAGAGCAAATACAAATGCTCGATGATCTGGATGAAGTAATTGCGATTCATTCAGTGCCCTCTGGAATAATTGTTCATCCTCTCCTTAGAGTGGTAGAAGAAGGACCAATTATGATAGAGATTCTTGGCTGGAAGAATGATGACCTATTTCGACAGAATAACCCCGGCCTGAACCTCGATACTTCTTTGGATGAGGTTGCTGATATGTGGATGAAAGATAATTGGAGCCCCGAAGAAGGAAGATTCTGGGGTGAGATTGATTTGTCCAATATTGATGTCATTGCATCTCATCCTGCAGTATCGTGGATTTCTCCACTTCCTGCTCTAAAATTCCATAATAATAATGCCCGAAATCATATTGGAATAAATAATGTTGAATCTTTTTTCATTACTGATCTTGATGGTAGTGGGCAAACAATTGCAGTTGGCGATTCAGGAATAGATCATGATCATGGTGATTTTGATGGAAGAATAGTGTCTAGAACATCAGTTACTCCTGGTGATTCTAGTACCGCAGATTTGAGTGATGGACATGGAACTCATGTTGCTTGTACAATACTTGGTTCCGGAATGCGGAGTAGTGGTATATACCAGGGAGTAGCTCCAGAAGCATCACTTTACTTCCAAGCTATGGAAGATGACGATACTGGTTCATTGTATAGTTATGGAATAAACACAATGTTGAATTCTGCATATGATGATGGTGCTAGAATTCATACAAATTCTTGGGGCTCACGAAGTGGATATGGTTCTTATTCAACTCAATCTGAAGATGCTGATGATCGAACATCTACTTGGGATCAATATTGGAGTCATGAAGGAATGACCGTGCTTTTTGCAGCAGGTAATGAGAGAGATGATGGTGTTTCACCACCTGGTACTGCTAAGAATGTAATAACAGTAGGTGGCCACAAAAACAGATACTCAGGATCTCCTGATGAAATGTATTACTGGAGTAGTCGTGGACCAACTGATGATGGCCGCCTAAAACCCGATGTGGTAGCTCCAGGTGATGGTATTCGCTCTTGTCTTTCTCAAGAAGCAGAATCGGCCTCATCTAATTGGGATAATAACTGGTATATTGAATATAGTGGCACTTCAATGGCCACACCAGCAGCAGCAGGTTCCGCAGCATTAATTCGTGAGTATCTGATGGAAGTTGCAAATCGACCAGCCCCTCAAGGTGCACTAATCAAAGCAATGTTAATTCTGGGAGCAGAAGATATTGCAGGAGGTACTGATCCAATACCTAATAATGATGAAGGATGGGGTAGAATAAATTTGGTTAATTCATTAATTCCAGATAGTGATGAGGGTATATTTGTAGATGACAGAAGCCGAATAAAGAGTGGTGAGACGCGTGAATATACTTTCGATGTAACACGTGCAGGTGAACCTCTGAAAGTAGTTCTAGCTTGGTCTGATTATCCTGGTTCTTCAACGTCTTCTGATCAACTAAGAAATGACTTGAATCTTGAAGTTGTACATCCAAATGGCAATATTGTATACAAAGGAAATGTATTCAATTCAGGTCATTCAGTAACCGGTGGTAATTTTGATTCAGTGAACAATGTTGAGGTGGTTTTAGTAGAAAGTGCATCCACAGGAATTTGGTCAGTTCGCGTTAAGGATGATTATCATGGCGGAAGTAATGTATGGCAATCTTATGCTATAGCAGTCCGAGGAGTAAATGTGAATGATTTATCTCCAGATCCTTCTTTCCAGCAAGACGTATCAGTAGAGCCTACTATTCCACAGATAGGCGAAAATGTTCAGATTAGTATATCTGTACAAAATCTTGGATCAGGTTCAGTCTCAGATCTTGAAGTAATGGCACGTGCAGATGGCTCACTAATTTCTACAAAGTTGATATCCATATCGCCTGGAGAAATAATCGATTTAATGTGGAATTGGACTCCAAATCAAGAAGGTTTAATCGAACTAACATTCTATATTGACCCCAACAATCTTGTGGATGAGAATTCCGAATCAAATAACTTCCTTAGTTATGATTTACAAATTAGTTCTCCCGGCGTTAGAGTTAGTTCTGATGATGTTATGAAAGTACTTGGTGATGCAACGGATAGTTCTACTCAATGGTTAATTAATCTACAGAATACAGCCCTTTTCGAGACCAATGCTACTATTGAAGCATCCAATCCGGTTAGGTTGAATGACGGTCTCGAACTAAATTGGTTCAAATCTTTTACATCTACAACATTTAATCTTCAAGCCGCAGAGACAGTTGACATAGGATTCACATTAATCCACCCTGCACCCCCTGAGCCCGGAAACTATGAGATTGTAATAACTGGGACAGATATCGATAATTCAATACAATCTGTGCTTAATTTGTACTTTGAGGTGCCAGTCTTAGCTGATGCCGAGGTAGATATGCCAGGTGGTCAGGTATATGCAAGCCCCATTACAAAAACTCATTTACAATTTTATGTAACAAATGATGGAAATGGTCCTCAGACATATGATGTGGAGTTAGTATCACCATCAGGCTGGCATCTCGGCCTAGATGCAATAGGTGCATTCGAGGGTTCGTCTCATGGTTCTACTGGAACCTTAGCTGTTGGCGAAACAAGAGCAGTGGATGTTACAATTAATCCACCCGGTGCAATGATTCCAGCCGGCACTGTATTTGATGCAGCTGTCAATGTTAGATCCCGTGTAAGTAATGATGTATGGAATATTGATTTGCCAATTGTAGTTGATGTTATTGATCAATTATCAATGACACCCATGAGTGATGGTACTGAGAATGAAGTACCTCCTGACTCAACATTAGAATTGAGTATTATTTTCCAAAATACTGGAAATAGAGATCTAGAATTAAATCCGATCCAGAGAGCAATTCCAGGTGGTTGGTCATTAGTGGGCTCTCTTCAGACAATTAATGTAAATGCAGACTCAACTGCAGAATGGTCAGTTACTCTCCAAGGAAATGGAAGGGCAGTAAGTGGAGATTTCCGACTTAGTTTTACTACAGATGATGGTTTTACAGTTGATTGGAATCGTACACTCGATGTCCTCTCAGCTGCAGTACCATCTATTGCATTCCATCAAGTTGCTTTTTCTGATGGTTCAACATCAGGATCTCCTCTAGGGCTCGGTCCACATCCAGTAGGACAACCTTTTGATCTTTCTTGGGTCGTTGAAAATGAAGGCACATCTCCTTGGAGGCCTGAAACCTCAATTTTACTTCCAAATGAGGCTTGGTCAGGAAATTGTCCATCGACTCCTTCAACTTTAGCACCGAGTGCTAATGTTATTATTTGGTGCACAATTACTATTCCAATATCTGAGGAGGCTGGAACAGAGCCAATAGTAATTCTCAGTATGGTTGGTGAGGGAATAACCGCTGAGCACAGCGTCAGCCTCCAAGTTGATGCATTTTCTGCTATAGAATGGAACTTAATTTCAGAACCGATTGCCTTTGAGGGATATCCTGCACAATTACGTGTCGAAATTGAGAATATAGGCAACTCACAAATAAACCATCGTCTAGACCTATCCTCTCCTTCTGGTTGGGACTCTCAAATCAAAGATGGATATTTACTCATACTTTCTCCTGGTGAAAAACAGTCGAGAAATATAGAATTCACTCCAAGTTCAGGATCTGATGGTACAATAGTAATATCCCTTACCAATGCAGCAGATATAGAAGGATCATCTTATCCTTTGAATATTGATGTTCAACCAAGTACTGGTGACGACAATTCTCTTAATTTCGGGTTAATATTGGTTAGTATTTTATTGTTAGTTGTAATAATTGGAGGAGTAGGTTTCTATGTTTTCAAGTATAACCCCTCAAAAGTTGATAACATATTATCATCAAAATCAGTAACTAAATTCGTTGAGAATTTGAATATTAACCAAGAAGAAGCCAGTTCAGGAATAGAATGTTGGATATGTAGTAAAGATATATTTGTTGGTAATGCTTTGGCTTGTGGGGTATGTGGAGCCCGTTATCATAAGGTAGGACAAGTATCTGGATGTGACATCATTAGTATAGGTAAATGCCTACATTGTAATGCAGGATCGGAAGAACTCGTTGATGCCTAAAATACGCGACCCTATGGGGTCGCGGAAGCCGAAGCCCTTAGAGGGGGACCTAAGTCGGTGTATCGATGAATAGGGGCGTCTCGGGCAGAATCATTGTCATATTGCTCTTTTTGACAATGCTTTTTCCACTAGTTTCTGCGGGTGTTGATCCTCGCCTAACTGCTAGTCCAAATGCACAGGAGGCAGATGCAGATAATCCAGCAGAATATGATATTACTGTGCACAATGATGGTGACGATGATATGATTGTCTCTCTTAGTACTCAACAGGATGCATCTAATTGTAATGGATTTAGCTCTTCGATAGAGCAAGTCTCCGGTACTGTTGAAGCCGGGAGTTCAGAAACAGTCACTCTAACGGTAACCGTCAATGATCAAGCTAATGGCGAATGCGAAACTACAGTTCAAGCATCTGCTCAAGTTTCAGGAGGGGCTCCAGGGGCACCTCAAAATGCAGATGTTACTGTTACAACTACAGCAGGAGATGGTGGTGGGATATATTCAGTAAAACTTACCACAGACGAGCAAAATGTTGAGTTTGAAGGGGGCGATAGCGTTGTTTGGGATGTAGAAGTTGAAAATACTGGAGAACAACAGGCCAATGTCCAGTTAGAAATGACTTCAGAAGATGATTGCGAATCTGATGATTTGACAGCAGAAGTAGACCCTACCCTAGTTCAATTAGAATCAGGCGACACAGAGACAGTTGAAGTCACAGTAGATATACCGGATGGGAGCTCAACAGAAGCCGGTTCTCACTGTTTCTTACTCTTAGCTACAGTATCTAATGATCCAAATCAGGCGGATAGGGCGTCAGATAATTTGACTATGCGACTTGATGTTCCAGAAGTCAAAGAATGTGATGCTGAATTGTCAATCTCTTCGCATAATTTGGATCCAGAAGAATCAGTTACGAATAGTATTTCTATAGAAAATATTGGAAATACTGAATGGACTGCCTCTATTCAGGCATCTTCACCAGGTAACGATATTTCTGGATGGGTGCAGTTTGATAGTCCACGATCAACACTATTGTCTAAACCCGGGACTTCCGATGATTCTCATACATTTTCTTTCACCACAACTCCTGATGATTCAGTAGAGGCCGGTTCACAAATTGAAATTAAAATCCAAGCTAGATCTGATCAAGGAGTTGGTTGTGAGAAAACACTCACAGTTACCATAGGACAGGTACACGATGCTAGAATGATCCTTAGCACTTCTCGACTTTCTAATGTAGAACCGGGTGGATCAGGTTCTGTAACGATAACTATCGAGAATCAAGGAAATGGATTAGATACTTTTTCTATGACAACTCTTGACATACCAGAAGGATGGCAAGTTTCATTCTCAACATCTTCAGTTACAATTAACAGTAAGCATAACTCGAATAATGAAGATTCTCTTTCCGCAACAGTAAACGTTCCAGCTAACGCATTAGCAGGAGATAACACAGTAAGATTTGGCGTAACCGTTAGTGGATCTACAACTGTACTTGCTAGTAAGGACCTGACTGTATCGGTTGCAGCACGCCATGACTTAACAGTAGATATGCCCTCGATACAGCAAACAGGGCGCTCTGAACAAATTGTACAATTCCCCATGGTGGTGAAAAATACTGGTAATATACGTGATACTTTCAAATTGCAAGTTTGTGACCCAAGTGATCAGACGGGATGTAACCCTCCTATGTGGGATGCTTCTTATTCTGACTCTAATGGTAATTCGATTACACAAATTGTTCTCGATCCAGGAGAATCAAGAGAAGTATTCCTTGATGTAACGGTAGAGGGTGAGGAAGATGCCGACTCTGTTCAGATATTGTCACGTGTAGTTATCTATGGAAGTGGAGAGAAAGTAGAAAATGAGATTTCTGTAATTGTATCAAATTATGACTATGGAATGGCAATTTCACCAGAGATACCAGGTTCTATTTCAGGAGAAATTGATGTTGTACTCCCACCAGGTGGTCTTATTGATGTCAATTTCTACATCGATAACACAGGTAATTTCCCAGGGGGCGATAAAGCAGTGATAACGATTAACGGCATGGAATCATCAGTTCTTCGCAAAGTCTTAGTAAATGGTGTCATCACTTCAGAAAATATTCAGATACCTACAGGAGAGAGAGTTCTCATTACAGTTCAACTTGAGGTCCTAGAGGGTGTTCCTAGTGGCACAACTGGTACGATTAAGATTCATGCTGCATCTGAAAAGAATGCTGCAGAAACAACTTCTGTGGATCTAAATTTTGAAGTACGTACAATTCATGATTTAAGATTCACATTAGAAGGTACTGATTCAGCTATAACTGATGATCGTAAGAGCGTAGAATTTACACTTTACATTACTAATCATGGTAATGTTGTCGAGGAAGTACAGATAATTACAAGTGATTCTCTAAGAGGTTGGACGGTTAATGTAATCCCAGATGAATTTGATCTTTCTCCTGATGAGACGAATACAGTAATTGTTAGAGTTACACCACCTGCAGACATGATACAAGATGATACTTATCGATTCACAGTAACAGTTCAACCTAAGGGTATGCCAGTGGCAGCCCAACCTCTTGATCTTCAGGTGACTGCTGAAGTAAGTCCTGGATTGAATCTTCTAAGTGAAACTAATGAGAAAATATTAGTTTATGGATTGACTGCAATTGGTGCTATCCTTGTCATTGTACTTTTCTTCCGTTCACGCCATGAAAATAAGAAGATTATGGCAGCATTAGAAGGAGTTCCAGATAACTCAAATAACGAATAAAATCTATTTTTTTTAATGACAAAGAATCAGATACTTGTTATCTCCTCTGTCAAGGCTTTCAATACACAAACTTATGACCGTATTTATTCTGGGTGCATCGTCGGTCCCTACGGGACCGTCAGGTGTCAAAGGTGTCGACCGTTCCAGAAGCCTATCTAGCGTTGGCTGTGATGACTCTAGTCGGAATTGGTTTTCCGGTAATGAGTTTCATTGCTTCTCGCTTCCTTAGACCTACGCCTAGTGCAAATAATAACTCCAAATTACGTTCCATACTTCTCCCTGGATACGAAACAGATCAGAGCCTATACATACGTAGAGAGAGTACTTACGAGTGTGGTGCAGATCCCGTCGGTGATGCGCACATTAACTTTCATTTTCAGTATTATTGGTATGCCATAATATTCTTAGTTTTTGATATAGCATTTATGTTTCTAGCATTTGGAGGAGTCATTGCAATAGAAGAAGCAGGTCATGATATAGATGTTTGGTCAACTATGGTTACACTTACAATGTTCATTGTTTTGATGAGTTTAGGTGTCTGGCATGTATTTCGCAAGAGAGGAAGAATCTACATCTGAGGTGATTTATTGAGCGATGATATCCAGAATTTTTCAGTATTCAATAGCCGTATATTAGTGGATACTGTGGGTGACGTCACTGATGAGGCATTACGTGCCAGTCGTCTTAAAGACGTCATAGGCGTTCTTGGTGGCCGTTTATTTAATTGGGCTCAGCGTAAGTCACTATTCCCTCTCCATTTGGGAATCAAGTGTTGTGCATTAGAAATGGCCGCAGCAGGAGCTAGTAGATTTGATGCGGAGAGATTTGGAGTATTTTTCAGATCTAGTCCTCGCCAATGTGATGTCCTCCTCGTCAATGGTCCTATTTCAAAGAAATTTGCAGATCCAATAGTCCGTCTTTGGGAGCAGATGCCAGAACCAAAGTGGTGTATAGCAATGGGAGAATGTGCTATATCAGGGGGGCCATATTTCCAATCTTATAATGTACTTGAGGGCGTTGACACAATAATACCAGTGGATGTCTATATCCCCGGATGCCCCCCTAGACCAGAGGCACTCATAGATGGATTTGGTAAACTACGTGAGAAGATCATTCGTATAGGTTCAATTCCTAGCGAAGTACGTCCTATGAGTGAAGCACCACTAATAATTGGGGATGAGTAAGGAGGGCATTAAATTGGGAAAGAAGGTTTTACCAGAAGCGCAGCATAATTCTGCTAAATCATTAGCCGATGCAATGTCTGAGATCGATGGTGTAAATGCAGAAGTTGACACAAGATCTAGTGGGACTCAGGAACGTCATACTGTAAATGCAACTTGTACCCCAGCCTCTTGGCGTAAACTTGCAGAATCTCTTTCATCAAATCATAATATTGATTATTGCTCAATGATTACTGGTATTCATTGGCCAGAATCTAGCGACAAAACATGGGAAGTTGTATACCATCTCATGCGAACGGGAGTAACTGATCCTGCTATTGAGAATGGTGTCGTGCAACCGAATATAACAGATACAAAGTCTATTACTGGAGATCTAGTTCCGCTTGAAATACAGATTAGTATTGCTCTCCCAGACACTCGTGAGCCTATTGTAAGTTCGGTCCAAGATATATGGGTTGGGGCAGATTGGAATGAAAAAGAAACTTGGGATTTGGTAGGCATCGAATTTGATGGTCACACTGGAATGCGACGAGTTCTAAATCCTCATGAAACACCGGTTGGTTTCCATCCATTACAAAAGCAACACAAACTTCGTTATCATGGATTTGAAGAGATGTACGATGACGCTCAAGGATTCTTAAGGAAACCAGCTGATTCTGGTAAGGTTAAGTGAAGGTGATCTAAATGGCAGAAATGTGGATTTCGATGGGACCTCAACATCCAATGACTCATGGACTTTGGACACTCAAAGTCAAAGTAGATGGCGAAACTGTAGTTGATACAGAACCTGATTTAGGATTTATACACAGAGGTGTAGAAAAGATTTGTGAATCTAGAGATTTCACTCAAATAACTACTTATTGTGACAGACTTTGTTACGCTAGTGCGAACACATGGTCTCATTCTTACATTTATGCTGTAGAGGATTTACTTGAAGTTGAAGTTCCAGAAAGAGCAGAATATATTCGTCTAATCGCAGTAGAATTACAACGTATAGCAAGTCATCTTATGTGGTTAGGTGCGTATGGCCCGGATATTGGTAACCTTTCAATTATGGTTTGGTGCCTTCGAGAGAGAGAGATGATGATGGATCTTCTTCAGGAGCTTGGCGGATCAAGAATGCATTACAACTTCCCTCGTATAGGTGGAGTGAAGCGTGATTTACCGCATGGATTCGCACACAGGGCGAGCGCTAAGGTCAAACTGTTTCTTGATCGAATTCAAGAATACGAAGCCCTATTTGATGAGAGTACTGTATTCTTAGTTCGTAGTCAGGGAGTTGGATATGCGAAGCCTGAGGAAATGATAAATCATGGAGTTACTGGACCCAATGTCCGCGCAGCAGGTGTAGACTATGATGTACGATGGGCTCACCCCTATTCTGTTTATAGTGAACTTGACTGGCAACCATCTGTAGAAAGATCGTCAATAAAGGGTGCAGATTGTTATGATCGTTATCGTGTAAGAGTAGAGGAAATGCGAATGAGCGCACTAATGGTCCTTGAGTCTCTTGAGAAGATGCCAGGTGGTTCTGAAACTTATCATGAGCCAGGAGATCCAAAAATCCTATCAAAGGCACCTTCAAGAGCCAAAGAAGGAACAACCGGCAGCCATCACTTTGAGGATAGTAGAGGGGAATCTATGTTCTACCTTGTTGGAGGAGGCGAGGGCCGAGGAAAAATGCCATATCGAGTATCAATTCGCTCTCCTATGTTCATTACTATTCCATATGCTGCAAAATGTATGATTGGATACAAGGTTGCTGATATACCCGCTATCATGGGTTCATTCGATCCATGCATTGGAGAAACAGACAGGTGATTCTAAAATGGCTAGTAGCGATTGGTTAGATATTCGCGGCTGGGTCGATTCTATTGTAAGTTGGTCTATGGATCAAACCCACGACATTCTTCCATCAAATGAGGTCAACCTTGGTCCATTAGGGATTGTTAATATTCAAAATGAGTTTGCAAGTATCCAATCACCTCTTGAAACCTTTTTCTTTACAACGATAATGTGTACTATAGTCTTTGCTACTATGATGTTGACATTAATGGTAGTGCCATACATAGAACGTAAGTTCATTGCTCGTTTAATGGATAGATTAGGTGCAACCACTAGTCTCAGGAGTCTTTGGATTGGAGAGGGCCATACAACTGCAGGAAGTTGGTGGAATCAACTTCCATTTGGTATCGGTGCTCCTATTGGATGGATAAATGGAATACTAAATTCTACATTTGGTAATAAGTCAAAACACGTTGCAGTTGATAGAGTACATAATCGTGGTTACCATGGTTTAATCATATTCCCAGGTTTCTTTCAAGCCCTTGCAGATTTCCTAAAGTTTGCAACTAAGGAGCACATGGTCCCAACTAAAGCCGATCGTTTAGTCTATGAAGTAGCACCTGTGATAATTATAGCAACCACGATTATGGTTTATGCCTTCATTCCATTCGGGCCACACATATGGGCTGCAAATCCAGAACTTTCACTTGTCTTTATGATGGCCGTATTTGGTGTAGCGCCATTAGGTGTTTTCTTTGCAGGATGGGCCTCAAACAACAAGTATACTCTAATTGGTGGTATGAGATCAGCAGCCCAATTAACTGCTTATGAAATTCCACTTTTAGTCAGTGTACTTGCAATCGCAGTAGTAAGTGGTTCTTTCAACATATTAGAGATAGTAGATTTCCAAATAGAGGTAAGCAATACTTGGAACATTTTCATACTACCTTTAGGTGCTGCTTTATTCCTAATAACTATGATCGCAGAGGTTGAAAGAATCCCATTCGATATGCCTGAGGCTGAAGCAGAATTAGTTGAGGGATGGTGGACTGAGTATGGAGGAATGAGATGGGGTCTGATGTTCGCAGTAGAAATGATGCGTGCTTATGCTGCTTGTATACTATTTTCTTTATTCTTCTTGGGAGGGTGGCAACTTCCATTTGAGGGTACTTTGATTTCTCTACCAATAGTAGGAGGGGGATTTGAATTGCTAGCTAAAGCAACTCCAGGACTTGTTGTTCTTCTTCTAAAGGCATATCTTATGTTTGCATTCTTCGTTTGGGTTCGTGCATCACTTCATAGAATACGTACAGATCAGATACTTGAATTTGGCTGGCGTTGGTTGTTGCCAGCATCAATCATTAATCTTGCAGTAGCAATTTGGTTACGTCTAGATGTTTGGAGTAGCTCTACTGAAAGTTGGCCTATTTGGGCTGTTCCAGTTTTATTCGGAACATTCATCATTGCTTTCATAATTCTAGCAATCGATGAAGATAAAGAAGCACTTGAACTAAATCGAAGAATGTATCACACCCAGACTCTAAATAAGGCCAGTCCGGGTACTCATAGAGATTGAATAGGTTGGTGAAAAGAATGAATGAAAGAGTAGCTGAATACAATACTGGACATCCACATGCTTCTCCAAATTTCCGTAACTTGATAATTAAGCCAATGTGGATGACAATGAAGACGGCTTTGAGAACAGTTCCGTTTCTTGGAAAACTGCGTTTCCTGAAGAACGATTATCATGGTCAGCAACTGAACATGATGGATGAGTTCAATCAAAATAGAATTGGAGACAGCCATCTTTCGGATGGTCATACCTATTCAGCTGATAGAGAGTCTACAGATCTTCTGCCTTTCCTTGAGAGACCGGTCACTGTTATGTTTCCTTATGAACGTCTTGAGGACATGGAACCATGGCTTTTTGTTCCAGGTAATTATAATGGACGAATTGGAATTGTTTGGGAAACCTGTACTGCCTGCAAGGCCTGTGTAAGAGCTTGTCCTAATGATTGCCTTCACATGACCTCTGAAGTTCGAGTGAATGTTCTTGATACCACTGATGAGGGCGATGAGTGGCATGGTTATGGTTCAGAGATAGAACCTGGTGGGTTAGCAGCAAAAGCAAGGGAAGATTTTACAGAGATAGAAAATTTTGATCTTGTGAATGAGCATTCTGCGGTACCTCAACAGTACGATTTTGCAGAAGTAATAGATGTAAGTGGAGATACAGCAACAGTTCGTTGGATGGACGGCTCTGGAATTCAAGATATTGCAACCAATGATCTTAAGCATGCAGAAACTGATATCGTAAGCGGTCGAATAGATATTGGTCGATGTATGTTTTGTGGATTATGTGCGGAGGCTTGTCCTTTCGAGTCATTCTTCATGACTAACGAATATGATGGTATGTCGGGTTATTCTCGAGAGGACCTATGGTTTGATGCAGACCGTACTCGTCTTCTTCCAGCAGTTCATCAGGAACGTGTAGATATGGAACTCGCAAAGCGAGCTCAGAAAGTAAAAGACAAGTTGGCTAAGAAGGCAGCAAAGGCTGCTAAAGAAGCTGAGGCATGATAATATGAATGTTGATTTTGAGGCGATTGCCTTCGTAATCTTGGCCTTATCTGCTATTTCTGGCGCACTTGGTTGTGTTTATGCAAGAAGAGTAGCACACTCACTTCTTTCATTGATGATGACATTCTTTGCGGTTGCAGGTGTATTTGTGTTGGCTCATGCTGAGATGCTAGCTGCCATCCAGATTCTTGTTTACTTAGGTTCAGTAATGCTAGTAGTCCAATTTGGAGTTATGCTGACTCGTCGACAAATTCAGGATGGTGATGTAGAATGAAGGTTGTAAGTATATTCGCTAAAGTCGGAGTATTTACTTTCGTTCTGATACTTCTGCGTGAGGTGATGAAGCACCCAATGTGGAGTGATTCGTCAGAATCAGTTGCGCCAACAACAATTGATTTTGCAGTATCTATTCTTTCTGATTGGGCACTAGTAACTCTTGTTCTGGGGATTCTTCTGTCAATGGCAATGATTGGATCTTCTTATCTGGTACGAGATGAGCGTCTTGTAAATCTGCTTTACGACATGGGTGGCGATGAGTAATGATAGAGATTAGTTGGATCGTTGGTCTAGGTGTAATTCTATTTGGAATAGGTCTAGTCGGTGCCTTTAGTAGAAAGAACGCTATTGTAGTTCTGATGTGTATAGAGCTTATGTTAAATGCAGCAAATCTAAATTTTGTTGCGGGTGCATTATACTACGAATCTGTAGATGGATGGGTATTCACCGCTATTGCAATCGCAATAGCTGCTGCTGAGGTTGCAATTGGTCTTGCAATTCTCCTTTCTTTGTACAGTACACAAGATACTATTTCTCTTGATGAGGCAAACTTATTGAAAAATTGAGGTGATAATATGGGTGAAAACAAACAAGAGTGGGATAGACTCCTATACATTATTCCATTCCTATTAGTTGTTCCTTACCTATACCTAACAAATGAAAATTCTACAGATTACTGGTGGCTAATAATAGCATCTCCATTCATTTTCTTCTTCATTATCGCTATTGTAGGGCAGATTTGGAATAAGCACAATTTCTGGGTTAATAATCTGAAAGAAGGAGGAGTACTTGGTTTAGGTGCTCTTTCCCTGTCTCTTTCGACATCTATATGGATGATTTGTGACTATTTATCAGATCATGGTCATGTCGAAACCGGAGAACCATTGTCTTGGCTATCTTTTGATGTTCTAACTTATGGTGATGATAGTTGGTCTATAGCCACATCAGGATTCAGTGGCATAGGATTCGGTATTTACTTAGATTCTTTGAGTATTATGCTCTTATTTGTTGCAACTTTCTTGTGCTTTTTGATATGTTGGTTTGCAATAGGATATATGACAACAGACTCAATAAATGACAATTCAAATCATAGATTCTTTGCTGAGTTTGTTCTATTTAGCATGGGTATGTTTGGTATGGTTCTCGCTGATAATTTCCTATGGCTGTTTATATTTTGGGAGATAATGGGTCTATGTTCTTATTTACTAATTGGCTTCTATTATTGGAAGCCAAGCGCGGCCTACGCGGCAAAGAAGGCGTTTCTAACAACTCGTGTTGGTGATGTATTCCTAATGATTGGTTTACTAATGCTATACGACATATATGGTTCTCTAGATTTTGCAGTAGTGTTCGATCATCCAGATACAGGAGTAGGTGGTGTTGCGGTGGATTCTGCTGAATTACAAACAGCACTTCTAATGTTATTTATTGGAGCAGTAGGTAAATCAGCACAGTTCCCATTACATGTTTGGCTACCCGATGCAATGGAAGGACCGACTCCAGTTTCTGCCCTTATTCATGCTGCAACAATGGTTAATGCAGGACTTTACCTTGTTGCACGTATGGTCCCATTTGTCGACATTCATCATCATGGAGTTGCAGGTATGGAGGAACTAGGACTTATTGTAGCTTGGATAGGAGGTATTACCGCATTTATGGCGGCTGCAATTGCATTTGTCCAAAATGATATCAAGAAGGTACTTGCTTATTCAACAATGAGCCAACTTGCATATATCTTTACAGGTCTCGGTGCTACTCTTTGGTTGTTTAATAGCGGCAAGCATCATGCTGGTGCTCTAGTATTTGGTGGTTCTTTATTCCATTTATTCAATCATGCAATGGCAAAGGGCATGCTCTTCATGGCTAGTGGTTCTGTTATTCATGAGGTTCATCATGCTCATGATCATCTTCATCATCATGGTGATGAAGATCATGATTTCGATCCTCAAGATATGCGGAACATGGGTGGTCTAGCAAGTAAATTACCAGTAACTGCTACAGCGATGATGTTTGGATCAATGTCAATAATTGGTATTCCACTTATTGGTGGCTTCTGGTCTAAGGAAGTAATAATTGCAAAAACATGGTATGCTTACTTCCATGGAGCAGAAGAACTCATTGGTCCCGCTTTGTTACTTTTAGCAACTGCAGGAATGACTGGTTTTTACATGTCAAGAATGTGGTTCATGACATTCGCGGGAGAACCAAAGAATCAACTTGTTGATCATGTTCATGAAACCACTCCTTGGATCAAGACTCCTCTCGTGATTCTTTCAATAATCACTGCCATTGGTGGATTTGGTCTTGCTTTATATGGAATGGTAGATTGGCTTTCAGGTGAAGAAAATCACTTATCTATACACAAAGCAACTTTCCTCAAACAAGTAATTTATGAATTAGATCATGCATTCTTACCTGACGATTTAAAATTAAGATACGTAGGTTGGACTACAATATTCCTTTCTTTTATTATTGGACCTGTTATGGCTGCACGCATTTATGGTGGCGCTCTTAAGGAGGGAGAAAAAGCTACACCAGTCATTCATTGGTTAACATCTTTGTCGGGTAAATTCGGTAGTCAGAATGTTGACGAAATAGCCAATTCACAATTAGCCGATGCATTACAAAATCGTCTTTACTTTGATGATCTTTACGAAGGTATACTTGCTCGTACAATTATTCCATTTTCCAACTTCACAGCTTGGTTTGATAGAACAGTAATTGATGGAGTAATAAAGCAGATAGAGTCTAATTCAGTATTAGGATCAGTACAAATTCGTAAAGTAACAACTGGTAGTGCTAGAGATTATATTCTGATGGCAGCAGTAGGTGCATTGAGTATATTTGCTCTTATATGGGGGGTGAATTAGTGATTACATCAGATCCTCTTACATTCATAACTATCTCTCCAATTGCTCTTGGTCTAGCATTGTTAATTATCCCTAATATAGCACCTCCAAGTATGGCTGACTATATTCGTAAAATTTCTCGTTCGCTATCAATGAGTCTTGCTTTAGCAATTTTTGCTATCACAACAATGCTTTTCCTCGGCCAAATAGGAAATACCGATTGGTTGAATATTACTCAGGGAACCTATGTATTCGAAAATGAACCTGTGATTCTTCTTGAATCAATAGGTGTACGTTGGACAGTTGGAGCAGATGCACTTTCATTTCCTATGATTTGGCTTACAGCTATGCTAATACCTATTTCTATGCTTGTTGAGTGGGATGCGAAGAAAGGACATATTTTCCATCCTCTAATACTTATTATGGAAGGGGCATTACTTGGTGTGTTCGTAGTCTTAGATTTATTCGTATTCTACGTATTTTGGGAATTAACTTTGATTCCAATGTTCTTCCTTATTCTCATTTGGGGTGGCAATGATCGTCGTTATGCTTCTATGAAATTTTTCATCTATACCTTTACTGCAAGTGTTCTAATGTTAATTGGAATACTTGTGATGTACTTCAACACGAATGACCCTAATTTGGCAGGTACACTTACAGGTCATCATTTTGATTTAGTATCTATGACTATGCAATCTTCAGGAGATGGCTTAATTGCTAGCAATGGTCTGAGACATTTTGTTTGGATTCTTTTATTGGTTGGATTTGCAACTAAAATGCCTAGTGTACCTGTTCATACTTGGTTGCCTGACGCCCATGTTCAGGCACCAACTGCTGGTTCTATGCTACTGGCAGGTGTTATGCTTAAGATGGGGGCATATGGATTCATACGAATTGCAGTAACAATATTCCCTGAATCTACAATTATTTTCAGTTCTCTTTTGATTATCCTCGGAATGGCAAGTTTGGTCTACGGAGCTATAGTTTGTATGGGTCAGACGAATCTAAAGAGAATGGTTGCTTATTCGTCAGTATCTCACATGGGGCTGATATTCCTTGGTATAGCCACTATGCAACCACTTGGAATTGCAGGTGCATTATTCATGATGTTTGCTCATGGTATAATCAGCCCTCTACTATTCGCAGTTGCTGGTGCTTTCAAACATCACTATCATACCTTAGAGATAGGCTCAATGCGAGGTATTGCCCATCATTCTCCATGGTTAGCAGGACATATGATGTTAGGATGGATGGCAAGTCTTGGCCTTCCACTACTAGCTGGGTTTGTTGCTGAGGTTGCTGTAATGATTGCTTTCTGGATGACTTTCGGATGGCTAGTTTTACTTCCTGCACTTACTCTAATAATAACGGCAGTGTACTATCTTACAAGTATGCAAAGGACAATATTTGAAGGAGGAGATCCTCATGTTGGCATTCTTCCTGAATCTTTACATGGGGAAGAACCGAGAGATATAACATGGCATGAAAATACTGGGATGCTTATCCTAGGTGCCCTGACAATTATTTTCGGAATTATGCCATTCATATTTTGGGATATGATGTCTGAATGGTCAACCGATTTCATGATTGAGACCCTAATTTCAGCAATGAATTCTCAGGGGGTGAAACCTTGATACTTTCATATGAAGAAATGGAGTTAATTCTACCAGAGCTAATTTTAGTATTAGGAATTATTCTTTCTATACTTCTGCCCAATGTAGGTGACGCAAAGATGCGTCTGCCACTTACCAGAATGCGGATTCCAATATTCATAGGCGGTACTCGCTTCAAGTTAACAGCAGATCCTCGTTTGCCAGGAAGAATGACTGTAGCAATATTTTCTTTAGCATTCTTATTTTCATTCTTAGAAATTAAATCTGCTTCTGGAACTATTGGTGATGTAATTGAGGTCACCCAATTTACTCGCTTAATGTCATTTATTTTCTATGGTGCCTTACTTCTTGCATGTATAGCTACTACTTACAGAATGCCTGCAAAGGTAACCGCTAGAGCACCAAAAGATAGTGATTCTGAAGCCCGTTCAAATGCTTTAATTTCTGCATTGATGGATAACCGCAGACAAGTTGATTTCTACATACTGATGATGATGGTTGGACTTGGTATGAGTTTAATGGCTATGTCAACAAATCTATTCTTTATGTTTGTTTCAATAGAGTTGGCCAGTCTTGCTGCCTATATTTTAGTTGCATTCCATAAAGAGGAGGCTACAGGTGGTGAAGCCGGTGCTAAGTATTTCATAGTAGGGTCAGTAGCAAGTGCTACTGGTATCTATGGAATGTCTCTAGTTTATCTCTGGGCTGGAGATCTTGATTTCGACACTCTATCTAATTCCTGGTCCTCTATGGATTCACTGGATCCATTGGCAGTAATTGGCGTTGGCCTTATGTTAGTTGCTTTTGGTTTCAAAGTAAGTGCCGCTCCATTTCATCTTGCTGCCCCAGATGCTTATGCTGGCTCTTCCTCTCCAGTTGCGGGTGTTCTTGCTACTGCATCTAAGGCAATGGGATTTGTTGCTCTTTTCAGAGTTCTCATTCAGATAACAATGCCTGAAGAAGGAGATGCTTTCTGGTATGTACTTCTTGCAATAATTGCTATTATTACTATGACTTGGGGTAATCTTGCTGCTCTGACTAGTAGAAATCCAAAGAGAATGCTCGCTTACTCAAGTGTTGCACATGCGGGATATATGTTGGCTGCAATTGCTGCTGTAGGGAGTGGACTGGGATCATCCGAAGCAAATGAGATGGTACTTATTGCAATAGTATTCCACCTTACTATTCTTGTTCTTTTCAAACTTGGAGCATTTCTTGTATTGAGTATGTTGGAAATTGAGGGAAGAAGTCATCAATTGAAAGATCTGCATGGTCTTGCCAGCAGAGATCCAATGATGGCTGGATCGATGTTTATATTCATGTTAGCACTAGCTGGTGTCCCTCCACTTTCAGGATTTTTGAGCAAATTATTGATGATCAATGGTATTGTAAACATAAGTGCCGGAACAGGTAGCTCCTCAGCGGATGCAATATTGCCTTGGGCCGAATCGGTCGATCCAGTTTTCTGGTTAGCAATAGCTATAGTCATTAACAGTGCACTTTCATTATTCTACTATCTACGAATCTGTCTAGTTATGTTCTTTGAGGAACCAGAATCATCGAAACCACTTAGAAGTGCATATTTCCTTCGTAATTCAATTATTGTTCTGACATTTTTGACGGTATTCTTTGGTATCGGATCAGGCGCAGAATATCTCCTAGGACTTGTAACTGATGCCGTCTCTACTATGTGATATCAGATTACATCTAGGCATGGTTTCACATAGGTGGCTCTCAACCGACTGCCAATGGCGCGTCGAGAGGAGCGTGTAGATGCTGAGTTACTGGCTCAACTTGAGTCTGGTTCAGGCGATAGGATTAGAGTACCTCTTCCTAATAAGAAAATAAACGAGATGTTTGCTATAGCAGATCAAATTCTTGGTGGTCGCAGAGTTCGTGCGGTATGTGAAGATGGAGAAAGTCGCATTGCTAGAATTCCTGGAAAGATGCGCCGTCGTCAGTGGGTTCGTGAAGGTGACTTGATCATTGTACAGCCGTGGGATTTTCAGGAATCAAAGGCAGATGTTAGAATGCGTTATACTAAGACACAATCAATTTACTTGTCTCGCAAGGGCGTACTTCCAGAGATAGTAGATTTATTTGGAATGTCTGAAGATCAATATGATGATTCTAATGACGATTCAGTAACTAATGAAATTGATGATAATTCAGAATCACCAGAAGAAGACAGTGATTCTGATGATATTGAAAATGAAGTTGTTGAAGAAGAAAGCATATCATCTCCCGCTTCAGTTTGGTCTGATGACGATGATGATGATATCGATTCTTTCTTTGGGTGATTCCTATGGTTGATCCCGATTGGGAAAATTTTGACCCTGACGAGATAATGAAATCTTCAAAAGAATATGACTGGATGAATGAACCTCGTTTCAAGCGTATGTTTGAAGAAATTGAAGATAAGATTCAGGGAGTCTTGGGAGCGGGAAGATATGAATGGGTGGACCGACGTGTTTTCGATGCAGTATTTGATCGATCAACTCTTCTTTCCCTGCACAAATTGATGCAATCAGGAGAGATAGAGACAATTGATTATCCAATAGCTAGAGGAAAGGAGGCACATGTATTTCATGCCACAACTAATCATGGTCCAGTAGCAGTAAAGATATTTCATACAACTAATGCTGTTTTCAAGAGTCTAGCTAAATATATTGATGGAGATCCTCGTTTTGGTGGACTTAAAAGACGTCATCGAGAATTGGTTAAGATATGGGTTCGTAAGGAATATCGAAATATGCGTAGAATGAGGAAACATGGGATTAGGGTTCCCAAACCGTATGCACTTCTGAATAACGTATTGATAATGGATCTAGTAGGTAATGAGAATGAACCTGCTCCACGTCTTAGAGATGTATCAGTCGATGATCCTATGAAAGTGTTTGAAGAATTATTGGAAATAATGGCAGTTTGTTGGCAGAATTGTGACTTAGCTCATTCTGATTTCAGTGAATATAACATATTGTGGCATGATAATCAGCCTTGGATAATTGATGTAGGACAGGCAGTAGTTAGTGCTCATCCATCTTCAAATGAATTTCTAGTGCGAGATGTCACTAGATTAGTTGATTGGATAAATAAGAAAGGATACAATGTGAATCTAGCCGATTCTATGATTAGAGTCCTTGAAGATCCTGTTCCAGAATACCCGGCACTTCCTAGTGGGGATTAAACGGAGAGAACGCTTCGAGTACTTCTGTGGAGTTACTTGCACGTATACCTAAAGATCGAATTGCGGTCTTAATTGGAAAGGGTGGACGTACTCGTAAAATGATTGAAAAAGCATGTGGTGCAGAAATAGAAGTTGATTCAACAACAGGAGATGTTTCCGCTGACTGGGGCTCTGAAAAAGTAGACCTAATTATTCGCATGAAGATGCCTGACGTAATTCGTGCTATTGGTCGAGGACTTGCACCCAAGAGAGCAGTAAAATTGCTTGATGATGATGTATTTTTGCGTATGTATGATATTCGTGAATGGGTCGGTCGTCAACCTAACCAAACACGTAGAATGAGAAGTCGTTTAATTGGAAGAAATGGTAGAATTCGTAGCCTTATTGAGGAGATAACAGATACTGAAATGGCAATTTATGGTTCTACTGTCTTGGTAATTGGAGACGAAGATGGACTTGCTCTCGCAACCCCTGCGATTGAAAATATCCTAAATGGTGCTGAACACGGAACAGTTCTGCATGGATTAGAACAGGATCGCAAACGGATGAGGATTCAATCCAGAAGTCTTGAATCATTCGAACCTTCCGGTGAATCTAGCGATAATTTTGATCTTCTAGTTCCGGGGCTCGCAGATGCTAGACGTAGACGCGAAAGGCGTTACAAATCATCCCAAGTTGATCCCGAAGATGAAGAAGAAGTATCTGAAATGCTTGAGTTAGCTGATGATGAATTAATCTCTTTTGAAGAGGAATGACACGCCGCCATTTCTAAGCCATGGTGTCGATTCGCTCATTCATGCACAACCCCTTGGAAGAGTGGCTCGACTATGAAAAAATTGTGATCCAAGCGCTAACTGTGATCTGTGGATTTTTCTTTCTTGGCGTTGCTCTCTATGAAATTTCTTTCACAAATCCTCTTTCTGATTTCGTATATACCTACTATCTTGATCCAATCATAGGCGAATCAACCGGAGATTCTGGTTATAATATGATTAATACAATGACTTATGGAATAGTTTTGGCAATGTTTGTCCTGGCATTGTCTGGCTGGCTTCGTAATCTAGGTGTTGATGGCTCCGATACAACACTCCTGGCTTTACTACCATTTGTTCTGTGGGCTGCATTTGGTGAAGTAGTAGAGGATGCAAGGATGTTTGGAGACTTCATCTCTTCTTGGTTTGTATCTCCTGGTGTCCATTTTCAAACTGCAGCATGGGTAATAATTTCAGGAGGATTGGGCTATTCATTAGCAAATAATGACTCTTTGGATAAGGAAGAAAAAGATCGAAGAGTTAATTCTCTTGTAGCGTTAATTGTATCTTCACAATTCATCATATATGCTATTTCTATAGATGGAAGTTATGTGGTTGAATCAAAAGACATTTCACTAGAATTAATGTTCTTATTTTCTTTAATAGGAATTTCTATACCATACTGGCTTAAGAATGTTGGAGAACATTTTGATTATCTTCAACGTACTGTATATTTTTCAGGAGTCGGAGGTAGTTTGGTTCTATTTGGCGCTTTGGCATCATACATGGTAACTGCCAACCCAGAACCTAACTTGACTTTCTGGCCTGTTTTAGTGGTTGTTGGCGTTCCAGTAATTTTGGCATTTATTATGTTTAGACAGGGAGCCGAAGCCGCCTCAATCCTTGCTGATAAAGGGATAGTGGCTGGGATTCTTCCACCGGGGATGACCGAGGAAGAATATCTGGCATCAGAGTCTGCTGAGAAAGATCTGATTGAATCGCTCAGAGCAAAGGCTACGTTGGCATATCCGGTCGTCGTTTTACCTGTTGCTGGGCAATTATTGGATGGACTCGCAACCTGGATTGGAATAGATGCTTTTCCTGATTATAGCGAAAAACATGTACTTTCTCAGAAAGTAATAGACGGAGGTCTATGGGTGAATGAAAAATTAGGAATAGAGAATAGTTTACTGGATGAGGGTGTATGGCTTTTCACTATTTTAAAATTATTAATAGGTGGCATAATATTCTGGTTTTATTCAATAGCAAATTTCGAACATCGTCAACAGCATCTTCGTCTTCTTATTGGCCTTGCTTTGATGGTTGTAGGAATGGCCCCCGGTTTACGAGATGTTGGCCGACTAATGCTTGGAGTGTAATGACGACATCGAAGATGTCGCTTCCATTCAATTGAAGGGATTGACCCCCTCTCAAGGGTTGAGCGTCATGGACAGATTGCCCTCACACGTTGATCGATCGAGTGTTGATTGGGATCGAAGAAGAGAGCATAATTTGCTACTTGCAGACGATCTGAAGAATAGACTTTCAGAGGTTAAGGAGGGAGGTGGAGGAAAGTATGTTGAGCGTCATAGAGCACGTTCGAAAATGCTTCCTAGGGAAAGAATTTCAGAGATATGCGATCCAGGAACTCCATTTCTTGAATTATCCAGTCTAGCGGCTAATGGCCTATATGATGGGAAGGCTCATTCCGCCGGAATAATAACCGGTATTGGTCTTGTTCATGGGCGTGAATGCCTATTCGTAGCTAATGACGCTACTGTAAAAGGTGGATCTTATTATCCGATGACTGTTAAGAAACATATTCGTGCTCAAGATATTGCTAATGTTAACAACTTACCTTGTATCTACTTGGTAGATAGTGGGGGGGCATTTCTTCCAATGCAGGATGAGGTATTTCCAGACATCGGTCACTTCGGCCGTATCTTTCGCAACCAAGCAATGATGTCAGGAAAAGGAATACCACAGATAGCCGCAGTTCTTGGTAGTTGTACTGCAGGCGGTGCTTATGTTCCTGCAATGTCTGATGAATCGATAATTGTGAAGGGTAATGGCACAATTTTTCTAGCTGGCCCTCCATTAGTGAAAGCTGCTACAGGTGAGGAAGTTAGTGCTGAGGACCTTGGTGGAGCCGACATTCATACACGAAAATCAGGAGTAGCTGACCATTTTGCTGAGACTGAAGAAGATGCGTTACGTTTGGTAAGAAACATCGTTGAGAATCTTAATATTGAACCAAAACAACGTCTAGATGTCAAGCAGGTAGAGGAACCAGTCTACGATAGAGAAGATCTAATGGGGATTATTCCAACCGATAATAGAACTCCATTTGATGTCAAGGAGGTAATTTCAAGGATTGTCGATGGATCTAGATTCCATGAGTTCAAACCTAGATACGGAAATACACTTGTATGTGGTTTTGCTCGTATTCATGGTTATCCTGTTGGTATTGTTGCTAACAACGGAATTCTATTTTCTGAATCTTCTCTAAAGGGGGCACACTTTGTCGAATTATGTGGTCAAAGAGGAATACCTCTGGTATTCTTACAGAATATTACAGGATTTATGGTTGGTAGAGATGCTGAATCTGGTGGCATCGCGAAAGACGGGGCGAAATTAGTTACAGCAGTATCTTGTGTACCCGTTCCTAAGTTTACAGTCATCATTGGTGGATCTCATGGTGCTGGAAACTATGGGATGTGTGGTCGAGCCTATGATCCACGATTTTTGTTTATGTGGCCGAACGCAAGAATTTCAGTAATGGGTGGCCCTCAAGCCGCGGATGTATTGGCTACTGTAAAGCAGGATCAACGTTCAAGAGAAGGGCTTCTACCTATGTCTGAGCCAGAATTAGACGAATTTAGAAGACCAATACTAGAGAAATATGAAACTGAAGGTTCTCCGTATTATTCTACAGCTAGGTTATGGGATGATGGTGTGATCGATCCTCGCGATACAAGAGATATTCTTGGATTATCAATTTCAGTAAGTCTAAATGCTAAATTCCCCGAAAATCGTTATGGAGTATTCAGGATGTGATTATGTTGTCGGCCGTAAAGATCAGTGATAAAATACCTAGTACTGAGTTATGTAGTCTTGACATTGATGGTCCTGTAGCACGGATTACGTTGCTACGTGAAGATGTTTTTAATGCATTAAATGTACAACTTATTTCTGAATTAGTTTCTATTCTAGATTGGACTAAAGAAAGATCAGTTGGAGAAGTAGAGTTACTTAATGATGAAGATAACCAACCATTCTTTCGAGTTCTTGTATTGAGAAGCGATGGTAAGCATTTCTGTGCCGGAGCCGATATCAATATGATGAGAGATGCAGGAGCGGCTTCAGCAGAAGAAAATCGAGTTGATTCTGAGCGCCTTGATCGTCTTTTCAATTCATTATGGGCACATCCTTGTTTTACAATTGGTGCAATTCAGGGTGTAGCCCTTGGTGGTGGCGCAGGTTTGGTTGCCTGTGTAGATCATTCAATAGGCGAATATCGTACAAGAATTGCCCTATCAGAAGGTAAACTTGGTATCTTACCAGCAGTAATCGGCCCGTATGTGTATCGTAGATTAGGAAGTGCTCAATTTCGAAGACTATCTATGCTTGCGAGTAGAGTAGGTGCGGAAGAAGGTTTACGAATTGGGTGGCTAAACGAAGTGGTAGAGTCACCTCTTGACTTTAATCAGGCTATTCAGAGAGTTATTCTAGATGTTTTATCTACAGGTCCAATGGCTGTTGTGGAATCTAAGAGATTAACTATGAACTTTGATGAATGGAAAGGGACAGATGAAGAGTTGAGAGTTTGGACTCTCGATAAGACTAGTCAAATGCGAGGTTCTACAGAAGGGCAAGAGGGCCTTTCTTCTTTTCTTGAAAGACGCAAACCAGAATGGGCTGATGATTCTTAGTGAGGTGGTATAATGACTCCCGATTGGATTGAATCTGCACCTAAGGCATTTGATTCTGTTTTAGTCGCCAATCGTGGCGAGATCGCAGTAAGGGTCCTGAAGGCTGCCAAAGAGACAGGAATTCGTGGTGTAGCCGTATTTTCTGATCCAGATGTAGGTTCTCTACATGTAGAGACAGCAGATGAAGCAGTTCACCTTCCAGGAGATTCTCTTTCTGAAACTTATCTAAATTCTGAAGCAATAATAAATGCAGCAATATCTACAGGAGCCAAAGCAATTCATCCGGGATTTGGTTTTCTCTCTGAGCGCTCTGAATTTGCCAAGGCAGTTATCGATGCTGGACTAATTTGGATAGGTCCTCCTGTTGAAGCTATTGAGACAATGGGTGACAAGATTTCAGCCAGAAGAAGGATGATTGAATCAGGCGTTCCAGTTATTCCAGGTGAAGAGATTGCTATGAGTGATGAAATGGATCATTTAGGAGTGCTTGCCGCTTCTGCTGCTAGGGTAGGCTATCCTTTGTTGCTCAAAGCCAGTGCAGGAGGTGGCGGTAAGGGTATGCGTTCAGTTCATGAACCAAAAATGCTCAGAACAGAATATGAGGCTGCTGCTAGAGAGGCTACTGCTGCATTTGGTGATGGGACCGTATATGTAGAAAGATTACTCACAGGTGCTAGACATATTGAGATTCAAGTTTTAGCAGATTCTTTTGGTAATTGTATACATCTAAATGAAAGAGATTGTTCGTTACAGAGACGTCATCAGAAGATCATAGAAGAGGCCCCAAGTCCCGCAGTGACGCCTTCAATACGATCTGCTATGGGTAAGGCTGCAGTACAGGCTGCTAAAGCGGTTGATTACGAAGGAGCAGGAACTGTTGAGTTCCTTCTTTCTGATAATGGTCAATTTTTCTTTCTAGAAATGAATACTAGAATCCAAGTTGAACATCCCGTAACTGAGATGATTACAGGTATAGATATTGTTCAAAAACAATTTGAGGTTGCAGCCGGAATTCCAATAGGTATTTCTCAGTCAGATGTGGGAATAACAGGCCATTCTATGGAGGCAAGAATATATGCTGAAGATCCTAGTAAAGGGTTCTTACCTGCAATTGGCCCTCTAGTAATGTGGAGAGCTCCGGAAGGACCAGGAATCAGAGTTGATACAGGAGTTAGAGAGGGCGATGATGTTACAGTAAATTTTGATCCAATGCTTGCAAAACTCATTGTTCACGCCCCCAACCGGACAGCTGCTGCAAGAAGATTAGATAATGCCTTAGCAAATTTACGCGCACTTGGTGTTGTTACTAATATTGGATTCCTACGTCAAATGACTCAACATCCTGATTTTATCTCAGGTAATATCACCACAGACTATCTTGATTCTAAAGACATCTCTGAATTTTCTGAACCTGATACAGATCCAGCTACTCTGATCGCCATTGCCGCTGCCGCTAGTCGTTTTGGCATTGATCGAATGTCTGGAAATATTAGATCAGAAAAAATAGTGGATGAACATACTGGCCATACTGGTGATCCATTTAGGACCCTTTCGAGGTCTTTTCCGTGAGGTGATTATATGGAATGGGTAATTGGCGATTCAAATGAGCGATATAGTGCTAAGTTTTCTAACTCTGAAGAATCACTTATTCTTAGTTCATTAAGTATTGATGGTGTAGAACAATCACATTCTAAGATGAGTTTCAGAAGAGATTCACAACCAGGTCGTATTTTGGTTGAAATTAATGGTCAGGCCAAATTTGCACTTGTGGCTAAGGTTGCAGACTCTTGGTGGATACATCTAGATGGTCGTATTCATGTAGTTCATGGTCATGAACCCGGTAGTGCTGACAACAGTTTAGGTGAAAGTGGAATGACTGCACCTATGCCTGGAGTCATACTCGATGTTATGGTTAAGGAAGGACAACGTGTTCGAGAAGGTCAGACTTTGTTAGTAATGGAGGCTATGAAGATGGAACATAGAATCCTAGCATCTAAGCCAGGAGAAATAATTTCTGTTAATTTCAATAAGGGCGAAAGAGTTGACATGGGAGTAACTCTAGTTGAAATTGGTGAATGAAAAATCTTCTTATCGATGATCTAAATTATCATCCTAATAAAAGAAGACTCAATTGCATTACAGCAGCTCCAAAGAGCAAACCTACAATCATGTGTTTAGGTCTATTTTGATTCATTGCTTGTGGTATTAATTCTCGATAACTTACTACAGTCATAATTCCTCCAACGAATGACAATGAACATGCCACCATAAAATCAGTTAAGATCGAGTCAAGAATAAGTAATGCAAAAAGTGCTCCTAATGGTTCAGTAAGTCCTGTCAACATTGCAATCATTGTGGCTTTGAATCGTCCACCATTTCCTGCCTGAATTGGCGCGGCAACGGCTACACCTTCAGGAATATTGTGAAGTGCTATAGCGACCATCAGCACAACACCATATTGTACATCATCTAATACTGCAACTCCCATTGCTAATCCTTCAGGGAAATTATGAATTCCTAATGCAACTGCGGTTAGAATACCCGATTTATACAATCTTTTTTGTTCAGTAAGATCTGAATCATCATCTCCTTTATTTAAAACAAAGTTCGCTAAATAAACAGTACTAATACCTACCAGAAATGAAAGTGTAATTGCCCCCACATCAATAAAATTGATCACCTCGTCACCATTAACATCATCAAGTGCGTGCCCCAACCATAAATCAAATATTGAAATAAGTAGCATTACTCCTGCAGCCATTGCCAAAAGAAATGCCATTAATTCAGGAGTAATTTCTTTCATAAAGAACACAATTAATCCGCCAATACCTGTTGCTAGACCAGCACATAAAGCAAGTATGAATGGGAATACCCAAGATGATGATTCACCCTCAATACCCTCTATTTGAATAATGGGCTCACTACCTCTTTCATCGGATTGTGACATGATGAAATCTAGTACTATTTCAGGTACAATAGAAACCCCCTCAGTATTAATTGCATTGTAATTATCCGTTGGAAGATGATATTCAGGATATTTCCAACCATACAAACCCACTGTTGTAAATCCGGCCGAATTGAAAGCTCGATGATCACTACCACCACCTCCTTCGTTGACAATTACCTCAGCCGAATATCCATCCCAATCATTATCCAGTACATGATCCCGAGAATTTAGTAAATCTTCAGCAAGAGAAGAACTTGTAGTTTCGATTCCTAGAGTTCCCAATCCGATTGATGGATTGAGATTTGTCGAATCAAGATTAATGTAGAAATCTAATTCACTCAATTCATTCATCGAATCTTCAATGTATGATTGACTTCCTAGTAGACCTAATTCCTCACCACCCCATGTTGAAAATTTAATGGTGTGGCTTAATTTCTCAGATTCTAATTGTGTGGCAATTTCCAATAAATGAGCTACACCAATTGCATTGTCAATAGCTCCCGGCCCAAGGTATACCGAATCATGATGTGCTCCAATCATGATTTCTTCCTCCCCACTTCCTGGTAATTCTCCTGTTACAACTCTAACAGTACGCATCCCAACATGACTTCCTTCCCAGAAACCATCCAGAATTGCATACTTAGTATCATCATTTGCGGCTTTTTCAATTAAATCTAGAAAAGTATCCGCCGTACTTTGTGAAATGTAAATGAATGGTATTAGTGAATCAGCGTACTCTCCATTAAATGCTTCAGGGAATGGAACAATTCGATTATCTTCTTGAACGGTTATTGTTCGAAAAGGTGGCTCTTCAACACCGGGTGAATAGATCATCAAAACGCCTGCATTCATGTCAATTCCATCTCGATAAATTTCAGCCAATGGTCGTATCCCGTCGTACTCGATGATGACTGCTAAATCGGTCAAATCACCTAATTCTTGGAAATCTTCTTCCGATCCATTTCCTAGTGTGATCAATTGATTATCATGTTTATGGTTAGAACCGGAATATCCTAGATAACTAAACGCATCTACGTGCATTAATTCACCAGTTGACTCTAGTTCTACACGAGCAGTTCCAGCCGATCCATCTGGTAAAAGAGGGGCGTTTGGGGCCCCCTGTTCTAATTGCCCATGCATCAGAATCTGATGAGCATCAGGCTCAGCATCCACAAACCAACAACCAGTCACTTGATATTCTTTTATTTCTACATTGGAAAGTCCAATTTCTATATATCGATCACGAATGTATTGAGCAGCCTTTAGCTCTGCCTCTGAACCTGTAACTCTAGGGCCAAATGCCACTAAGTTTTCGATATCATCTTGCATTGAATTTTCATTTACCTCAAAACTAACTCTTTCTTCTTCTAATATGAATCCTAGAGAAAAACTGGATAACAAAACGATCGCAGAAACTACTCCTACTATTGTCAGGCTATGCTCAGAAGACAATCCCACAATAATCTCGAATAATCTTCTGATTCTAAAGTTTAGGTTGACCTAAAATAAATACTTGAGTAAATTCGGAACCACCATGGAGAGACCATGGGTGTCGGTGTTATTAGTTGCATTTACACTTTTTTTTGCATTTTTCATGTTTCCTACGGCTCTAACTTTAGAATCATCTGATAGTTATGATTGGACTCAATCGCGTGACGGTGAAGACGACGACGATGAAGACGACGACGATGAAGACGACGACGATGAAGACGACGACGATGAAGACGACGACGATGAAGA
>MDTA01117482.1_pt1 | contig 55332 bp, 56 predicted proteins | sample 811151 | NCBI WGS metagenome assembly MDTA01 (sample SAMN05326648, study PRJNA326480) | marine metagenome | isolation source: seawater | place: Indian Ocean: South | collected 2010
AGGTATGGACGGTCGGAGTACCGTTAATGGGTTCGGGTTATAATGAGGCGATTACACGTTCACCGATCTTGGGGGAAAACACCGTTGATGTTTTACAAGAATGGCTGGGTTGGGACGAAAATAAGAGCAAGAATATGTTGAATAAAAAAACGGATAAGAGAGGTCGCCATGGTAAAACCTAGCAATGTCCGTATGGCAGAAGATGCCACTGGCAAGCGAACAACCTACGAAGAGATTGAAGTGGGTAAAGATTTAGGCTCGTTTGAATGGACTGTCACCGTGGCCGATATTGAGCGGCAATGTTTGTTGGATGAGCATTGGCATGAGTGGTTTGTCAGTGATTCACCATGGGGTGGAGCGGTAGCTCCGCCGCAAATACAGTCTCGTCCGCCGCGCTGGCTATTAGGCCGCACTTATAATATTCGTGGTGTCAGCTACAAGCATGATTTTGAATATTTGAAAGCTATCAAGGCAGGTCAGACGCTCACTATCTCGGGTAAAATCTCCGACAAATATGTTAAGCGCAATCGAGAATTTATGCGCTGGGATACTTTCGCTCATGATGAAGACGGCGAGTTGGTGTTTTCCGCGTCTCGGGTTCAGTGCATGGATATCATCGAGCGCGACGCCCCGCGTGAAGGCGTTGGTGTAGATGGCGGCCCAAAGCCAGAAAGGATTTAGAGGAATCCAATGGCTATTATTACAGAAGACACACCGATCGGTTATACGCTGCCGGCAATTTCACGGAAACTCGATGTGGGTCTGAATCAAGTTAAAACCGATGACGGTAAAATAGACACCATCCATACAGACCCAGACGCCGCTGCTCGTGAAGGTCTCAATAAACCCATTGCGGTGGGTTCTCGTATATTTGGTGTCATTCCGCGCATGATGATGCTCTGCTTTGATGACGGGTGGGTTGTGGGTGGTAAAGGCTCTGTTACGACGCGTCGGTCAGCTGGTGTCGATGATTTGGTGACGGCGAAAGGCATCGTTATAAGTAAGGTGCCTGAAGGAGACGAAAAGCTCCGTGTTGAATGCGAGGTATGGGTGGAGACCGACAAGGGTGAAAAGGTAATGGTTGGCCAGTGCAGCGGTTTGGTTGCACGGACGAAATAGGCAAGTCAAATTTTTAAAAATATTTACCTTTGAAATTAATCGGAAGTCTCTGTCTGGTAACATTATCTTGTAAAAGGTGAGCAACTAAACGTCGCCGCACTAATGGTCGCCAGTCGCGAAGATGGGCATGCTGTCAAAGGAATTCCCGCAGCAAAAGAGATGATGCTGAAGCAAGTGTCGTCAAAGCCAGGAACATCTCATAGGCTAGACGCTTTAGATAAGTGCTTGCTGATATCATTGCTGATAAAGCGTTAAAATAGGGAATTCGGCTTTGATTTGTGAGCAATAAAATTCGGAAATAGACGGTCATAGGTCAAAACTTATTTTTCGAGAAAATAATAATTGAAGATTTCTCCGGCATGCCGTTTCGGCAATTAATTGCTTACCCATGCCTGTCCATTTGTGCGACCCATCGTATCCAGATTTTAGATATCCGGAGCACTGCACATGATGCCGACTGAACTCGATCTCTCAAAAGATAAAAAAAGTCTGACCGTGCGGTGGCCCGATGGCAAAGCGACAGCGATCTCCGCGTCATACCTTCGTCAACATTGTAATTCTGCTAGTGCGAAACGCGCGCGCCTCGATGAAATCGATACGATACTAATGCCGGAATTGACAATTAATGATATCCGCGCGATTGGGCGTTACGCTGTGAATCTAGTTTTTTCCGATGGTCATGATCGGGGGATCTATCCTTGGGCATACTTACGTGATCTTGGGGAAAAGTCGGCAATTGGCAATTAATTGCTCAACAGAATGATGATCAATCTCAATAATATTATCGAAGCATTCGTAAAACTCGATTAGCCAAAAAGGATAAAAAATGGACGAAATCGCAAATGGTACGGAAACCTTTGACTGCGATGTACTTGTCATTGGCGGCGGCACGGCCGGCCCGATGGCGGCCTACAAGGCTAAGAAAAAAAACCCGGACGCGACGGTAGTTTTGTTGGAAAAAGCTAATGTTAAACGTAGTGGTGCGATTTCGATGGGTATGGACGGCCTCAATAATACCGTAATCCCAGGTCACGCGACACCGGAGCAATATACAAAAGAAATAACAATTGCGAATGACGGCATTGTCAATCAAGGGGCCGTGTATAAATACGCAGAAAATTGTTTCGACATAATTCAGGAATTAGATTCTTTCGGGATTCGTTTTTTGAAGGATGAAACTGGCGATTATGACGTCAAAAAGGTGCATCACCTTGGTACTTATGTATTGCCAATGCCAAACGGAGATACGGTAAAAAAAGCGCTTTATTGCCAACTTCGGCGCGCGAGGTTGCTGATTACTAACCGATATATGGCGACCCGTCTTCTGACAGCCAAAGACGGCAGAATTGCTGGGGCAATTGCAGTCAACACACGCGATGCAACATTTCTAGTTGTTAGGGCGAAATCGGTAATCCTTTGTATGGTTGCTGCTGGACGTCTCGGTCTCCCGACATCGGGATATCTTTTTGGCACTTACGAAAATGCTGCGAACAGCGGTGACGGGTATGCGATGGCCTATCACGCAGGCGCCGAGCTTTCCAATCTAGAATGTTATCAAATTAATCCTTTGATCAAAGATTATAACGGTCCCGCCTGCGCCTATGTGGCTGGGCCCTTCGGTGGATACACCGCTAACAATGAGGGTATGCGGTTCATTGAGTGTGACTATTGGAGCGGACAGATGATGCAGGAGTTCTACAACGAACTGCAAAGTGGCAAAGGACCCGTATTCCTGAAGCTGGATCATCTCCACGACAAAACCATCGAGGAAATCGAAAGTACGCTTCATAACGTCGAACGGCCAACGCGTGGACGGTTTCAGCATGGCAGGAACATCAATTATCGCCAAGAAATGATAGAAATGCATATTTCAGAGATTGGATTTTGTTCCGGTCATAGCGCTTCAGGTGTTTTTGTGGATGAAAATGCGCGGACCACGGTGGATGGCCTCTATGCTGCCGGCGACATGGCCAATGTGCCTCATAACTATATGTTGGGAGCATTCACAAACGGACGTTTTGCCGGAGAAGATGCCGTGGAATATGCTGGTGAAGTGGAGTTTGCCGAGATTGACGAAGATCAGGTCGCTCTCGAGAAGGAACGCGTATTAGCGCCAACTAAGTTGGATGACGGCATTCCTCCTAATCAGGTTGAGTACAAGATCCGGAGGCTAGTTAATGATTATCTTCAGCCACCGAAAGTGACTAAGAAAATGCAATTGGCTCAGGAACGGTTTGCTGAAGTACGTGAAGATTTAAATCATATGGTGGCGCGTAATTCCCATGAGTTGATGCGAGCTATGGAAGTCCATTCGATTATTGACTGTGCGGATATGGCGGCTTTTGCCTCGCTGTTTCGTACTGAAAGTCGCTGGGGTCTATATCACAACCGGACTGACTATCCAGAACGTGATAATGAGAATTGGTTTTGCTTTAGCCAGTTATTCAAAAACCGGGACGGGTTAATGGACATCAAAAAACGCGATGTAGACCCTTATCTGGTGCCGGTCGATGACTCCGAAAAAGATCTTTACGACAAGCAGCGCGTCGAAGCCCAGGCTTAGCTGAGTCGTTCCAAAGGTATAGGAGAAATAAGAATGCCACTAGCTAACTCCCCAACCACAGTGCCTGTAACCGTAGATGATGAAAAGTGCATTGCCCACAAGGGTTGTACGGTCTGCGTCGACGTTTGTCCGCTTGATGTTCTTCGTATTCACGACGAAACCAAGAAGGCATATATGAAATATGATGAGTGTTGGTACTGCATGCCATGCGAAGCGGACTGCCCGACGGGCGCAGTAAACGTAAGCATTCCTTATTTATTGCGGTGATGCGTTATGCCAGTGTTTGAAGTGTTCGAAGACGAGGACGGCCTAGAGGAAATCCATGCGCGACTTAAGGATGATGATGCCATGGTGCGCCGGATTGCTGTGCTTGATTTGGCTGAAAGCGCCGAGCCGACGGTAATTGATACGCTGATTGATTGTCTGAAAGATAATGCGGCGGAGGTTCGACTAGAAGCGGCTCGCTCGTTAGAATCTTTCGATGTGCCCGAGGCAGCGGCAAGCTTGGCCGAAGTACTTTCTGATAGTGATGAGGCGGTTAGAAAGGCGGCCGCATACAGTATGGCAGAATTTAAAAATCCGGAATGTGCCGTACCGCTACTTGATGTTGTTGGGCACAAAGACGCATTTGTGCGAGCCTCCGTTTTGCATGCACTGAAAGAGCTGCGTAATCCAGCGGTTCTTGGAAGCGCCCTCAAAGCGCTTGCCGACCTTGACCCAGGTGTTCGAATGGAAGCTGTTGGAGTGCTGGGTTACCTAAAAGATATTAATGCTTTGCCTGCACTCATACATGCGACCCACGACCCAGATCCCAAGGTGCGTCGTTCAGCCCTCGGCGCTATAGCGTTTTGCGGTGAAGATTTGGTTGTGGATGCGCTTCTTGAGGGGTTAGGCGATGATGAGTGGTCGGTACGCGAAATTGCTGCTGAAACACTGGGGCGTGTCGGAGCAGTGTCGGCGGCTACTTCGTTGATGGGGGCAATGGAGGATAGCTTTTGGCAAGTTCGTGTAAAAGCAGCTCGTAGCTTGGGCCAGTTTAAGTCCGTATCCGCAGTTTCTGCTTTAGCACCGTCGCTGCAACATAATATAAGCAACCTCCGCAAAGAGGCGGCTGCAGCGCTTGGTGAGATCGCTCACCCAGATGGGCTCCCATATCTAAAGAGTGTGGAAGATGATCCAGACCCTGATGTTCGGAAAAATATTCGCTGGGCTATTGGACAAATTCAGGCCGCTTAAGGCAATGAGTTTCGCTTTAGGTCACTAAACCACTGGAGATTCCGGCGTGGCGCAAACCACGAAACCATTATCAGCCTCGGCCGCCCCAAATTCGACTGGGCCACTTTATCGCGTTATCTATAATGATATTAAATACCGTATTGGTAATGGCGAATACTCTATGGACCAACGGCTGCCCTCGGAAAGGAGGTTGATGGCGAATTATCACGCTAGCCGTGTAACGGTGCGTCATGCATTGCAGCAGCTGCAAGAGGAAAATTTAGTTCACAGTAAAAAAGGCAAAGGCCATTTTGTATCCTCCCCCACAGCGGTGCAAAATTTAGGTCGTTTGCTTGGGCTGGGAGAGTCCTTATCACAGGCCGGAATGATTGTTACCTCCAAGGTATTTGCGTTAGAGGAGGTGCCTGCATCTCCGGAAGTTGCGGATGCACTTGACGTGGGAATAAATGACCGCGTTACGTGCTTACAGCGATTGAGATTTATAAACTCTCAACCTGCCTCTTTCGATACTAGTTATTTTCCGGTCGGTATTGGCAGCTATTTGGGTGAATACGACTTAGAGCGTCAGGACGTATTTGTGTTGATTGAAGATCGCCTCGGAATAGAACTTAGCACAGCGGATCTAGTCATCAAGATAGGTAAATCAGATGAAGCGTTGGCAGCAAGGCTCGGAATTGAAATAGGTGGGGCTATAGTCGAAATAGAACGGCTGACTTTGGATGCCCAGGGAAGCCCAGTTGACTTTGAAATATTAAAAGGCCGTAGCGATGCCTTCCAGTTTCATGTGCGGGTGCCGAGGTGGTGAAACTCTCGGCTTTATATATAACTTTGTTCTCTCTTGGAGTTTTTGCTAAAGCCCATTCCGCATCACTTGGCCTAATTGAATTTCCGCAAAAGCCAATAGCGCCTGCGTTGGGGCTCGCGGATCTTACCGGGAAAATGCATAAATTAGAGGATTATAAGGGAAACATTGTCTTAGTCCATTTTTGGGCAACATGGTGTCCACCTTGTCGACGTGAACTGAAGGCTTTGCAAGAAGCTTTTGAAAAACTAAGGCCGAAAGGGGTTGTGATACTGGCTATCAATGTCGGTGAGGGTAGGGAACATGTTCGTCGGTTTCTTTCCAATCGGAGTTTGACGTTTCCCGTGTTGACTGATCCTAGCGCAGAAAGTCGCCTACGGTGGCAAGTAACTGCTATGCCGACCACGTATGTGGTGAATCAGGATGGGGTAATTTTTTTCGGCGCTATAGGTGAGCGTAATTGGGCCAAAAATCTCCTGATTCAGCAAATTTTGTCTATTCAGGACGCACCACTATAAAAACTGGCACCTGACTGGACGCCGGTATCGGCGGAATGATTGGGTAAGCCCTGTATAAAAAACGCATTTTTAAAATGATTAAATAATGCACAGTATCTATTAATAGATTAAAAAGTAGGCAGAATAGATAGCCGGTTGGTTTGGCCTATATGCCTCTAAGCCGAATATACCATATAAAACAAAGATTTATAAATTATTGTGCGCCACACCATTTTTGGCACGGCATTAGCACTGTTGAAGGTAGAAACCATCATAGTTGGGTTAAAATCAACTTAAAATCAACAAGGAGCTAATTTTCATGCGAAAGACTGCGCTTATTGCTTCATTAGCCGCTACGGTAAGTTTGGCCGGCGTTCTTGAAGCTAAAACCATAAAAATAGGGATCGGTCACCAAAGTATGTGCACCGATACATATACTGCCGGCATCATCGTCAAGGAATTAAAATTACTTGAAAAGCACCTGCCCAAAACTGGGAAATATAAGGACGCAGACTATCAAATCAAATGGGCTGATTACAGCTCAGGAGGCCCAATCACTAATCAAATGATGGCCAGTAAACTCAATATTGGTGTGATGGGGGATTATCCGCTGATTGTTAATGGCGCTAAGTTCCAGGCTACAAAAAGTCTACGAACTTATTACGTGGCGGGCACAGGGTATAATCTAAAAGGCTCGGGAAATGCGGTCGTTGTGCCTGTCGCTTCCAAAATTCACAAATTCTCCGAACTAAAGGGTAAGGCAATTTCTGTCCCAGTTGGAAGTGCTGCTTGGGGTATGACACTCAAGGCATTACAGGATGCGGGAATTAAGAGTTCAGAAGTAACTATTAAGAATCAGAGCCCTGCTGTGGGTGCGGCTAATATTGCAAAGGGAAAAATTGATGCACACGCTGATTTCTGCCCCTGGTCAGAGCTAATGGAATTTCGCGGTACGGGCCGAAAAATTTTTGATGGGAGTGAAGCCGGTATTCCCTACCTCCATGGTGTGGTGGTACGCAAAAAATTGGCAGATGAGTATCCGGAAGTCGTAGTCGCCTTCCTAAAAGCAGTAATTGATGCCGGTAATTGGGTCTTGGCAGATCCGATACGTGCAGCCGAATCTCTCGAGAAATGGACTGGTATCGAAAAAGAGGTTCAGTATCTATATTTTAGCAAGGGCGGCCACTTGACCCTCGAGCCGACTATCAAGGCAAAATGGATCGAAGCATTAAAATTCGACCATGGTGTGTTGGCGCGGGAGAAACAAATTCCGCCACTTGATTTGAAAGAATGGATTCAAGACCAGTATATCCGGAAGGCATTCTCCGAAATGGCGATGGATTATGACAAACAGGTGGGCATTATCCACGACCCTCAAAAAGCCCACGCTGGTTTGGGTCCGGAAGTCTGGCACGCTAAGGAGGGAATTAAAAATTATAAAGACTTGGCATCATACCTTAAAGCCGTCGGAAAGTTCCAAGCCAACGCACAGAAACTAAACGCAACATATGTCTATGATGACGTCACCGGCCTCAAGCTTTTTGGCAAGATGGCCTACTACGTTAAGACGAAAGATGCATACAAAGCATTCTTGCGAAAACAGGATGCAGAATCGTATGCGAAGAAAGTTGGCAGTGTACCGATTGATTTCGAAAAAGCGATTTTGGCTGCAACTAGCTAAGTGAACCTCCCTCGTCCGGCGCCTTCTTTCATTTCCCCGTTGGCGCCGGACTTCTCTTAGTCCGAATTAGGCACAATCAAAATGTCAACAAATAAGCTGGTGGCTAATATATCACCGCCTACAAAATCAAATGTTGAAGCAAATGTCTCCGCTCTCTCCACTGCCGAAGACAGCGATAATGAAACAACTATTCCGCAAAAATCGATACAAGTTCCCGACGCCGTAAAACGATGGGCAGTGCGGGGTTTTGCTATCTGTTTGGCCATCGCTTTATGGCATTATTTGACGGAAACAGATTTCAATAGAGTTCTCAATTTCGAGAACGTGCCGGAGCCATGGAGGGTAGCAGTTAACTTTATTCAACACGCTCAAACGGTGGATTTTTATCTTCATATCCTCGTTAGCATGAAGCGCATTTTGATTGGCTATGTAGCGGCAACTGTTCTGGGTATTATTGTAGGCTTATTAATGGGTCGATTTCGGACTGCCGAAGATATTTGTATTCCCTATATTGAAGTTTTGAGGCCAATCCCGGCGGTCGCTTGGATACCACTTGCTATCCTGATATGGCCAACAGAAGAATCCAGTATAATTTTTATAACTTTTTTAGGCGCGTTTTTTCCAATCGTACTCAATACAGTGCAAGGCGTCGAAGCCACACCTGAAATTTTGGTCCGTGCTGCACGGTCTCTCGGCGCGACCAATGTAGAAATTTTCTGGCATGTGGTCTTTCCTTCAGCACTTCCCAGCATTGCATCGGGATTGGCCATTGGTATGGGTGTGTCCTGGTTCTCTTTGTTGGCCGGTGAAATAATTTCGGGACAATATGGAATTGGTTACTTCACCTGGAATGCTTATTCCTTGATCAAATACACCGACATTGTGGTGGGCATGTTAATAATTGGTGGATTGGGAACGTTCTCCACATACCTTATTCGGCTTCTGACCCGTCCTATGATGCGATGGCAGGCGTTGGAGGCAGGCCGATGAGCAGCCGCTTTCATAACCTAGCTCGTGCAATCAGAGAGAATAAGCTGATTTGGTTTGGGAGCGCACTGGGGTTTGTCAGCGTTTATTATTTATTTTTGCTGGGCGCAATGGTTGTCCGGTTTGGCAATATTCCTAACTATGTGACGTTTTACGATTATGTCGGCAATGTTGCGACTATCTTTTTAGAGACGCCTGCTCTCAGTGACGCCTTTAGAGTTATTGGCGATGAGTGGTTAATTGAGATTGGTTTTATGAACTACGATTATGGCCATGGCGTTTCGGAATGGAGCCTGAATGTCATTCCCTCATATTTTCTTGTCCAGCTACTGGCTGGATTCTTAATCGCAGCTGCAGTCACCCTGATAATCGAACGTAAAAAGCAATCCTGCCCAGTTGCATCAAAAATGCGTGCTATGTCTTTTACGAGCAGTGGAGCATTTCTGGTCGCCTTCACGACCGCAACATTGAGCTGGGTGGTGTGCTGCGCTGCTTCTACGTGGGTCGTTAGCTTGGCCATGCTCGGCATGAGCGCTTCGCTTGCGCTATGGCTCGAGCCAGCAGGGACAATATTGTCTGTCCTGGGATTCATTTTCCTATTTGGCGGAATTGTTTTGCTCGCGAGCGATCCGCCAGGCACCGACCGTATGGTCGCTTAGCGTGAGTGAAGGAAAGGAAGGTTCGCTTTGTTGCAAGCTGTGAACGAACTCATGCCCAAACATGCAGAAAAGAAGAAAAACCGTATCGACCATGGTCATATTTCAATTGATGATGTAAGCGTCATCTTCTCACGCGGTGGTGTGGACAATGTCGCTATCGACAAAGTTTCTGCAGATATCACACCTGGGGAATTTGTTTGCATTCTTGGCCCTTCAGGTTGTGGGAAGTCCACTTTACTTAACGCGGTGGCTGGATTCATCAAGCCAACCAATGGCACGGTTGCTGTCGATCGCGAAGCAATTGAAAAGCCTGGCCCCGACCGGGGCATGGTATTTCAGCAATATTCACTTTTCCCCTGGAAAACCATTCGTGAGAATGTGGCTTTTGGACCAATGAGGACGGGCGCGGGACGGGCGGCGGCAGAAAGTACGGCTAATACATTTCTGTCAATGGTAGGGCTCTATGACTATGCCGACCGTTTCCCTGCAGAACTTTCTGGTGGCATGAAACAGCGGGTTGGCATTGCGCGAGCCCTGGCGAATTATCCTAGTGTCCTTCTTATGGATGAGCCGTTTGGTGCACTGGATGCGCAGACGCGATTAATGATGCAGGAGAATCTACTCGAAATTTGGTCAGAGTTTCGCATCACCGTATTATTTATCACTCACGATATTGATGAGGCTATCTTTCTGGCTGACCGCGTGTTGGTGATGAGTGCATCACCTGGTCGAATAATTGCAGATATCGATATTGCTCTCGACCGACCTAGGACAATGGAAATGGCGACCGAAGATCAATTCATCCGTGCCAAAAAACAATGTATCGACTTTATCAAAGCAGAAAGTTTGCGCGCTTTTGAACAGCAGAACCCAGGATCGAACCGATGAATTGGCGCCGTATATTTAAGGGCCCTATTCCTGCTCCTCTTGGCCTCGGTTTGCTGGGTGCAGCACCAATCCTCGGTATCATGCTGCATTATTTATTCCTAACGGAAAAACCGGCAAACCAAATGCTAAGCAATATTCCTGAGGAGTTGATTGATAAACCTCGCACGCTCCAACCGTTTAACCTTCTGGACGGCCGCGGCGAACCATTCGATTTGACGTCTCTTAAGGGCAACTGGAGTTACTTGATTTTAGGTTTTACACATTGCCCCGATGTATGTCCGTTCGTTCTCGGCAATTTGGCTGTGGTTTATCAAAAAATGGCAAAAGAATTATCTCGTGATATGATCCCTCAAGTAATTTTTTTGTCGGTTGACCCAGGTCGTGATACCCCGGAAACGTTGAGGAACTATGTGCAACACTTTAATCCTGCCTTTAAAGCTGCGACTGGCAACAAACGAGCAATTGATAAATTTGTCGATCAAATAGGTGGTCACTACAAGTTGGGCGCTAACCGGGGCGAGGGGGAATATGACGTCGTGCATAGTGCAGAAATCTTTGTGATTGATCCGTCGGGAAGAGTATTTGCCAAGCTCAAACCACCTCTTGAGCCAGCCCTCGCAAAAAGCGCTTTCTTATCATTAAAGGCGGCTTACGAGCCTCATTCTGTTTCCTCTGTTTCCGATTTAGATAAACGAGAATTTAAAGGAACAAGTTAAGCATGCAAACTATCACGAAAAGTGACGGAGGCGTTTTCTGGCTTCTACATTTACTCATAGGAATGAGTTTAGTTTCACTGGCTTCGATAACTGCTTTTCAGGCCCGTGCCGAGACTAAGCTCTTGGTCTTAGAGCCTTGGGTGCGAGAGGCGCCGCCTAAAATGAAAATTCATGCTGCCTACGCGGAGTTGATTAATAAAGGGACTAAAAACGTTGTGCTGGTATCGGCAAAAAGCTCCGATTATCAAAAAGTTGAATTACACCTTTCGAAGGTAACGAACGGCATCGCGACAATGGTTAAACAACAACAAATATCTATACCGGCCAAAAGTAGTGTGAAGATGGTGCCTGGTAGCTTCCATTTTATGCTCTTTTATCCAAAGCGGTCCTTGAAAGTGGGTGATGAGATTCAACTTTCTTTGGAGTTTGCAGACGGATCATCAAAAACTTTCTTAGCTCCTGTAAAAAAGGCACCCGGAATGGCGCATAAACACCATCATCATATGGGCCATTAGGCAAAGTGTGAATGTGCAAGGATTGGCTTCCCTATACGCATTACTGTCCGGCATGCTCACATTACTGATCGCGATGGGTAACGTGCAGGGAGATATGATTGATACTAGTGGGCTGAAAGCATGGGAAACTTGTGCTATGTGCCACGGCGTTGACGGGGTTAGCCACATGGATCGTTTCCCCAAACTTGCAGGGCAGCCGTTAGCCTATCTTACTAAACAGTTGCGTGATTTCAAGCTAGAGCGTCGCCTCAACGATAATGGTACTATGACGGCAATGGCAGGATCGAAAATGATGAAAACATTGCAGCAAGCCGCCAAATATTACAGCCGTTTGCCTCCACCGCCCGCGTTTAAACGTTCGCCAAGTGCGATTGATCGGAATGCCCAGATATTGTTTGAGAATGGTGATCCAAGGCGAAATTTACCTGCTTGTCGCAGTTGTCATGGCACTGCGGCTCAATTTCCACGATTAAAAGCACAACATGAGGCCTACCTAGCAAAGCAACTTTTGGACTTTCGTGGCAACGCACGGCGAAATGATCCGGGTGGAGTGATGCGCAAAATAGCTAAAATATTAAGTCCCAAGGAGATCGTTGATCTTGCGATGTATCTGGCAGCGCAACCAAGACAGAAAGAAGTGCGATGATTAATGTTATGCCGTCAAAGACACCAGTGCGAGACCTCAGTGCAGATTGCGCGTGTGTGGGCGACAGTAAGGCTTCTGAGGAAATTCCGGCGGCATTATTCTTGGCGGAAGCTCCGGTAGAAATTGGTATGCGGACGACTTTTTTAAATCGAATGAGTGCGGAGGAATACTGCGCACTTAGGGATATTGGGGCAGAAATTTATGTCCGGTCTGACGAGACAGTGTTTTTTCAGGGCGAGCGTCATGATGGAATTTTTTTAATTGAGTCTGGGTCCGTTAGAACTTTCTATGTTGGTCCGACTGGCCGTGAGATTACGCTTGCCTATTGGACCCGCGGTCATTTTGTTGGCGGTCCCGAAATCTATGGTGGTGGCGAACATATTTGGTCAGGTGTAGCCGCAGAGGATTGTCATTTGCTAAAAATCGGCGGCGAACCCTTGCGTCGTCTTGTTCAGAAGTCATCAGTTCTCGCAGCGGGATTGCTAGAGGGTTCTATCCAAAAAGGTAAATGCTACTCAGCGCTGCTTCAAATGCTTGGGACTCGTTCCGTGGTCGAAAGGCTGGCACAGCTTTTATTGCTTCTGTCGGAGGCGGGATCGAAAGAAGATGACGCAGGAGTCTTGATTGATCGTCATCTAACCCATGAAGATTTAGCCAACATGGTTGGCTCTACGCGGCAATGGGTTACTGCGACTTTGGAAAAATTTCAGGCTGCGGGTGCTATCTGCTATGTCGATCGCAAAATACTAATTCTTAAGAGTGATTGGCTTCGAGAAAAGTCTGGAATGTAGTTTATTCCCCCCTTATTGAAGTGGTCCATCGTGAGGTAACTGATTTAGAAGTAGGGCCAAAATCTCAAAGTGGATATGTAAATCCGAATAGGTTTTAATGAGGTTGTGTCAGTGTGGGTATAAACCTAAGTGCGCCTACCCAATGTAAATTAACGATGGTAAATGTGCAGCGCACCCATTTTTCTATAATCAATTGAAAGGGTATGCTGTGGCTGCGAATCAAATAACAGGACGTTCGGCGTTCCTCGCCTTGCTAAAAGCGCAGGGCATCACTCATCTTTTTGGGAATCCCGGAACCACTGAATTACCAATTATGCATGCCCTTAAAGAGCATACTGACCTAACCTATGTAATGGGGATGCAAGAATCTGTTGTAGTGGCGATGGCCGACGGCTATTCGCGCGCTACTGGCGAACTGGTTGCCTGCAACGTGCATGTAGCCCCGGGCCTCGGTAACGCAATGGGTTCACTCTACAACTGTAAATTTACGGGCACACCGTTGATTATTACGGCAGGGCAGCAGGAAATAGGACACGGTCTTACAGAACCGTTGCTTTATGACAGTTTGGTGCCAATGGCAGAACCCTTAGTAAAATGGGCTACGGAGATCACGCGCCTTGAAGACATGCCGCGTATTATTCACCGCGCCGCTAAAATTGCTATGACGCCACCTACTGGTCCTGTTTTTTTATCGTTGCCTGGTGACATACTAAATCGTAAAGCCGGAATCGATCTTGGCTCGGTGACAAGGGTAGATACGCGTAATCGGCCATCGGACGAAGCACTGGAAGTTATCGCTGAACGGTTACTGCGTGCTGAGAACCCAGTGATGATCTGTGGCAATGAAATAGTGACTAGCGATGCCTTAGCTGAGGCTGCAGATTTCGCGACTGTGCTGGGCGCCACGGTTTACCAGCAAACTGTACCCTACGGCTCGCACTTCCTTTCTGAGCACTCGTGTTTCATGGGTGCGCTCTCACGCAGCCAGAAGGAAGTCCGAGGCGTGCTTGAACCCTTCGACCTAATGATCGTGATAGGCGCTGATGTGCTTCGTATGTCGGTTTGGAGTGAGGTCGATCCGCTGCCGGATGGCCTTCCGATTGTACAGATTGGGCTCAACGATGGGGAGATGGGGAAGAACTATCCAACAGAGTTAGCGATTAGCAGCGACGTTCGGGAAACTCTCCGAGCGCTGTCCCCCGTTTTACGAAAGAAAGGAGGCGCGGCCTTAGCCGCAAAAGCAGAAAAGCGCATTAGGGCCTTGTCGAAAGCCAATTGGTCCGCAAAGCGATTGAAACTTATAGAAAAAATTTCTAGCGAGAAAAGCGTTATGCCGATCAATCCTGATTGGCTAATGTTGCAAATCACTGAAACGTTGCCGGAGAACGCTATCGTCGTTAATGAAGGATTGACGGGGGCACGATTTTTTAATGAACTTTGGCCGTATCGTGATCGCCATGATTACCATGGTCTTGCGTCTGGTGGCATCGGTTGGGGAATAGCTGCGTCTGTTGGTGCCCAGTTGGCTCATCCAAATCGTCCCGTTTGCGCTATCATTGGCGATGGCAGTTCCATGTACAGCATCCAAGCGCTTTGGAGCGCTGCCAATCATAAGCTCCCCATGACATATATTATCGTAAATAACGGCGGATATCGGATAATTAAGCAGCGGTTACTAGCTTTTCATAAGAACGATCATTTTATCGGCATGGATTTCAAGGATCCTGCGGTTAATTTTGCGAACCTAGCGCTATCTATGGGGGTTGAAGCCGAGCGTGTGGAAGACCCTGCAAGTTTGCGCGGTACTCTTGAAAAAGCGTTTGCCAATAGGAAGGGACCAAACCTGGTCGAAGTTATTTGCGACGGTAGCGTCTGACTATTTGAATTCTTTTAAAGCAAACTACTGCTTTTGTGAGGGGGGAGAATTGCGATTGCGGGATAGGTGCCGGTTTAGGATAGCGCATGGTGCTAAGTTTTAAATAGAGACCAGCTTTTTCTGTGTAACGAATTTCAATAAAAATCAAATGGCGGAGGGAGAGGGATTCGAACCCTCGATACGGTCTCCCGCATACACGCTTTCCAAGCGTGCGCCTTCAGCCACTCGGCCACCCCTCCACATTGAAGGGCGTGACCCTAGCTGACGTAATTGCTTCAAGCAAGTCGTCGGGTAAACGACTCGCAAAAAAACCTGTTTCTGTGCTACGTTTTTATTTTTAAAGATTTTCAGATTGCAGTCTATTTTGGCAGGGGTTGGATTTTGGTCCGGTTTGTAGGACGCAGTTTTATTATAGTGGGCCTTGGTTTTGCTATTCTGGGCATGGTCCTTTGGGTCTCGGGGGCAGTGGTGACGGCGCCTGCAGGCCAACTCTGGTATGAGATGGATAGCTCAAGCCTAAATATTACTCAGGCTTTCATTCAACGTTACATTAGTGAAGGTCTCTGGGATTCAATTATCGTACCGCTCCTCAACCGTCCCGTATGGGAGGCATTGGCAATTGTGGTCTTGTTCCATGCAGTTGTTGGGGGAATTTTATCTTCGCTCGGTAATAAAAGACGGCGCCGCTACTTCAAAATATAGTCTTTCAGAATTGCACGCACATCATCAGACGAATATCCTGCCTGTCTTAAACTGCGTAATGAGAGACTTTTATCACGTTTAGCAAACCGATTACCGCTCCTGTCTTTCAATAATGTGTGGTGATGATAAGTCGGTTCTGGATAATTGAGCAGCGCTTGGAGAAGTCGATGAATGTGGGTTGCCGCCAACAGATCCTCACCGCGTGTCACTAATGTTACTCCCTGGGCGGCGTCATCGACGGTGACCGCCAGGTGATAACTCGCAGGTGTATCTTTACGAGATAAAATAATATCGCCACCAATTGTAGGGTCTACACTTACTTCACCGTATTGTCCGTCGTGGAAAGTCAGGGTGCCTACCTCATCGCTTGCTTTCGCCACGTCCAATCGGAGTGCGTAAGGTTCGCCTCTATTAATTTTTTGCTGACGTTCCTCGGCGGAACGGGAACGACAGGTTCCCGGATAGACCGGGCCGTCTAATCCGTGAGGCGCGTTGCCGGACCTCATAAGTTCAGCTTGAATTTCTTTGCGGGTGCAAAAGCAAGGATAAATAAGATGCCGTGTACTTAAGTTTGAGAGCGCTTTCTTATAGAGATCAAAACGGTCCGATTGACGGATCACAACACTATCCCAATTTAGGCCTAGCCATCGAAGGTCTTCCTTAATAGCGGATTCAAATTCCAGGCGGCATCGCCCACGGTCGATATCTTCGATGCGTAACAGAAATTTTCCACCCTCAGCGCGGGCCGCTTTTTCTGCGAATAGGGCGCTATAAGCATGACCAAGATGCAAGAAACCGGTGGGGCTAGGGGCAAATCGTGTGACTATTTTATTCATGATGCTGGCGATATCTTTCTCAATTGGTTAAGTCAATGCCATGACTCCAAAGAAAATCAAGCAAGGTCTCGACGAGATTGCTGTACGAGATAAAGATGTGGCAGACGCGCTCAGCCGAGTCGGTTATCCTGTGCCGCGCAAACGGCCTCCAGGCTTTGGAACGTTGATCGATATTATTGTCGGTCAGCAAGTATCTGCCGCTGCGGCTATGGCTATTCGTGGACGTTTAGAATTAGTTGTTGACCCTATGACTCCAAAAAATTTCTTAAAAACAGATGAAGGGGCCTTGCGCGCGGTAGGGCTTAGTGGTCGTAAGGTCGAGTACGGGCGTGGTTTGGCCAAAGCTATGCGGGTCGGGGCGCTTGATACGGGTCGACTTGCTAAGCAAAGCGATGAAGAGGTGATTGCTGCACTCACCGCAATTCGCGGGCTGGGACGTTGGAGTGCCGAGATTTATATGATGTTTGCCCTCAAAAGACTTGATGTTTGGCCCGCCGAGGATTTGGCTATCGCTGAAGCGCTCAAGCGGTTAAAAAAATTAGATGAGCGACCTAACCGAAAAATATCGGAGCCTCTGATTGAGCATTGGCGTCCTTGGCGTAGCGTTGCGGCATTGTTTCTCTGGCACTATTACAAAGGCGTACCTTAGGAGAAAAGATAAATAGAATGGTGGATGAAAATTTAAGTTTGGATGGTCCGCGGTTTGGTCCGGTATCCGGCGGGAAAGCCTCGCAATTGATCGTTTTATTGCATGGTGTTGGTGCGGATGGACAAGACCTTATCGGATTGGCTCCGCACCTAGCGCAGAGTTTGCCGGACGCTGCTTTTGTTTCGCCTAATGCCCCGTTTCCCTGCGACATGGCGCCTTTCGGTTATCAGTGGTTTAGCCTGCAAGATCGATCGCCCGCTTCAATACTAGCTGGTGTTCAGGCGACGGCACTTATTTTGAATGATTTTATTGATGCCGAATTGGAGAGCCACGGATTAACGCTGGGTCAGATGGGATTGATCGGTTTTAGTCAAGGCACCATGATGAGTTTGTATATAAGCCCTCGACGGTATGAAGCAATGGCTGGGGTGGTTGGTATTTCCGGGCGCTTGATAGCGCCAGAATTATTGGAAACCGAAATCAAATCACGGCCGCCGATAATGCTTATACATGGTGAGGCGGATCAAGTTGTACCGTTCGAATCGCTAGCGCTTGCTGAACAAGGTCTGACAGCTGCTGGCGTATCAGTTGAAACAATTGCTTGTCCAAATCTTGGCCATGGGATTGATGAGTCTGGTATGAAAGGGGCTGCGGCTTTCCTTAAGGCTCGTTTTAGCCTTTAGAAATAGCTCGGCCCTCGTGTTAAAATTTTGTTCAATTTTATGTCGGTGGTATTCACTGCCGTGTAGGGTATGATTGAATCCTATAGTTGATAAAGAATTGTAGCGATCAGCGGCGTTTGGAAATTAGAAGGAGTGGTGATGACCGGTGCAACGGATGCTTGTCCAGCACTTGTACTGAATGCAGATTTCAGGCCGCTGTGTTATTTCCCATTATCTCTCTGGAGTTGGCAAGACGCGGTCAAGGCGGTCGTAACTAACCGCGTTAATGTCGTGGCTGAATATGATGAAGTCGTTCGGTCGCCATCTTTTGAATTGCCCTTGCCGAGTGTTATTTCGCTGAAAGAATATGTTCCTCAGGCGCGTAAAGCATCCTTTACGCGATTTAACGTTTTTTTGCGTGATAGGTTTGTGTGTCAATATTGCGGTGAAGGTCTTCCTGCACACGAACTGACGTTTGATCATGTCGTCCCCAAATCCAAAGGTGGACGAACGCGGTGGGATAATATCGTCGCTGCCTGTGCCCCTTGTAATTTGCATAAAGGCGGGCGAACGCTTTCGGCATCCGGACTGAAAATTCTTCGCTCTCCTAAAGAGCCCAGCATGTGGGAGTTGCAGGAGAATGGCAGAGCGTTTCCGCCTAACTTTTTACATGATGGGTGGAGCGATTTTCTCTATTGGGATACGGAACTGGAAGAAAGTTGACCTTGGTCTAGATGCGTGTCGATAACCAAATGGCCGCACGCGATACGAGTTTAATGGTACTCGTGAGTATGGGGTAGCCCGGTGCATTCTCCGCGTCATGGTCCAGCGCAGTGTCTCGGTGGTCAAGTTCTTCGGCTCTAAATTTCTCGATTGTTTGTTTAAGCACATCTTCTTCCGGCCCTAGGCGAGCGGCTTGGTCTGCATAATGTTGATCGATCACTTCTTCTACAGCGACCGTACATGCCATGGCCGCGCGTTCTCCCAGGAGGGCCGTAGTCATGCCGAGCATGTATCCGGTAATATGCCAAAGCGGCAATAATATAGTTGGGCGTACATTTCGGGCCGGCAAAATTTTATTAAACCTTTGCAAGTGTTTGGCTTCTTGTTCTGCCATTTCACGGATCACTTTGCCTGCAGGCTTATCTCGAAGCACAGTATATTGTCCGGCATATATTCGGACGGCACCATACTCGCCTGCATGATCAACCCGTATCATACGTTCTAAATCTTTGGACGGATTTGGGTCGCCAGGCAGGTAGCTTGGTCCTTTCTTCACTGTCGATTTGGCATGCTGTGTTTTGGGCATTAGTTTCTCTTTAAACCAATAATAAATGCGAAAATCGAGGCTGTGCCAGAAGCAATGGCATTATAGCCCGCCATGCTGATGCCCATGAAAGACCAGGGAATTTTATCGCATCGAGTGGGTGTCGACCGTTGGAGGTTCAAGTGCAGTTCGGATAGTGTTTTGGGTAGTTCCTCGACACCGCTGCACGTAGCTGGTCCTGGCCACCATTTCTGCTCAATACCGGTTTGGTAAAAAGCGATTGCACACCCTACTATCAAAACTATGCCAATTAAAATTAGCATACGATTCGTCATTTCAACGGATACTGGAAGCACAGATGTAAGGCCTGCCAAGCTAAATACAGTCCACCAGGGCCAACGTTGATAGAGGCAAAGTTTGCATGGTTGCAGGCCCCCGAAATATTGCGAGCCATAGGCAGATCCAAGAGCGATGACCGCTACAACGAGCAGACACAGGAGCGGTGTGTTCGATCGACTATCTGATGATGGCATCGTGAAACCTCAATTTAGGCCAATAGTTTGACGGCCAGGAATCCCGCTAAAAGTAGTCCAAAAAATAGTCCTGTCAGCAATCCAAGTCGCGCTTCTATAAAATTTCTAATTGGTTCGCCAAATTTCCACAACAGTGCCGCGACAATCAAGAAACGTGCGCCGCGACTGAGAAAAGATACGACCATGAAAGTGACAATATCGAGCTGTGCAACCCCGCTTGCAATGGTGATTACTTTGTATGGGATGGGTGTGAACCCCCCAGCACCAACGATCCAGGCGCCAAATTCCTGATACCAACTTTGAAATACATCGTATTTTGCTCCATAGCCGTAAAATTCAATGATAGGTTTCCCGACGCCTTCATAGAAAAAGTAACCGATTCCATAGCCTATAGCTCCGCCAACGACAGAGGCTGTCGTTACGATTGCGACGATACGCCAGGTCTTTTCCCGAGCAGCTAAGATCATCGGAATGATTAGAATATCCGGTGGAATTGGGAAAAATATGCTTTCTGCTGCAGTGAGGCCTGCTAACCACCAAATCGCATGCGGGTGAGCGGCCAAATTCATGGTCCAGTCGTATAAGCGGCGCAACATTGATGCAGAACCCCTATCTCAAATCGTTGGCGATGGCGGCGATAACAGAGTGCCAGTCGCCTGGTTTTGGTTGCCGGTATAGGCGTGCGGTAGGATACCAAGGGGAATCTGTTCGGTCTGTCAACCACCGCCAATCAGGTGCATATGGTAACATCAGCCATACGGGGTACCCCAACGCGCCTGCTAAATGCGCTGCGGCAGTATCCACTGTTATAATGAGATCAAGCTGCGCCATGATTGCGGCGGTATCAGCAAAACTATTCAGCTGAGTAGATAAGTCGATAATGCAGGGATCGGCATCCCCCGTTGGTCTGGCTTGGAGCGATATCCAGTCCGTATCGGGAAGTTTGAACAATGGCATTAGCTCGTCGAACGGGCAGGATCGATTGTGATCATTGCCATGCCCAGGGTTGCCGGCCCAGACCAATCCTATTCGTCTATTGCCGCTGGAGGGTGGTAGCGAGCAATTAACGTCTTCCGGAACACTGAGATAAGGTACTTTTGAACCCAGTGTTTCAAATGTGTCATGCAGGAGATACGGTAGGCTCATCAGGGAAGCCTGAAAATCGAATGATGGCAGAGTGGTATTCTGCGTTATGACGTGGGTGGTTCCCTCTAGTGTTTCAAGAAGCTTTTGAAGGCTTGTGTGTGCTTGTAGAATAATCTTTGCACCTTTCGCGGCAAGCACCGGGGCATAGCGTGCAAACTGTATTGTATCGCCGGCTCCTTGTTCGGCGGCAAGAAATAAGGTCCTGTCGCTAAGTTCCTCGCCTTGCCATGGGTTGCCCATTAGGTTTGTTGTGTCGTCTCGTCTGAGACGCCATTCATACTCTGCCCAACCCTGTTCGTATTCGCCCGCTAGAAGCAAAGTCATCGCTAGGTTCCAGTGGAAGTCTGGGTTCTCAGGTTCGATGTTGATTGCGCGTTGATGCGCTTCCCAAGCTTCAGCTAAATTGAGTTGGTCCTGAAGAGCGTTCCCAAGGTTACTCCACGCTTTTCCATAAGTAGGGTCAACACTCAGAGCTTCATTGTATCGAGTAATCGCATCATCCGTGCGCCCAAGTTTTTGCAGAGTGACGCCCAAGTCGGTCAGTAGTAGCGGGTCATTAGGCGAAAAGTCGGCAGCGTGTTCTAGTGTGTGAAGCGATGCAATAAAATTCCGTTTTTCCTGGTAGGCTACGCCAATATTCGTGAGTGCTCCTGGGTGGTTAGGCTCTTTATCTAGAATGGCTTTATAGACCTCAATTGCTTCCTCTAGGCGATTAAGATTATGCAAGGCGACACCTAAATTCAGCTGAACATTTATTTTTTCGGGTTCCTTCGTAAGGGCCTTACGATAATAGGTAATGGCTTCTTGCCAATTTCTTAGGTTGAAACAGGCGTCCGCATAAGCGCCATATATCAAGGCATCATCTTGGTCTAAGGACACCAATTTTGGTAATACTTCACTCAGCGTTTGAAACGCTTTTTGGGCGAGCCCAGCTTGAGCATAGGCGAGGCCGAGCTCAGCCTTTAAGTCTGGCCGGGTTGGGTCAAGATTAGTGGCCTTTTGGAGATTGCCGATCGCATTAGTTAAATCACCGTTCTGTTTTCGAGCGACCCCAAGCAAATACCAAATTTGTGGGGTCTCTGAATTTGTCTCTACGACGCGTTCATAAAGCAAAATGGCTTTCGTAAGCTTGCCTTCCTCATGTAATTTTATGGCTTGGTGGAGTGCATCCTCTGGGGAGTTCGGTGTTTCTAGCTTTTGATCAGTCATGGTAACTATAGAGTAACGGTTTTTTTGATATTAAGCTGGATTCTTCTAACTGTGTCGTTGACCGCTCGCCAGCCCTTTGTATGATGGAGATTACTTTAATAAAGCCCCTGTGGCGGAATTGGTAGACGCGCTGGATTCAAAATCCAGTTCCGGTAACGGAGTGAGAGTTCGAGTCTCTCTGGGGGCACCATGTTTTTTCTGGTTAAATTATGAAAAAAAAAATTAAAAATAAAAATTAAATTTTTGGAGTTCAGGCATGCCCCAGTCAGATGACGTAACAGCCCCATGGGACGGTGAGCATTTAGGCAGCGTAGATCTAGTCGATGGGACAGCCGTGGAAAGCGCGTTGGCCACAGCGCATGATCTCTATCAAAATCGGTCTGGTTGGATTCCCTTAGCAGAACGTATTGAGATTTTGCATCGGCTAGCTACGATGATTACGGACCGGCGAGAAGAATTAGCACTTTTGGCGGCGAGTGAAGGAGGAAAACCTTTGCTCGACTCCTTTGTGGAAATTGATCGCGGTGCGGACGGTATTAACTGTTGTATTGAGGCAGTGCGGGCCGAGGGTGGCTATGTTGTTCCCATGGGTCTAAACGCAGGTTCGCAAGGGCGTATCGCTTTTACCCAGAAGGAGCCGATTGGACCTGTTGTCGCTGTGAGCGCTTTTAACCATCCTTTCAATCTGATTATTCATCAGGTAGCACCGGCTGTTGCTGCGGGCTGCCCCGTTATGGTGAAGCCTGCCGACGTAACACCGCTTTCTTGTCTCAAAATTGTAGAAATGTTTGCAGAGGCTGGTTTGCCGCCGGAATGGTGCCAGGTTGTAATGCCAGAGAACCTTGATTTGGCGACAAAACTTGTAACCGACGAGCGCGTAGGTTTTTTCAGCTTCATCGGTTCTGCACGGGTAGGCTGGATGTTGCGCTCTTTGTTGTCGCCGGGCACACGGTGCGCTCTTGAGCATGGAGGTGCGGCTCCAGTTATTGTCGCTGCGGATGCGGATTTTGATGATATGATGCCCTTATTGGCTAAGGGAGGGTTTTACCATGCGGGTCAGGTGTGTGTTTCCGTGCAGCGAGTTTTTGCCGACAATGCCATCGCGCGTGATGTAGCCGATAATTTGGGCACACACGCGAGGGCTATGAAAGTAGGTGATCCTCGTCTTGCCGATACCGAAGTGGGACCACTTATCCGCCATGGGGAAGCTGACCGGGTCGAAACATGGGTCAAGGAAGCGGTGGATGCCGGTGCCGAGTTGGTTTCCGGTGGTAATCGCCTCAGTGAATCCTGTTACGAACCAACGGTCCTCTATAACCCTCCAGCGGAAGCTAAAGTTTCGCAAATGGAGATTTTTGGGCCCGTAGTTTGTATCTATCCTACGGAGACTATGGAGGAAGGGATAAAACGCGCTAATGCACTGCCGTTTGCGTTCCAGTCTTCGGTTTTTACTACTAATATCGATACCGCCATGAAAGCCTATCGTGGACTTGATGCGTCGGCAGTTATGGTTAATGACCATACCGCCTTCCGAGTCGATTGGATGCCGTTCGCCGGACTGCGGCAATCAGGTCATGGAGTGGGCGGTATCGCCCATACGGTGGAAGATATGCAAATCGACAAAATGATGGTTATTCGATCCAAATCTCTTTGAACTGAAACGGCATACGTTCAAGCCAAATAAGCAACAAAAAGGATTATATAATGAAAGCATCAGATCTGTTTGTTAAGTGCCTCGAAAAAGAAGGGGTCGAGCGAATTTATGGAGTCCCTGGTGAAGAAAACGCTGACATGATGATTTCTTTGATGGACAGTAAAATTGATTTTGTCCTCTGCCGCCATGAACAAGCTGCGGCCTTCATGGCCGATGCTTATGGCAGACTGACTGGCAAGGCAGGCGTCTGTTTGGCAACATTAGGGCCTGGCGTGACAAACTTGCTGACTGGCCTGGCGGATGCCAACATGGACCGTGCGCCGGTGATTGCCATTATTGGTCAAGGCTCTACCAAGAGACTTCATAAAGAGAGCCATCAGATTATGGATTCGATCCGGATGTGTGAACCTATCAGTAAATGGACCCAGACGATTTTTGCCGGAGAGAATATCACGGAGTGTGTTCGTAAAGCTTTCAAAATTGCTGAAACAGAAAAACCGGGGCTCTGCGTACTTGAATTGCCCGAAGATGTTGCCAAAGAAGAAGTGGACGATAAACCAATGGAGCCGGTTAAAATGCGTCGTCCGGGGGCCGATCACAAATCGGTGGCTGCGGCAGTAGAGCTGATTGCAGCATCTAAAAGACCGATAATCTTGGCCGGTAACGGCTCAATTCGTAAACGTGCGGCCACACAGTTACAGCGCCTTGCGGAAAACCTGGGTGTTGGTGTTGTGAATACCTTCATGGGAAAGGGCGCTGTTCCCATGGATAATGAGCATTGTCTGTTCACCATGGGGCTGGGCAGTGGCGACTACAACAATCTTGCCTTCGATGATGCTGATTTGGTGATTTCTTGTGGCTATGATCTTGTTGAATATTCGCCATCTGCTTGGAATCGTGCCAATAAAGATACCACCAAAATCATCCATGTGGATTTCACGCCGGCGGAAGTAGACCGTGATTATATGCCGACGGTTGAGGTGATTTGCGATCTTGCTGATGGGCTTTGGCAATTGAATGAGATGATCGAAGAAAAATTCGACGGCAAAATGCCTTTATTTGATCTTGGATTGCGCAAGGAATTGCGTGAAACAATGGCAAAGGATTTCATTGCGGAGAAAGATGATCAGGCCTGCCCGATGAAACCACAACGGGTGCTCTATGATGTGCGCCAAGTTATGGGGCCGGAAGACATCCTGCTTTCTGATGTGGGTGCGCACAAGATGTGGATTGCGCGCTATTATCAGTGCCAAACGCCTAATACATGTTTAATATCGAATGGCTTCTGTACCATGGGCTTCGCTATGCCAGGTTCTATCGGCGCTAAAATGGCTTTCCCGGATCGCCGGGTTCTATCGATTAGCGGCGATGCCGGGTTTTCTATGAATGTCCAGGAATTAGAGACGGCAGTGCGTCGTAAACTCAATATAGTTGCCATGGTCTGGGTTGATAATGAGTACGGCTTGATAAAATGGAAGCAGCAAGTTGGGCACGGGAAACACAGCGATCTGCGGTTTGATAATCCGAATTTTGCTAAACTTGCCGAGGCTTACGGCATGTGGGGCAAGGAAATCACTGCTGCGAGTGACCTGACCCCAGCATTGGAAGAAGCGTTCTCTCAGGAGGGGCCTGCTCTGCTCGCGGTGCCGATCGATTATGCCGAGAACATGAAATTGACCGAGCGTCTCGGTAACGTTTCCATCGCGATGTAGTTTAATTGGGTCGGTTGCGCGGCAACCGGCCCTCCTAACTAAGCACTACGAATTAGCTGGTCCGAACTATCCGGCAACGTTGACCCCCTCCATGACAACCACATGGATGGGCGCACCCAATAGGTCCATGATCGCGGCACGGTAATTTTTGTAGTGTTCAGTTTCCCGGTGAGCGTCTAACGCAGCTTCATCACTGTATCGCTCAAAAAGATGGAAAGACGGGCCATCGTCGCTGCCCGCCGTTTTCACATGAAGGTCGTAAATTTCATTGCCAGGCTCGTTTCGTGTTGGCGCACACATGCCGCGCAAAACACTTTCTACCTCGGATTCCTTACCATCCGCGGGCTTAAAGCTCGCAAATACGTAGATTTTATCTGCCATAGATTGTTCTTTCTTTTATTCGGCGGCTTGTTTTAAACGCTGACGAATGGCGTTAAGCGATCCACCTTTGGCGATGCAAGCAGGCGTGTCGTGCGCCACGACTTCGGTGGCAATTTGAGACGCCTCGATCAGCGCATCCAAATCTAGACCGGTCTCTATGCCCATTTCGCCGCACATAAAGGCTAAATCTTCAGTGGCTACGTTGCCAGCAGCCCCCTGGTGTTTAGCGAACGGACAGCCACCGAGACCTGCAATGGACGAATCAAACCGGTCGACCCCCATTTCCAGTCCCGCATAGGCATTGGCGATTCCCATACCACGAGTATTATGAAGATGAAGGCGGATTGGCATATCTGGGTATTTGTCTTTTACCGCACCGACGCCCCGCTTTATGGAATCCGGTGTTGCCCAGGCCATGGAGTCCGCTAAGCTGAAGGCTTCAATATCGAGATTAAATTCGTTCGCAAGTGCCATAGTATCGTCAACCGTGGCAATAAGACTTTCCACCGAAACGTCGCCTTCAAAATTACATCCAAAAGCCGCGTTGATACCGGCCCGATTAATCGGCACCTTCTTATCAATGCAGAACTTTACTAGATCCCGCAGTTTATCCAAATGCTGCGCCCTATCCCGGTTGAGGTTGCTAATCAGAAAATGTTCCGATGCATAAAGGGTAATTTTACAGTCAACGGATAAATGGCCGACGGCCATTGCTTGCTCTAGGCCGCGTTCGTTGAACCAAAGCGCTGTATATTCGACTTCAGGGTTGATCTTAATGCCTCGCGCTACCGCTTCTGCGTCTGCCATGCCCGGAACTTTTTTAGGGTTAACGAAAGAGCAAATTTGAATGTGCTTCAGGCCAGTTTCTGACAGGGCGTCGATCAGTCGAACCTTTCCCTCGGTAGGAATTGGGCCCTTTTCAATTTGGAAACCCTCTCGTGGGCCTTCTTCGGCGATATGGACGAATTTCGGTAGGTCAGACATTTTTCCCTCCTGGTAAAATAACTGGTGGCATTATCCCCCCGCAGGGGGTTTCTGCCAAGATGCTGGGGAGCGATGGTATAGCAATTGTGTAAAAGGAATGAATATGGGAATTCTGAAAGTGCCTATTTAGAAGTCGTGGACTGGAAAGAAGCCGATTTTTCGTCGTAGTATAATGGAAAAAGCTAGGCGGAGCTTCGAGGAGATTAGTAGGCGTATTATTGGGCGATTTAGTTGCAAGGGATCGATATGGGTGAAATACGGACTGAAACGATTACGGATGCATCCGCCTGGACCGGGGAGAGCCTGTCTGGCTCCGATGACTGGATAGAACCGTTAAATAATGTTGAAGTGGATGAAATTCATGCTGCCGTCGACCATTTAAAATCTAAAAATGCCAAGCTTTTTGAATTTACCTTAGCAGATTTCCCACTGCCGACATTGGGCCCGCGGCTCGCCTCAATCATTGATCAGGTCGAAAATGGACGCGGGTTTGCTGTCGTGCGTGGTGTGCCGGTCAAAGATTATGAGAGCGATTTTGATAGGCTGAAGCTGATGTATTGGGGCTTGGCACAGAATATGGGTACGCCGATAAGCCAAAATGCACGCGGTGATTTGATTTGTGAAGTGACTGATATGGGGCTCGACAATAAGAAGGCTAATGCGCGGGGCTATATCTCAAACAGTCCCACCAGTTGGCATTGCGATAGCTGTGATGTGGTAGGATTGTTTTGTATTCACCCAGCAAAAAATGGTGGTAAGAGCCAACTCGCTAGTTCAATTTCAATTTTTAATAGTATCCTCAAAGAGAAACCTGAATTCCTTGAGCCGCTCTTTAATGGTTTTCATTACGATCTCTGGGGTGAGGGTGCAACTGGTGGATTGTACGAATTGACTAATAACCGCATTCCTGTGTTTATCTACTACGAGGGCCGGATGAGCTGCCGCTACAATGCTAAGTCGATTTTGCGTGGTGCTGTTAAGTCTGGTAATCCACTTACAGACTTTGAAGAGGCGGCGTTAGAATATGTGCGTTTACTGGCAGCCCGTGACGACATTCGTTTTGATATGGATTTTCAGCAAGGTGATATTCAGCTAAATAATAATCACATGGTGCTGCATAACCGAACAGGATTTGAGGACTGGGACGAAGCCCATAAACGGCGCAGGCTTTATCGACTTTGGATGAATATTCCGAATGGTCGACCCTTAGCTCCTGAATTTGCAGATCGTTTGAATACTGGGCCCCGCGGCGGCGTGCATGTGCGCGCGGGTGCAGGACTTTATGCTGGCGCGCCTAAAGAACTTGAAGGCAAAGAGATGCCTTTATAAAAATATGGGAGATAATGATGGGTGAATTTTTTAACCCGGTTAACGCAATTTTCGGCCCCGGATCATTCGAGAGGTTACCCAGCTTGATCGCAGGTCGGTCTTATGCGGTTGTCACGTATGGAGATTCTTATTTTTCAAGTCTCGTGGAGCGGTTAGAACAGGCGGCGGGTAGGGCCGCCCTGGTAGTGAACAACGTTCAGGCCAATCCAGATTTTCCTGATGTAAAACTCGGCTGCGAACAAATGAAGGCGCTTCCTCAATTGCCGGAAGTTTATATCGGTCTTGGCGGCGGGTCGGCAATGGATACGTGCAAGGCGCTGGCCGTCTCGGGCGGTAATTGGCCTTTATTGAAGGAACATTTGGAAACCGGTGGCGAGCGTGTTGATGAATTGCAAAATCCAAGCATTATCGCAGTGCCCACCACGGCGGGCACCGGCAGTGAGGTCAGCATTGGTGCGGTGATTTGGGATCATGAAAACGAAGGCAAATGGGGTGTGCGATCTCCCAATGCTTATGCGGATTATGCGGTGGTTGATCCAGAATTGATGCTTAGCCTGCCGCTCGATCAGACAATTAGCACCGGCCTAGATGCGCTCAGTCATGCGTTGGAAAGTATTTGGACAGATAAACACAATCTAGTGACGCAGCCGATTGCGATTAAGGCATCGCGCTTGGTGCTAGAAAATTTGCCGGCATTAGCGGAAGATCTTGGCAATATCGACCTAAGGACTAATCTCGCCAATGCGGCTATGTTGGCAGGTATCGCGCTATCACAGACACGCACGTGTATCGCACATCAATGTTCATACCCGCTTACCATGTATCACGAGGTGCCGCATGGGATAGCGTGTGGATTTTCTCTGCCGATGGTGATGGAATGGGCAATCGGCCATGACGATATGTGTGACGAAGGACTTGTAGAAGTGTTTGGCGAAGACCTCAAAGCAGGGCACAAGAATTTCGAGAAATTTATGGATGATCTGAATGTTTCTCGCGACCCAACTTCCTATGGGCCTTCACAAGCTGAATGGAATGGCTGGTTGGCAAATGCGGTTGCTGGCGCAAAGGGGCAAAGTTTTCTCGGGAAGGTACTAATTTAGAAGATCTACCTTGACCTTCCAGTAACTGGAGCCCTTAATTAAATAATATGTTAAAAGACTCTCACACACGGGAATTGGGTGAGGCCCAATGCCATGCGGATGTCGAAAGCCCTAATGCGATTGGTGCTTCTGCCCATGCGACGCTTCACTGCCTGACGGGCTGTGTCATAGGAGAGGCCGCTGGGTTATTTATCGGCGTGTCGTTGGGTATTGGTGTATTCTGGACCATCGTACTGGCCTTTGGACTGGCCTACGTTAGTGGATTCACGTTAGCGTTATTTCCGCTGATCAGAAAGGCTGGGTTGGATTTAAAGGGCGCAATGCGCGTTGTTTGGCTGGGTGAGTTGGTCTCCATCACCGTTATGGAAATTGCTATGAACGGTACAGACTATTGGATTGGTGGTGTGCAGGCGAGTTCCGTTTTGGCACCGATTTTTTGGATTGGACTGGGTGTAGCCATAGTTGTGGGTTTTTTAGCTGCGTGGCCAGTTAATCATTGGTTACTCAAAAAAGAATTAAAATCGTGTCACATACATGTGGCCATAGGGAATGCACAATGAACATTGGTGAAGCGGCTCAGCGCTCAGGGCTACCAGCGAAAACTATTCGTTATTATGAAGAAATTGGCTTGGTAAAACCGGCACGAGCTTCTAACGGCTATCGGAATTTTGTTGAAAATGACATACACCGTATGAAGTTTTTGCATCGCTCTCGTGGTCTGGGATTTTCCGTGGAAAATTGTCGTGCATTATTGGCTCTTTATGATGATAAACATCGTGCCAGTGCAGATGTGAGGTCCCTTGCAAAAATGCATTTATTTAAAATTGACCGAAAAATATCCGAATTGGAAGAGTTGCGTGGAACTCTGTCACGTCTTATTGCGGCTTGCCAGGGAAACGAGCGGCCGGACTGTCCTATTCTAAGTGATCTTGCTGGAGAGAAGTGAAGATCATTATGCTGGGACGGCTTTTTACAATTCTATTTTTCCTGGTGGTATTCGCGGGTGCCGGATTTCTAGTTGTCAGTTTAGCTGATACGGGCAATAGTTTGCGCCCCGATGATCGGCCTTTGGTTTTGTTGGGACATCAAGTCTATGCCAAACATTGCGCTAGCTGCCATGGTAAAAACCTGGAAGGCGAGCCAAATTGGCGGCAACGAGGCCCTAACGGGATTTTGCCCGCACCCCCGCATGATGCCTCCGGCCACACTTGGCATCACCCGGACGAACAATTGATCCGATTGACTAAGTTGGGTCCGACAAAAATCAGCGGTGGGTCGTACCCTTCCGCTATGCCTGGATATGAGGATATTTTGAGTGAAGAAGAAATCGTCGCGGTGCTCTCTTTTATTAAGAGCCGCTGGCCTGCATCCATCCGTGCTCGGCATGACGAAATTAACCGCCGGGCTAGCGAAGAAAATTAGCGGAGAGATTGGAAATGCGGAACCTATTCGTTGGAGGAATGCTGCTGATATTTTCGAGTACGGCGCTTGCTCATGTTGGCGCTGTCGGGGTGGTCAAGGAACGAATGGAGTCCATGAAAGCCATGGGGGCTGCCATGAAGCAGATTAAGGCTATGATCAAAGGGCGCGATGACTTTGTACCTGAACGTGTGAAGGAACTTGCACGGGCCATTGCGGATCTTAGTGGCACGGCTCTTAATCGTGTGTTCCCCCCTGGGTCAAACTTTGAGCCGAGCCAGGCAAAGCCAGCGATTTGGGAAAACTGGCAGGTCTTTAAGGATCTGGCGGTCTCAATGGAGAGACAGGCATTGCAGCTCGCTGCTGACGCAGCGACGTCTGGTGCAGTTGAGAAGACGTATCAAGAACTCAGTAAAACATGCAAATCATGCCATAGAAAGTTTCGTCTGAAGAAGAAACGTCGCTAAAGGCTGAAGCTCAGTGCGCATTCACTATGGCGCAGTTTTTATATTTATTGGCATTTTGTCTTTGATGAAGCTGGCTAATCACGCTTGATTGTGTATTAAGACAGTACCGCCATTAATCAAAATTAAGCCCAGCTCTGCTAAAGCAAGATCGGTAATAAGGTTCAGGGCAAAAATATTTTTTTGATTTGGTGTATCAAAATATTACTGGCACCGCTGTACCATCTAGACTTATTGGCTAAGGTCTTTCTTGGATTTTGAATCTCCAAGGCTTGCTAAAGCTCGAAGAGGCGTACAATTAAATTGCCTCTTAACCAGGTTGGTGAACAGGAGGATGCCCCAGGGCCATTGCCTTTTTTATGCCTGATGATGCATCTTTGATAACTGAGTGAATGCGTTATGTGACCGGTAGTCGCCGAATTGGTAGTGCATCGATCTGGCAGCACAAAAATAATTATATGAAGGGAGCGAAATTATGAATGATAGCAACTCCATTAGTGCAAATGGTATTGCCGCACCGGACGTAAAGATTATCGAGGTAGAGGTTATTCCTCTCGCTGTTCCTTTCAAATGGCCTATTCAGAATGCCGGTATTAAAACTGCAATGGATGCCTTACCTTCGACAATTATAAAGGTCCACACCGATGCGGGTGTGTATGGTGTTGGTGAGACGCAGGCTTGGAAACGCCAAGGGAGCGCTGAGGACCAAACTAACCAAGTTCGAATCTTAAAAGAATATTTTGCGCCGCTTATCGTTGGAAAATCACCATTCGACATAGCGGCGATTATGACCGATCTTAATAAGACGCTGCATCATTCCTACTATTGTCAAGCACCGGTTAGTGATGCGCTTTATGATGTCTGTGGTCGTATTCTGGGTGTGCCGGTCTATGATTTGCTCGGCGGTAAATGCCGCGACACGGCACCTTGTTCTTGTACGCTGATTTTGAAAAAGACTAATGATGAAACGTTTGAGAATGCTAAGGAACATATGGAGCGTGGCTTCAAACATCAAAGTATTAAAATCGGCTTAACGCCGGATATTGATTTTCAAAATGTTAAAATGTTACGCGAGCATTTCGGCGATGAAATTGAAATTAGAGTCGATGCGAATGCTTCTATGAACTACGAACAGGCAGTGCAGACATTGGGCCGCCTCGAGCCGTTCAACTTGGAACTGGTCGAGCAACCGGTGCCGATCTGGGATGTTGACGGATTGGCGGCGCTTAGTGCATCCGTATCCATGCCGATCATTGCCGACGAGTCTGTGTCCGATGATCACGATCTCTTGGACGTAATCAAAAAGCGGGCCGCAACCGGTTTTCAGACCAAAATTTCAAAAAATGGTGGCATCTATTATATCCGCAAGCTCTTTACTTTAGCGTCTGCTGCGGGATTGTCGATCTATCCCGGTAACCATCCCACCACCTCTATTGGTACTGCGGCAATCTTGCATCTCTGCGCAGCGTGGCCGGAACCAATAAAGCCGGGGAATGTGGCAACGGGTATTAACTCCTCGCTTGCGGATGACATCGTGGTCAAAAGCGTTAGAGTTGAGAATGCGGCAGCCTATATTCCGGATGGGCCAGGATTTGGCATTGAATTAGACGATGATAAAGTTGAGAAATATACAATAGAGCTTTAGGAGATTTTCCGCATGGTGGAGGATGCGGTGGTAAATTCCGCCGAAACTGAGGCATTGCCGCCGCCGCTGGCCGGGGTGCGGGTGCTCGATTTTACGGCAGTGGTTTCGGGCCCGTTTTGCACAGTATTACTTGCGGATATGGGGGCCGAGATCGTCAAGGTTGAACCACCTTTGGGCGAGAATACTCGTCACGCTGTGCGTTATCCGGGCCGAGCCGAGCAGGATGAAGATTATTTTTACGTCAATAACCGCTCGAAAAAGAGCATTGCGTTAGATCTGAAAAACCCCAAGGCGCAAGAGCTCATTCATAAGATGACGGTAAAAGCAGATATCATTGTGGAGAATTTCGCACCGGGGACCGCTGGCCGTCTCGGTATTTCCTGGGATGATCTGTTTCCATTGAATGAGAGGCTAGTTTATTGTTCTGTTTCCGGCTTCGGTCAGGATGGCCCATATCGTGACCGGCTTGCGCTTGATCCTATTGTCCAAGGGTATAGTGGGATTATGAGTATTACCGGTCAGGCGGATGGCCCTCCGACACTGACCGGTGCGTCGGTCACCGACGCGATATCAGGAGTGACGGCGGCTTATGCGATTGCAGCGGCTTTGTGTGCGACACGGCAGGATGGTAAAGGGCGTTATATTGATCTCAGCATGCAGTGTGCGGCCATGTCGGCGATCAGTGCACGTATGGGTGAATATCTCCAAGCTGGTCAAGCACCAACACGGCGCGGTAATCGCAGTAACCTCAGGATCCCTGCAAATACCTATCAATGTTCAGACGGTAAATTTATTCAGTTAATGGTGCTTAACGACCGCCACTGGCCAGCGCTTTGTAAATCGCTTGGTTGTGAAGAATGGCTAGAGAATAAGAAGTGGTATGAGGTCAATGGTCGCTATGAGGATCAGGACCAAATTCATTGTATGGTGGCTGCCAGGGTAGCGACGCAAACTGCCGATTACTGGTTGCCGCGCATGGTTGCGAACCGATTGCCGAATGCGCCGATCAATGATTATGAAGATGCTGCCAATGATCCCCAGGTAGCACATCGGGAATTGATACGTACGCTGGACCATCCAAAATCTGGGCCGGTTAGGGTTGTTGGTCCGGGTTGGAAAATAAAGGATACCGAGACAGAAATGCGGCCGCCGCCCCTACTCAATCAGCATATGTATGAAGTTTTAGAAGATTGGCTTGGTTGGAATGAAGGTCAAATAAACGAGTTTCGAAAAGAGGTAGGACAAGATGGCTGAGGAGAATACTGCAAAAGTACGCCGGGCTGAAGATTCTTTCGGTAAGCGAGCTGAATTTGATGAAATAGAAATTGGTGCGCCGTTGGAACCCATGGAGTGGGTGGTTACCGACGAAGATATCGAAAAACAGTGCCAAATCGATGAAGATTTTAACGAGTGTTACATGCTTGACTCGGCTTACGGGACGCGTGTGGCACCGCCTCAGATTCAGTATCGCCCGCCGCGTTGGATGCTGACGCGAACCTACAATGTGCGAGGCGTTTTTTATAAATGGGAGTTTGAGAGTTTCAAGGCGATTAAACCTCATGAAAGGATTATGGTAACCGGCCAAATTGTTGATAAGTGGATTAAGAATGAGCGCGAATTCATCAAGTTCGAGGCTATTGGTCATGATGAAAGGGGAAAGAAAGTATTTTCGACGCTTCGTACCCATGTACTGGACATGGTGAAGCGAACCGCGCCACGTGAAGGCAGCGGAATTGACAGCGGCCACAAACCGGAGAAAATTTAATGGCATATGTGAATACCATTATTACAAGAGCGACGCCCATTGGGTTTAAGTTACCACCTATTGCCCGTCGTTTCGATGTTTCCATGTTTGCTGCAGGTGGTATCAAAACCATTCATAATGATGAAGACGCGGCTCGCGCCGAAGGGTTAGATGGTCCGGTGGCGGTCGGCCCTCAGGTAGCGGCATTAATATTTCGTATGATGGGAATGTGTTTTGGGAAAGGCTGGATTGTTGGTGGCCGCAACGCGATTACATTCCGTAGGCCTGTCGACGTTTTTGATTATTGCATCGCACGGGGCGTGGTAAAGTCGAAAGAGCTCGAAGGAAAAGACAAAATGCGCGTTGAATGCGCAGTCTGGGTCGAAACGGGGTCAGGTGAGAAAGCTATTGTCGGTACCTGTAGTGGTTTGGTAGCGGTTTAGAGGGGCAAAATGGGAAGTTCGATTCTATTAATAGGCGACATGATAAATGATTTGGCCCATCGGGATGGGCCGAGTGTTTATTTAGAAGAGATTGCGCGCCGTAATACCATCGCCAATAATGCTAAGGCGATCTCGAAAGCGCGAGCTGCAGGTGTGCCTGTTGGGTTTATCAGGGTTGGGTTTTCACCGAATTATTGCGAAGTGTCACCCAATTCGCCAATTTTTACTGGTGCGAAGAAGGCTGGTCGATTCAAGCTTGGTGAGTGGGGTACAGAGGTGCACCCTGATTTAAAACCGGAGCCCGGCGATTTCGATATTATAAAGCATCGGGTTAGCCCCTTTTATGGTACCCGTATGGAACCACTCCTGCGGGCGCAAGGGATAGATCACATCTATATTACCGGTATATCTTCCAGTGGTGTGGTGCTTTCTACGGCGAAGGAAGGTCACGACCGTGACTTCATCATTACTATCATTGAGGATTGTTGCTGCGCAGGCTCGGAGGAAGACCATCAAGCGGTCTTGAAAATTTGTGAACGTTTCGCAGATATTGTGACTGTTGCGTCCGTTACGTTTGGCGGATAGCGCTAAAACGATTTCAAAATCGGTAGGTTCGTTTACTGGCCTTTTTATTCTTTCGAACAGTGTTACGGCATAGGCTGAAAAAGAGGTCGATCTTGAACTCATCTTGGGGGCCAGTGCTTCCGGCATTGTTGACTTTCAGTAACGAGAGCCTGAAAAGCGTAGTCATGTAGCGCATCTTTAGAATTCGAGAGTGATTGCTATTAGCAATGCTGGTTTCGCGGCAAGACAGTGGCGTCCTATTAAAAACAGGCCCGTTGCGGCGTATTATTGGGGACATACAAAGTGTCTCTAAGTTTCCATTGGAAATTATCAGCGAGGGATAAAGTGGCGGGTCACGTAAAGGCAGCTGGAATATGATCGCAGAATCTATAAATTTTCATGCGAATAATAGATTCAGCGATAATCGCCGGCGAAGCGCTGCAGGGATAAATTTAGAGAATGTACCCTAGCCGCATTGATGGCGGAGCTTTGCCGGTCTTGAGTTTCTAAAACCTGCTATTTTTTGCCACTCGATTTGCAAACTATGATTGACGAAGAGCAGCGGAAACAAGGTAAACAGATTAGCGGGCGGTGACTTGACCCACCTTTGTCGTTAAAGGCACTCTGCTGCCAAAGCCAATCACGCAGATAAAACTAAAAAGGGGGATTTTGCCATGTCGGATAAGATTGGAGGTGAGACAGTTAAATACGAGGTTAAAGATCATATTGCGACGATCACGCTGAACCGGCCGGAAAAGCGGAATGCAATTAATCGGCCCATGCGGAAGGAGATCGAACAAGCGTTTAAGGACGTCAAATACAACGACGATGTCTGGGTCGCCATCATCACCGGGAATGGTCCTGTCTTTTGTGCTGGCAAAGATTTGCTGGAGCCGCGCAAAGAAGAAGACGGCATTGTGATGTCAAATGACCAAGTCTACGAATTTCACCGTAATATTTATAAGCCTTTCATCTGCGCACTAAATGGCCCGTGTTATGCTCAAGGCGGCGGCTTCGCGCTAAACTCTGATGTGATCATCATGGCTGAGAATGCGTCCCTCGGTTGGCCGCAAGTTATGCGCGGTATTTCTTCGGTCTCGGGACCTGTCATGGCGGCGAAGAATATGCCATGGCAGACAGCGATGGCTCATATGTTACGTGCCAAGCCTATTCCGGCAGAAGTATGTCATCAGTTTGGCATGTGTAATGAAATTGTCACCATCGATGAATTGATGCCAAGCGCATTGCGTTGGGCGGAAGAAATCAATGGTTGTGCGCCTTTAGCTGTGCGCGCCATTAAAGAGGCCGCTCGCCGTGGATGGGATATGAACTATCGCGAACAGGTCTATCTCGCTCGCGATATAGCTGACCGAGTTCTGCACAGTGCAGATGCCAAAGAGGGTATTGATGCGTTCCGTGAGAAACGTCAGCCGGTTTGGAAAGGTGAATAAGTATGGCCGCTGAAAACGGTCGCCCGGCACTGGACGGTATTCGCGTTCTAGATATGACCCAGGTGATTGCTGGGCCGTTCTGTTCCACGATGTTAGCGGATATGGGGGCGGAATTGGTAAAAATTGAGCGTGCGCATTCCGGCGACGATACCCGCCATATGGGGCGTTACAAAGATCGGGGTGAAGAAGATCAGGATTATTTCTTTGCTAACAATAGATCGCGTCGGAGCATTTCCCTGGATCTGAAGCAAAAATCCCATCAGAAGATTGCGCAGGACCTAGCTAAGCAGGCGGATATCTTTGTAGAGAATTATGCACCTGGCAAAGTCGCGGTGCTGGGACTCGGTTGGGAAGAGCTACACGCACTCAACCCAAGGCTTGTTTATTGCTCTATCTCTGGCTTTGGTCAAACCGGTCCGAACCGTAATCGACCTGCACTCGATCCGATAGTACAGGCGGCATCGGGATTGATGAGTGTAACCGGCGTTCCGGATGGAGAACCGATGCAGATTGGTGCTCCGGTGGGTGATGCTATTGCGGGCATGATGGCTGCATACGCAATTATGAGCGCGCTCCGTGTTGCTGAACGCGACGGTTCTGGGCACCGTATCGATCTTAGTATGCAAGATGCGATGATGGCTGCTCTTGGCCCGCGTATGGGCCAAACTTTGATGGCGCATGAACAGCCGCCTCGTGTAGGTAATGCAAACCCCCTAAGGGCACCGTCCGATATTTACCAAGCTGCTGACGGCGAGTATGTCAGTATAATTTGCCATAATGACGGTTTTTGGGCAGGGATCTGCCGTGCTCTCGGCCAGCCGGAGTGGGAAGGGGACGACAGTCTTAAAACCATTGCACAACGCACCGCGCGCCGTGATGAGGTGAACAGTATGGTGCGTGATGTAATGAAAACGCAGCCATCCGATTACTGGATCAAACGGTTCGATGCAGAGCGTGTACCAGTTTCTAAAGTTTATGATTATGCGGGTGCGCATGCGGATCGCCAAGTAGTCCATCGCGGCCTTATCCGCAACCTGAATCATTCCCGCTCCGGGCCTATCCGTGTCATCGGCCCGCCGTGGATTACAACTATGGTAGAACGGGAATTCTTCCCCCCGCCGCTTTTGGGCGAGCATACATCTGAGGTTTTGCAGGATTGGCTTGGCTGGGACGATAATGAGGCAGAAGCGTTCGCTGACGATGTAGGGGCGATTAGGGCTTAGGCACTATCTCTGGGATTGAAGTGTACTTTTCCTAATTCGGCGCTCTTATGTGTTCTAACATGCCAGTCATAGGCTCTTATTCTTGACGGTCTGAACGGTTTCAGCCGCTTTGCAGTGTGCCTGACGTGCGGCGGTGCGTCCGCCTACAAAACATTCGGCGAGATTACCGCCGGAAATATAAAGATGACCGAATACACTGCCTAATTCGCCAGCAGTGTAGAGCCCCTCAATCACTTCCCCAAATGGGTTAAGTACCTGTTGCTGTCCATCATGTACGGGTCCTCCTTGGGTGTTGCCCACGATTGGATGTAGTGCCGTAGTGTAAAATGGCGGTTTTTGAATAGGAATGAGAGATTCTTTCATTCGGCCAAAATCACTGTCTTCTCCTGCTGCACAATGGTTGTTCCATAGCTCGACCGACTGCCGTAATGAACTCGCTGGCACTCCCATTATGTCTGCAAGCTCCTCCAGTGTTTCAGCCTTCTGTATGATGCCAAGGTCAACCTCTTGAGAATTGTCTTCGCTCCAAATAAAGGATTGCGCGGGATCATTATAAGTTTGCAGACCCAGCTGTCCGGCAGCCAGTCCATCAGCATCAAGAACCAACCATGACGGTATCCGTAAATGGGTTTGAGTGACCGGATCCATCACCTCCATATCGCGATGCCCTGTATCCTGAAGGTAAGGTGGATACTCATTCATGAAACGCTTGCCGCGTGCATCAACAATGATCCAAGGCATACGTTTTCCTTGTGAAGCTGAAAAAAATGCGGGCACATCTTTGGGTTCATCGTGACCTGGGATCCAGTCTGGAAACTTTGTTAGACGTATTCCATAAGGATAGGCTGGATCGGGATGGCTCATGCCGTAGGTACCGTGGTAATGCCACATATGCCATAAATCGGCACCTACTGCTTGGGCCATACGAATGCCATCGCCGGTATTACCAGAGTAGGCATGAGGCAATACCGGCTTGCCTTGCCAATATTGTGCTTGCATCTTGGCATCTGCTTCAAACCCCCCACAAGCGAGAATAACCCCACCAAGTGTGCGCACGCGTGTGGTTCCTGATGAATTACGCAGAACAACACCGGTGACCGCTCCATCGGGGGAGGTTATGAGCCGTTCGGCAGCAGTTGAAAGCCGCACGGGTATACCGCGCGCTTCGACATTGTGTTCGAGTGCTGCGAAGAGCCGTGTCCCGCCCCGCAAGCTGCGCACGTGCGGGTACTTTTCGTAAATATCTACGCCAGGGTATTCAATAATTGATATGAAGCCAAAAGTATCATAGCCTTCAAATGGGTAGGTCCCGCCCATCCAATTTGTCACAGGTTTTGCGCCCGCAGCTTCTGCGATGTCCTCAATAAAGCGTGCAATGCGTGTCATGCCTTCTGCAAGGGTTGCTAGAGGCTCTTCCGGGGTTGTGCCTGCGTTAGTCTTTTTGAGATAAGCCAATGCAGCATCGCGATCTTTCGCGATACGAACACCGCCTGCCGAACAAATTGATATGCCGCCAGGTGTTATATTTTTATCGATGAGCAGAATATTCGCACCAAGATCATGGGCTTCAATCGATGCCACCGCACCAGCAAACCCGTAGCCTACAATAACAATATCGACTGTCTCGTCCCAGTAATCAGTATGTCTACCCAATTCGAATTCCTAGCGACACATTGACGTCCTTAGTTCTCTTAGATTGGTGATTGTACCTTTATAAATGGCTTTGCTGTATGGTGTTCGATCTCGAATGCCTTAATCTCATCCATATACTGTTTAGTTAGCGCGATATCGTCGAGTCCTTCCAAGAGACAGCGGCGTTTGAGCGGATGCATCTCGAAACCATATTCCGAGCCATCGGGCGCCGTAACGGTCAGCGTTTGCAAATTAACGGTTATTCTGGCACCTACATTGTCGATCAGTTGACCGCGTAAATCCTTACATGCTTCTTGGGATAATACTACAGGGCATAGGCCGTTCTTGGTCATGTTATTGTAGAGAATGTCGCCGAAACTAGCGGCAATGACCACTTTAATACCGAAGGCATCCATTGCGTATACGGCACTTTCGCGGCTCGAGCCAATGCCCCAATTACGGTCGGCGACGATTATTTCTGCTTTGTTGTAAGGTTCGCGGTTAAATATGAATTCTGAATTTTTTAGATTGCCGTCGCGGGTAAAACGCTGGTCGTGAAACATGACCTTTTTCAGGTACGGATCGCCGACTGGTAGTTTGTTGAAACGTGTCGGGCAGAGCTGATTGGTGTCCACATTGATTTCGTCGAATGGGCAAGCGATGCCCGTGATTTTTGTGAAAGCTTCCATACCTTATCTCCCTAACCTAACGTTCGAACGTCGGTGAGCTTACCGGTGATGGCAGCAGCAGCGGCCATAGCGGGACTAGCTAAATGTGTTTTGCCGTTGGGGCCTTGGCGTCCTTTAAAGTTGCGATTAGAAGTGGAGACGCAGCGCTCTCCATCATTTAGCAGGTCGCCATTAAGGGCAGTGCAAAGAGAACATCCGGGTTGCCGCCATTCAAAACCCGCCTCGGTGAAAACTTGATCTAGACCCTCTTCTTCCGCCTGCCTTTTAATACTTTTCGAGCCTGGCACGACCCAGGTCTGCACCTTGGCTTTGCCCTTGGCAGCCACCTCAGCGGCGGCACGTAAATCCTCGATGCGAGAGTTTGTGCAGGAGCCAATGAAAACCCTTTCAATCTCAATTTCCTCCATACCCATGCCAGGTTGCAAGTCCATATATTCCAGCGCTGCAGCAATTTCTTGTCGTTCATCATCATCAGCACCACTGTCTGGGGATGGAATTTCTCCGTTGATTGGTAGGCACATTTCTGGATTCGTGCCCCAAGTAACCATGGGGACGAGTTCGTTCACGTTGAGCTGTATCTCATTATTATAATCCGCACCTTCATCGGACGGCAGGCTTTGCCAATACTGCAAGGCTTCCTTCCAGAGTGTTCCTTTGGGTGCGTAGGGTCGCCCTTCCATATATTCATAAGTAATATCATCCGGGGCAATCATGCCCATACGCCCGGCGGCTTCAATAGACATATTGCAGACGGTCATCCGCTGTTCCATAGTCAATCGTTCGATGCAGGAGCCAGCGAATTCGATAGCATTACCGACACCGACACCGACGCCGAACTTAGCGATTATGCCCAGAATGATATCCTTGGAATGAACACCGAAGGGAAGCTCACCATCTACGTCGATGCGTAATGTATCAGGACGTTGTTGCCAGAGACATTGGGTCGCCATGATGTGGCCGGCTTCAGAGGCACCAACACCGAATGAAATGCTCCCGAAGGCACCGTGAGTTGAGGTGTGGGAGTCTGCACCACAAAGTAATATACCTGGCTGAGAAATACCTTGTTCCGGTGGTACTACATGCAAAATTCCTTGGTCCGGGTCGTCAAAGCCGAAATAGCGTACTCCTGTCTGCGAGGTGTTTTTCTCCATGAGCTCCAACATACCGCGTACTTTTTCATCTTTGACGCCAGGGATGCCGCCTTCAGTCGTACCTGTAGGCATATAATGATCCGCGAAGCCAAATACTTGTTCAACGCGGAAAGGCTCCATGTCGATATTACGCAGCATTGAAAAGGAATGCCGTGAGCCCTCATGCACTAGCAATCGGTCTACATAGACCAACGTTTCACCTTCTACTTCGGTGACAACGTGGCTATCCCAAACCTTATCGAACAGTGTTTTTTCGGTTCCCGATATGCGCATTGAGAGTTCCCCTGGCAAAAGCCTGGTTATCGCGCAAGCCGAAACATCGTGCAAGCTGCTATTGTTCAGGCTTTCTGACATTCTTGAGTTTACCTATTTTTCAGGTTGTTACGGCTATTTTGAGTCTCACTAGCTGTTTTTGCTCTTTCTATTCATAGTGCCCTTTAAAGTTTTGGTTCAATATAACAACCTAGCATTATCATTGGTGAGCATGCCGTTATTAATAGCAGTCCAAAGTAAACAGTGAAGCTTGCCATATTGAACTCGGCATAGATGGAAACCGCACCCAAACTGGCCGTTTTCACTTGACGTTTCGCTGCTTACGATCCGGGTGCTACCCATGCGGTGCCTCGCCTCATATTTCGTTCCCATTCGTTAAAATGTTTAGAGCAGGCTTCATCAAGCCAAATCTACTCCATATAAAGTAAGTCTTCGTTCGCTTATTTGGCGATAACGCGGGCGTCCAAAATCTTTGAATATAAATACCAAGTGCGCGATAAAAAAACCTTTCCTTGCCGTATGAGGTTTGCATCGCTATATCCCGCCCATGGAACTCCGAAATATTGCAATCATCGCACATGTTGATCACGGCAAAACAACACTAGTTGACTGTTTGCTCCGCCAATCCGGTGCTTTCCGGGATAATCAGCAAATTGCTGAACGAGCACTCGATTCCAACGACCTAGAACGAGAGCGTGGGATCACTATCCTTGCAAAATGCACCTCGGTCGACCGCGATGGTACGCGAATTAATATAGTCGACACGCCAGGTCATGCGGACTTCGGCGGCGAGGTAGAACGTATTCTATCCATGGTGGATGGTGTTGTTGTTCTCGTGGATGCGGCAGAAGGGCCGATGCCGCAAACTAAATTTGTACTCGCGAAAGCATTAGCGCTGGGATTGCGGCCTATCGTGTTCATCAATAAGGTCGACAAGCCGGAACAGGATTCCGATCGCGTTCATAATGAAATATTCGATTTGTTTGCGGCATTGGATGCCAATGAGAATCAACTCGATTTTCCAACCTTGTTCGGGTCGTCGAAACAAGGCTGGTGTGCGGGAAGTGTGGATGCAGATCGTACTGATATGGCGCCGCTCTTTGATCTGGTGCGTGAGCATGTGGCGCCGCCTGCGGTAGAAACAGACGGAGCATTCCGGATGTTGGCGACTACGCTGGAAGCGGATGCTTATCTCGGTCGGATTCTGACCGGGCGTATCGAGGCGGGAACCTTGAAGGCGAACGATACAATTAAGGCACTGTCTCGGGATGGCACGAAGATCGAGGAGACGCGAGTGACCAAGATTCTCGCGTTTCGTGGTCTCGAGCGCGTGAGTCTTGATGCGGCCGAAGCGGGTGATATTATTGCCGTGGCAGGTTTTGCCAAGGCAACAGTGGCTGATACGCTTTGCAATGTTGCGCACAATGAGGCCATACCGTCACAACCTATCGACCCGCCAACACTGGCGATGACATTTTCGATCAACGATTCGCCGCTTGCCGGTCAGGACGGTGACAAGGTGACATCCCGGATGATTTGGGAACGCCTGCAACGAGAGGGTGAAGGTAATGTTGCTGTTCGTATTACCCAGACAGAAAACCAAAACTCATTTGAGGTGGCTGGGCGTGGCGAGCTGCAACTGGCCGTACTGATAGAACAGATGCGTCGAGAAGGGTATGAGCTGTCAATTAGCCGTCACCGTGTTTTATATCGTGAAGATGGCGCAGGTAATCGCACGGAACCGATAGAAGAAGTGATTGTCGATGTAGATGAGGAATTCTCTGGAGCGGTAGTGGAGAAAATGAGTATCCGCAAGTCAGAACTTCAAGATATGCGTTCGTCGGGCAGCGGCAAGCAACGGCTTACTTTCCTGGCACCATCACGCGGTTTGATCGGCTATCACGGTGAATTTCTCACAGATACCCGCGGCACAGGTGTGATGAACCGAATTTTTTACAGTTATTTGCCTTATAAAGGTGAAATAGAGACACGCCGAACAGGTGTAATGATTTCGACAGAAACTGGTAAGTCGGTTTCCTATGCGCTCTGGAATCTTGAGGACAGAGGACCGATCTTTATCGGGCCCGGTGAGCCAGTCTATCGCGGCATGATTATCGGCGAACACGCCCGTGGTCTCGACCTTGAGGTAAACCCGTTAAAGGCTAAGCAGCTGACAAACATTCGGGCATCCGGCAAGGATGATGCGGTAACGTTAACAACACCTACCATAATGAGCCTCGAGCAATCTTTGGCCTATATTACCGATGACGAGTTGGTCGAAGTTACCCCCAATGCCATTCGTATTAGAAAGCGCCTTCTAGACCCGCATGAACGTAAGCGCGAATCTCGGAAAGTCTCCACGGCATGAGGGAAATGAGCCGGTATAAATCTGGTCTGCTCAACGAAGCGCCCAAAAAGAAATTTGGGAATTATGGGGTCGGACTTAGCGTTTAGAACGCATAAAATAACCCAATCCTGCGGTGATTAATCGTCGCGGCAGGATTGTTGGTGATAGTGCTAAACGTGCAGGACCATTGCTGACGTAAACCGTATGCCGTCCCAGAGCATTGAGGCCTTTGCGGGCAACTACTTCTGGTTCTTCCATGTTACTTAGTATTGAGTCGTCCATACAGGCACGTCTAAAAAAGTTTGTTCGTGTTGCACCGGGGCACAAAATCAGAATATCGACAGGATCATATTTCAGCTCTTCCGCTAACGCTTCTCCCCAATGTCTTTCGAACGCTTTTGTGGCGGCGTAGGTGGCCAAGAATGGTATGGGCATAACCGTTGCGGTGCTTGAAACGACGATCATACCACTGCGTTTATTGTCTGTTTTTGCCCGGTTAATCATAGCGGGTAACAATGATCGAGTGAGTTCTATTACAGCCGTAATATTAACCTCGATCATCTCCATTTCCCGTGTCGGTTCAATCTCCGTGAACGCACCGTAAGCGCCAAGCCCAGCATTGTTAATGAGCAAATCAATCGGAAATCCTTTTGCGACCTCTAAAACAGCTTGGCGTCCTTTTTTATGTGATAAATCTGCAGCGATAGTACTTACGAGATGTCCTTCGGAATCAAAACGCTCTTGCAGATCGGCTAGTTTTGACTCGTCACGACCGGTTAGCAATAGTTGCATATTCGGTGCGAGTAGACTACTGAACGCTTCGCCAATGCCACTAGTGGCGCCGGTTATGAGGGCGCATTTATATGGATATGCCATGGTTTTGCTAAACGTAAGGCGATGGCCTTTAAACATAGGTTAGTGAATGCGTACTGTAAGATGTTGCTTGTAGAGCATTATTAATATCGGGTTCGGATTTTGGTGACAAAACAAATCTCTGAAACTATGCCGCATACTATTTTAAATTTTGAGTTACGTAGCGTAGATGGGCGCAATAAAAAATCCTATTTCTATTCAACAAATATCTTGCCGGTTTTGGGTTCTACCGTCACTTTTTCTCCTGTTTTGATCATCGTTGTAATATCGCCATCGAACCGATCGATCATGGGTAAATTAGCATGTGCAGCACCTTGCGCCATGATCGTATTGGCATAATTCAATAGCAATGATATCGGCGCCATTTTTCGGGTGACCATCTCATATAGCATCCAAGCGGATGCTACGCCGCCTTTGGCGATGTTTAGGACTAAAACTTTGTTGAGATAATTCTCGCCGAAAAGCTTGTGGGTAGGACGCGAGAAAACGCCCTCAATTCTGTCCAAATCATAGCGAGCACTAAAATTATCGGATGCAACTAATGCTGTTCCGCTAACGGTTGGACCAATGCCGACATGACCATAAATAATACGTCTGGTCATCGAGCAATCCTTCCGGCGATGGCCGAGGTAACACAGGCCTCCATATTCCCTAGTACTGGCTCGTACCCATAGCCGCTAATAATGTTTGTGAGCTTGGCGGAATTGGTCATCAATCGTTGCCATTTATTGGCGAGTCCCATTTCGCGCGCGTGCATTTGATAAAAACAAACGCCTTCTAGAAGTAGCGCGCCTGACCCCGTAATTTTTTCTGTAAACCCCATACGATCCGCTTCAGCTTTGAAAGCTGGTGCAGTGCACACCAATAGTGATGTGTCGGTGTTTACCTTTTGGCCGTCGAGCATTTCGGCCAAGCTCTGTAGTTCTACCAATGATAATTGTGGTGCGGCAAATACAACCAAATCTAAGCGGTCATCGTGCGCTCCGTAATCGTCATAAAATTTCTCGATACTGGTTTGCTTTATGCCAATTGGTTGAGGTGGGGCGCTATCGAAGACACTTTTGAGGTCGGGAGCTTCTGGTGTTATGCCGATCATATGGAATAAGGGCGTTGAGCCAAAGCTTGCTAGGGCTGCACCAAAATGTTTCAGCGCGTCAGATGTAGGAGCTTTCTCAATTCCATCGACGACCGGCACCTCGAAATATGAACGCATTTCACGACCGATTATGCCGCCGAGTGCCCCCCAATCAGTGAGGTTTTGCGGTTGATCTTGTATTTCAAACAATGTCGTGCCGCGCCTGTGTTCATCCAGGTGAAAGCCGTAGCGTGGTGTCCGACCGGTAAGAGCCGCCGCCAATGCGGAAGGGCCGCCTTCGTAATTGGAGCGCGCACCGAGAACGCTGTTGGAATAAATGCATACTCCTGTGTCACCGAACGCCAAATTTTGCCCCTGCACCGGTGGCATAAAGAGCTGATAATTAATACAGGTGTCTGTCATCATAACGCCGAGTGCTTCAAAGGCGGCAATAGTGCGCCGCTCTAAATCGATAAAGGCTTCGTCCTGGCGAATAATTTTATACTGTTTGAGATCAGCCCCCCGAGGATCAGTGATCGTTGGTATTGCGACGTGTCGGTCCTCTTCGGGGTAGGCCGCGACCTTTTCTAGATACTCGACATTGGCTGCGCCAAGGGCTTCGGTGTCCGCCATGATATGCGCTTGAGCAATTTCCACCATATCCGGTGCATCGAAAAAACGCCCCACTTTCTGTTGGTGTTCGAGGGCTTGGCGGCGTGGTTCGCCCATTTCGCCTGCAAGCATTGATTTTTCTATTTCGTTAAGCCGCATAATCCCCCCGAGTTGGATGAAGTGTATATTCTTATGGCTCGAACCGATTTATACACCCGTAAAAGGAAAAGCCGGAACCAAAACGAGGTAAGTAATGAGCGACCTAACGAATTTGGAGACTATAAAACGTGCCCGCGCAGCATTGCCAAATGTAATTCGCACAACGCCAATCATTCCGCTAGCGCAAGATGCTGCTGAAATTGGTAATGAAAACCTATTTCTCAAATGCGAAAATATGCAGGTCACTGGGGCATATAAAATTCGTGCGGCATTCACAGCATTGTTAGCTTTGAGTGATGAAGCCCGTTCCAAAGGGGTAGTGATGGCATCATCCGGTAATTTCGCCCAGGCCTTTGCCTATGCTGGCCGGGAGATGGGCGTGCCGGTGGCTGTGGTGATGCTGGACTCGACCAGTGATTATAAAGTTGCCCAGACAAAAGGCCACGGCGCTGAAGTGATATTTTGTGGCGATGATGCTACGGCGCGTCAGCCGACTGTAGTGCGAGTTGCTGAAGAGCAAGGTATGACCGCGATCGATACATGGGAATTTCCCCCGATTACAGCGGGTCATGCGAGTATCGGTATGGAAATTCTCGAGCAGTGTTCGGATGTAGAACAAGTGTTAGTGCCAGTTTCGAGTGGTGGCGCAGCAGCGGGAATTGCAACGGCGATTAAGCTTCAGAACCCGGGCGTGAGAATGGTTGGTGTTCAGCCGGAAAAAGCTAATGCCGCCTATGTTTCTATGGAAAAAGGCGAGTTGGTAACTATTGATTACTGGGACAGCATCGCTGATGGCTTGTCAGCACGCTGTCCAGGCTCTTTTCCTTTTCGCCACTTGCAGGCCTTTCTAGATGAGATTGTGTTAATATCAGAACAAGAAATTGCCGAGGCATTTCGAACAATTCTGCTACGAGCCAAGCAAATAGGCGAGCCTGCCGGCGTGGTTGCGCCAGCGGGGTTTTTGTCAGGTAAAATTGATACGGGCTTAAAAACCGTTGCTACTTTAACCGGAGGAAACCTCTCAGTGGATGTGGCTGAGCAGATGTTGAGCATGAGTAATTAAAATTTAAAACTATCAACAAAACCAACATAGATACTTTCGAATGGGCCATAAGCGCATTAATATTATTTAGGACAAGAGCTGCGAAGCGGTATGGACACGAAATGAATAACATGTGGATTCGAGGTAATTCTATACGAAATAGGCTGAGCGGTTTGTTGATAGCTATAATTACAATAATTGGCTTTTCCGATAGTGTTTGGGCGGATGGTTGCGTTCCCGAGAAACTCTCCCAGGCTGAAATTTCTAAGGAAGTACGAAAGGTTCAAACTACTTTAATGGTCGCCGCCTTAAGCTGTGGAAACCGTGATAATTACAATAAATTTATTGTCAAGTTTAAGGGTGTTCTGCAACGGCATGGACAGGTGATTAAGCGGGATTTTATCAAACGCTATGGGGGAGTGGCAGGCAAAAAAAAGCTTGATAAATATGTGACTGCCTTGGCAAATGAAGCGTCTTCCAAAAGTAATTTGGATTATGACGCTTTTTGCTCCAAAGCGAGTTATTTTTACCGTAGCCTAAAAGATAAAAAGCCGAGGGAACTAGGATCGTTTGTTTCCAAGCTGCAATATGCGGCATTTAGTGATACGTTTAAGCCCGATGAATGCAAACCGAGAAAGCAATACTACGATATTGGAAACGCTGGTCCTCTCGGCGAGAAGGCGACGCCAAAGATTAAGAAAAAGGATTGAGTGTTGATTTTCGGCGGCCTTCACTGGGTTGGGTGCCAGCAATTGAGTGTGTTTTCCAATATGTTGTCGAATAAGAAATCTTAGAGATCGAGAGGTCCCGGTGCGCGAACGGCTTCGCATCGTGCTTACTTATGTGACTTGGCCTGCCTTGTTTGGCAGTTGCTTAATATTGACTCATGTCGGGATTACCTCTGGCCATCCATTTCTTTATTTCAATTTTGCTTATATCTGTTTGGGGTCTTCCATTTTTGCGATAGAGCGGTTGATGCCATTTGAGCGCCGGTGGCTTGAAAATGATGGACAGATGGTTCCCGATCTGGGTCACACGATTCTCAGTAAACTTGCCGCCCAGTTATGGGTGGTTTTCATGCTGTATGGCTTTGTGCACGTCTCAAGTAAAACTGGCGGGGTATTTTGGCCCTCACAATGGCCAATGTTTTTCCAGGTATTAATGGGTTTGGTAATAGCAGAATTTGGTCTTTATTGGGCCCACCGTTTAGCGCATGAATGGCCTTTTTTATGGCGATTCCATGCAGTTCACCATAGTGTTGTGCGTCTTTGGTTTTTTAATACTGGCAGATTTCATTTTGTCGACGCGGTGGTTAGTGTGACGCTTGGTCAGATTTTATTGCTAATGGCAGGTGCCCCGGAATCCGTTATGTTATGGGTGGGGATGGTCACGCCATATATTGGCTTTTTGACCCATTGTAATATCGAAATGCGGTTTGGACCGATTAGTTATGTGTTCAATACACCGGGCCTGCACCGTTGGCACCATTCACGAGAGAAAGAAGAGGGTAATAAGAATTACGGCGAAAATTTGATGATTTGGGATCAGTTGTTTGGGACATTTTTTAACCCCATTCGCAAACCACCAGTTAATATCGGAATTGGCGATTATGTACCCCAGGGGTTGTGGGCACAGATTAAATCGCCTTTTGTTTGGGGTCGCGTGCAATCGAAAATTTCCGCCGATGCGCCGGATGCCATGAACCGGCTTGCCATTATAGATCGCTAACATAACCCCTCGTGATGTACAAATAATGCTTCATTCTGCAGCTCTGCATTTCAACGATACAAGACCGGTGGGTAATCAGGTAGCGGGTATTCACGTGGCGGTTGACGGGATTACTGATGCTTTTCTGCGTTATGCGCTTCAGCAAAAATTTTACTGTATTTCACCTGATGAGAAGATGTTTGAAGTGTTTCAGACATATGCGAAACGTGCCGGTCGCCGCGCGGATGACTGCGAATTTTTGCATGAGACGGACGTGACACGTTTTGCTGAAATAGGTTGTTTGCTGAAACCGGAACCCTTTATTTCCCCCTTTGCCTGGGTACGGCGGCAGTTTGATCAAAAAGCATACAGTATCTGTGGTATTAGCCATACTATGTCCACAGCGAAAGCGATGGAAATGGTGGGTAATTGTGTCGCCAACCCAATGCAAAGTTGGGATGCGATTATTTGTCCATCTGTTGCTATTCAAAATGCCATTCGTGCACTTTGGGCTGGCTGGGAAGAGTATTTTGATGAGCGGTTTGGCGGAGTGTCGAAGTGTCTGATGCAAACGCCGGTTATACCATTGGGCATCGACTGCGCTCATTTTGCGCGCAACCGGGCACCGGCCCTTCGCGCAAAGCAGCGCGCACTGCTTGGTATTGATGATGATACGGTGGTGATTCTATTTCTTGGTCGTCTTAGTTACTATTCAAAGGTCCATCCGTTTCCCTTATTCTTTGCGGCCGAACGAGCGGCCTTGGAAACCGGCAAGAAGGTGCATCTGGCATTCTATGGATATTTCGTGAGCCAAAAATTCGGCGAAGATTTTAAGTCTACAGCTAGAGACATCTGTGATCGCGCGACGGTTTCGTTCACCATCAACACGGAACCGGATTTCCCGGATGGAATCTGGGCCGCCGCGGATATTTTTTCGTCACCATCGGACAACATTCAGGAGAGCTTCGGTCTTACCCCTATTGAGGCAATGGCATCAGGGTTGCCAGTGGTGATTTCCGATTGGGACGGTTATCGCGAGGCTATTACTGATGGTGAGGAGGGCATTTTGGTTCCGAGCACTTCACCTCCCCCTGGCACTGGTCTTGATCAGGCATACCGGTATTTGACCGAAGAAGACAATTACGGCGAATATCTTGCTGGAGCATCACAAGCTACCGCGGTGGACCTTGACCATATGACTAAGTCGATTGTGGCGTTGATTAACAATCCGCAGAAACGGAAGAAAATGGGGGATGCCGGCATCAAACGTGCGGAAACTTTTTATGATTGGAGCCATATCATACCGTCTTATTTTGCACTTTTTGCCGAGTTGGCTGAGCGGCGACAAAAAGATAAGGAAATAATACCGCGCGGCAAAGGTAAGCCAGCTCATCCGTCCTATCCCGATCCCTATACAATGTTTGCCTGCTTTCCGAGCGAGCCACTCGCCCTTTCAGATCGCCTGGAAGCGGTCCATCAATCACCGGCAATGCTGGCAGAGTTGATTAGGAACCGGATGAATTATTTCACGCCGGCGCTGATGGTGCCACCGGAAAAATTACCGATGGTTTTGCATGCGGTACGCACGTCGCCAGATATAACCATCGCTGATGTTGCTAATGTGTTAGACGATGTTGCCTATCCGACAGTGATTCGGACGATTGGCTGGCTGATTAAGCTTGGTTGTTTGCGTCGACGGAAAATGTAATTACTTAAAGCGATAAGTGATGCGCCCTTTCGTCAAATCGTAAGGCGTCATTTCTACTGTCACACTATCACCGGCCAACACACGGATGCGATTTTTGCGCATTTTCCCGGATGTATGGGCGAGCACTTCGTGCTCATTCTCAAGAGTTACGCGAAACATGGCATTAGGTAATACCTCGGTCACAGTACCCGAAAACTCAATTGGTTCCTCTTTAGCCACGAAAACCCCTTTCGGCCTTTGTTGTTGAAGCGAGACAGTATTCCAGTTGGCCAAAATTTCAAGTATTCACTAGTTTTTTTTTATTTATGCACGTGCACTGTCACTTAATGGCAACGCTGTGCCGTATTTCACTTGTTTTAAGGCAAAACTAGATTTAATCGACGCGACCCCGTTTAGCCGAGTCAGATGATCCATTAGGAACCGCTCATAAGCCGACAAATCAGCGACTACGACGCGCAAAAGATAATCTGAGTCGCCTGTCATTAAATAGCATTCCATCACTTCAGGGCGGGCAAGGACAGTTTGCTCGAAGGTCTCGAGCGCAGTTTCGATTTGGCGTTCTAGGGTAACTTGAATAAAGACGCTGACCGGCAGGCCGACTGCTGCGGGGTCAACTAAACTTACATGTTTGGCTATGACCCCTGAATCCTCCAAGGTTTTCACTCGCCGCCAACATGGTGAAGGCGATATCCCTACTTGCTCAGCTAGATCTACGTTTGAAATTCGTGCGTGTTCTTGTAAGACCGCAAGAATTCGACGATCAACGGCGTCTAATCCATTAATTAGCAATTAATTTCTCCAAAGGCAAAATTTTAGAAAAATTATTGCTTAATATCTTTTATATGTAGGACTAAAAGCAAGAAAAATTTGTTCTTTAAGCCGTATGTTGCTTTTATTATAGAAATTTTACGCTGGACCTTACACATGGCTCACGATTTCAAAGCTCTCGAAGAAGAGCATAGCGCTCTCAAGCCAGCAGATCGGTTGTTTGGTTTAGGCGAAGTGGAAAAGAAGGCGCTGTGGCTGTCTTCCTGGATGATCCATAACGCTAATCATATTCGTTTTTCCCGGGATGGACTGAAGGTCGGTGGGCATCAATCTTCTTGTGCCTCGTCCGTGACGCTGTTAACGGCGCTTTATATGGATGTCCTTCAGCCGCAGGACAGGGTTGCGGTAAAACCGCATGCCAGCCCTGTGTATCACGCCTTAATGTACCTATTTGGTAAGCAGGACCAAGCGAATCTAGAAAATTTTCGCGGCTTTGGTGGGGCGCAATCCTATCCGTCACGTACTAAGGACAGTGATGATGTGGATTTCTCGACAGGATCGGTGGGGCTGGGTGTGGCGCTGACTCTCTGTGCGTCCTTGGTACAGGACTATGTGCACTATCACAAGCTTATGTCTGAGGGTGTCGAGCCCGGTAAATTAGTTGCTGTAATGGGTGATGCGGAACTCGATGAGGGTAATGTGTTTGAGGCGCTCCTTGAAGGCTGGAAGCATGACGTTCGGAATTTATGGTGGATCATAGATTACAACCGCCAAAGTTTGGATGGCGTAGTGAACGATCAGCTTTTCCAGAAAATTCAAAGCTTCTTTGATACTGTTGGTTGGAATGTAGTGACGCTTAAATACGGGAAAAAGCTGGAAGCTGCCCGCAACGGCCCGGCGGGTGAAGCTTTACTACAATGGATTGACGACTGTCCGAACGATCTTTACTCGGCGTTAACCTATAAAGCAGGCGCAGCATGGCGCAAGCATTTGAAGGAAGGCTTGCGTGGAACGTCTGGCTTGCTGACACTTCTTGATGCCCACGATGATGATTCTTTGCATGATTTGATGACTAATTTGGCAGGCCATGACATGGAAACCGTCTTGGAAGCGTTTCATACCGCACCGCTTGAACAGTGCACTTGTTTTGTGGCCTATACAATTAAGGGACATAAATTGCCCTTCGCTGGCCATAAAGATAATCACGCAGGCCTCATGAATCCGGACCAGATGGCAGTGTTTAAATCAGAGATGGGTATTGCAGATGGCGAGGAATGGTCGATTGGTGCCGGCCTGGAGCTAACGGAAGAGGCTGTGCAGGATTTGATCGCTGAGGCCCCGTTTAACAGTGACAGGAACCGTCGTCATACAGCTTCGGTTGTGGACATACCTGAAAGATTTGAAATTGTAGGCGAAGGTGGAATTTCCACCCAGCAAGGGTTTGGTCAGTTGATGAACGAGTTGGGACGCAGTGATGGCGACTTGGCAAAGGCTATAGTGACAACATCGCCTGACGTCACCGTTTCGACCAATCTCGGAGGCTGGGTAAATCAGCGTGGGCTTTTCGACCGCAAAGGCAAAGCGGACGTATTTCGCGAACAAGATGTGGCTTCCATCCAGAAATGGGTGAAATCGCAAGCCGGTCAGCATATCGAATTGGGAATTGCGGAAAATAATCTGTTTTTAATGCTCACGGCTATGGGCCTGTCTGAATCGCTGTTTGGCGCGCGGCTTCTGCCCGTGGGGACGCTCTATGACCCTTTCATCAATCGTGGTCTCGATTCCCTGTTTTATGGCTGTTACCAGGATTCACGGTTCATGGTGGTGTCTACGCCATCGGGCATCACGCTTGCCCCGGAAGGCGGCGCGCACCAATCGGTCAACACGCCGTTAGTCGGCATGGGTCTTGGCAGACTAGCCTATTTCGAGCCGGCGTTTGTCGACGAGCTGGGGATTATTATGGCTTGGGGCTTTCGCCATATGCAGGCCGATGATGGCGGGTCGGTCTATTTGCGTCTTTCCACCCGGCAGTTGGATCAGGCTACACGCGATATTACGCGTGATTTGGTACGGAATGTGACAGCTGGGGCTTATTGGTTGAAACCGCCTGCCGCCGGCGCTGATGTCGTAATTGCCTATTGTGGTGCGGTTGCGCCGGAAGCCATCGCCGCCCATAAAGCGCTTTTAGAAGACGTACCGGGTGCAGGTCTACTGGCGATCACCTCACCAGACCGGCTGCATGAGGAGTGGATCAAGGCAAGCCGGACGCCGGGGGCTAGATCACACATCGAGACGCTATTAAAGCCGCTCGCCAACGACGCTGCCATCGTCACGGTGCTGGATGGTCATCCTGCGACCATGTCTTGGCTGGGTTCTGCGGGCCCGTATCGTGTTTCTGCGCTTGGCGTGGAGGGGTATGGCCAATCGGGCGATGTGGATGATCTGTACCGGGCACATGGGCTTGACGCGGATTCGATCTTGGATGCGGCAGCAGCGGTTTGCTTGGAGCGGCTGCGGTAAGGGGAAATTATCGATCCAACACTTTACGACAAAGCGTGTTCAGCGCTGCCCCCCGGCGCGTTCCAATCCAGGCACTGTGTCAGCATCGCTTGGCCAGCCAATAGACAGTAGCGCGGGGAAACGCCAGTTCGCTAGTACTTCCAGGCTTTGAGTTGCGCCCACGGGGTCAATAATCCACACCCACCCTACACGCAAGCCTTCGGTGCGGACTGCCAGCCACAAGGTATGAATGGCGGAGGCGGTTTAATAGTTCAGCGTTTCCGGCATGTTTTGACAACCGAGGCCGTAGCTCTGTGTGATTGAGCCGTCGGTAAAAATGGCGAGTAGGATTGGTGCTTCTTGCAGGCCTGAAAGCTTGTAGTTTGCGTAGAGCGCAGCTTATTCATCTTTATAACCTTAGAGCGCAACTTAATAGCGGTCTTGAAGTTGTCTTACAATGCGTTGCGCTCATGGCTGGATGTGACCCGAATAAATCGCTAGGGCTGACTATTGCAGACAGAGGGCGCGAAGCAAGCAAGGTTCAGAAGTTTATCTAACAATGGATCCGGCACCGGATCGGCATGAAATCGGCACACATCCCGATGCCAGCGGATCAGTTCGGTCAATTGGTCTCGGAAGACTTCATTGAACTTAGACTTCGAACCCTTTGTGTTCGGACCGGAATCTGGCAAAGCTTAGCTGCC
>MDTA01187982.1_pt1 | contig 54840 bp, 45 predicted proteins | sample 811151 | NCBI WGS metagenome assembly MDTA01 (sample SAMN05326648, study PRJNA326480) | marine metagenome | isolation source: seawater | place: Indian Ocean: South | collected 2010
AAGCCCATCAACAACCAGTTTTGATGCGGGGTGGAGCAGTCTGGTAGCTCGTCGGGCTCATAACCCGAAGGTCGTTGGTTCGAATCCAGCCCCCGCTACCATCTAAGAGAAAGGCAGATCAGTGATTCACTGATCTGCCTTTTTTGCGTTTGGGCCGGAAGAAATCCCCTGTGACGTATATGTGACAAATATGTGCCAAGGCTTTTGACGGTTCGATCTGCGGCCAGCTGGAAAATGACCGTCAGTCAGTTTTTGTTCTTCCGGTGAGAGTAGTTGTCTACGCTGCAAGTCTGAGTGTGTTCTTGACGTTCCAGTCTAGTTCAGCTGCCACATTATGGCGACATACGTCGGAGTTCTGGCCACGCTTTCTTTAGAAAGCGGACTTTTTACCGCGGCAAGATGAGCCAGTGTGTAAAATCTGAACCGAGGTCGGTTCACTCACAGGCTAGGAGTGGCAAGGGCACCAGTATAAATCCAAGCTTTTAAACAAAAGCGAACATTGGCGTCGCACCCACACGCTTTGCTTTCAAAGCGGGGACTCAAGGTACCAAGTTCAATTGGGTGCCTGTGTAATCCCCCAGAGAATAATCGAAATTTTGAGTAGAGGCCTTTAACGCGACCGCAGGGGGAACAACCGATGAAGAAGTCTCGATTTACCGACAGCCAGATCATGGCGACGTTGAAGCAGCACGAAGCCGTAGTTCAGGTGGCTGAACTGGCTCGGGAACACAATCTCAGTTCGGCGCTGATCTATCCAGTGGCGCTCGAACTTTGGCGGAATGAACGCATCGATGATAAAGCGCCTGAAGGAGCTGGAAGCTGGAAATTCCCGTTTAAAGAAGATTGATGCTGAAGAATGGCTCAAGCTCTTGTGGAATCGGTACTACGGAGAAGGGCCCCTCTTTATTGAATACAATCGAGTTTTCGAGAGGCGGCAGTAAATCCAATGAGAGAGAAAACATCTTCAACAGAGCCTTCATACGATATCTCCAAGTCACGCGTTGAAGATTGCACCGCAATTTCTAGGCCTGCCTTCATCTCCGCAATCAATTTGGCTTCTTCGTTAATTGACGTTCCTGTCATGGTGCCGTCAAACGACAAGTCGCTGAAACGAAATCTGTGAACTTCATTGTCATCAATTCTTACGATCAGCTCAGCACGATCATTATCTGATATCAATGGACTAAAGGAATGTTGATACACCAACGCCATTTCGCCTCCTGAGCACGCAATCATCAATACCCGATTGAGGCGGTTCGAAGATTTAGTGGCAATTATCTGAGTAATACGGTCCGTGAATTTGTCAGTCTCAGAGCCAAATTCCCACTGGGACTTTGGTGGCGATTTCTTTTTACTTTCAGGTCGGGTTGTAATTGCTACGCACGAACTCTCAGAGGTACAAAGTTCCTCTAACTCTGACTTTCGAAAAACTCCTCGAACCACATAACGACCATCCAATTCTATATCATATTTGTATCCAGTCGGCCTGGGGCTTGAATACGCGCCGTACCCTGTTCTCTCGCCCATTGACCAGTTTCCTACATAGACATCTCCTGCCCATTTAGTGGTGGGACCCCATGAATATGTGCCATAACCATGTGGGTCTCCATCCACGATGGTCCAGTCGATCCATTTGCCCATCCGAACGAGTGGAGGATGCCTTCGATGTAAGTTTTCAGCAGATCTCGCTGGGCTACCTGGTGCTTATTTCGGGAGATCTAGTGATTTCTTACGGCTTTTGGGCGAAACGGGAGAGATTTATGAGGGATAGTATTCCTCGACATCAAGCCAACTCATTGCCTTTGTTCAGGTTTTAACTTTTTTAGAGCCGGCGACGTAGAGCCCCTAATGCCCTCCAAACAGCTAACCGACTGCAGCTACAAGAATTCTGCTGAGTTGCTGTCATTTTATTTTTTATTGACCATCCGGATAGTATGTGCTTTATTGGTAAAAACGCGCAGTCGCTATCAACAAAAACGAGGAGAACGAACGATGCTCGAACGAGAGGATTACGAAGAGTTTCGCAAGGCGGTGAGGCGCCTAGCCGAAACCAAAATTCAACCCTACGCCGCGGATGTCGACGAAAAAAAGCGATTCCCTGAAGAGGCACTTGCCGCATTCAAGGAATTGCAACTGGTTGCGCTGCCCTTCGATGAGAGAGTTGGTGGCCAGTCTGGGGACGTGCTGGCGCAAAGCATCTGTTTAGAGGAAATTGCCCGCGTATGTGCGACCTCGTCGCTGACACTGATGGTGATTTGGGCCGGGCTTGGACCGATAGCATCGTTTGGTTCGCCACAGTTGATCGAAGAGGTTATGAAGCCGGCAATTAATGGCGATACCGTTGCATCCATCTGTCTGACCGAGATTCATGGGGGGTCTGATGTCTGGGGCGCTCGTACTCGCGCCCAATACCAGGATGGTCAGTGGGTAATTAATGGCCAAAAACGCTACATCACCAATGCCAGCCGCTCTGACTGGTACTCGGTTCTAGCGCGAACCGGTGAAGATAGCTTTGGTGTGTTCGCGGTGCATAAATCTGACCCCGGCCTTTCGTTTGGCAAGCTGGAATCGAAGATGGGGGTGCGAGGTAGCCCCACTGCTGATGTGATTTTCGAAGATTGCCGCGTCGAAGATTATCGGCTCCTTGGTGACTCTAAGGAAGGTCGACAGTACATCACTGATTCGCTGGCCTACACTCGGCCGCTTATCGGAGCTCAGGCGCTCGGGATTGCCCAAGGGGCGCTTGATGCTGCCATCAAGTACGTGAAAGAAAGAGAAGTGTTTGGCCAGCAGGTGGCGCGCTTTCAGATGATCCGCGGCACTATTGCCGATTTGGCAACGGAAATTGAAGCTGCTCGCCAACTTCTCTATCGGTCGTGTCAAGCGGTCGAAAACAAGGAGCCCGAGGCCCGCACCCTAGCCTCCATGGCCAAGCTATTCTGCAGCAATGTCGCCATGAAAGTGGCCACCGAGTCAGTGCAGCTTCATGGCGGTGCGGGTTATCTGACTGATTTTCCCGTGGAGCGCATGATGCGCGACGCGAAAATCACCCAGATATACGAAGGAACCAGCGAGATCCAGAAATTGATCGTCGCAAAAGCCATGCTTTCTGATTGAGACGAAAAACATGATTGCTCAAATTAACTATCTGACCAATATTCGCTTGGGAGCAGGCGCAATAGCTTCACTGAATGATGAATTGGCAAGTATGAAAGTGAGTAAGCCGCTGATCATTACGGATGCTGGCCTGGTTTCCAGCGGCCTCCTTGATAAGGTTAGGGCAACTGCCAAGCTTTCGGACAGCGTTGCTATTTATGATGGCACTCCAGCTAACCCGACTGAAGCGGCTGTAGAAGACGCTTTACACGCCTATCGTTGCGACGACTGTGATGGCATCGTTGCAATCGGTGGCGGCTCCAGCATAGACCTTGCCAAAGCTGTTGCGTTGCTCGCAACTCATGAGCGGCCACTGCGCCAATATGCAGCGATTAATGGTGGCGTTGCCAGAATCGGCCCAACCGTTCCCCTTGTGGCAGTACCAACTACAGCAGGAACTGGAAGCGAGGTAGGCAGGGCGTCCCTTATAACGCTAAACGATGGCCGTAAACTCGGATTTTTATCCCCTTACTTGATCCCGGACTTGGCCATCTGCGACGCCGAACTGACCCGCTCACTTCCGGCCGGGCTAACCGCAGCAACCGGGATGGATGCCATTGCCCACTGTGTTGAAACTTACCTGAGCCCCAAGATTAATCCACCGGCCGATGCCATTGCGTTGGACGGCCTCCGCCGAGCTTCGAAGTATCTGATTCGCGCCGTAAAAGACGGAACTGATATGGAAGCACGAAGTGAAATGATGATAGCGGCCCTGGAAGGTGCGCTGGCATTCCAAAAGGGTTTGGGGGGCGTGCACTCTATGTCCCACGCTCTTGGTGGCCTGAAGGAGCTTAAGCTGCACCATGGAACCCTGAATGCGGTGTTGTTGCCACCTGTATTACGTTTTAACCAGAGTCATTGTGGTGACAAATTTGACCATCTCAAGGCCGCTATGGGCCTGCCAGGCGATGCCGACCTGCCAGCAGAATTTGAGCGCTTGAATGCCGAGCTGGGCATGCCAAAGAATCTCCGTGCAATGGGTGTGCCGGATGAGGTGCTCGAGGACATGGCTCAGTTTTCCGAAGAAGACCACTCCACCGCTACCAATCCGCGTCCAGCATCGGCTGAGGACTTTCTCACCATGTTACGAGAAACCATGGGCTGAGCTTGTGATCGTGAGGAGTTTGATATGACTGAGCAGAACTCAATCCTGAAGGGCACCCGCGTTTTGGATTTAACTCGTCTTGCGCCAGGTCCGTACGGCTCAATGTTGCTAGCAGATATGGGGGCAGAGGTTATTGTCATCGGCGGAGGTCGTTCCGGCTTACCAATTGACAGCTACCGTCGTGGCAAGCGCTTTATAAGCCTTGACCTTAAAAGCCAAGAAGGTCTGGAAGCCTTCCGCCTGTTGGTTGCCGATGCAGATGTTTTGATGGAAGGCTTTCGTCCTGGTGTTATGCGCCGCCTGGGCCTCGACTATGACTCCCTCAGGCAATACAACCCGAGACTAGTGTACTGCTCTCTGACAGGCTACGGACAGGATGGTCCGCTCGCTCAAGAGGCAGGTCACGATATCAACTATGTTGGTCTGTCCGGTGCCCTTGGCGCCATGGGCCCGGTCGAGGGACCACCGGCACTGCCATTAAACATTATTGCGGATTTTGCCGCTGGTGGACTCTACGCCGCCTATTCCATCCTCGGAGCCCTACTGGAAAGGGAGCGCTCGGGACTGGGGCAGTTCCTGGACGTTGCTATGGTAGATGGCTGTCTTTCCTTGATGATGATGCACTACCAGGATTGGGGTAAGGCGGTGTTGCCTTCTCGTGGCAAAGGCCTACTGACTGGAGAGGCCCCTTTTTACAGGTGTTACGTCTGCAGCGACAGCAAGTACCTGGCAGTTGGGGCTTTGGAAAGTGCGTTTTTCACTAATCTGTGGCGTGGACTGAACCTAGAGCAACCAGTGCCAGATCACATGGATCCGGACACTTGGCCCGCAATGACCAAACAGTTCGAGCGAATATTTGCTGGCCGGTCCCGGGACCACTGGGTGGAGCACTTTAGGGGCCTGGATGCCTGCGTTTCACCGGTGTTAGCGCCAGATGAGGTGTTCAAACACTCGCATGTGCAAGCTCGGTTTCCTGGCAGCGACACCTATACTATTCCAGCCATTCCTCGCTATTCCAGAACCCCAACCATGCCGGGTGTCACTGATGGCACGGACATTTCGCATACGGTCCTCCGAGAGATAGGTCTCTCAGAAGTGAAGATCAACAAGGCCGTCCCTGAAACCTCGAACGTGACAGGGCTGGTGTGGCCACCGGTTAAACCCATTCAACGCTGAGACTGAAGGGCTTGGCCGTCACAAAAGCTCATAACAACAAAAACCGGGCGGAACTCCGTAAAGGGGAACCGGCCAACTACGCAAGACGAAAGGAGATCAACAATGAGAAAGCTCACAAACCCTATCAAGGTGGCTATTATCGCCGCCAGCGTAAACCTTGCTGCCGGTAGTGCGATGGCCGCGGAATTAACCTGGAAAATGGCTACGCCCTGGGGCGGTGGTCCCTGGCTGGAGCGAGATGCTAAAGGCTTTGCCAAAAATGTGGAGGAGCTCACCGGCGGCCGCATCACGATCAATGTCTTCCCGGGCGGTACCCTGTCTAATCCGCTAAAAGTCACCGAGGCAGTGAACCGCGGTGTTGTTGAAATAGGGCACAATTGGATGGCCTATGACTGGGGCAGGGATCGAACCACCGCGCTTTTTGCAGGCTATGCGGGCTCACCAACCCCAGAAGGTTACCTGATGTGGCTCTATGAGGGGGGCGGCTTGGAACTCTGGCAAGAGTACCGCGATGAAGAGTTCAATGTAGTGTCATTCCCCTGCGCGATAATCGGTACAGAGATTTTCCTGCATTCAAATAAGAAGGTTCAGACCCACGAAGACTTCAAAGGTCTGAAGATTCGCACTTCCGGCGCCTGGGCTGAGATTGCGTCCGACCTTGGCGCTTCCACTATTGTGATGCCGGGAGCCGAAGTGTATACGTCGCTTGACCGGGGTGTAATCGATGCCACTGAATGGGGGAGCCCAGAGATCAACAAGCCGACAGGTTTCGTCGATATAGCTAAGTATATAGTTGTACCGGGCATGCACCAGCCTGGGGGGGTCCTGGAGTGCGAAATCAACAAGAAGGTCTGGGCGGGTCTTTCCAAAGAAGACCAGCAGGCAATCGCCACAGCTGCAAAGCTCTCCATGTATGAAAGCTGGAGTGCTGGTGCCAATGCTGACCTTTCAGCATTCAAGGAGATGACCGAGGGTGACAATGAAGTTGTGCACCTTGATCGGGACTTCATGGCGACAATTGAAGAGGCCACAACTAATTGGGAAGACAAGCAGGCTGAGGACAATGAGTGGTTCGCCAGAGTACTGAATTCTCTGAGGGATTTTGAGGGTCAACTCGCTGTCTGGCCTCAGTATCGCTTCCCCATCGGCGGTGAGCAGTAAAAGCAGGGTGTGAAGCGGGCCTCTATCTCTGTGAGAGGCCCGGCATTATCAAAGACACGATGCTCTCGGCCGAACCTAGGTTCTTGCCCGGGGCATCGGCATTAGGGTATGCATGATGAATGTTTCCAGCTACCTCGGAAAAGCCGTGGATGCGTTGTCGAAAGCAGCTGCGCTGATCGGTGCATTACTGATCGTGCCGCTGATTGGTTCGTTGACCTATGAGGTCGTTAGCCGCTACATCCTGAACACGCCAACAGTCTGGGCGTATGAAATGAGCTACATGCTCATGGGATCAATTTTTCTGTTGGGCATGGCGTACGCGCTGAAGGTCCGCGAACATGTCAACGTCGATATCTTTTATGGGATCTTGCCGCCACGAGGCAAAGCGACCATGGACATGATTGGCTTGGCAGTATTGTTAGTGGCACTGATCTGGATCGTTGACGCGTTATTTCAGTATGCGCTGGAGGCCTATGAGTATCAGGAAACCTCCGGAGCTTCCGGTTGGAACCCCCTGATCTGGCCGTTCCGAACAGTCTGGGTTATCGGGTTCGGTATACTGACGGCGCAAACCGCCGTCGAATTGGCGCGTTCTATTGCCATCCTGTTTAAAGGCGAAGGTGAGCCAGGGGTGTGGCATGAGTGAATACATCGGATTCTGGATGTTCCCGGTTCTCCTGATTTTCCTGTTGGGCGGTTTCCCCATTGCATTGTCGATGATTTGCACCGCGTTTATTTTCGGTGTGATTCAGTTCGGCGGTTCTGCATCGTTCCAGCTGATTTCCCAGATTGATAGCGTCGCGGGCAATTCGGTGCTGGCCGCAGTACCGTTATTTGTCTTCATGGGAGCCTTCCTGGAGAAAAGTGGCATCGCATCGAAGTTGCTTGAGGCTATTCATATCTGGACCTGGCGACTACCCGGAGGCATGGCCCTCAGCACTATTATTATGGGAGCTATCTTTGCTGCCATCAGTGGTGTAGTCGGTGCCACAGAAGCTGTGATTGGCTTACTAACCGTACCGGTTATGTTGAAACATGCCTATGACAAGCGATTGATTTCCGGGACCGTGTGCGCCAGTGGGTCGCTAGGTACGGTAATTCCGCCTTCCATAACAGTGATCGTGCTGGGGCCGGTTGCGAACGTTTCGGTGGGTGAACTCTTTGCCGGTTTGCTGCTGCCTGGGCTGATAATGGCTGTGCTTTTCGGTCTTTACGTGGTCGGCATTGCCATTGCAAAGCCGGCTATGGCTCCACGCGCGATAGAGGGCAGCCCCGAGTATAGCCTTGGGCAGAAACTGAGAATAACTGCAGTGGCGCTAATTCCGCCTTCGATACTTATCTTCGCCGTGCTCGGTAGCATCCTTATGGGCGTAGCTACACCCACGGAGGCGGCTGCCTGGGGTGCGTTGGGAGCGGTTGGTTTATCAGCTATCTATCGTACGTTTACTTGGCATCTGTTCGGTAACGCACTGATGAAAACTCTGCTGATTACTACGATGATCCTGCTCATCGTTCTGGGCGGCAGTATGTTTGCTGGGGTCTTCTTCGCATCTGGCGGTATGCTCGCAATCCAGACTCTGCTGAATGACCTCGGTATCCCAGCCTGGGGTGTGATTGCACTGATCCTGCTTCTAACATTCTTAGCAGGATTTGTCCTCGACTTGATTTCGGTGGTGCTGATCGTCATCCCGATTGCTATGCCGCTGGTGCTGAACCTTGGATTCGACCCTATTTGGTTTTGTATTGCTTTCCTTGTGGTACTGCAAACCAGCTATCTGACTCCACCCATGGCACCGTCGATATTCTATCTTCGAGCGGTAGCGCCGCCGGATATTACCCTACGCCATATGTATAGTGGAGTAATTCCGTTCATCATTCTTCAGATCATTACCTTGGCGTTGGTGCTGGCATTCCCTGAGCTAGCGACCAGGTTGCCAGAAGTGCTGCTGGGTTAAATGTCCGAGGCTGAACTTTTCAAAATAGACCAGCGGTGGCTATCCGCCGCCGCAACATTCTAAGGAGGTCATCATGACTGTATCAGGACATCAATTGATTGGTCAGACTAGCTACCGGGGCGATCAAGCTGCCATTGAACCAGTTAACCCTGCCACCGGAAAGCGCTTGGAGCCAGACTTTCCCGGGGCCAGTGAAAGGGATATTGAACAAGCCTGCAGCCTAGCTTTGGAGGCCTTTGATGAGTACCGGGAAACTTCTCTGGAAGCTCGAGCGAGTTTTCTCGACACTATCGCCACAGAAATCGAGGCCCTAGGTTCTAGTCTGATTGAGCGCGCCGTGGCTGAAACTGGACTGCCGAAGAGTCGGATTGAAGGCGAGCGAGGCCGGACCTGTGGTCAGCTCAGATTGTTTGCCTCGGTGGTGCGTGCCGGTGAGTGGTTGGACATTAGGGTGGACTCCGCGTTGCCGGACCGCAAGCCGATGGCTAGGGTTGACTTACGCCAAAGACAAATTCCCGTTGGGCCGGTCGCGGTTTTTGGTGCGAGTAATTTTCCTTTAGCATTCTCGGTCGCGGGCGGCGACACGGCATCAGCGCTGGCTGCAGGCTGCCCGGTCGTGGTCAAGGGGCACTCTGCACATCCTGGTACATCTGAGTTGGTTGGTAGGGCAATTCAACAAGCGGCTAAGACCTGCCAGATGCCTAATGGAGTATTTTCACTTCTGTTCGGTGCCGGCAATGTCATCGGTAAGGCCCTTGTGGCCAACTCCTGCATCCAAGCGGTTGGGTTCACTGGATCCCAGCGCGGCGGGATGGCGCTTACATCGATTGCGCAACAGCGCAGAGTACCGATTCCGGTATTTGCAGAAATGAGCAGCATTAACCCCGTATTCCTGATGCCGGGAGCTGTTGCGGCTCGGGCTAGCAGTATCGGTAAGGACTATGTGGCGTCGCTTAATATGGGCGCGGGTCAATTCTGCACTAATCCGGGCTTAGTAATTGGTTGTCGCGGGGAAGACTTTGATGTATTCAAGCAAGCTGCTGTGGATGCCGTAACACGAACAGATGGTCAGACTATGCTCACGCCTGATATACACGCGGCCTATACACAAGGCATCGAGCGCTGGTCTGACCATGCCGCCATTAAATGCTTGGCGAGTGGATCGCAAGGAACAACCCCCAATAGCTGTCAGCCTCACTTGTTTGCCGCTAGTGCCGCCGATTTCCTCGCAGACGAGGCATTGCAACGGGAGATTTTCGGTGCCGCATCCCTGATCATAGAGTGCGAAGGGGTTGAGGAAATGCAGCACGTCGCCTCCAGCCTAGAGGGGCAGCTCACCGCCACACTGCACATGGACGACGACGATCTCGAGCTTGCACAATCGCTGCTCGCGACACTGGAGACCAAGGCTGGTCGAATACTGGTCAATGGTTGGCCGACAGGTGTAGAGGTTTGCCATGCAATGGTTCATGGAGGGCCTTTCCCGGCCACCTCTGATAGCCGCACAACATCTGTCGGAAGCGCGGCTATCCGACGTTTTCTCCGGCCTGTATGCTACCAGAATTTTCCGGATGCTTTGCTCCCGCATGCCCTGAAGGAGGCCAACCCTTATAAACTGAATCGCTTGTTGGATGGCGAGCGGGAAATATGGGGTGATAAACCTTAAGTAAGGAACCAAGCCGCTAGTCGTGGCAGGTAGTAGTCACGATTTAGCGGCGTTTTCAACTTTATGTATCATGGGCGGGTTATTTTCGGCGCGAGCTATACTCCGCTTCATCCAAGAGTTTTATTCACGTAGGAAAAGAAGTTGACTAAAACTGGGAAGAAACTCAACAAAAACGAAATTTCTCGCGAACGCAGCATGAAGCGACTGACCCAAGCTGCTTTCGAATTGTTTGTGATACGTGGTTATCATGCCACCAGCCTTGAGACTATTTCGTCAAAAGCCGGCCTAACTAAAGGTTCGGTTTATTTTTACTTTGGCAGCAAGGAAAAGCTGGTCTTGCAAATGTTTGATGTTCTACGTGAGGATCTTGTGGATGGTCTAGTAGCCACTCTAAGGAATCCTGTTGGCAACCATGTGGATCGGATTATCCGCTACATCCACGAGGGTGCTGACTTTGGCGCGGAACGACCCAACGAGCTGCTCTTCATGATCCAGATGGCCATTGAATTCGCACGTCAGGATAACGACATTGCCAAGGCCATCAGGGAACTCTACGGAGATGTACATAAGGCCGTAGAAGAAGTGGTCCAAGAGGCCCAGGCAGTTGGTGCGATGTCGTCAGACATTGATGCTCGCTCATTCGCCTCCATGATCGTGGCGGTCCACGATGGCATGATGCTGGAATGGCACCTGCGTGGCGCTGAGATCAGCGGTCCTGATCTGGTTAAAAACGTACGGCACATGTTACTGCACGGTATTGGCTAAGCATTCCCGCCGATTTTGGCCAATGCTATTTATCCCGGGTCGATAAGCTTCTTTAGGCTGATGCCGGCAGCCTTGCGATCCCAAGTGCTGGATTGAATGCCACGCTCTGAAAGCTGTTTTTTCTTCACTTTGTTGGTGGGTGTCCTGGGCAGTTCGTCGGTGAGCTCTATATAGCGGGGCACCATGAAGTGGGGCAGCGTCTGAGCCAGGAAGCTCAACAGAGCCTGTGGTTCAATGACGGCTTCTTCCATGGCTACGATGTAAACTAGGATATCGTCGTCGTTTTCATAGCCCGACGGAACGCCTATCGCCACGCACTCTTTCACACCGGGAAAGTCAGCCACTGCCGCTTCGATATCAAACGATGATATGTTCTCTGCTCGGCGGCGGATACGATCGCCCTTGCGATCGACGTAGAACAGGTTGCCGCTACTATCCCTGACAGCGATATCTCCGGTATGGAACCAAAGGTTGCGCCATGCGCTCACCGTTTCCTCTGGCATGCCCATGTAGCCCAGCATGGTAGTCCAAGGGAACCGGGGCCTAACTACAATTTCCCCTGCCGTACCATCTGGTATCGGTCGGTCTGTTTCCGAATCGACGAGTTCCACGTCATACCACTCTGTAAGCACTTTTCCGCAGGAGCCGGTAATCGCTGGAGATTGCCTCGAGGTCCAACATGGGCAGCCAATTTCACTCATACCCCACATTTCAATACCTTTAACGCCAAACCGTTCTAGGAAGGCATAACCATGGCGTTTGGGCAATGGGCAGCACATCAGGCGTGTGAGAGCGTTGTCCGAATCTTCCCTCCGTGCTGGCTCAGCCTGGATCATTTCGATCATCGGTCCGTGGGCAATACTTATGGTTGCTCCGCTTTCCCGGATGCGATCGAGCCAGCTTTTAGCATCAAACTTTCGGTCAAGGACGAGGGTTCCACCAGCGGCAAAGATGGCGAGTACTCCCATGAACTTACCAGCAATATGAAACAGGGGATGAGCACTGTAGAACACGTCAGACGAGTTCATGCCGGTTTCCCCTGCGGTGGTGTGAGCCAATAGACAGACATGGCCATGGGGCATCACCACGCCTTTAGCGGGACCGGTGGTGCCAGACGTGAACACTACAGACGCCGCATCAGAGGGCAGGATCTCTGGCCAGGTCTGCTCCTGTGGTCTAGGCGTGGCGATGAGGTTACGGTGATGCCGAACGTCGATATTTCCCTTGGCCTCGAACCCTTTGGCCAGTTCGGTAGGATCAGCTTCCGAGTTGTCGATAACAACAACCTGCTGGACGCTCGAAAAATCAAAATTCAGTTCGGTAATAAATGGAATCAGATGAGCATCACTGACAATTAGGCTGGGTTTGGCCAAGTTGAGGACATGGGCCAAAGAGTTACCGCGATACCCAGTATTCGCTGACACATCGACCGCGCCAACTAGCGCAGCGGCCATCCATGCGTGTAGGGCCGCGATGCTGTTGTCAGCAAAGACCAGGATTCGGTCACCGGGCTCGATGCCTACCTGAAGGAAATGCGCTGCTAACGCCTCCGCATGGTCCATAAACTGGCCATAAGTCTCCTTGTTACCCGAGACGTCGCGGGCAAAAACTGCCTCGGGTGAGGCCTCCACACGACGTGCAGCGACTTTTGGTAATGTCCACTCAGAGAGCGAATCCGGAATTGCGAATTCAGATAATTGGTCATTTAGAAGCATAAAGCGTCTCAGGCTATCAGGGCGTGTGTTGAGAACTAAATTAACAATCAATAATTGTCAAACTGAGTTGCGCATACCATTTAAATACTATACGGTTAGTAAGTAAATAGGGATGATGGAGAAAACAATGCAACCACTTTCTGGGATCACGGTGCTAGAGCTTGGCATGGTTATGCAGGTGCCTCTTGCCGGGCAGATGCTTGGGGACTACGGCGCCGACGTGATTAAGATTGAACGGCCGCCCCGAGGCGATATTATGCGGGATCTCGACGAAGTCGGTACTGCCCGAGAGGATATGAGCTGTTACTACGCTGCGGTTGGTTGTAATAAGCGGACCCTGTGCCTCGACCTGAAGCAGGCTGAAGGTCGAGAAGTCCTTGGCAAGCTGATTGATAAAGCCGATGTGCTAATTCACAACTTTCGGCCCGGGGCTATGGAGCGACTGGGTTTTGGTTACGAGGAAGTTTCCAAGCGTAATCCCAGGCTAGTTTATGCCGTTGGTTATGCCTTCGGCGCTAGAGGTCCCCTATCAGGGATGCCGGGCCAGGATATGTTGGCGCAGTCTCTCAGCGGCTTTGCCATGAACGGGGTGGAATCCGGTGACCGTCCCCGTTTAACTGCCACCCCGACGGTTGACTATGCCACGGCAGCGTCATTATCGCAGGGAATTCTGGCGGCTCTGATGGGTCGGGAACGGACTGGCAAAGGAGATCTGGTTACCACCTCTCTGTTTGATGTTGCCATTGCCATGCAACTGCTTGAGGCCTCCAGCCGTTCGATGTACAGCTACCGCACCGACTGGGTTCAGTACGCCATGATCTTCAAGACCTTGGATGGGTGGGTCACTGTTCTCACTTTGTTCCGAGACAACCCGCTACAGCTTATGTGCACCGCGTTTGACGAAGACGATATGAGCACTGATCCGCTGCTAGCCACAGCAAGTCTACAACGTAAGCATGCCCACATAGTTCAGGAAAAATTCGGGCCGGTGATGGAACGATACACTACCGCTGAATGTGTCGAGCGGCTATCCAAGACCGACATTCTGTGTGCGCCGGTGTTGGATCTGGACGAGACCCTGAAGCATCCACAAACCCTTCAGAATGATATTTTGCGGGAGGTGGACATACCAGGCCATGGGCCGGTTCAACTGGTTGGCAATCCAGTAAAACTGGCCAGTCAGGTTAAACAAAAGCCACGGCCGCCCGCCGCTCTGGGCGAATTTTCACGTGAGATTTTGAGTGATTTTGACTACACCGAAAACGAGATCAGAGGTTTCCTGGAACGTGGAGTCATTAACTGACTGGTCATCAAAGACAATCAAGAGGGGCACTAACTTATGAACGGTAAACCGCCATGCGGCAATGACGAAAACCGCTTGTTGGATCAAACCATTGAAGGTCTAGTGGAGCGAGCGCGTCTCACTTTAAAACAACCGCTAGCTGGATTTCCCCACTACGCAGATACGACAACCGGAGAGTGGACTACCACGGAAGATGGTTTTTGGACTGGTGGCTTCTGGCCCGGCGTACTCTGGTTGAGTGGTCACTATTCTGGCGATTCATCACTCTGGCAAGCGGCCGAGGAATGGGTAGAGCGCCTGGAGCCGAGGGTTGATTCTGATTCGGTGTTTCGGGGCTTCCTGTTCTATTTTGGATGTTCTGTTGGGGCGGATCTTGCGGGTAGCAAGAAAGCCGAGACACTTGCGTTAGCTGCAGCCAACAGCCTGTACGCTACCTTCCGCCCGAATATCGGTCTGATGCCCTTGGGTACAAAAGCGGAAGAGGCCCACACGGTCGGCGAGAACGAAACCAATATCGACAGCCTATCAGCCAGTTTAGTGCTGTCTTGGGCTGCGGAGAAGACTGGTAACGATAAATTTAGGGATGTGGCAATCCGCCACGCCCTGACCAATGCTGAATTTTGCGTTCGCGAGGATGGCTCAGTATGCCAATCCGCTAGTTTTGACAGCCAAACAGGCAAGTTGATCAAAACATACACCCACAAGGGCTTCGGCCCGAACTCTACCTGGGGGCGCGCTCAGGCTTGGGCCATGATGAGCTACGCTTATCTATCAGCGTTGTATCCGGAAAATCGTGAAATCCGTGACTACGCCGAAAGAGTCTGCAGATGGTGGATTGAGAATGTACCCGATGATGGAGTGGCTTACTGGGATTTCGATGCGCCTCAGGAAACTGGAACTCCAAAGGACACCTCTGCAACCTCCATTGCCTGCTATGCTCTGCTGACACTGGCTACTGTCCTCGATGATCGAGAGGTCGCGCAGGAATATCAAGGAAAAGCTCGTGCCACAGTGAAGACCCTTTGTCGTGACTACGTTGCGACCATTCCAGGGGGCGCAGGTACCACTCCCCCCTTGGTGCTAACACGAGGTTGCTTTGACCCAATGCGTGGTGTTGCCATTGAGCATGAGCTGATTTGGGGCGACTATTTCCTATTGCACTGTTTGGGTTTACTGACTGGTCGTTTGCCCATGAAAAGACTTGGTTGATACTCAGGAGCTTGGGCGTAGCTGAGTCTTGAGGTATTCGCTGAATATTCCCGAATATTTGTCAGGCAAATACCTCTAAGGTCTGGCGTGGACGTTAACCGGGGTGCTGTACTCGCTCGAAAAAAGCGGAAAAGCTAGGTTTTGCCATTAGATCGTTGAGGCGTACCAGCTATTTGAAACCTCGATACGCGCTATGCTCTATGCAGTATTCAGGATTGTGATGTCGTCTACGCAATGTCAAAAAAAGCACCGCAGGATTCTGTTATCCAACAGATTGAGCCGTGCACCACTGCTCCGGAGAAACAGTTGCCTGATGGTATAAGTGAAGAAGGTAATTGCCGGGCATCAGGATGCGCCGACGATTGACTATCAATAAAGCCAAGTAAGTAAAGTCGCTTTCCCCGAATTTTCTGGACCCGTTCGGGGGAGCGCATTAACGCTCGCGGAAACTCACCTGTTTTCCTGAAGCTATCTTTAATGACGCGGTGTATGTCGATAATCTCGCGAAGGCTGGCCTATTACTGTCTTAAATAGGTGGTCCTGCACGCAGTTTTTCAATGTCAAAGGTGTTAAGAACCACTTGTTGGCTGACAGGTTTATACGGAGTCTTGAAAACAGCTAGGCGCATGATGGAATTACCGGACGCTTGCTAACCATCTGTTCCAGGAGCCACATAAAGTTGGTCGCTCCGAACACGTTGGATGACCTAGTTCGGGAGTGGTGGTCTCTCAACCGCGTCGAGGCTGGATCACAGGTATTCATCAACACATGCTAGACCCCGAGGATCCCTGGCCGGAAGGTTATCGACTAAGTGATACATGGCCGTCTTTTGGCAAAAAAGCTGAGGGTGAATGAGCGGTAACGTCTCGTCATGACACAGTACTAAGTAATTTGTAAAAAACAAGTTTAGCAAGTGGAGTTTTCAATGATTGAGACCAATAACCTAGTCGAGCTATTGCCCTGGAAAGAGCTAATCGAAAGCCTGAACGACATCTTTCAGCAGGAATATAACTGCCCGATCCGACACCATCATGGAATCAATGTTCCGGGGAGTGACGAAGCTACATTGCTACTGATGCCATCATGGATCGATGGGCAATATATTGGCGTTAAGCAAGTCAATGTGTTTCCGGGTAATCACCGCCGGGGCATGCCGGGGCTATCCAGCCATTACCTATTGAGCTCTGGCGAAACTGGTGAGCTGCTCGCCCGCTTAGATGGCAATGTGATCACTGCCAGGCGCACCGCCGCTGCCTCGGCACTTGGTACCAGGTACTTATCTCGGCCTGATAGCAAACGTCTGTTGATGGTGGGTGCCGGTCGGGTTGCAAGGAACGTGGTGCCGGCTACCGCGAGCATTAGACCTATCGAACACGTCGATGTATGGAATATCTCAGAAGACAACGCAGAAAAGTTTGTTTCCGAACTCAAAGGCCAAGGATACAGCGCAAGGCGTGTCGATCAGGGCTCACTGGAAGAAGCCGTCGGGCAGGCCGATATCATTAGCTGTGCCACGTTGAGCAAAACCCCGCTGATTCTAGGTGACTGGGTTAAAGAAGGTACCCATGTCGACTTAATCGGCAGCTTTACGCCGAAGATGCGTGAGGCCGATGACACCTTGATGTCGAAAGCTCATGTGTTTGCCGACTTCAGAGAGGCGGCGCTTCAGGAGACAGGAGACCTAATTGATCCTATCCGGAGTGGTGCGATCAGCGAAGCCTCCGTAGAGGCTGACTTCATTGATCTTAGCAAAGGCGTTCATGCTGGTAGGGCAGGCTTGTTAGGTGGTGATAAGGCCATCACCGTATTCAAGGCGGTGGGTTCATCAATCGAAGATCTTGCGGCGGCGATCCTTGCTTACAATAAATTGATCGCCTAATGGCGGACGTGGCTATACCAAAGGTGCACCCTCCACTATGAGTCTGTCGTTCCTATCCTCCAATGTAAATTGAATGATTCTCCTTTAGGTCGGAGCTCTGCTTCGGCCTCTTTTTTATTGGGGCGTCCTGTCATTCCAAGTCGAGATTGAGATTCGATCTCACGAAACGTGGGTTTGGTCCAAGCCATTGCGGAGGGAGGGCCCGCCAAGCCGGATTTTTCCAACTCTGGGTGGACCTAATACGGAGTCAGGGTCAATCTGATGATTTTAGGACAATTTTAGGCGTATGGGGACAATTAGTGGGTCCTACGATCATCGGCCTCATAACCGTCGTTGGTTCGAATCTAGCCCCCGCTACCAAATTCAAAAAAGGCAGATCAGTTAGTCACTGGTCTGCCTTTTTTGTTGCGATATTAAAAACTTGTTAGCGAAATCGCCCGTCCAAAACTCCGTCGTTCTGGGGTATGCTTCGGGACTGAGTTTCCGAAACCATCGTTTGATGAATAAAACAACATAAATGGAGCCTCCGATGAGTTCAATGAAGCGCCTGCTTGCCGCGTTTGCATCCTTTGCAGTTATGTCCAGTGCCGCCGTTGAGGCCCGCGATTTTCGCCTCGGCTTGATCACGCCACCGCCCCACATCTGGACCAAGGCAGCCAACGAGTTCGGGCAGGATCTGAACGAGAAGTCCGGAGGAGAGCATTCGGTAGCGGTTTTCCCGGCCAGGCAGCTGGGTAACGAGGCGCAGATGGTTCAGCAGCTGCAAACGGGCGCACTGGATATGGCGTTCCTAACCATTGCTGAAGTGTCCAACCGGGTGCCGGATTTCGGCGCGCTATATGCGCCTTATCTGGTCGACAACATTGACCAGGCCGCAGAATTGTTACGCTCCGACGAAGCGAACAAACTTCTGGACCAACTGCCGGCCAACGTTGGCCTGGTAGGTGTAGGTTATGCCATGGCTGGAATGCGCCAGGTGCTCAGCCGGGATGAGGTTTCCGGTCCTGCCGATCTTGAGGGCAAGAAGCTACGCATTACCCCGTTCGAGCCCATTCGGGATTTCTACAAAGCCGTCGGCGCGGCACCCACGCCGTTGCCACTTCCTGCGGTCTATGACGCGCTGGCGAATGGCCAGGTTGACGCCATCGACATGGATTTCGACTCCATCCTGGTGCTCAAGTTTTACGAGCGCGCCGACCACCTGCTGATTTCCAACCACATGATGTTCCCCATGGTGGGCGTGGTATCTGGCAAGGTCTGGCGTGACCTGGGCAACGAAGACAGACAGCTCATCCAGGAAACCATGAAAGCTCACCTGAATGCCGTGATGGACAAGTTTGTGGCCCAGGAGAAGGACCAGGAACAGCAGCTCAGAGAGCTGGATATCACCGTGAGGAAGGCAAACCGCAGTGAATTCGCTGACGCCATTTCCGCCTGGGAAGACATCTGGGCTGAGAAAGCCCCGTCTCTTGGTATCCTGCGCAACGTCGCTGAGGACATCAAAGCCCAATAATCCGGGCGATGCACCATGCTTAAAGCTGTTTCGGATTTTGTCGCACGCATTGAAGCTGTCATCGCCGCATCGCTTGCCGGTGCGGTGACCCTGCTGATACTTCTTAACATCATCACTCGTTTTGCCGGTTACGCCATCTACTGGGTGGATGAGCTGGCGATCTACTGCATGATCTGGATGACTTTCTTCGCGACATCCGTGCTGCTCAAACGGCGGGAAAGCGTTGCCGTGGGTCTGCTGACCGAGTATGTAAAAGGTGGAACCCGAACCGTACTGGCGAAAATTAGCGACCTGATGGTGCTTCTGTTTGGCGGCATTCTGGCCTGGCTCAGCTGGCGCTGGTATGACCCGGTCACGCTATATCAGGTGGGGTTTGACCTGGAAAGCTTTCAGGCAGAAACCTTCAACTTCATGTACGCGGAGAACACCAGCACCCTGGGCATTAAAAAGTTCTGGGTGTGGATGGTGCTGCCGATTCTGTCGATTACGTTGACCATTCATGGTTTAGCTAATCTTCTTTGTTTCGAGGCCGCCCCCGAACAGAGCGGGGGTACGACATGACCGCGGTTGTCTTCGCCGTTCTGTTGTTTTTGGCAGTGCCGATCTCCCTGGTATTGGCACTGACGGCGCTCTGGTATATCTACGATTCGGGTAACACCGTGCTGCTGGATTCCTACTTGCAACAGCTATTCGGCGCTATCCAGAGCTATGGACTGCTGGCGATACCCCTGTTCATGCTCGCCGGCGAATTGATGAATGAGGGTGGCCTTACCAGCAGGCTGGTGAACCTGGCGCGCATCCTGGTCGGTGGGTTCCGCGGAGGCATGGCTTATATCAACCTGGTGGCCAACATGATGATGGCGGCCATTATGGGCTCTGCTGCCTCACAGATCGCCATGATGTCTCGCGCCATGGTGCCTGCCATGGAGAAAGACGGTTACGAAAAGCCTTATGCCGCCGCCATAACCGCTGCCGGGGGATTGCTCTCGCCCATTATCCCGCCGTCCATGCTGTTCGTGCTGTTTGGCGTTCTGGCCCAGGTACCGATTGCGGATATGTTTATTGCGGGCATTATTCCAGGGCTGGTGATGTCCTTCCTGTTTTTTATCGCTATCAGCCTGCTCGGCCTGAAATACCAGTATCCGAAAGGGAGCTGGCCAACGCGCCAGCAGGCTAAACAGTATTTCCTGATGGGCATCCCGGCGGCGCTTATCCCGCTGATCATCATCGGCGGCATCCTCACCGGGCTGGCCACGCCCACAGAATCAGCCGCGCTGGCTTCAATGGGTGCGCTGGTGATTGGCAAATATGTTTATAGAGACCTCAAATACAAAAACCTTTTCGGAGTTCTGAGGCGGACCGCCTTCAATTCCGGCATGGTCATCATGCTGATTGCCGCGGCCGGCGTATTCGGCTGGGTGATCATCTTCGAAAAGATCCCGCAAAGCGCGGCCAGCTGGATCGCCGCACAAACCACAGACCCTTTCATGTTTCTGATGCTGGTCGTGGGTATCCTGCTGCTGGTGGGCATGGTGATCGATGGCATTGCCGCACTGATATTGGTCGTGCCGATCCTAATGCCCATAGCGGAAGCTCAGTTCGGCATCAGCGCTTACCAGTTCGGCGTGGTGGTGTGCCTGACTTTGGTTCTTGGCTTGCTTACGCCACCGGTTGGTGCGGGCCTTTATATTTGTTCCGCCATGACCGGCGCATCGCCGATGGCTATTTTCCGGGCTTTGCTTCCGTTCCTTCTGGCAACTATTCTGACGCTGGTGTTGATCAGTTGGGAAGAGGGGTTGGTGCTGGCGTTGTTGTAGGTAGCACCTGATTTACATAGAGGCACGCTCTCGCAGTTGAGTATGGTCTCCAGTCATTTCGAGGTATGCTATATACCTTCCTTCATTTCTTTCCCTGCTTATCTTTCCCTGCTTAGACTTTTTTCCAGTAGCTCACGCCGCTATCGCCCTTTCCGGGCAAATTTTTGCCTTGCTAGTCAGTGATTTCCCCTCTTTATTACCATTCCCTGACGGGAAATTGACATTTTCGTAATTAGGAAAATGACCGTCATCACATCGATAATCGTCCACGTTTTATACAATTTTACAAAGTCGACGATATATTGGTGTTAATTGCATATGAAACGCGTCATCAAAGTGTCACAGGCATGGATTGCCGCGTTTATTCTGGGAGCACTTCTCACAGGCTGTGGGGGTGGTTCATCGGGTAGTGCTGGCACTGCATCACCGGGCGATTCCGGCGGTTCGGTTGGTTCAGGTAATCCGACTGATGGCGGCAACGTTGGTGGTCAGGATCCATCTCCTGAGCGTTCCGCAGTGCTGAGCTGGAGCGCGCCGCTTACTCGCGTGAATGGCGAGAGCATTCCGATGGGCGAGCTCGACAAATATGTGATTCGTTACGGGCAGGATGCCGAAGAGCTGAGCGAAGAGGTTGTCGTTATCAATGCTCAGGCCGAGGCGGAAATGTCCTACGAAGTAAGCGGGCTGGACGTGGGTACCTGGTATTTCACCATTCAGGTTCAGGATACCAACGGGCTGATCAGTGAGCCCTCCGATGTTGTAAGCAAGTCTATCCGGTCCTGAGGCGGGAATTCCCGGCCTGAAGTTTGAAGTCTCAGGCCAGCGGATCTGCAATTGGAAGTTTCAAGGTGAAGGCAGAACCTTCACCCGGTGTCGATGACACCGATATCTCTCCCCTGTGTTTTTCCACGACGGTCTTTACGAACGAAAGCCCCAGCCCGGTACCGTGTACTCCGGCCAATTCCGAGCTCTTCTGCCGACGGTAGCGGTCAAACAGGTGCGGCAGTTCTTCCGGATCGATGCCTGTGCCTTCGTCCGCGATCGTCAAACAGGCCTGGTGACCGGCGCGGAAGACCTGAATGCTGACGTCGGATCCACTCGGGCTGTATTGAACCGCATTGGTGAGCAGGTTGATAACGGCCCGCTCCAGAAGCTCCGCGTTGCCTTTCAGCCAAAGATCTTCGGTGCCCTGAAGCTGGAGCTGTATCTGCTTCTCGATGGCCTGTTCGCTGACGCTATCACGGGCATTCTCCACGATGGCCAGAAACTCGCATTCGTAGAACCGGGTTTCTGTCAGCTGTTCGGCTCGTGCCAGTTGTACGAACTCCTCCGCCAGGTGATAGCTTCGTCGGGCCAGCCGTCCCAGCTGGTCCAGTTGTTCCTGTTCAATGTGGCTGGGGTCTCGTTTCAACTGTTCGATCAGGGCAAGCTGTGAAACCAGTGGCGAACGTACGTCGTGGGAAATAAAGTCGATGGCTTCGCGGTGCTGGCGCTGCTGTTCCCGCAGTTCCGAAATGTCCGAAATGTTGGCAATGATGCCTTGTTGGTCAGTGTCGGGCAGTGAAAACGGCGCGAAATGAATCAGAAAATCCTTGTCGCGAATTCTCAGATCCACGGTTCGGCTCTGTTGCAGTGTCAGGGTATCGGAAACCGTTTCGTGCCAAGGCGGCGTTTCCCGAGGGTCATGTCCTTCGAGCAACCTGACCAGGGGCAGGCCTGCAAGGCTCGGCATGGGTTCGCGGAACCACTCTTCAATATGGCCGTTGGCAAAGCGGATAACGCCCAGTTCGTCGGTAACAATGATACCGTCGGGCATGCGCTCGAAGCTTCTGCGAATAAATTGTTGCATGTGATTCAGCCGATCCGTGGCGATACGCACCCGCTCAATTCGCGCTGAGATATTTTCGCTGGGTCTTGCGGTTGAATCCGCCAGTGCAGGCTGCTCCAGATGAAGTCTGCGCAAGTAGCGCTGGACAGCTTCGCGGCCGAGATCATTGGGCAGCATCAGGCCCAGGTGATAGCGGGTACCGGCGCGCAATAGCTGAATCCAGCTGCGGTTGCTGTCGTGGAACCAGTGGCCGGGGGTCAGATCAGAGGGAACATCGGCCAGGGACAATCCGCGGGCGGAAAGAACCTCGTTCTCCTCAAGTAAAAGCCAGCCAGTGGGCCGGAAGAGGGCTTGAAAGTGCTCCAGAAGTTGCGTTGGGTTTCTTCCCGAGGGTGCGGGCAGGGCAACTTGCGGGCTTCTGGCAAGGTCGTCCAATTGCCGGTTAAGAAAACGATTGGTCATGGCGAGCCTGAGGCCGCTTGAGACTGGAAAGGCCAGGAGCGGCACCAGCAAAGCGTTCGCCAGGGGAATCCACCATTTCAGCGCCAGAAGCATGAACAGATAGAGACCGACCAGTCCGACCAGAGCCGCTGCGCAGGCGAGCAGAGTGCGTGCCGGGCGCATCGGAGGCAGGGCGAGCGCGAGGATCAGAATGGTTGTTAAAGACAGAAGGGCCGAAGCCCATTCCGGTGCCGGGCGAATCAACAGCCCCTGGGTTCTGGCGGAGAACACGTTGGCGTGAAATTCAACACCGGCCATAGGTCGACTCAGGCCTGAGAAAGGTGTTGGCAGTATGTCTCCGAAACCTGCGGCTGTGGCGCCGACAAAGACGGTTTTGCCTCTGAAACGTTCAGGGGCTGGCGGTTGTGTAATAACCTCTGCAAAGGAGTACGACTGCAGGGAGCCGGCACCACCGATCAAGGGGATGGCCCGATACTGATCGCGAACATTGACATAGGGAAGGGCTTCTTCCGTCCCCGAATTTTGTGGCCCTATCCCGCTAGCGGCCAGCGCTAGGCTCGGCCAGAGCTGACGACCCAGACCATTAAACAGGTAGAGACCACGCGCAACGCCGTCGCTGTCCAGTTCCACGTGAGCGTGCCCGAGACCGTTGGCCGCTGAAGTCAGTTGTCCAACCGGCAATTGTTCGCTCAACAGATACTGGGATGTGGGGGGAGACAGATAGACCGGCAGGATGACGTTGCCATGGCTGCGCATCTGTTCTGCCAGTTGCTGGTCATCGGGTGACGGTTCTGCAAACAGAATATCGAAGACAATGGTTTTGGCGCCTGCCTGCGCAAGCTTGGCAATAAGCTCTGCGTGCAGTGTGCGAGGCCATGGCCAGCGCCCGAGGCGGTTCAGACTCAGCTCATCAATGGTTACCAGTACTACCTCGTCCGAGGCATTTACAGGATTTGAAGTAATGGCCTGATCGTAGAGCCAGAAATCAAGGCGCTGGGGCAAATCCGTGGTCTGGATGAGCAGAAGGAGCGCCAGCAGTATCAGGCCCAGAGTCCAGGGGGTCGTTTTAATTGGCAGCCAATCCCGGTTCATGAGCCCTGCTGTGTGTTTCGTTCGATCAACGGATTATTCCAGGTACAATTCCCTCCCAGGTCCCCAGCGGCTTTGCAAAGGACCATCAGAAAGAGCTTTCAGGCGCACAAAATACCGCCTTCCGGGAATAAGACGCAAGGCTGCGGTGGTGTCAGACAGCGTTGCTTCCTTGATGATGTTGTTGAAACCGGGCTCTTCCGACAGCTGTAGGCGATAGTCAGTGGCTGTGTCCACCTTCTCCCAGAAGACCCTGACCTGGCTGTCGATGTAGTTCACACTGATGATTCGCACTGGGGGCAGGCTGCCATTGACCACAAGCTCTCGCGGCTCGGTGGTAGCGACGGAGTTGCCGCCTGCCTCGGTAACCACCCGCCAGTAGTATTTGCCGGGCCCCAGCGGGCGTGAAGGCAGCGCTGCAGTTTCCGGCGCCCATTCGCTGGTGGCGATAACGTTCCGGAAATCCCGGTCCTCGGCAACTTCCACTCGAGCCACTTCATTGTCGCCGTTCAACTGCCAGCGAAACTCGGGCATGTCGTCGTTAACCGTGTCTCCATCGGCGGGAGACAAAAGGCTGGCGGTTCTTGCCTGAAGATCGACCTCCACCGGAATTACACGAGGCATGCCGGCGGTTCCGCGAGCATCGAGGGCCGCCAGGTGCACTTCATAGCTGCCGTTATCCAGCCGGCCGATATCAAAGCTGCTGCCAGTGAGTTTGCGGCTTTCCACCCAGCGGCCGGTGTCACTTTCGAAAATATCCACGCGATGCATGGGGGCACGGCTTTCCTGCCAGGTCATCGTGGCCGGCAGTTGGGTCAATTTTGGTGGCAGTGGGTCAAGGGCAGGCGCTGGTGGCAGGCGTCGAATGCTGAGGCCATCATTGCCCGCGGTGGACAGGCTGGCACCGAAGCCCGCGGGAATGCGGCGGGTCTTGCCGGGTGCTCCGAAGTCAACATTTCCCTCGGTTACCTGCAGGCGGGTACCCTCTGCAAATGTCTGAAGTGCAAATGCGGTCCCGCGCACAGCGGCGACGGCGGATGGCGTTTCAATCTCGAATCGGGCGCCGCCCTCCATCACGGGTTTTACGCGGGTGTGGATCTCGCCCCTGTCCAGTCGCAGCCGGGTATCCACCATGCCGGCTTTGCCATATTGGGTCAGGCGATTGAAGATCAGCCGTGAATTCGGGGAAATCCGGACTTCCGAGCCGTCTGCCAGTTCAATAGTCGCGGTTCCGGACGCTGACAGAATTTCATCACCGACGCGGATCAGGGCATCTTCACTGAGCGGCGTTTTCCGACCCGAGTTTCCGGAAATCAGTTGTACAGTTCCGGTGACCGAGGTTGCCCGTGCAGGTTGTGGTTGGCGTTTCAACCAGGCAAGAGGAATGCGAACACTGTCGCCGGCACCGAGCGTGGCACCGTTTTCAATCTTGTTGTACTGCAAAAGGCGACTTGCCGGAAAGTTCGGCGCTAGAAGGTCGCTGGCCACTTCCGAAAAACTCTCGCCTGGCCGTAACGTGTAGATCCACTCAGGCACTGTGTTGGCGGGAGATGCGTCGGAATGGCCGGCAGAACCGCGAGTCACCGACAGCTCCGCAGCCGTGGGAGCGGCGCAAGCGAGCAGAGCGAGTATCAGCAGCAGTAGGGGCAATCGCGGAGCCGGGCTTTCAGTCATTGGCGGCCCTGGCGGGTTCTTGATCATCAAACGCCTGATCCTGTGCCTTCATGGCCTCCAGGCGGTAACCGCGCTGGTAAATCGTCTTGATGCGGAAACCATTTTCGGGATTGAGCCCCAGGCGACGGCGAAGGCGGCTCATGTGTGTATCCACAGTGCGGGTATTGATGTCCCTGGCCAGCCCCCAGACACGCTCGAGCAGCATTTCCCGGGTCAGCAGACGCCCCTGGTTCTGGAACAGGAACAAGGTCAGGTCGAAATCCTTGTCGGTCAGCGTGAGCTCTTCACCATGAAGCGCAATGACTCGCTGCTGCGTATTGATTTCGAACGGGCCGTAGCGAAGCACCTCCTTCTCGCTGTCAGGATTGGACCGTCTCGCCAGGGCGTTGATGCGCGCGACCAGTTCCGCAGCCCGGGCGGGTTTTGCCAGGTAATCGTCGGCGCCGGCATCGAGGGCGCGAACGATGTCTGCCTCGCTGTCCCGTTGGGTGAGGAAGACCACGGGAATTGGCCAGTTGAGCTGGGCCCGGACGCTCTCTAGAACGTCGATACCAGTCATATCCGGAATCTGCCAGTCCAGAACAAGCAGGTCGTAGCTCCGATGCAGAACTGCGCTCAGGAAATTTTGGCCGGTAGGGAAGCTATCGCAGTGATGCCCGCGCTCAGACAGAATTGACTGGATGTGCTGTGCCTGTTCGGTTTCATCTTCAAGCAAAGCAATACGCATTAAGCCTCTCCCGGAGTGTTGCTCTCTTGCCTGTTATGGAGCAGAGCGCTTGACGGACTACTCTGCTATATCAACCAATTATCACAAAATGTGGATCTGCCTTCAGTATCGTTATGTAGACTTGCGTAAACGGACTGCAGGCTTTCCGTTGTCGTCGTCCAGTGTTTGTCGGCAGCCCGGGAAATTACTGCAGCCCCAGAACCAGCCTTTTTTGCCTTTTCGCCGCACCAGGGGCGAGAAACAATGGGGGCAGGGAATGGGTTTTTGGCCAGTACCATCCTGGGGTGCGTCTTCTTCCAGTGGTCGGGTACCCCGGCAATCGGGGTAGCGGGTGCAGGCGTAGAATCGGCCGAACTTGCCGTCCCGCTCCGTCATTGGGGCACGGCATTTGGGGCAATGGGGCCGGGCCTCGGCTGATTCTGTCCCGGCATGCTCGCAGTCCTGGGCGGGCTGGCCTTGGGGTTTGTCCAGAAAGGCGCGTATTTCATCTTTCAGGGTTTCCAGGAACTGCCTCGGTTCACCCTCTCCGCGGCGAATGCTTTCCAGATTGGCTTCCCATACTGCTGTGCGATCCGGTTTGCTGACCGATTTGGGCAGGGCGCCGATCAATGCTTTGGCTTTGTCCGTAGCCCGGATGTGTCGACTGTCACGGTATAGGTAATCCCGCTTGAAGAGGGTTTCGATGATGGAAGCCCGGGTTGCCTCGGTACCCAGGCCATCGGTTTCCCGCAGGGTTTTTCTGAGTTCGGTATCGGTGACAAACCGGGCGATGTTGGTCATCGCCGATAGCAGGGTCGCATCGGTAAAATGCTGCGGCGGCTGGGTCTTCCGTTCGGTGAGGCTGCTATCTTCACAGAATACCGGCTCGCCTTTTTCCAGCCTCGGCAAGGGCGTCTTGTCCGGCTCGTTGCGCCCTTCCCGGAGTTTCAGTTCCAGCGCTTTCCAGCCGGGCTCCAGGATGGCGGTTTCCGTGGCGCGGAATTCGTGCTCTGACACTCGAACCGTCAGTTTGCCTTCCCGGTGCACGGCATCAGGCGCGAATTGCATCAGGTAATGCCGGCTGATCAGGCCGTAGATTTTTTCTTCTGCTGCAGTGAGTTTGCCGTTGGGCGTGGGGCGGCTGGTTGGAATAATGGCATGGTGGGCGTCGACCTGTTTATCGTCCCACGCAGCCGTCCGGCGATCGAGATCTGCGCCGCTACAGGCCTCCTGAAGATCGGGTGCGACCCGGGCAATGGCCCTTACCACCTGTTCCCGCTGGCCGTAATGGCCCTCCGGTAGATACCGGCAATCAGATCGAGGGTAGGTGATGAGCTGGTGGCGCTCGTACAGGTTCTGGGCGGTATCCAAGACCTCTTTGGCGCCCATCCGGAACAGTCGGCCTGCTTCGATTTGCAGGGCCGATAGGGAAAACGGCAAAGGTGGCGCTTCGGACCGATCCCGAAAGCGGGATTCGGTGATTGTGCCGGGGCGGCTTCGGACACTGTCGGCAATCTGTTCAGCAATTTCCCGATTCAGCAGGCGATTTTCTTCATCCAGATAATCCTGGAACTGTTCGTTGGGCAACCAACGGGCGGTGAAGCTTCGCTGGTCGGCTTCCTCTTCCTGAGCCTTGAATCGGGCTTCAATCCGGTAATAGGGCTTAGGCTGGAAGTTTTCGATGGTGTTGTCACGCTCAACCACAAGGCCAAGTACCGGGGTTTGGACCCGGCCAACGGAATAGACGCCTTGCTCCCCTTGTTGCTGGTAACTGAGCGTGTAGAAGCGGGTCAGGTTGATACCATACAACCAGTCTGCCCGTTGCCGGGCGAGCGCTGAATGGGACAGTCGACGGAAATCGCGGTTGTCTTTGGGGCTCTGTATAGCGCGAGATACGGCCGCTGGGGTCAGATCGTTGATTAGAATGCGCTGCACCGGTGCTCTGGTGCCGAAATAGCGGATAACCTCGTCTACCAGCAGTTGGCCCTCACGGTCCGGGTCGCCGGCATGAATAATGATCTGGGCCTGTCTAATCAGGGATTCCAAAACCTTGAGTTGCTGGCGCACGCTGTCCTTGGGCATGACTTCCCATTTGTCGGGAAACATGGGCAGGTCTTCCTGGCGCCATTTTTTCCACGCCGGGTTGTAGCGCGCAGGCTCCGCCGGTTCCAGGAGGTGGCCAATGCACCAGCTTACCGTGGCAGCATTTTCGCCGTTGCCACAACGTATCCAGCCCTGGCCTTTCTGGTGAGGGCCGGGGAGGGCGGCGGCGATGGCGCGGCCCAGGCTTGGTTTTTCGGCGATGTAGAGGTGCATGGGGTTTGGGTGTTTTGGAATCGGGATGGGAATGTGGCGCTTTGGCTCTGTAGTGTCAAGGCTCTCGGGTGTGTGCTGTATGTGTAGTAGACTGGTTGGTGTAGGGGAGGCGGCTGTGGCGATGGCTTTCCCAAAAGACGCCGTGAACCCATCCCTGGGGGCTTGGCGTTGCCATCCATGGCAACGCACACTTTTGGGAAAGCCATCGCCACACCCGCTTCTGACAACGTGCCATTCGCCTCTCTAGTTCCAATGCGGAGGCAGGAGTATTGAAACATGAAGATCCAGAACGCAATTGAAACCAAGCTGAACGAGGCCTTCGAGGCCCGTGTGCTTCAGGTGGAGAACGAGAGCCACAAGCACAGTGTGCCGCCGAATTCTGAAACCCATTTCAAGGTGACCCTGGTGTCGCCGGAGTTTGAGGGGCAGATGAAGGTGCGGCGGCATCAGGCGATTTACAAGGTGCTCGCCGAAGAGTTGGCGGGTCCGGTTCATGCGTTGGCGTTGCATCTATACTCACCGGAAGAGTGGGAGGCGACCGGTCACGCTGCGCCGGAGTCTCCGAATTGTATGGGTGGGTCCAAGAAGGATCCGGTGATGGCGGCGCGGACCGCTCAGGGAGAGGGTTCATGAGTCAGTTTTTCCAGATTCATCCGGAGACGCCGCAGAAGCGTCTGATCAATCAGGCGGTGGATATTCTGCGTCGTGGCGGGGTGATTGTGTATCCCACGGATTCCGCCTATGCCATCGGCTGCCACCTGGGCGATAAGCAGGCAGCGGATCGGATCAAGCGGATTCGCAGGCTGGACGACAAGCATAACTTCACCCTGGTATGCCGGGATCTGTCGGACATCGGGGTGTACGCGAAGGTGGATAATACCCAGTACCGGTTGCTGAAGAATTTCACGCCCGGCCCCTACACGTTCATTCTGGATGCCACCAGTGAAGTGCCCCGGCGACTGCTGCATCCGAAACGCCGCTCGGTGGGCGTAAGGGTGCCGGATAATGCGATTGTTCAGGAGCTGCTGGGTGAACTTGGTGAGCCAATCATGAGCAGCACCCTGATCCTGCCCGGAGAAACCGATCCGATGACAGACCCCTATGACATCCGGGAAACCCTGGAGCATGAGCTGGATCTGATTATCGACGGTGGTTTTTGCGGTTTGGAAGCGACTACGGTGGTGGACTTTACTGGCGAGGCTCCGGTGGTTACCCGAGTTGGCAAGGGAGATCCAGCGCCGTTTGAGGTCTGATCTCCCTTCTGGATTATGCCCGGGCGTTCAAATTAAAGGCGTACGCCCGGCTATTTCCCGCAGCTTCCATTTGCTCAGCACTCACCGAGCGCCGCATGGTGTCGTAACGGTGTACCAGATCCTGCAGGCCATTGAACTGCTGGTTCTCGCTGATCAATGTGTCCAGTAACGGGTTGTTCACGCCGTAGGCCTGGTTCAACTTGAGCGCATTATCCATGAAATGCAGGGTCGGCTCGGTGACGCTCAGGCGATTGAACGCTTCCTTGAAGTTCTTGTTCACGTTCAGGTCTTTTTCAATCTGGGCACGGGTGTTGTCCGCAATTTTCCCCTCTACCGTAACGCTGCCGTTTTCGTTTTTGCTCACGTTCAATGCAGTTGCGGGGTGTAAATTGTATTCGGCAAGTTTGTGCCGCAGTGTCTCGCGAATGAAGGCAAGATCCTGCCCCACCGTTTGCTTGTAGTCTGCCATTGCCAGCCGCCGCGCTTTCAGGCGTGAGAGATCAGCCTCGCTGCTGTCAGAGGGCGTGAAACGGTCATCGCCAGATGTCGGTTCGGCTTCTACAGCTTTGGGCTGGGCCTTGCCAGTCGCGGCTTCCGGAGCTGTTGAGGGCGTCTGGCGCTTTTCCATGGCCTGCTGGAACTGGGTGCTTGCCCGGATCAGAGAGGTCAGTAGGGACATGGATGGGATTCCTCCTTCGGTGAACCGTAATGCGGTTTCCGAACAGTCTGCGTTGGACATAACGGATACTCGTTATCTAGCTCTGCAGCTTTCAGGCCAACTCCATCAAGTCCCTGCCTGAGGGCTCCCCTCTCTTGTTATGCAAATGACCTTTCCCGGATCTGATCTGGGTCAGGAAATAATTGACGCATATCTATAAAGTTTGGCGACAGTTAGTTGTCGCCATAAAACGTCAAAACAACTCTCAGGCCGCGCGGCCTTGGTGTCGGATTATCATGAAAAAACATTACTCCATCCGCTTCCTGCTACTTGCGGCCCTGGCGGCTGCCTTCTCGCTGATTCTCGTGTTTACCGTGCTCTACAGCGCCGACTCCCAGCGTGATCATCTCGAAGAGTTCAGCCACAAATATGTGGATGGGCTGGCGAAATCTTACTTCGATGGGCTGAACACCATGATGGTCACCGGCACCATCGGTAATCGGGATGTGCTACGGCAAAAGGTGATGGCATCCGAAGATGTGCTGGATGTGCGCGTGATTCGCAGTGATCATTTGAACCGCACCTTCGGGGCTGGCAATGCATCGGAGCAGATAAGAGAGCCTCTGGATGAGAAAGCGCTGGCGGGCGAGAGGGTGGAAGCCTATTCCAGCAATGAGGAGGGTCGCGTCTACACGCTGATCGAGCCGGTGATCGCTATGGAAAACTACCAGGGTGTGAACTGCCTGGGCTGTCACCAGGCCAAGGAGGGTGATGTTCTCGGTGCCATTCGGGTGGATTATTCCCTGGCGGACAGCGACGCCCGGTTGCAGCAACAACTTCTGACCAGTGGCGGCATCCAGGTGGCCATTTTTGCTGCAGTGTTCTTCATGACCGCAGCCGCCTTGAGCCGACTGGTGTTTTCCCGCCTGCGGCGACTCCACGACCGTATGGATGAGATTTCCAGCAACTCGGATCTGACGATTGAGCTTGAGGTTACCCGCAACGACGAAATCGGTTCCGTCTCCCGCGCCTTCAACCGGATGATGGCGAAGATACGGGAGAGCATGAATACGGTAATGGACAATGCCGAACAGGTTGAGCAGGCGGCCAGAAGCATTGCTGGCAAGGCGGACACCACTGAGCGGGAAGTGCTCGCCCAACGCGACAACACCGATCAGGTGGCCAGCGCCACGACAGAGATGGCTGCATCGGCGGTTCAGGTCCGGGAAAACGCCATCCACACGACTCGCAAATCCGCAGATACGGCGGAATCCGCGAGCAAGGGGGAAAGCCTTGCCCGCAATGCAGTTGAGGGAATTGAAGCACTGAACAGCGAGGTCCAGAGCGGCGCGCAGCGCATTGAGCAACTGGATCAGCGGACAAGCCAGATGTCAGATATGCTGGAGGTGATTTCCAATATCGCCGACCAGACCAACCTGCTGGCGCTCAATGCCGCCATCGAGGCAGCGCGGGCCGGCGAGCAGGGGCGAGGTTTTTCGGTGGTGGCCGATGAGGTGCGGGCTCTGGCCTCGAGAACCCAAGATTCAACGGAGGAAATCCGAAACACCATCAATGGACTCAAGGGCGAGGTCGTCGATTGTGTGGCCACCATGCGCCATGCCTCGGAAATGGCAGAGCAGCAGGTTTCAGCGATTCTGACCGTGGAGTCGGAGTTACAGACGATTGCCGCTGCCGTGCGCGAGATCACCGATCTCAACCAGGAAATGGAGAGTGCCGCCAACGAGCAGAGCGATGTCTCCGAGTCCATCAATCACAACGTGATTGAAATCAGCCGCTCAGCAGAGCAGACCTCCGGGGATGCCAAGGAAACGGCGAGGATAGCCGGTGACCTGCTGGCCATGGCGGAGAATCTGAGGAAGACCATCGAACAGTTCCAACTGAATAAGGAAGGTCGCCCATAAAAAAGCGGCCCGGGGCTGAAAAAAGGCTCAGCCCCGATGGTCGGAGACGAAAGGGTTGGTGGCTCGTTCCTGGCCAAATGTGGACATCGGACCGTGTCCGGGAATGAACGCAACCTCATCTCCGAGCGGGAACAGCTGTTCCTTGATTGAGCGGATCAGTGTTGCGTGATCCCCCTTGGGAAAATCCGTGCGCCCGATTGAGCCATGGAACAGCACGTCACCTACCAGCGCCAGACCCGAGCCCTTGTGATAGAAAACCACATGGCCAGGTGTGTGGCCCGGGCAATGAAGCACCTCCAGCGTCTGGTCGCCCACGGTCACCTGCTCCCCACCTTCAAGCCAGCGATCGGGGGTGAATACTTCCGGTGCCGGAAACCCGAACATCTGTGCCTGCTGTGGCAGGCCGACAATCCAGAAATTGTCTTCCTTCTGTGGCCCCTCAACGGGAATGCCCAGTACTTTCGACAGCTCTGCGGTTCCGCCGGCATGGTCAATGTGGGCATGTGTAAGCAGAATCTTTTCGACCGTTACGCCTTCCTCTTTTACGGCTGCGCGAATCTTCTCCAAATCCCCGCCTGGGTCCACTACGGCTGCCTTGAGTGTCTTCTCGCACCAGATCAATGAGCAGTTCTGTTGGAAAGGTGTAACCGGGATGATTCTGTACTTCAGTGACATAGGTTTTCTCGAAAACAGGAAGGATGGCTTCTCGGAATAGCTTACCACGCCAGCCAGATAACGTGGCGGGCACCCTTGCCCGGTCGCAGAGCCCTCACAGTGACCGCTTCAACAGAAAATCCGGCCCGGCGTAGCCTCTCGGTGAAGGCATGCTCCTGGCCGGCTGACCAGTAGGCGAGTATGCCGTCAGGACGCAGGGCTTTCTGGGCGGCCGCAATACCTTCCGGTGAATAGATCCAGTCGTTTTCTTTGCGGGTCAGTCCTTCCGGCCCGTTGTCGACATCTAGAAGGATGGCGTCCCACTCGCTGTCTGAATTTCTGAGTAATTCCGCCACATCACCGATCTGTACCCGGGCTCTCGGATCATTCAGCGGGTTGCCCGCTGCAGAGCCTAGCGGCCCTCGATTCCAGGCTTCTACTTCGGGAACCAGCTCGGCAACCGTTACCTGCGCATCCTCTCCAAGGGCGGACAATGCTGCGGCCAGCGTGAACCCCATGCCCAGGCCGCCAATCAGCACTCGCGGAGTGGGTTGATCGGCAATGCGTTCGCACGCCAGGGTGGCGAGGGCATCCTCCGAGCCGTGGATGCGGCTGTTCATCAATTCGCCTGTGGTGCCAGCGATCTTGATAGAGAATTCTTCATTACGCTGCAACAGACGCAATTGCGTCCCTTTGCCTGGGATGGTCGCAGTGCCGATTTCGGTGAAGCGTGCCATTTGCGGTACCGGGATGAAATATTGGCGGGCAGTGTAACCCGCTTCATATCTGGTGAATACAATGGGCTGGGTTCGAAGTCGGAAACAAGCCTTTCGTCTGGCTTGTCTTTACCCCTATATTTGAAAAGTTAACAAATGAAAGTATCTGAGAAGGGCATCACGCATGGAGTTTTCCAGTCACTACAAAGGCCTCGAACAGGACATCAAGGACCTCGTCATATCAACCTTTACTGACTCGGAAGGCTCTGACGAAGGAGAGCTTATCGGTGAACTCGTCCTTAACCTGCTCAGCGATACAGCACCTGATGACATCCAGGTTTTTCTTGCCAGAGCAGGGGATGAGCTGGTTGGGGCGGCTGTTTTTACCCGGCTGACTTATCCAGATGATCACAGAGTGGTCTTTTTGCTATCGCCGATGGCGGTGGCCACCCGGTGGCAAGGCAAGGCTGTCGGTCAGCGCCTATTGACCCATGCCCTGGATTCACTCCGTGAAGAGGGCATTGATGTGGCGATCACCTACGGCGATCCGGCGTTTTACGGCAAGGTCGGATTCGAACCCCTCTCCCAATCAATCGCCCGGCCACCTCTGCCATTGAGTCAGCCCGAGGGTTGGATCGGGCAGTCGCTCACAAAAGAGCCCTTGGCGGCACTGAGCGGGACATCAATTTGCGTGGCAGCGTTGAACGATCCGTCTTTCTGGTAGTGAGCTATTCGGTTTTTGATTCAACAGGACGGGATGGCAGGTTCTGATTCAGGGGAGATGGTACCCCCGGCAGGACTCGAACCTGCTACCTTCCCCTTAGGAGGGGGACGCTCTATCCAGATGAGCTACGGGGGCATTATTGCGAGAAGGGCGCTATGATAGCGGGCTAAGCCAAGAGGCTCAAGGTGCGACCCGGTTTCGGTGATTGTCACGGAGTTTGTTTTGCCAGACCCTTTCTCGTTAAGTGTGATTGTTCCTGTATGGATGGAGGCGGCGGGTGTTACGGAAACCCTGCGTGCCCTGCAAACGATTCGTACACGGGGGCATGAGGTGGTTGTCGTTGATGGTGGTAGCACCGATCGAACCGTTGAGCTGGCCCGGCCGCTTTGCGACAGGGTGGTTGTCGCAGAGAAGGGACGGGCGCTTCAGATGAACGCCGGGGCAGCGGCGGCAACAGGCGATCTTCTGTTGTTTTTGCACGCGGATACGCGCCTGCCGGACAACACTCTTGAGCACCTCGCACGTTTCGTCCAGACGCGCCGGCAGACGCGCCGGGCCTGGGGACGGTTCGATGTGCGGTTGAGCGGTGAGCGACCGCTGTTCCGGGTTATTGCCTGGTTCATGAATCAGCGCTCCCGCCTGACCGGCATCTGCACCGGCGATCAGGCCATGTTTGTACGACGGGATACTTTCGAGGCGCTGGGCGGCTTTCAGCCTATGCCGCTGATGGAAGATGTGGAGTTTTCACGTCGTCTTTGCCTGGTGTCCCGTCCCTTCTGTATAAACGAACCTGTTGTTACCGATAGCCGCCGTTGGCAGAAAAATGGTGCCTGGCGAACGATTCTTCTTATGTGGCAACTGCGCTGGCGTTACTGGCGTGGTGAATCGCCAGAGTCTCTGGCCCAAATCTATCGATCGGATGTGCGCAATGCCCCAAAGTAACTTTCCGTCGGCGGTCTTTCTGCAGTTTGCCAAATGGCCGGAGGCTGGCCGGGTAAAAACCCGTTTGATGCCGGAGTTAGGCGCTGTGGGCGCACTTGATGCCCACATCCGACTTACGCTGGCGGTGCTGGATAACCTGTGTGCGACCGGCTACCCGGTAGAGTTCTGGTGGGACCGACCGGCTGATGATCGGCCCGGCGAGGCCGAATCGATTGTTGAAGAACTGGAAGGTGCAGGTCTGCATCAGGGCGTCCAGCAGGGCAGGACGCTCGGGGAGCGGATGCACCGCGCCCTCAGTCAGTCACTTGGGGATTACGAGCGGGCCCTAATTGTTGGCAGTGATTGCCCGTCGGTGGACCCGGATTATGCCCGAAAGGCGGTTGCCTGTTTGGCGGATTATGACGTTGTGCTCGGCCCGTCAGACGATGGCGGCTATGTGCTGATTGGGGCCTCCAGAGTGGCGGAGGGAATGCTCGACGACATTGCCTGGGGGACGCCCGAGGTTCTGACTCAAACCTGTGATCGACTGGAAGAGTCGGGGCTCAGCTATTGTTTGCTCGAGCCCCGCTGGGATGTTGACGAGCCCGAGGACTGGGCTCGTTTTCTGCGTACCTGATAATGTTTTCAGCTGGCGGGTACCGGTGGCAGTTCCGTTAGCCTGCCCAAAGCCCGACTCGCCTCAAGGCCGTCTCCGCCGGTCACAACCTGCAGGCTCTGGTCTCGCTCCAGAACCGACTTCCGGAACGTTTCAAGCAGTGCCGCTTTACTCACGCCTCGCACCGCGTCGGCCAGTTGCTCACGGGAATCAAAGCTTTCCATGTCTCGATCAATCTCGCGCCAGTAGCGGCTGGAGATCTCGCCAAGTTGCCGGTCTTTCTCCAGCAGTTTGCTGATGACGGCCTGCTTTTCGCGTTCCAGACGCTCCGCTGTCAATGCTGACAAGGTCTCCTCGAAGCTGTTGGAAAACTCCTGAACGGCCTGGTCGATCTCTGCGCGCGTTGCCGACGGCGATTGCACTACAAACCCGAGGGCAGGCGTCTCCAGCATTTCGAAAGGCGTCGCGTATACGATATAGCCCAACTGGCGGTTGGTTCTTATTTCCTCATAGAACGGGCTGCTGATGATCTGGGCCAGCAGACGGAATCGGGCCCGTTCCTCGAAGCTGGTGTTGTCGCCCTGCATGTAGAGTGTATAGCCGGTGTCCGGGTGGTCTACCTCAATGGAAACCATCGTTTCAGTGTCTGGCAACTGACGTACCTGACTGCGGTCTACCTCGGTCAATTCACTGTTGCCAAGAACAATCGCGTCGATCTGCCGCGCCAGGTTCAGGGCCGAGGCTTCCGTGAGATTTCCATGGGCCAGCATGACCGGGTCCACCTGTGAGAGCAGGGCCTCCGAGAAGGAGTTCAGTTCATCGAAGCTCACTTCCCGGGCAGCCTTGAGCTTGGCGTCAGTCGGCCAGGCACCTTCGATAAGGGACGTCTGTACGAACTCCGAGGTCTGTTCCACCGGGCGGTCCTTGGCCTTGTTCTGAAGGCCGTCAATCAGCTGTTGCCGGGCGATTTCAAAACGCTGCTCCGTTAGCTCTGGTGTAGCCACCTGGACCAGTATCCGGTTCATCAGGGTATGGAGTTTATCGTTGTAACCGCCGACACGAACCGTGATACCCCTCAGATGAGGGTAAACACTGTAATCCAGGCCCGCGAGGCTGGCGGAGTAAGCCCAGGCATTCAGATTAGTATTGATGGTGTCTACCAGCAGCTGGGTCAGAACGTAGCTGCGGGCCGAAGCCCGGGTGGCTGGCGTTCGCAGACCCACGAACACATTGGCTTTCGGGGTATCAAACCGGGTGTCCCGGGCAAACCAGACATCCATTCCTTCAAGTGCGCCGAGTCTTGTCGGCTGGTCCATCGTGCTTCCCGATACCATCGCCAGATCTTCCGGTACGAAGGGGTTTTCAGGGGGTAAACGCAGCTGGGCCGAGAGCTCTGGGAGGCTCCGAGCCGTGAGCTTTTCCGGGTTCAGGGCTTCCCGAGTCCAGGCGGCGTTGTACCAGTCGGTGCGATTCGGATTCTCCAGTTCAGGTTCTGGTGCCAGAACGAAGGCAAGCAGGTTTTCCGGTGTCAGTCTGTCCAGAATGTCGCGATACTGCTCCGGTGCAAAGCGCTCAACCAGCCAGGGAGCCCGCAGTACGTCTTGCGGCGGATAGTCCTGCAGGTAGCGAGAGAGACGCATTGCCTCATGCAGGGGGTTACCCTGCTCGCGGAACCGGAAGTCTATTCGTGCCAGGTTCTGCATCTCGAGGAAGCGCTGCTCGCTGATTCCTTTCTGGCGAACCTTTTCAATGTACTCGAACACCAACGGCAAAATGTCCTCATGGCGAGCTAGCCCCTCGGGTGTCAGGGAGGTGCTGATCTCGAGGGTGGCGTTTTCACCGGTATCCATGCCCAGACCTGCGGAGAGGCTCTCGGCCAGACCGGCCTTTTTAAGCACATCGAAAAGACTGCCTGGGCCCTCATGGCCAAGCAGGTTGGCCACGTAGCTGACGGGTTTGGTGCGGTAGTTTTCTTCCTGGGATGGAATCGGGAAGGTAAGCGACAGGCTGCGAACATCCTTGAGTGCTTCTGCTGTTACCTTGGCCGGGAGGTCCTCCGCCCGGTAAAGGCTGGCCACATGGCGTTTGGTTTCGAGGTTTCGGTTTTCGATGGCATCGAACCGGCCTCGCACCATGGATTCCAGTTCGTCCAGGGTTTGCGGCCCGTAAACCGCCAGGCTCATGATGTTTGAGGAGTAATGCTGCTTCCAGAACTCGATCAGGTCAGGCCGGAGCGGGTTGTCTTCGGTGTTCTCCAGGGTGCTGAGGTTGCCTACCGCAAACTGGCTGAAGGCGTGGTCGGGATTACTGGCGGCTTTTTTTACGGAATAGAATCGGCGCCCATCGTCTTTCTGTTTGGCGCTGAATTCCGAGTGCACGGCGTTGCGTTCACGGTCCACCAGTTCGGCGGTAAACAGGGGTGCGGAGAACTGCTGCGCGAATCGGTCCAGGGCCGGTTCCAGAAATTCGGCCTGAACATCGAAGAAATAATTCGTATCCTGGAATGCAGTGAAGGCATTGTGCTGGCCGCCATGGCTCTTGATGAACTGCTGGTATTCGCCTGGATCCGGATATTTCTCGGTTCCAAGGAACAGCATGTGCTCCAGGAAGTGGGAGAGTCCTTCCCGATCCGCCGGATCGTCCCCGCTACCGACGGCAACGTTCATCGAGGCAGCCGCTTTGTCGGCATCCTGATCCGAAACCAGAATCACCTTCAGGGCATTATCCAGTTCGATGAACCGGTACTGGTTATCGTCATTGGGGCTCTTCTCCGGAATCTGGGCTGCAAAAGCAAGGGTGCTGAACAGCACAAGTGTCAGCAGGGAAAACAGGCGTGATATCGGGTTCTGCATTGAGTTCTTCCTGACGGTGCGTGTGTTCATAGGTTCTCTGTGATTCGGAGAAGAGTTTCGTGTATCAGTGCATCGGCGCGCTGCGTGTGCTCTCTGGTTGCTGGTCCAATGTTTTACGAGCGAGATCCGCGGCTTTCTCACCGTCCAGCTGGCCAGAGGCGATACGCTCCAGAACCGTGGCCATGATGGCGACGGACTGTCGGTAATCGGCAAACTCGGCCTGGAAGGCTTGATCAATGGCCTCGTAGACCGCCTGGATTTTCTCCTCGCGGGAACCTGCGTTTTCGGCGGTGTCGTTTATGGCCCTCAAACAGGCTCGGGCAATGGAAATGTATCGTTCTGCGTTGGGATTGTCTTTTTGCATGATTGGTGGTTCCGAAGATCGGTTTTCCTGTGAAAAGAAGAGATGCCAGAAGGCGCGATAAGTTCCCGATTATGTCATTGCTGGCGGGCGCTTTCATTGCTTTGCGGTAATCCGGAAATTGGGCATGCATGGGCCAATTACTGTGCTAGTCTCAAAAGCATTGTGTCGGCGAACCGGACAGGCCCGTTGAGCGTGCGGGAGAAAATTTTTAGAGTAATAGCTCTATGCAAAACAAAGGCTTACAGAGTAAAAACTCTAAAAAAGTTCGATACATGAAGGTTGCAATTAAGTACAATGCCGGCGTTTCCGGAAAACTCTAAGACTTTAGTCGTATGAGTGCCGGCATGGATAGACAACAACAGAGCAACAGGCAGGGTGGAAGATCGATGAATTATTTCCTGACGGGTGGCACCGGATTTATTGGCCGTTTCCTCGTGGAGAAGCTTCTGGCACGTGGGGGTACTGTCCACGTTCTGGTGCGTGAACAATCCCAGGACAAGTTGGACAAATTGCGCGAGCGGTGGGGTGCGGATGAAACCCAGGTGAAGGCTGTCATAGGCGACCTGACCAGCAAAAATCTGGGTATTGACGCCAAGACACTGAAAGCCCTGAAAGGGAAAATCGACCACTTCTTTCACCTCGCCGCCGTGTACGACATGGGGGCAGACGAAGAAGCTCAGCAGGCGACCAACATCGAGGGCACTCGGGCTGCGGTGAGTGCTGCCGAGGCAATGGGCGCCAAACACTTCCATCACGTGTCTTCCATCGCGGCTGCCGGTCTGTTCAAGGGGATCTTCCGCGAAGACATGTTCGAGGAAGCCGAGAAGCTGGACCATCCTTACCTGCGCACCAAGCACGAATCTGAAAAGGTGGTTCGGGAGGAATGTAAGGTTCCCTTCCGCATTTACCGCCCGGGCATGGTAATTGGTCATTCTTCTACCGGCGAAATGGACAAGGTGGATGGCCCCTACTACTTCTTCAAGATGATTCAGAAAATTCGCCATGCGCTACCCCAGTGGGTGCCGACCATTGGTGTCGAAGGCGGGCGTCTGAACATTGTGCCGGTGGATTTCGTTGTTAACGCCATGGACCACATTGCCCACCTTGAGGGTGAAGACGGCAAGTGCTTCCACCTGGTGGACAGTGATCCGTACAAGGTTGGCGAAATCCTCAATATCTTCAGTGAGGCGGGGCACGCACCCAAGATGGGGATGCGGATTGATTCCAGAATGTTCGGCTTTATTCCGCCGTTCATTCGCCAGAGTCTGAAGAATCTTCCGCCCGTGAAGCGGCTGACCTCGGCAATCCTCGACGACATGGGCATTCCGCCCTCCGTGATGTCATTCATCAATTACCCGACCAGATTCGACGCCCGTGAAACCGAGCGCGTTTTGAAAGGCACCGGTATTGAAGTGCCCCGGCTGCCGGACTACGCGCCGGTGATCTGGGACTACTGGGAGCGCAATCTGGACCCGGACCTGTTCAAGGACCGCACGCTCAAGGGCACGGTTGAAGGTCGCGTGTGCGTAGTGACAGGTGCAACGTCCGGTATCGGTCTGGCCACGGCGCAAAAACTGGCAGACGCTGGCGCCATCCTGGTGATCGGCGCCCGGAAACTGGAGCGTCTGAAGGAAGTGACCGCGGAGCTGGAGTCTCGCGGAGCGAGCGTGCACGCCTATCCGTGCGATTTCTCCGACATGGACGCGTGCGATGAGTTTGTGAAGACCGTTCTGGATAACCACGGCCACGTGGATGTGCTGGTCAACAATGCCGGGCGTTCCATTCGCCGGTCACTGGACCTGTCGTTCGATCGATTCCACGATTTTGAGCGCACCATGCAGCTGAACTACTTCGGTTCCGTGCGCCTGATCATGGGCTTTGCGCCGAAGATGCTGGAGAACCGCCGAGGGCACGTAGTGAACATCTCGTCTATCGGGGTGTTGACCAACGCGCCCCGATTCTCGGCCTACGTGGCGTCCAAGTCTGCCCTGGATGCATTCAGCCGTTGCGCTGCTGCGGAGTGGTCAGATCGCAACGTGACCTTCACCACCATCAACATGCCGTTGGTGAAGACCCCGATGATTGCGCCGACCAAGATCTACGATTCGGTGCCTACCCTGACGCCGGACGAGGCCGCAGGCATGGTCGCTGACGCGATTGTTTATCGACCGAAACGCATCGCGACTCGTCTCGGGATTTTTGCCCAGGTGCTGCATGCCCTGGCACCCAAGATGGGCGAGATTGTCATGAACACCGGTTACCGGATGTTCCCGGATTCACCTGCCGCCGCCGGCAGTCGATCCGGCGAGAAGCCGAAGGTGTCCACAGAGCAGGTGGCTTTCGCCGCCATCATGCGGGGCATCTACTGGTAACGTGGTAGCGCCTGAATCGAGTGGGAGGGGAGTTACTTCCCCTCCCATTTCAATTGGTTAAACAAGATTCGCCTCTTTTTTGAGTTGTTCTGGGCTAAAGAAAACCTGCCGATAGCCGATGGTTAACATAAGAACAATATAAAAGAAGGGCTATTGATGACTCTCAAGAAACGTCTTTTGCTGACCTTGCTGCTGGTTGGCCTGCTTCCCGTCATTGCCATCTCGTTTTTTAACGCCGAAATTGCCCGACAGAGCCTGACGGAACAGGCGTTGCAACAACTCTCTATTGCGGCTACCAACAAGCAGCATAGTGTTGAAGATTATCTCAGCACTATTGCCCGGCAGCTGAAAGCCATGGCCAATAATCGCGGGACCCGAACGGCGGCCCAGGGGTTTGGTTTGGCATTTCAGAATTACGAAAAACTGGTACAAGAGGAGCAGTCGACCTTACGAGAAAACGTCGAGGCTTATTATCAGCAGAATTTCTTGCCACCCTTACAGCAAAATGGTGGTGCTAAGGGACGTTCAGCCTCGGATTTCGTTGCATCCCTCAGCAAAAACAGCCTGGCTCTGCAGATGGGTTACATCGTGGACAACCCGAATCCTGTGGGGCAGAAAGACGAATTGGTATCGGCCGACGTCCATATCGCGCAGTTTTATAACACCCTTCACAAACAGTGGCACACCTCGTTCAAGGAGTTTCAGGAGGCGTTCGGCTACTACGATATTTATCTCATTGATGCCGATACAGGCCATGTTATCTATTCCGTAGCCAAAGAGGTTGATTTTGCTACCTCCCTGAAAGACGGTCCCTACGCGGATTCCGGCCTTGCGGCAGCTTATCGTCAGGCGCTGTCTGACGGACAGGATACTGCTCCGACTTTTGTTGATTTTACTCGGTATGTACCGTCCTACGGTGCGCCCGCCGGATTTGTGGCAACCCCCATATATTCCGAAAAGGATGAGCGGCTGGCCGTGCTGGCCTTCCAGTTCCCCATCGACAGCCTGAACAACATCATGATGGAGCGAGATGGCATGGGCGAAACCGGGGATGCCTATCTGGTGGGCCCGGATAACCTGATGCGGTCAGACTCATACCTGGATCCGGAAAACCGCAGCGTTGTCGCTTCCTTTGCCGACCCGGAGAATGGGCGCATAAGTTCGACATCGGTGGATGAAGCTCTGGCTGGGAATTCCGGTGAAGGCGTGGTTACGTCCTACCGGGGCGAACCAGTGTTTTCCGCCCACAGGCCAGTTGCTGTAGGCGGGTTGAACTGGGCGCTGGTGGCGGAGATCAGCGAAGACGAGGCCTTGGCGCCCGTGCGTGAAATGTGGACGCTGGCCGCGATAGCCATTGCTATTGTGATCCTGGCTGTAGTGGCCGTGGCGGTCTGGACCGCAGTGCGGATCATGAAACCCCTCGGCAGAGACCCGGCCGAATTGCAGGCACTGGCGGAGCAGGTGGCTGCGGGTAATCTGGTCATCGATTCGTCCGAAAGTGACAGGGCAACGGGTGTTTACGGCTCCATGCTCAAAATGGTGTCGGACCTGAAAGAAGTGATCTTCAGGGTCGAGGAGGCTTCCCAGCGCCAGGCCAGTGCATCTGAACAATTGTCGGGTACTTCCTCACATACTCTGGAGAGTGTGAATCAGCAGGCAGAGCAGACTGAGCAGGTGGCGTCGGCCATTGAGGAAATGTCCTCCGCCATCAACGAAGTGTCCCAGAACACCGCGGAATCGGCAGCCAGCGCCAAGCGCACTCATGAGGCGGTCAGCCGCAGCGCAGCCGAGGTGGAATCCTCCGCTGAGGACACCCGTGCTATGGCCAGGGAACTGGAGGAAGCTGAGGCCGGCATAGAGGACTTGCGAAAGAATATGGAATCCATCACCAGGGTTCTGGATTCGATAAAGTCCATCGCCGACCAGACCAATTTGTTGGCTCTGAATGCCGCTATTGAAGCGGCCCGGGCCGGTGAACAGGGCCGGGGCTTCGCGGTGGTTGCGGATGAGGTGCGCAGCCTGGCCCAGAATAGCCAGAAGGCGACCGAGGAGATCAGTAGTTCCATCGAAACTCTGGTGAATTCGTCGGAGCGTGCTTCACAGGTGGTTACCCGCTGCAGCGTCCAGGCCAGCGGTATTTCCGAGCGGGCAGGAGCCGTTGTATTACAGCTTCGCGAGGCAGTGGAGGAGGTCACCCGGATGTCCGGTATGGCGGAGCAGATTGCGACTGCATCCGAAGAGCAATCAGCCACAGCCGAGGAAGTAACGCGCAACGTATCTACAATTGCAGAAAAGTCCGTTGAGACCAAACAGGCCATGGCCCAGATATCAGAAGCCAGTGGTGACCTGGCCGAGTTGTCTCATCAGCTCAAGGATTCGCTGTCCCGGTTTAAAGTCAGCTGAGTACCAGAAGGCGTTGAAATCTTGGGCCATGCTCGGCACACAAATAAAAACCCGCTACGGCGGGTTTTTTTAATGGCGGTTACTCGGTCTCTTCGGGGATCACAGGAGGTGGAAAGCCGCCCAGCTCTTTCCATCGATTCACAATGCCGCAGAACAGGTCCGCAGTCTTTTCCGCATCATAGGCTGCGGAGTGGGCTTCCTTATTGCTGAACGGAATGCCCGCGATCTTACAAGCCTGGGCCAGAACCGTATGGCCGTACGCCAGGCCGGCCAGAGTGGCGGTATCGAAAGTGGAAAAGGGATGAAATGGATTGCGCCGGATATCTGCTCGCAGTGCGGCCGCAAAGATGAAATTGTGGTCAAAAGTGGCGTTATGTCCCACCAGAACGGCCCGCTTGCAGTCGTGGTTTTTCACTGCCTTGCGAATCGGGCTGAAGATTTCACTGAGACCTTCCCGCTCGGGAACCGCTTCACGCTCTGGATTCCACGGATCGATGCCGGTGAAATCCAGGGCGGATTGCTCCAGATTGGCGCCTTCAAAGGGATCAATCTGTTGTACGTGGGTCTCCGCTCGCCGCACCCAGCCGTCGTCGTCCATGGTCAGTATTACCGCCGCCACCTCCAGCAGGGCATCCCGCTCGGGATTGAATCCTGCGGTTTCCACGTCGACGACAACGGGTAGAAATCCGCGGAAGCGGCGGGACATGGGATGCGGTGGTTTGTTTTCGTCAGTCACTCAAGCTCCGGTCTTGGCCGTGTGTGAGAAGGAATAGATCAGGTTTACGCCAGTCGCCAGTGAACGGTTTCACCGGCCTTCAGGGGCACGATGGTTCCGTCAGCCAATGGCAGCTCCGCCGGCATGGTCCAGGGTTCGCGAACCAGGGTAATGGTATCGGTGTTGCGCGGCAGGCCATAGAAGTCAGGGCCGTTGAAGCTGGCGAATGCCTCAAGCTTGTCCAGAATGCCAAGCTCTTCAAAAATATCCGCATACAGGCCGATGGCGCCATAGGCTGAGTAACAGCCAGCACAGCCGCAGGCAGCCTCCTTGCGATCCTTGGCATGGGGAGCAGAATCCGTGCCCAGGAAAAAGCGTTTGTCGCCGCTGGCTACTGCGTCCCGCAACGCCTTCTGATGGCGGTTGCGCTTCAGAATTGGCAGGCAATAAAGGTGCGGTCGAATGCCGCCGACCAGCATATGGTTGCGGTTATACATCAAATGCTGGAGCGTCAGCGTCGCGGCAAGGTTGTCGCCGGTGTGCTGCTGGACAAACTCGGCGGAATCGGCCGTCGTAATATGTTCCAGCACAACCTTGAGATTCGGGAAAGCCTCCAGGGTGGGGGCCAGGACCCGCTCGAGAAACACCTTTTCACGGTCAAAGATATCGATATCGGCGTCGGTTACTTCACCATGAACCAGAAGAAGCATGCCGCAGTCTGCCATTGCTTCCAGCACGGGATAGATGTTCCGTATATCCTTCACTCCGGAGTCGGAGTTCGTTGTCGCGCCCGCCGGGTAAAGCTTGGCGGCCACAACACCGACGGCTTTGGCCTCGCGGATGGTTTCCGGTGTCATGCTCTCGGTCAGGTACAGGGTCATCAACGGCTCGAAGCCGGTGCCTTTGGCAGCCGCGAGAATCCGCTCCCGATAGGCTGTGGCATCAGTGACGGTTGTGACCGGTGGTACCAGGTTGGGCATGATGATGGCGCGGCCGAAGCAGGCCGCCGTGGCAGGTACTACATCGGTAAGAATGCCACCATCACGAACGTGAAGGTGCCAGTCATCGGGCCGGGTAAGAGTAAGCTTTTCAGTCATGGCAGTTGTCCGCAATACCTTATGCGAGGCGTGCTGTGGGGCCCTGGAGGATAGAGCCCCGAAAAATTTGGCGAATTATACCAGAAGGCGCGGGTGATTGTTTTCCGCCCGGAGCTAAAGAAAGGCAGACGCGGGCCGTTAAGCAATCAGAATCTGTTAACTACCGGACACTGATGGCACGTACTATGGGATTCCGCCTCGGAAAACGTCTCAATACACTGCTGGCTTGCAGTCTTCCTGTGCTGCTTTTGCCGGCTGCCGGGCAGGCTGCCAGCTATGGTGCCGGTATCGAGAATAGCCAGTGGTATCTTGCCGAATCGGTATTCGAATGTCGCCTGGTGCACGAGGTTCCCGGCTACGGTAGGGCCGTGTTCAATCATCGCGCGGGTGAAAGTCTGAGCTTTTTCCTGGAGTCTGATTCGACACCGATGCGACCGGGGCGTGGCAGTCTAGTGGTGGAGGCACCGGCCTGGCGTCCGGGTGTGGCGACGAAGCCCCTGGGCACGGTCAATGTGTCGGATGATCGCCGCCAGGTCTCCCTGGACACACGCCAGGCCTTTGTTGTTGCCCACGGCCTGCTGGAGGGTATGCGCCCCACGGTTACCCGGGAATCCTGGTTTGATGGTCGTCCGGTGCGGGTGCAGGTGTCCAATATCAATTTTGCTGGTGAATACCAGCGCTATCAGCGCTGCACGTCGAATCTCTTGCCGGTGAACTTTGATCAGATTCAGCGTTCAAGGGTGCCCTTTGCCAGTGGCAGCACTCAACTGTCTGACGCCGACAGGCAGTTGCTGGACAACATCGTGCGCTACGTGAATGCCGACACCACGGTTGAGAGAATTTTCGTGGATGGCCACAGTGACAGCATTGGCAGTCGTATCGACAACCGCGCGCTTTCCGAAGATCGTGCCAACGTGGTGGCCGACTACCTCAAGGCGAGCGGTATTGATGAAAACATGATTACCGTTCGGGCCCACGGTGACCAATACCCGGTATCCAACCGGCCGGCGGATAACCGCCGCACCAATATCCGCTTGCAGAGGGCAGGTGATCGCCCGGAGCTTCAGCAGGCCAACGGGTATGGCGGTGGGCCCCGGGGATAATCGCTTTCAGTAAACCGAGTTCAATACTTCCAGATGGGCGTTTACGCTTTCTGCCAGGGCCCTCAGGTGGTATCCGCCCTCCAGCGTTGAAATGATGCGGTCGTTGCTGTGCTCACGTGCAACAGACACGATCATTTCCGTCAACCAGCGGTAGTCGTCGGTATCCAGATTCAGTTCCGCCATCGGGTCAAGTCTATGGGCATCAAAACCCGCGGAAATCAGAATGAGTTGCGGTTTGAAGTCGTTCAGCCGCTTCAGCCAACCTGCCTCCACCTGTTTCCGATACTCTTCAGACGAACAGTTCGCTGCAATCGGAATGTTGACGATGTTGTCGGCCTGGCGGTGCACATGGGAGTGCGGGTAGAACGGGTGCTGGAAGCTGGAGCACATCAGGATTCGCTCGTCACCACCGACAATGTCCACGGTTCCGTTGCCCTGGTGCACATCGAAATCAATGATCGCGACCCGTTCAAGGTGATGGAAGGTGAGAGCGCGCATGGCGGCCAGGGCGACGTTATTGTAGAAGCAGAAGCCCATGGATTTCGCTCGCTCGGCATGATGGCCGGGCGGGCGCGCGCAAACAAAGGCGTTGGTTACCTGGCTACTCATAACCATATCCACGGCCTGGATGTTGGCGCCAGCGGCAAGGCGGGCTGCCCGCAAAGTGTCCGGCATCATGGCCGTATCCGGATCGGTAAACACGCGGCCCCTTGTGGGTTGCATCAGGTCAAGTTGATGCAGGTACTTTTCGGGATGCACCGTCAATAACTGGTCCCGGGTGATCTCTTCCGGCCTCACCCAGTCGAGCTTCTGATCAAGACCGGTATCAGCCAGGTAGCTGATGATCGCCGCCAGACGCTCAGGGCTTTCCGGATGTTCCGGCCCCATGTTGTGTTTCATGAAGTCATCGTGGGAAAAGAATGCCGTGGTCATACGTCTCGAACTGCCTTCGATGTGCTTATATTTTCTTCAAGCTTATCAGGGAAAACCGCCTGATGCCGTGTTTCTTTGGTCTTATAGGGACGATAGCCATTTCACATCGGGGAATCAGGGCCTAAGATAAGGGTTACACTCATAAGTAACCTGTTTTATTACATTTATTCGCCAACGGCCTGCCGGCCACTCACATAGGAGAGTCAGCTTGAGCACCCGGTATCTGGAGAGCCTTTTCAATCCCGCGTCCATTGCGGTGATCGGTGCGTCGGAGCGGGCAGACAATCTTGGCGGCATGGTATTGCGGAACCTGATGGGGGGCGGTTATCCGGGGCGCCTGCTGGTGGTCAACCAGAACGATTACGACAACGTGCACGGTGTACCCTGCGTCAAGAAAGTCTCCAAAATGGACTTTTCCCCGGATCTGGCCATCATCTGCACGCCGCCGGATACTGTGGCCAAGACCATCAAGCGGCTCGGGGAAGCCGGGGTGCGCACCGCTATTGTCATGACCGGTGGCATGTCCCGTACTCACAGTAAAACCGGTCAGCCTTTGATGTATTCCGTGCGCGAGGCCGCCAGGGAAACCGGGATCCGTGTGCTCGGCCCCAACACGATTGGTTTGATGGTTCCGGCACGTAGCCTGAACGCCACCTATGCCCACATGGGCGCGATCCCGGGACGGGTTGCTTTCGTAGGCCAGTCCGGCACCATTGCCAGTTCGGTTATAGACTGGGCCTTTGCCCGGGGGGTGGGGTTTTCCTACTTCCTGACCCTCGGCGATGGCATGGATATCGATCACGACGATCTGATCGACTATCTGGCGCAGGACACCCAGACCCGCGCGATTCTTCTGCACATCGAGAACATTCCGAATGCCCGGCGGTTTATGTCGGCGGTGCGGGTAGCCTCCCGCACCAAGCCAGTGATCGCAGTAAAATCCGGGCGGGTACCGGAATCGGAGTGGTTTCCCCACGATCTGCCGGCCGGTTTGAAGCGCAGCGATCCGATATACGATGCCATGCTCCAGCGGGCCGGTGTGCTTCGGGTGGACGGTCTTGGCCAGATGTTCGATGCGCTCGAGACGTTAACCCGGATGCGGCCATTGCGCCGGGAAAGCCTGGCGATCATGGCCAACGGGGTTGGCCCGGGGGTGTTGGCCGTGGACCGCCTGGCGGACCTGGGCGGCGAGCTGGCGGAGTTGTCGGATGCCAGTATCGAGGCCCTGGCCGATCTGCTGCCACCTTACTGGACCCGCAAGAACCCGATCGATCTCAACTACGATGCTTCCCCGGATTTGTATGGGCGGGCGATCAAGATTCTTGCCAAGGATCCGGAAGTGGCAAACGTTCTGGTGATGTATGCGCCAAGTCTGACAGAGGACAGCCTCCAGATTGCTGACGCTGTGGTACAGGCTTCCAAGGGCACCCGTCTGAACGTGTTCACCTGCTGGCTGGGCCAGAGTACGGTCATGGATGCGCGGGAAGAGTTTTACCGGGCCGGGCTGCCGTCGTTCTTCAATCCCGAAAAAGCCGTCATGGCGTTCATGCAGCACGTGCGTCATCAGCGTGTTCAGCGGCTGCTCACGGAAACACCCGAGTCCTTTACCGATCACTTTGCAGACCGAACCCACACCCGTCATGTGGTCAGCCGGGCATTGCGCTCTGGCCGGTATCATCTGTCGAACCGGGAAGCCCGGGATCTGGTGAGTGACTATGGCATTAGCACCATCGACACCATGTACTGCGACGATATGGAAGAGGTCCTCGAGGTTTTCGCAGTTGAGCGGCGTCCCATCGATATCACCATCATCCATGAGCAGGCCTGCCATCCTTTCCTCGACCTGAGTCCTACCCAGCGCCGATACAAGGGCACGGTTCAGAAGCTCAACAGCGAAGCGGCCATCATGGACTCCTGCCGCTACCTGATGGAGGAATACCAGAGCCACTTTCCGGGCAGTGGCTTCCTCGGCTTCGCTGTTCAGCGTTCCTATCAGCACGTGGGCGGGATTGAGTTCAGTGTTGGTATTACCCGGGATCCGTTATTTGGCCCCCTGGTGGTATGTGGCGCAGCGGGCGCCCAGATCAATGTGATGACCGACCGGCAGATTGCACTGCCGCCATTGAACATGGTGCTGGCCCGGGAGCTTCTGCGCCGGACTTATATGTACAAGCTGTTGAAAGAACACAGCCTGAAGCCGGAAGAGGATATCCGGGCGGTGTCCGAGACGCTGGTCACCCTCTCCCAGATCGTCATCGACATTCCCGAAATACAGGGGCTGGAGATTTCGCCGCTGCTGTTCAACGAGCAGGGGGCTGTGGCTGTGAATATCGCCATCAATCTGGCCGACAAGCCAGGCCGGCCGATTATCCAGCCATACCCGCGCGAACTCGAGGAGTGGATTGTACTGCCGAAGTCCGGGCGGCGGGTCATCATCCGGCCGGTACTGGCCGAAGATGAGCCCGCGCACCGGGCGTTTCATGAGCTACAGTCGCCAGAATCCATCCGCTACCGCTTCTTCCAGTACCGGAAGCACTTCTCCCGGGAAGACGTTGCCCAGATGGTGCAAATCGACTACGACCGGGAAATGGTTTTTATTGCCAACGCGCCGAGGGAAGACGGAGAAGGTGAGGAGACCCTGGGCACCGTGCGCACCTGGACTGACGCTGACAACCTGCAATGCGAGTTCGCGGTCATGGTGCACGATAAAATGAAAGGGGAGGGCCTGGGCGTCGCCCTGATGCAGAAGATGATCGATTACTGCCGTTCCCGGGGCACCATGGAAATGGTTGGCAACGTGTTGCCGGACAATCGCCCCATGTTGCAGCTGGCGGAACACCTGGGCTTCGAGATCAAGTTCAATATCGAAGAAGAGGTGATGGATCTGCGGCTGGTTCTGAACGAGCCGGAAAAGGACTGGCAGAGAGAGCGCCTGGGCAAGAGCGCCCATTGAGCGGTAAGGGGAAAGACGGGGTCAGATTGATTATGCACCTGACCCCGGGGTATCGGCTTTATTCTTCGACAATCGCTGAACGGTCTTCACCACCCAAGGCTTCGAGAAGCCCCGGGATCAAGCGGGACAGCTCCAGGGTCATCAGCGTGAAGGCTGCATCAAACTTGGCAACGGCATCATCCACATCGACGTCGTCCAGTTGATCCTGGAGAGTTTCGCCGAATTTCAGGCGACGAATGCCCAGCTCCTCATCGAGTACGAATGAGACGTTGTCGTCCCAGGTCAGTGACAGCTTGGTTACCTGCATGCCCGCGTCGAGATGATTGCGGATTTCATCGGCTTTCAGGTCCAGGCCTTTGCAGCGCACCACTCTACCATCTTCAGACGGATCTTTCAGCTCGCATTCACTGCCCAGAACCACCTTGCCAGGCAGATCGACGGATTCGTTCAGCCAGCCGGTGAAGGTAAAGGCAGGCGCCTGCTCCACGGCGGGCGGACGAACTGGTAGTGAGCCAAGGCTCTTGCGCAAGGTGGAGGCCAGATCTTCCGCCTGTTTGGCGGAGCCGGCATCCACGACCAGGACACCGTCCTGGGGCGCGAGGTAGGCGAAGCAGCGGCGATTTTTGGAGAAAGCCTGGGGCAGCATCTCCAGCATCACCTGTTCCTTGATTTCATCCTTTTCTTTGCGGCGGACCTTGCGGCCCTGCTCGAACTCGATAGCCTCCGCTTTCTCTTCCACGGCTTCCTTCACCACCGGGCCAGGAAGGATTTTCTCTTCTTTGCGCAGGGCAATCAGGTGATAGCCGTTAGCACTGTGAACCAGCTGTTCGCCATGCTTGCCCAGGGGTGGAACCCAGCCCTGGCGGCTGGTTTCCTGGGGGCCGCAGGGTTTGAAGGCGTCGGCCTGCAGTTTTTCTTCCAGCTCTTCGGCGGAGATATCAAACGGTTTGGTAAAACGGAATACGCGGGCGTTGCGAAACCACATCAGGGCTGGTCCTTGTCGTTCATATTTGCATGATCTCTACGAGTACGGTCTTGATAATAAAGCCCACAACGCCGGCGCCCAGCACCGTAAACAGGGCGATGGTGCCGAATCTTCCGGCCTGGGATTTCTTTGCCAGGTCCCAGACGATGATACCCATCCAGACAATCAGGCCGGTCAGAAACACCAGCATGGCGATCTGGGAAAACACTGCTTCGTTCATTGCTTACTCCGATGTCAACGTGGATTACTGTTCATCCCGCAGGAAAACCCAGTTGTTCTTATCGGATTGGTCTTCGCTGAAGTAATAGCCTTCGAGGTTAAAACCTTTGAGGTCGTCGGCCTGGGTAATGCGGTTCTGGATGGCAAATCGGCACATCAGGCCGCGGGCTTTCTTGGCGTAGAAGCTGATCATCTTGTACTGACCATTCTTCCAATCCTTGAATTGGGGGGTAATCAGCCTACCTTCAAGGTCTTTCTTCTTTACACTTTTGAAATACTCGTTGGAGGCCAGGTTTACCAGCACGCCGTCGTCGTCTGCCAGCAGCCGGTTGATCTCGTCAGTAATCTTGCTCCCCCAGAAGGCATACAGGTCCTTGCCACGGTTATTCTCGAACCGGGTACCCATCTCCAGGCGATAGGGTTGCATCAGGTCCAGCGGTTTCAGGACCCCATACAGGCCGGAGAGCATGCGCAGATGCTGTTGGGCAAACTCGAAGTCCTCCTCGCTGAAGCTCTCTGCGTCCAGGCCGGTATAAACATCACCCTTGAAGGCCAGTACCGCCTGGCGGGCATTCTCGGGGGTGAACGGCGTGTGCCAGTTCTGGAAGCGCTCCGCGTTCAGCTGGCCCAGCTTGTCGCTGATGCTCATCAGGTTGCTTATCTGATGCGGCTCCAGTTCCTTCAGTTGGTCAACCAGCTCACAGGCGTCGTCGAGAAATTCCGGCTGGGTATAGGTGTCAGTTGCCAGCGGGCTTTCGTAGTCCAGCGTTTTTGCAGGGGAAATAACCATCAACATGTCAGGCAATCCTCATTGCAGGAATGTGAGTAATTCATCCCTGGTAAACGGCCAGTCCAGTTCCGCACCGGTGTCGTTGCGTCGCAGCACTGGAATCCGGGTGCCGTACCGCTCCACCAGCTTTTCGGACTGGGCAATATCCACCACGTCTACCGGTATGGGTTCCGGCATGGGCGTACTGACAAGCAGGGCTTCAGCCAGCTCGCACAAATGGCACTGGGATGTCGTGTAGAAAAGCAGTTCCATTATTTCGGCTGTGCGTCCAGTTTCTGGCCGTTGACGCCTTGGCTGTCCTTGCCCATGAGATACAGGTAAATCGGCATCAGGTCTTCCGGTGCCGGATTTTGCTGTGGGTTCTCCGCCGGGTAGGCGTGGGCTCTCATATTGGTACGGGTCGCGCCCGGGTTCAGACTGTTCACCCGGACATTGTGGCGTTCGTCATCCAGTTCTTCGGACAGAAGTTGACTGAGGCCTTCAACCGCAAACTTGGAGACTGCGTAAGCGCCCCAGTAGGCTTTGGCTTTGCGACCGACACCGGAAGACGTGAAAATCACCGAAGCATCGTCGGATTTGCGCAGCAGGGGGATCATGGCCCGGCTGAGCAGAAACGGGGCTGTTGCATTGACGTGCATGACCTTGTTCCAGGTTTCCGGGTCATACAGTTCAACCGGGCTGCGATCGCCCAGGATGGCCGCGTTGTGCAGTAAACCGTCCAGTTGGCCGAAGTTGTCTTCCAGCGTCATGGCCAGTTCTTCATAGTCCTTCACCGCAGCGCCCTCAAAGTTCATGGGCACGATGGCGGGCTTGGGGTGCCCGGCGGCCTCGATTTCGTCGTAGACCGTTTCCAGCTTTCCTACAGTTCGGCCAACAAGTACGACGGTCGCACCATGGGCGGCAAAGGCCTTTGCCGCAGCCCGGCCAATGCCGCTGCCGGCACCCGTCACCATAACGATACGGTCTTTCAGAAGATCGGCGGGTGCTTGGTAATCATGCATAACCTGTCTCCGTGTCAGGCTGTTACCGGTTAAACACCGGATCCTAAAATTGATCGACTATTGTAACAGCTTTGCCAGGTCAGTGACGGTGTCGGCAATAAGATCCGCTTGCCACAGATCAATGGTTTCCGGCTCTTCGATATAACCGTAGCGGACCGCGATAGTCTTCATTCCGGCATTGCGACCTGCTTCGATGTCCCGTTCGTGATCGCCGACATAAATCCCTGAACCAGGCTCGGTTCCCATTTGCTGGCAGGCGAGAAACAGGGCCTCCGGATGAGGTTTGCGCTGGGCAACATGATCGGGGCACACCAGGGCGGCGCATCGGTTCGCAAGATTCAGGGCTTCGATTAGCGGAACCGCAAAACGGGCAGGCTTGTTGGTGACAATGCCCCAGGGGATCCCCTGTTCCTCAAGAGCCTGGAGTAATTCATCCATGCCTTCGAACAGGCGGGTTTCTACTGCCACTCCGGCCTCATAGAGGTCGAGGAAAGCTGTGTGTTTTTCCAGGTACTCCGGGTGATCCGGTTCCAGGCCGAAGCCGACCCGGATCATGGCCCGAGCGCCGTTTGAGACGGAGCGTCGAATATGCTCCGGGGGCAGGGCGGGCATGCCGTGTTGTTCCCGCAACTGATTGAGGCAGCGGATGAAATCCGGTGCCGTGTCAATCAGAGTACCATCCAGGTCGAACAGGACTGCCGAGGCTTGATGCGTGTTTTCAGGCTTCACGGATATCCCTGGCGTGCATCAGGTAGTTAACGTCCACGTCCCTACCGAGTTTGTAGATCTTGGTAATCGGGTTATAGGTCATACCCGTCAGTTCCCGGACATCCAGGCCTGCGTTGCGCAGATGATCGGACATTTCAGAGGGCCGGATAAACTTCTTCCATTCGTGAGTGCCCTTTGGCAGCAAACGAAGCACGTATTCGGCGCCGACAATGGCAAACAGGAACGACTTGGGGTTCCGGTTGATGGTTGAGACAAACAGGTGTCCGCCGGGTTTGAGCATGGCGGCACACGCCTTGATGACCGATGCCGGATCCGGGACATGCTCCAGCATTTCCAGACAGGTCACGACATCGTACTGGCCAGCA
>MDTA01034210.1_pt1 | contig 54640 bp, 57 predicted proteins | sample 811151 | NCBI WGS metagenome assembly MDTA01 (sample SAMN05326648, study PRJNA326480) | marine metagenome | isolation source: seawater | place: Indian Ocean: South | collected 2010
TCTAATAAGTCTTGTTTTGACAAACCTAATTTCTCCTTATTCTAGATTTTATACTTTGAGTATGACCATTTAACTGTTCAAACTCGGAAAGAGTTATAGCGTGATTTCCAATTTTTTCTACCCCTAATTTACTTAAGGTTACTATTGAAGTTTTTTTGAGGAATTCATTAACATTTAAGCCAGAGCTAAATTTAGAAGTGCCAGCTGTAGGGAGAACGTGATTAGTGCCTACGGTATAGTCAGATACACTCATTGGTGTAAATTTTCCATTACATACACTGCCAGCATTAACTATTTTATTTTCAAACTTTTTAAAATTCTTTACATTTATTTCTAAATGTTCCGGAGCTATCTCATTAGTTACATCTATTGCTTGTTTGTCGTTTTTTACATTTATTATTAAACCATTTTTTTTTAAAGATTTAGATGCAATCTTTTTTCTTGGCAAATCTTTTAGTAACTTTGTAATACCTTTTTTTATTTTACTATTATTTTTTTTATCTTTTGTGACTAAAATACATTGACTTTCTTTATCATGTTCTGCTTGAGAAACCATTGAAGTAATTATTTGATTAATATTAGTATACCTATCTGCTATTATGCATATCTCTGAGGCTCCAGCATACATACTTTCTGTTCCTATTAATTTTCCTGAAAGTTGACGCTTCGCTTCTGCAACAAACTTATTCCCAGGTCCAACAATTTTATTTACCTTTTGAATATATGCCAAACTTGCAATCGCCTGGGCTCCACCCATTGAATAAATTTCATTAACACCAACTTTTTTTGCAGCATAAAGAACACCTTCATTTAATTCTCCATTTACTTTTGGTGTTGCTAAAATTATTTTTTTAACTTTCGCTAATTTAGCTGGAATTGCATTCATCAAAAGAGTTGAAGGTAAGTTTCCAGGAACGTATATACCAACAGACTCGATTGGAAGATATTTATACTCTAGTTTATTTTTAAGTTTATCTACATATTTTAAATTTTTTATTTTTCTAATTTGCAATAAGTGAAATTTTTTAATTCTTTTATATGCATAATCTATCGCTTTTTTCACCTTGGAATCTAATTTTTTAATCTTTTTATTAATATCCTTTTTATTTATCTTTATATTTTTATTTTTACTAAATCTGATCTCGTATCTTCTTAAAGCTTTAAATCTATTCTTTTTAATATTTTGCAATATCTGTGATACTATTTTATAATTTTTATTTTCTTCTTCTCTTCTCTTTGCTAGAAATTTTTTAATCTGATTAAGAGAGTTTTGATTTTTATAATTTATAGTTTTTATCATCTAGTATTTTTTGATCCTCTAAAGTTACCTCGATTATTTCTGCTGATAGTGTTATAAGTCCATTATTTGAAAATAACAGTGAAATTTCATAATTATTGTTTTTTTTAAAAATATCGATTGCCATTAACTTAACAATTAAATCAAGCCTTTTTTGATTAATATTTTTAGATTTTGAGGATTCTATATAATCAAATCTTATAATACTATTAATCCTATCCTTTGTATTTTCTTCCTCTTTCATTAATCTTTCAATGGAAAAAAGAAATATTTTATTTTTAGGTAAATACTTAATTTCGTTTAAGTTTACCCTTCCTTCTGAACAGCAAGCAGATATAAATTGTAAATCTTTTGAGTTTTGTGCAATAATTTTTTTTAAAAATTTTTTACCCATCAAGATATTCTTTTAATATTTACTCCTATTTTTTTTAACTTTTTTTCAATTCTTTCATAACCTCTATCTAAATGATAAATTCTATTAATTATTGATTTTCCATTTGCAACAGATGCAGCAATTACCAATGCAACTGATGCTCTTAAATCGCTGGACATTAATTCTGCTCCCTCAAAATTTGTATTACCTTCAATTATAGCTTTATTGCCCCTAATCGAAATTTTTGCACCTAATCTTCTTAACTCAGCAACATGCATAAATCTATTTTCAAATATATTTTCACTAATTATTGATTGACCATTAGCCTTACAAAGTAAGGCCATAAATTGTGCTTGTAGATCAGTTGGAAAACCATCGTATTCTTTTGTTTGCAAAAACTTTATAAATTTAACTTTTTTTGGTCCTTTTATATGTATCTCATTTTTGGATTTTTTAATTTTTGCCCCTGCTTTTTTTAAATAATTTAACTCAGTATTAATAATATTTGGATTAAGACCTTTTATTTTTAAATTTCCATTAGAAATTGTTGCGGCAACACAAAAAGTTCCACACTCAATTCTATCCCCCATTACCGAATAGCTAATACTTTTCAATGACTTTACGCCATAAATTCTAACTGTTCTTTTTCCAATCCACTTTATTTTAGCTCCAGCTTTTTTTAAAAAATTTGTTAAGTCATACTTGATCTCTGGTTCAATTGCACAATTTTTAAGTATAGTTTTCCCTTTTGCAAAGCATGCGGCAATTATTGTATTTGCGGATGCGCCGACGGATATCTTTGGAAATTTAATTGTTGTACCAACTAAATTTTTTTCAACATGAGCATGAATATAACCTTTTTTTATTTTATACTTCATGCCAAGTTTTTTTAAAGCACTTAAATGATAATTTACTGGCCTTGCTCCTATGAGACAACCACCTGGAAGTGATAAAGTTGCCTTTTTATATTTAGAAATTAGTGGTCCTAATAAGTTTATTGAAGCTCTCATAGTTGAAACAAGTTTATAAGAACAAAATGTATTTATATTTTTTGTTTTGGAAATAACTACTGAATTTTTCTGCCTGTTTCTCCTTACTGCAAAACCTAAAGATTTAGATAAAATTTCTAATAAAGTCTCTATATCTCTAACTTTTGGTAAGTTTTTTATCTCTACTCTTTTGTCAAATAATATAGAAGCGCACAAAATCGGAAGGCTGCTATTTTTACTCCCAGATATTTTTACTTCTCCTTTTATTTTAGAAGGGCCTTTAATCAAAAATTTTTCCATAATTTTATTTTGATTTAGCTAAAGTAATGCCTGTCTGACCTTGATACTTTCCTTTCCTATCAGCATACGATACCTCTGGGTCATCAACTTTAAAAAATAATATCTGTGCTGCTCCACTATTTGCATATAATCTTATAGAATTGCTTGTATGATTTGAAAACTCTAATACTAGATTTCCGTGCCAGCCGGCCTCTAAAACAGTTGGTGGAGTTCCAAGGCCACACCGTGCATAGGTAGACTTTGCTGTTACTAGTCCAGTAACGTTCCTGGGCATTTTAAAATATTCTAAGCTACTTGCTAAAGCAAAAGAGTTTGGTGGTATTAAAATAGATGGTTCTCCCTTAATAGTTATAAAGTTGTCTTCTGTAAAATTTTTAGGATCCGCTGTTGCTCCTTTGATATTTGTAAAAATCTTAAATTCCTCACCACATCTTAAGTCAAACCCAAAAGAGTTTAGTCCATAACTTATCCCTTGAGAGATAGATTTGTCCACAAATGGATTAATCATATCTTGTTCTTCGACAAGTTTTTTTATTTGTTTATCATTTAATATCATTTTCTTTTTTGTTTTTGTTTTTAATTTTTTTTTGTAAAATTTTTCTTTTTTTCAAATTAATTTTTAAAGCTTGTTCAAGCTTCAAAGCTTTCTGTTTTTTCTCCATTAATTATTTTTTTTCGGGATTTGTTAAATCATCTAATGTGATCGTCTTAGTTATATCGTGCATTTTAGATGGATTATCTTCTTTTTTGGAACCTTCTTTAGCTGCACGTTTAGCTCTTCTTTCAGCTAACTTTTTTTCTCGCTTAGCCTGCTTTTCCATAGCCTTCATGCCTCTTGTAGATTTATAATCGTAGTGAATTCCCATAAATTTTCTGATAAATATTAATTCTATTTTATAAAACAATTTTTAATAAAAATTAAGGCAATAATTTGAGGTATTTAGCTTAATATATTAGATTTTTTAACTTTATAACTAAGCCCTTATAGTTAAATGGTATAACATGTCCATGGTAAGGATAAATTTCAAGTTCGATTCTTGATGAGGGCACCATAATTAAAACTTTAAATATCACTATTAAAATAATTAGGTTTTTTGTGATATATAAACGTAAAAATGAAATTAGATTTTAAAAAATCCCTATTTATATATTTATCAGTTCTTTTTAGCTTTTCAATTTTTTACTTATATATAAAACATACCGTCGGAAACGACTCAACAATTTCGGAATGGTTTATTAATTATACAGGAGGGTTCACAAAAAGAGGTATAATTGGTCAAATTTCTATATTTTTTTCTAGATTATTTGATGTCGGTTTAAGAGATTTTATTTTTGGATTTCAAGTTACCACAATTTTTGTATATTTTTTACTTACTTACTCTTTGTTGAAAAATCTTCGACCAAATAGAATTTTTTTGTTGGCAATATTTTCACCAATATTTTTACTTTACCCAGTTGCAGAAATAGAAGTGCTAGCAAGAAAAGAGGTTTTTATTTTTATAATTTTGATTACTTATATTTTAATACCTATATACAAAAAATTTGAAAAAGATTGCTTTACCCTGGTTTTTTTATTTATAGGGATCTTAATTTGGGAACCATTAATATTTTTTATGCCATTTTGGTTTGCAATTGATTTAATTCAAAATAAAATTGAAAAAGTTAATTTTATTTTTATAAAAAAAATTTTTATTTATTTGCCATCACTATTACTAGCTTTTTATATTGCATTTAATCCAATAACAGCGGATCAACATCAAAAAATGGCTGATATTCTTCAATACGAATTTAATGAAAGATGTTATATGTCATGTGAATTGCTTTTACATAAAGCTGGACTTTATCAACAATTTCAAGCCCAATTTGGAAAATACTCCGCAGAAGTATTGATAAGATATTTTTTAATTTACCTAATTGGATTTGGGCCTTTAATTATTTTATTAAGAAATTCTAAATTGAAGGATAAAATAATTTTTTTTAAAAATTTTAATAATATATTTTTTCCTTTTTTAATAATTATATCACCAGTAATTGTATTACATTCTATGGGATATGATTGGGGTAGATGGGTAAATATAGCTTATGTTTTTTCATTAATGTCATATATTTTTCTATACAAAAATAATTTTTTAATTGTTAATGAAAAAAGTATAAAAAATAATTTTATTTCCAAAATAAAGAGGGGTTACTTCATCTTTTTATTTATAATCTTTTGTTTTGGATGGAATCCTAAAACTGTAATAACTGGTGATGTTGCTTCATTTCCTGGATATAGAATTCCTTATAAAGCGATGAAAATTTTAATTAATTAAGATTTAATTTTTTTTCTTAAAAAAAACGTAATTAATATTAAAAATAAAAATACTGTTATTGGAATATATATTTCTTCATTAGAAATTAATTCAAAAAAGTTTGGAGCCATTAAATTTTGATCTATTATTTTTTCAAGACCACTTCCAAGACTATTAATAACAAAAAGCCCAGGTATCATACCTAGTAGAGAACCGAAAAAATAATTTTTAATTTTAATATCAAATAATGTAGGAATTATATTTGCAAGAAAAAATGGTATCCCCCCTATAAACCTATAAATAAAAAAGTAAATAAACTCATTTTTTTTAAACTTGTCTTTTAAAAAAATAAAACGTTCACCGAATTTTTCTCTTATTAATTCCTTTAAAAAAAAATTGGCAAAAATATAAAGTAGAGTTGCTCCTACAGTTAGTGAAACTGAAACGATTATAGTCCCTAACCACTTGCCAAAAATGAATCCACCAAGTAATGCAACTGGTATTCCAAAACCCAGCATCAATACCCAAATTATTGAAAAAATGAAAAATATACTAATTACGAATAAAAAGTTATTTTGCTTAAAATTTATTATTAAGTCTCTATTATTTTTAATAAACTCATAGCTTGACATTTCCTCTAATGAAAAATTTTTAAAGAAATACCATAAAAATAAAAGAACTATTATGCAATATGCGAACCCTAAAACAATTTTAATTTTTTTAATTTTATCCATAAGTTTTAATTTATAGAAAATTAACTGTACTTACACGTATATATTTCTTATAAGTACCTTTTTTTAATAATAATTTAAATACACATGAAAAGAACATATCAACCAAGTAAGCTAGTGAGAAAGAGAAGACACGGTTTTAGATCTAAAATGAAAAAAAAAGGTGGTCGAAAACTATTGGCGAGAAGGAGAGCTAAAGGTAGAAAAAAATTAACTGTTTAATGAAAAGTAAAATAGTAAGTCTCTCAAAAAACGATGAATTTAAATCACTTCTAAATGGGAAAAAAATTTCAAATAAATACTCTTTAATTTTTTTTAAAAGGTTAAAAGATAAAAAGGTAAATAAACTAAATATAAGTTTCGTGGCAAAAAAAAAACTTGGTAATGCAATATTAAGAAATAAAATTAAGAGAAGACTAAGAAATATAATGAATGAAGTCTGCAAAAAAATAGATATAAATTTAAAATACTCTTATTTAATAATAGCTAAAAAAATAATTTTTGAAGATAAATATGAAAATATTAAAAAAACATTGTTAATAGATTTTAAAAAAATTAAATAGAAAATATGAATATTATTTTAATAAAAATAGTTAAGATTTATAAATTTTTGATATCGCCTTTTTTAGGTAATAATTGTAGATATCTGCCAACTTGTTCTGAATATTTTATAGATAGTCTAAAAGAATATGGAACAATTAAAGGAACTTTAAAAGGTTTTAAAAGAATTTTATCATGCCACCCAATCAAATTTTTAGGAGGCAATGAAGTATTTGACCCAGTTAAAAAAAATAGAATGAAGTAAATTATGGACACGAAAAATGTAATAGCTGCAATCTCTTTAAGTGCTGCTGTAATAATTATATATGCATTGTTTTTTGGACCAAATCCAGACGAAATAAGAAAATCCCAAGAGCAGAAAAAAGAACTTGTACAAAACTCTGAAACACCAAGTCTCGATTTAGGCGAAGCTCAGCCAAAAATTTCAAGAGAAGATGCAATTAAAAAAAACAAAAGAGTTAAATTTGAAAACGAAAATATCAGAGGTTCAATTTCATTGTTGGGAGGAACTATTGATGATTTAGAATTTAAAAAATATACGAAAACTCTTAATGGAGATGACAAAATTATATTGTTAAATCCTAGAGGTGTAGATAATGGTTACTTTGTTGAGACAGGATGGGTAACAAACAATAAAAATATTGATATGCCCAATTCTAAAACTCCATGGGAAATAATTGGGAATAATGTTTTAACTCCTAATAACCCTATCAAATTAAAATGGAAAAATAAACAAGGTATTGAATTTCAAAAAAACTTAAAACTTGATGAAAAATTTTTATTCACCATAAGTCAAAAAATAATTAACAATTCAGAAAGGACTTATGACTTTTATCCATATGGACAAATTATTAGAAATAAAGCCCCAGAAATAACAAACTTTTATATTTTACATGAAGGGTTAATTGGGGTATTCGACGATCAACTTGTTGAAGAAGATTATGATGATATAAAAGAAAAAAAATTTTCACAAAATGCAAATTCAGGATGGCTGGGTATAACAGATAAATATTGGATAACTTCTTTAATACCAGATTCAAATTACGAGTTTAGAACAGATTTTGACTACAAAAAAAGATTTAGGGCAAATTTTATACAATCAGAACCTATAGAAATTGGAGCAAAAAGTTCAGCCATAAATGAAACTAAGGTAATTATAGCCGCAAAAGAAGTCGACGTAATTGATCAATACTCAGAAAAGTTAAATATAAGTAAGTTTGATTTAGCGATTGACTGGGGTTGGTTTTATTTTTTTACTAAGAACTTTTTCTTTGCAATTGACTATTTTTTCAAATTAACGGGAAACTTTGGAATTGCAATTATTTTAATTACCATATGTATAAGAATAGTTTTCTTCCCTCTTGCAAATTATTCTTTTAGATCAATGGCAAAAATGAAAGTTCTACAACCTGAAATGACAAGATTAAAAGAATTACATAAAGATGATAAAATGAAACTTCAACAAGCTATGATGGCACTATACAAAAAAGAAAAGGTAAATCCAGTAAGCGGTTGCTTGCCTATATTTATCCAAATACCTTTCTTCTTTGCAATTTATAAAGTGTTATTTGTAACTCTGGAGATGAGACATCAGCCTTTCTTTGGTTGGATTAAAGACTTATCTGAAAGAGACCCTACATCAATATTTAATTTATTCGGATTAATTCCGTGGGACCCCCCTTCGTTTTTAATTATTGGAGTTTGGCCTTGTTTAATGGGAGTAACAATGTGGATTCAACAAAAAATTAATCCAGCTCCACCAGATCCAGTGCAACAGAAAATTTTTGCTTTTTTTCCACTTTTTTTAACAGTGATACTTGCGCCGTTCCCATCTGGACTTGTAATATATTGGACAATTAATAACGTTCTAACAATGGCACAGCAAATAGTAATAATGAAGAGAACTAAAGTTAAAACTGCGTAAAGTTTTTTTAATGGATTTAGATAAAATATTACCAATAGATGGTCCTTCAAAAGATGAGGTTCAAAAATATTTAAATAAATATAGTGATGAATATATAGTAATTAAATGTGGTGGAAGTATACTTAATGATAAGAATTTATTTGAAATATTTATTCAAGATATAGCTATTTTAAAAAAACTTAGTTTCAAACCCATAATTGTTCATGGTGGTGGTAAAAGAATTAATAAAAAACTGGATGAATTAAATATTAAAACGAATTTTATAAAAGGGCTTCGAGTAACTGACCAAAATACTATTAATGTTGTTGAGAATGTTTTAATAAATTTTAATAATGAGATAGTTAACGCTTTAAAAGTTCATAAATGTGAAGCAATAGGAATTAATTCAAAAAAAAATAATATAATTACGGTTAAACAGGAAAATAACATACTGGGCTTTGTTGGTTATCCTACAAAAATTAATATAAATATTATAAAAAATATGATTAAAAAAACAGAATTACCAGTTATAGCTCCATTAGGACTAAACGAAAATAATCAAGCATTTAACATTAATGCTGATACTGTTGCTGGTGCTGTATCGAAAGTGCTCAAAGCTAGAAGATTAATGATGATAAGTGATGTGGAAGGTGTTCTAGATAATAAAAAAAAGTTAATCCCAGAGATTAATTCTTCGAAGGCTAAAGATCTGATTAATAAAGGAATTATATCCGAAGGAATGATACCAAAAATAAATAATTGTATTGATGTCGCTAGTAATGGAGTAAAGGGTGTTGTAATTATAGATGGAAGAAGAGCTCATGCAATTCTATTCGAATTACTCTCTGACAAAGGAGCAGGAACACTTATAAGAAAATGAAAGAATTTAAAAACATAAAAAATTTTATATTTGACTGTGATGGAGTGCTTTATAGTGACCTTGAAAAAGTGTTTGGACAGGTAAGTAAAAGAATGACAAGTTTTATTTCGAAAAATTTAAATTTAGATTTAAAAAAAGCAAAGGAATTACAAACAAATTATTTCCATAAATATAATACAAGTTTAAATGGATTGATGATACATCATAAAATTAATCCTAACGATTTTCTTAAATATGTACACGATATAAACCTTGACTTTTTAGAGGAAGATAAAAATCTTAGAAATGAACTAACAAAATTAAAAGTTAAAAAATTCGTTTTTACTAACGGCTCACATGAACATGTTGAAAATATAACTAGAAACTTAGGTATTAGTGATTTGTTTGATGGAACATTTGATATTACTGATTGTAATTTTATACCAAAACCGTCAATTGTGCCCTACCAGAAGTTAGTTTCAAAATTTGATATAAATCCAAATGAAACTGTTTTTATTGAAGATATTGCTAAAAATTTAGAGCCTGCAAAAACACTTGGCATGAAAACTGTATGGTTAATCAATGATGAATATTGGGGTAAAAAAGATTCTGATAAAAATTATATAGACTTTAAAATTGAAAATCTAACTAGTTTTTTAAAAGAAATTAATATATTAAAAGCAGCATAAATTTTATGAGTGATATTGAAAAAATTATAAACGAGTCTTGGGAAAAGAGGGATCAAGTAACCCCAGAATCAAACCAGGACTTAAAAGACGTAATCAATAAAATTATAGATGATTTGGATAGTGGTAAAGTTAGAGTTGCTGAAAAAATTGAAGGTAAATGGATAACACACCAGCACATCAAAAAAGCAATAATGTTAAGTTTTAGAATATATCCAATGGAAAATTTAAGTGGGCCTTATAGTAGTTGGTATGACAAATCTCACTTACTTAAAGGTAAAACTGCTAATTGGACTAAAGAACAACATGAAAAAGCTGGATTTAGAATGGTGCCTAATTCGCCAGTAAGAAGAGGATCTTTTGTAGGAAAAAATGCTGTATTGATGCCGTGCTACGTTAATATTGGTGCATATATCGATGAAAATACGATGATAGATACATTTGCACGTGCAGGCAGTTGTTGTCAAATTGGAAAAAATTGTCATATCTCTGCAGGTTCGGGTATTGGCGGTGTATTAGAACCTGCTCAAGCCTTACCAACAATAATCGAGGATAATGTTTTTTTAGGCGCTATGTCTGAAGTTGTTGAAGGAGTAATTGTTGGTGAAGGATCAGTGTTAAGCATGGGAATGTACATTGGCCAATCAACAAAAATTGTTAACAGAAAGACTGGAGAAATTTCTTATGGAAAAATACCACCATACTCAGTAGTAGTTCCAGGTTCGTTACCTGATAAAAATAATAAAGCAGGACCATCTTTATATTGTGCAGTTATAATTAAACAAGTTGATGAGAAAACAAGATCAAAAACATCAATTAATGACTTATTAAGAGAATAATAATGCCAAATATTAATGATTTAAAATTAGCTAAAGAGCTAATTCGTTTTCCAAGTATAACGCCTAATGATTGTGGAATAATTAAGTTTCTTGAGAGAAAACTTAAATTGCTTGGATTCAAAACTAAAGTATTAGAGTTTAAAGATAAAAAAAGTAAACCAGTAAAAAATATTTATGCGAGGCTAGGAAATAAAAAGCCTAATTTTTGTTACGCCGGCCATGTTGATGTTGTTCCCACAGGAAACATTAAAGATTGGACTGTAAACCCATTTAAGCCAACTATTAAAAATGGCCGTTTATTAGGCAGAGGAGCTAACGACATGAAAAGCTCCATAGCTTGCTTTATTTCTGCTGTAAGTAATTTTATAAGTAAAAAACCTAATTTTAATGGATCTATTAGTTTATTAATAACAGGTGATGAAGAAGGTTTAGCTATTAACGGAACCAAAAAAGTTGTTGAATACTTAAGAAAAAAAAAAGGAAAAAATTAACTTTTGCATAGTTGGAGAACCTACTAATCCAAAAAAACTTGGAGAAATGATTAAAATTGGAAGAAGGGGCTCATTAACATGCAAATTTACAATTTTGGGTACTCAGGGTCATGTTGCGTATCCTCATAGGGCTAATAATCCAAGCGACTGTTTAGTAAAAATATTAAAAAAATTAAAAGAATTAAAATTTGACAATGGTACAAAAAATTTTCAAAAAACTAATTTAGAAATAACAAAAATAAATATAGATAACGATGCTGATAATGTAATTCCTGGTTCAGCAAGTGCAAGTTTTAATATTAGATTTAATAACAAACACACATCTTCTATTTTAAAAAGAAGAATAAATAAAACTATTAGCAGCCTAAGTAAAAGTGCAAGGTGTAAATTTAAAACTGAATTTAATATTTCTGGTGAAGCTTTTTTAACTAAACCAAATTCAGTAACTTATATGATAAGAGATGTTGTAAAAAAAAATACTAAAATTAGTACTAAATTATCTACAACTGGAGGAACTTCTGATGCTAGGTTTATCAGAAAAATTACTCCGTGTTTAGAGTTTGGCCTAGTTGGAAAAACAATGCATCAAATTGATGAGTCGGTATCTTTAAAAGACTTAAAAAAACTAACAAAAATATATCAAGATATTTTAAACAAGTACTTCTCTTGAAAACTTTAATTATTACCTCCGATAGTTCAGAAAATCATTTAACAGGAGACGGTCACCCTGAACAACCAAAACGTGTAAAAGCAATAGTATCAACTTTAAAAAAAAACAAAGAATTAGCTTGGGGTAAATCTAAGAAATTTGATCAAAAAATTTTAGAAACAACCCATGAAAAACATTATTTGGAACAAATAAAAAATTCTTTTCCAAAAGAAGGTTTTAGTTTTTTTGACGGAGATACCGTTGTTTCTCCTGGAAGTAAAAAAGCAGTATATGATGCAGCTGGTTCAATAATCTTCGCCATTGATGAAGTTGAGAAAGGGAAATTTTCCAATGCATTTTGCGCTGTGCGACCCCCAGGTCACCATGCAGAAAGAAAAAAAGCTATGGGGTTTTGTACTTTAAACAATTGTAGTGTAGGGGCAAACTACCTAATAAGTAAATATAATTACGATAAAGTTGCGATAATAGACTTTGATGTTCATCATGGTAACGGAACACAAGATATATTTTTTGAAAATGAAAAAGTTTTATATATTTCAACTCATCAATATCCTTTTTATCCTGGCACTGGTAGTGAAAATGAAAAAGGTAAGTTCAATAATATTTTCAATATTCCTTTGCCAGCTGGTACTTCCTCAAATGAATATTTAAATGCATACGAACGCGTTATTAAAAGACTCGTTGAGTATAAACCACAGTTTATAATCTTTTCAGCTGGCTTTGATGCTCATGAGAACGACCCTTTAGCACAATTCAAACTTCAATCAAATGATTTTTATGAAATTACAAGACGAACTTTAACTGCTACTAAAAGATTTACTTCAGGTAAGGTAGTTTCTATTTTAGAAGGTGGATATGATTTAAATGCTCTAGCCGAAAGTGTTAATGAACATGTTAACGCACTATTAGAATTTAGTTGATAAATTTACAAATTTAAATAAATAATAATTATGAAACTTTATAAAGTAAAAAAATCTAATATTGATAAAAAAGGTCTTTACGCAGCAAAAAATATCAAAATTGGAACAAGAATAATTCAGTATAAGGGTAAAATAATTTCAAATAAAAAAGTTGAAAATAGTTCAAAATTTGACAATTCAAAAGATATTTACTTATTTGATTTAAATAATAGGTATTCTTTAGATGGTGACTTTTCTTGGAACACTGCCAGGCTAGTGAACCACTCCTGTGATCCGAACTGTGAGGTTGAAGGAAAAGGTAATAAACTTTGGATTACTGCTATTAAAAATATAAAAAAAAACCAAGAATTAAGTTATGACTACGGATTTGGATTTGATTCAGACTATAAACAATTTCCATGTAAATGTAGATCGATTAAATGCTGTGGTTATATAGTTCGAGAAGATAGTCGATGGCGGATAAATAAAAAATTTAAAAAGATTTTAAGTATCAGTAAATAATTTTTTCTAAAAATAGTCCATAAGGTGGAGCTGGTGGAGCACATAGATTTCTTTTTTTCGAAAAAGTTACATCTTGCAATTTTTTATAGGTCCATTTTCTTTCTCCTAAGTACTTTAAACAACCTACCATAGATCTAACCTGTTGTTGTAAGAATGACTTGGACTTGAATCTTATCTCTATTGTGTGATTAATTTTTTTTACCTTTATAAAGTTTATTTTTCTAATTGGGCTTTTTGCGGAACAACTAGAAGCTCTAAAAGTAGAAAAATCTTTTTTTCCTTCTAAAAATTTAGCACCTTTTTTTAATATATTAATGTCTATTTTTTTTTTCACATGCCATCCTCTTTTTTTGAATAATGATGGACTACTTTCTCTATTAAAAATTAAGTACTTATAAATTCTAAATTTTGCAGAATATCTTGCATGAAAATTTTTATTTTGTTTTTTTATTGATATAATTGAAATAAGTTTTTTATTTAAAAAAAAATTACATGATCTTGTAAACCTTTTTAAATCGATAATTTTATTTTTGAGTACGAAATGGGCTGATTGCTCAATTGCATGAACACCAGAATCAGTTCTGCCAGCACCTGTTAAAACTACCTTTTCTTTCAACAATTTTGATAAAATAACTTGGATAGATTTTTGAATAGATTGACCCTTGCTCTGAATTTGCCAACCAATAAATTTAGAGCCATCATATTCTACTAATATCTGGTATCTATGCATTGACTAAAAAGGAACCTTTTTTAATTTGAGAACCCAATAAAAATTCAGAAATTTTTTGTGGCTTTTTACCTTCTCTCTGTATTTTTAAAACTTTTAACGACATTTCTTTACATCCTATCTCAAGGCTATCACTTAAAACTTCTCCAGGTTTTCCTGCTAAATTAATTGTTTTAGCTTCTAAAATTTTATATCTAGTTCCTTTAAAAAAAAAATAGGCTCCATTTAAACCATTTATGTTTGCGACTATATTTTTTGCAGGTGTATTCCAATTAATACTTGCTTCTTGTTTATCAATTTTTTTTGCATAAGTGGCTTTGCTATTATCTTGTTCTTTAAAAATTGCCTCATCATCTAAAATTTTATCGATATCGTCTAATATTTTTTCAGCAGCTAGCATAGAAAGTTTTTCAGATAAGACTTCTGTATTATCATTTTCATTGATATTTAGACTATAAGAACTGCACACTGGTCCTTCGTCTAATTTTGAGTTAATTTTCATAATACTTATTCCAGTTTCCTTATTTAAGCTCATTATAGCTCTTTGAATAGGTGCTGCCCCTCTAAATTTAGGAAGTAAAGATGCATGCACATTTATGAATCCTTTTTTTGTTAAAGTTAAAAAATTTTCTGGAATAATTTGTCCATAAGCAATCACTATAGCAATATCTGCGTCTAATTTTTTTAAATATTTAAATTCTTCGAAATTTTTTTTTAAAGTTTTTGGTGTTCTTACTTCTATACTTAATGTTTCCGCAATTAAATGAACTGGAGATTTGGTTATCTTCATTCCACGATTTGATTTTTTAGGCTCTTGGGTATAGACAGCTGTAATTGGATAACCATTTTGATATAGCGATTTTAATATCGGCACTGCAAAAAGTGGGGTGCCCATGAATACAATTTTTTTTAGCATATTTAAACAATGATTCTATCCGGATTTTGTTTGCTCTTTGAAAGTTTTTTTACAATTATATCTCTTTTTAATTTAGATAAAAAATCAATTATAAGACGCCCATCCAGATGATTAATTTCATGCTGGATACATGTGGATAAAAGATTATCGCATTCAATCTCTTTTTTATTTCCTTCAATATCTATGTATTTTAACCAACATAGTTTAGGCCTTTCAATGTCTACAAATGTATCTGGTAAACTTAAACAACCCTCCTCATAACTTGATTTTTCATCGCTTAGTTTTACTATTTCAGGATTAATAAAACATAGAGGGTTTTTCTCCTCTTTTTTTTGAGAAACATCTATAACAATTATTCTTTTTGGAATACCAACTTGAATAGCAGCTAGGCCTATACCATTATTATGGTACATTGTTTCAAATAAATCTTTTACTAGTTGTTTTTCATTTATACCTACTTTGGTAATAGGATCTGAAATCTTTCTTAAAGTTTCATCGGGTACAGTTATAATTTTTTTTAATGACATATTTTTAATTAATTAATCTATGCTTTTAAAGGAAAGGTTTTAAGAATAATACTATTTCTTATCTTATCTATATTTAGCTTATTTAAAGTACTTACAATAAAATATAAAGACTCAGAGCCTAAGTTATCTAAATTATCTTCTCCTATTATCTCAACTAATCTAAGTAAAATCATGCCCATTTCGCCATCATTAATCATTACTTGAATATCTGTTGGAATATTTGACTTATCTAACTCAAACAAAGAAGAATACTTATCTGATATTTCGATACCATCTGATATGAGCGACTCAATTAAAATAATATCTTTTGTTGAAAAATAATATTTTTTATTTTTTTTTATTTTTTTTAAAGTTTTTTCAAGATCTTTTTCTATCTTTTCACTTTGTGTATCATTTGAAAAATACTTTAAAAGTTTTGATTGATGAATTATTTTATTATTAAATTTTATTTTTTTATTTTCATTTTTTATTTTAGCAAGGTGTGTATTATAGAAATCTAAGTAGTTTGAAGGTACTTCATCTTCATTCAATTCATCAAGAAGTTGAACTAGTTTTGAATTAAAAGCATTTTCAATATTACTTTTCTCGAACTGTTCTTTTAAGACTTTTAATAACTCTATTCTAGACTCTGTATCTTTTGATATTAAAAAACCTTGGTATAAGAGAGCTCTTCCCTCATAATCAGGTAAAATTTTAAAAGAGTCTAAAACAGTCATTAACTGGTGAATACTAAACTTATATCTTGTATATAGATTAAATAAATCTTGTTCAGAATAATTACCATCATTTGTTGCTTTCTCTATTGAAATTATTTTTTCATCATTTGTAAGATCAATTTCATTAATATTTTCCAGTAAATTAAATGAGGATAAATATTTCCAGATAATTTTACTCGTGTTTTCATTTGGCTCATATTCAAAATTTTCATTAGAAATATTTGATAGATGAAACTCTAATAAGCTCTTTGATGAAATTTTTGTTTCGTCTTTTTCCTCATATCCCATTAAAAAACTAAATTTTTTTTCAAAAAATTTATCTTTAAATCCTGTCTCTTTTAATAAATCAAATTCAAGTTGGGCTATTTCTTTTTTCTGATCATTAATTAAACAATATATTTTATATTTAATAACATATTCATCCGAAGATGAATTTTTTAAAAAAGAAAATAAGTTACATGCATTGTTTATATCACCAACAGATAAATATTGATCAAGATAAAACTTTAATAGTTCTGGACTTATTTCTTTTTGATTGTTTACGGTAATAAAGTTCTTGATTAATTCTAAATTTCTATTTTTTATTAACCAATTAATTTTAATATTTAAAAATTCTTCCTCAGTAAAATTTTTTTTTGGCGGAAGTGCATTTGTTAGTATTACTTTATTATAAATTTCTTTTGCATCGCGAGATAAGTTTAATTTATTTATTTTTTCAACTATTTTTGAAATTTTTTCACCATCAGTAAATTCCCACATATTTATTGAAAGATCATTTTCATCTGGATCATATAGACCAACTACATATTTATTTTTAAGATCTAAATTATTTTCCTCTGTTATGGAAATTGTAGAAGTTTTATTTAAATTATCCGTTATTGATATTTTTTCATCATTTTCTTGTAAATTTTCTAAATTTTTTTTTGTGTCTTCACTTTTTTTTTCTAAATTCCATATATCGACTGTTTCGTTTGATAAAGCATTGCTAAAAATTAAAAAAAAATAAAAAAAAAAAATTATTTTTTTCTTATTTAATAATTTTAAGATTTTCATTTGGTATGGATTTCTTTATTTCTTTATTTGGAGAGGGAAATTTTATTTGATCTACGAGAAGCAATAATAAAAAAAGTAGTATGATTATCGAAAGTATCTTAATTACAAGTTTTACTAAAAAATTAGAGCTACCAATACTTGTTTTTTTATGAAATTGCATATAACGTTTATTAATTTCAAATTAAGACATATTTGTGTTTTTTCAATATAGAAACTTATGAAAATGAAAAAAAACCTAGTTTTAATAGGCATGATGGGTTCGGGAAAATCTACTATAGCAAGAATTTTGTCAAAAAAAATGGATCTTGAGCTAGTTGATATAGATGAATTAATTGAAAAAGAATTAAATTGTAAAATAAAAGATATTTTTAAAAAAAAAGGCGAGATTTTTTTTAGAAAAATTGAGGAAAAAATTACAGTTAATTCATTGAAATCTAAAAATAAAATAATTGCTCTTGGTGGTGGAGCGTTCATGAATGAAAAAATCAGGAAAGAAATTAGTATTAAAGGGGTCTCGATATGGCTAAATTGGAGTGAAGAAACTTTGATTTCGAGAGTTAAACATAGTAAAAAAAGGCCTAAAGCATACCTGCTTGGAAAAGAAGAACTTTCAAAACTTATTAAAGAAAGGTCTGAAATATATTCTAAAGCTGATTATAAAATAAACTGTGATAATTTAGACAAAAATCAAATAATTGATAAAATTATGAAAATTTATGAAAAATAGTAAACTACAAATTAAAACAAAAAATGGTTCTTATCTAATTATTATCGGATCAAATCTTGTAGGAAACTTTAAAAAAATTTTAAAAAAAAATTCGATAAATTCATCTAAATTTTTAGTAATAATTGACAGCAAGGTACCCAAAAAATATTCCAGCTTAATCGTTAAAGATTTAAATATTAAAAATAAGGTTATCAAATTTTTATCTAATGAGAAAAACAAAAATCAAAAAAATGTTCAAAAAATTTTAGATATTTTATTAAAAGAAAATTTCAATAGAAATGATTGTGTAATTTCTGTTGGTGGTGGTATTTTGGGTGATCTAGCTGCATTTGCATCTAGTATTTTTAAAAGGGGCATTATATTCGTAAATGTTCCAACAACCCTTCTCTCACAAGTTGACTCATCGATAGGAGGAAAAACTGGAATAAATACAAGATTTGGTAAAAATCTTATTGGATCATTCTATCAGCCCAGGCTTGTTTTGTCAGATACTAATTTTTTAAAATCGTTACCAAAAAGAGAGATTATATGTGGTTATGCAGAAATATTTAAACATTCATTAATTTCAAATAAAAAATTTTACAAATATTTATCTAAAAATGTTTCAAAAATTTTATCTTTAAAAAAACCTTATATTCAAAAATCAATTTATGAAAGTTGTGTTATAAAAAAAAATATTGTTGAAAAAGATGAAAAAGAGCAAAATTTAAGAAAATTACTTAATCTTGGCCATACATTTGCACATTCTTATGAAGCAACATTAGGTTATTCAAAAAAATTAAACCATGGTGAAGCGGTACTTTTAGGAATCAAAAGTGCGTGCTTATTTAGTTTAGAAGAAAAAATTTTGAATAAAAAAGAATGTGAACTCATTTTAGAACATATTAATAACATAAATAACTCATTAAAATTAAAAAGTTTTTTTAAAAAGAAAGATATTAATAAAATAATAAAATTTATGATTTCAGACAAAAAAAATACTAGTAAAGATATCAATTTAATTCTGTTAAAAAAAATTGGTGAGCCTACATACGAAAATCAATTTAAATTTTCAAAAATTAAAGGATTTCTCAAAAATCAATTAAATAATATTTGAAGTGAGTGAATATTATTTTTTATCTCATCATTTAAAATTTCATAGATTTTTTTTGTCGATTCTATTTTGCTGATTTTTGATAATTCTTTGGATTTTAGAGTAATTTTAATGTGAAATTTATCAGCTTGATGGCTTTTATGATTTTTATGAAGGAATGTTTTGTCCTCAATTGTGATTTTTTCAACAGAAACCTTGTCACAAATTTTTTTTTTTATAATTGCATTTAGTTCATTTATATCCATAAATAATAAAATAATAATACAAAATATGAAGACTATTTGCGACTGGAATAATTGTTTTGAGCTTGGAGAATACAAAGCCCCAATTGAAAAAGATAATAGCAGAAATTATAGACTGCTATGCTTGAAGCATGTTAAAGAATTCAATAGAAACTGGAATTATTTTGTAGGAATGAATGATAAGGAAGTAATCAATTTTCTAAAATCAGATATGACATGGCACAAACCGACGCAGGGCTTTAGTTCTTCTGACAACTTTTTTAAAGTTTTGTGGAATAATGCACTTAATGATGGATTCGAGGAATTAAAGTTTAAAACGCACTTTAAAACTGGTAATAAATTCCAATTTGATCATAATGATATTAAAGCTTTCGGCATTCTCGGTGTCACTGTAGGTTTAAAGTGGGACAAAATACAAGAAAAGTTTAAAAGACTTGTTAAAAAATTTCACCCTGATATTAATTCCGGAGATAAAAAATTTGAGGAAAAGCTCAAGCTAATTACCTTGGCTTATACTCAATTAAAAAATACTTATAGAAAAAAAACTAATAATGAACCTGGAAATTAAACCCGATATAAAATTATCTGTCAAACAAACTTTTGGGATAGACTCTGATATGGAAGTAGAAGCTTTCTCAAAAAAAAATGAGTACGTACCTGAAATAGACAAAGATTATAAATTTGATAAAGAAACAACAATCGCAATACTTAGCGGGTTCAGCTTCAACAAAAGAGTAATGATACAAGGATTTCATGGTACTGGTAAGTCAACACATATTACCCAGGTTGCGGCCAGACTTAATTGGCCATGTGTAAGAGTTAATCTCGACTCACATATAAGTAGAATAGATTTGATGGGTAAGGATTCAATTGTGATAAAAGATAATAAACAAGTTACAGAATTTAAAGAAGGTATTCTTCCATGGTCAATTCAAAATCCTGTGGCACTAATTTTTGATGAGTATGATGCTATGCGGCCTGACGTTGCTTTTTTATTAACAAAAGTTTTAGAGGCAGAAGGTGGTCTTACTTTGCTAGAAAAAAAATAAAGTAATTAAACCTAATAGTCATTTTAGACTGTTTGCAACTGCAAACACTGTCGGTCTAGGCGATACAAAAGGAATATACTCTGGCGTTAATCAAATTAATGCCGCTCAAATGGACAGGTGGAATATTTTAACTAGTCTTAATTATTTGAGCTTAGAAAAAGAAATGGAAATAGTATTAGCAAAAAATAAAAGTTTTAATAATTCTAAAGGTAAAGACAAAGTTGCTAATATGATTAAAGTGGCAACTCTTACAAGAAAGGGTTTTATGGCAGGTGATATTTCGACGGTAATGTCTCCTAGAACAGTAATTTTTTGGTGCGAAAATACTGAAATATTTAAAGATATTGGATACGCTTTTAGAGTAACTTTTTTAAATAAATGCGACGAATCAGAAAAAAGTATTATTGCAGAATATTATCAAAGATGTTTTGGTGAAGAATTGCCTGAGTCCATGCTTAATCTTAAATGAGTAAAGAAAATAACTTTAAAGAAAAATTTAAATCAGCATTAGTTTCGACAGCCAAAGTCATATCTGATGATTATAAGATTAAAATAAATAAAAAAAATAAAAGTTCACAAAATATAGATTTTTTTGAACTGGATAATCTAAATAGTAGAACCGATTTTATCAAATACAGAGCAGAAATTGACTCTAAAGCAATAAAAAAGAAATTCTCCAATAATAAAATTTATAAAGAAAATACACCTAAAAATTCATCATGTAGGACATTATATGAATTATCAGAAAAAATTAGGTGTGAAATATTAGGATCAAAAATTCTTAAAGGTGTAAAAAATAATTTCGTAGAAAATTACACTAATCAAATAAATTTTAAAAGAAAAGATCAACTAAAAACCAAAGATGATGTGGGAATAGCAGAAGCATTCGAACTTTATATGCTTAAAAAATTTTTTAATTTAAAACTAAATAGTTTGTGTGATAATATCTTGAGTTTTTGGTCTAAAGATTTCGATAAATCTTTAGATAAACATTTAAATTTTTTACAAAAAAATATGGAGAATCAAAGGGTATATAATTCAAAATTTTCAGAAATACTCCAAGATATGAACATTTTTGATAATTCGGAAGAAGCAGAAAATGAAGATGAACAAAAAAATTTGGATGGTCAAAATAATGAAGATATGAATAATCAAAATCAAGAGTCTGAAGGGACGCAAGAAAAACAAGAGCAACAAGAAGATCAAAATGGGATTGATACCGATTATGACTTTAGTGAACACAAAATTGATGAACAATTAGTTGATACGGACTCTGATGAACAAAGTAATGAGAAAGTATTACAAAAGTCGAATTTAGAAAACAATGATAAAGATTACAAAATTTATACAAATAAATTTGATGAAATATCTAAAGCTGAAAATTTAGAGAGTGCTTCGGAGATTATAAAGTTAAGAAAAAATCTTGACCAACAATTAATTACGTTTCAAGATCTTATTACAAAATTAGCTAATAAATTACAAAGACAGTTGCTAGCTAGTCAAAAAAGAGCTTGGGAATTTGATCTAGAAGAAGGATTGTTAGATACTTCAAAATTAACAAGAATTATCATGGATCCATATAGTTCTTTATCTTTTAAAAAAGAAAAAGAGTTAGAATTTAAAGATACAGTTGTTACATTGCTTATTGATAATTCCGGATCTATGAGAGGAAGACCAATTGCTATTGCAGCAATTTGTGCAGATATTTTATCAAGGACTTTAGAAAGATGTTCGGTAAAAGTTGAAATACTTGGATTTACAACAAAAAATTGGAAGGGTGGGCAATCAAGAGAGGATTGGAATAAAAATAATAAACCTAAAAATCCTGGGAGACTAAATGATTTAAGACATATAGTTTATAAAAGTGCTGATACACAATGGAGAATTTCAAAAAATAATTTAGGACTAATGTTAAAAGAGGGTTTATTAAAAGAAAATATCGATGGCGAAGCAATTCAGTGGGCATTTAATCGATTGCGTAAGCGTAAAGAAGAAAGAAAAATTCTAATGGTAATATCTGATGGTGCACCTGTTGATGACTCTACTTTATCTGTAAATTCTGGAGATTTTTTAGAAAAACATTTAAAGAAAACTGTTAAATTTATAGAAAGTAAAAGTGATACAGAAATACTTGCAATTGGTATTGGTCATGATGTTTCCAGGTACTATACTAAAGCCATTAAAATTTCAGATGTTCAGGAACTTGGAGATGTTATGATTAATCAATTAAGTGATTTGTTCAATTACAAAAAAAAATTACATTAAAATATTATACTAATCTTAAATCTTTATTTATCCATCTAATTTCTACTTTTGCTCCACCACTTTTTTTGGAATTTGAAAATTTTATATTTGCATAATTTTTTTCCAACAAAGTTTTGCCAATAAATGTTCCAAGACCTAGTCCTGCTTTTTCATTACTTGATCTAATATAAGGCTGACCCAATTTTTGTTTATAAATTAAATCCTCTGGAAAACCTGGTCCATCGTCTTGGATTATAATTTGTGTTATTTTTTGATCACTTAAAATAAATATATCAATTTTATTTTTACTAAATTTATTGGCATTACCAATAAAGTTTCTTAGTCCATACATAATCTCTGAAGATTTTCCAGTATTAATTGGATATTTATATTTTTCTGAATTAATTTTAAATTTTTTTTTTGCTGATTTCTTCATAAGATCTAACAATTTCTTTTAAGTAGTCAAATAATGACAAGTTAGATTCAATAAAACTATCATCAATATTTGGTTCTAAAGTTAATTTTTTTAAAATTTCACTACATCTTTTACTTTGACTAACTAATAAATCTAAATCTTTTTGGATTTTGCTATCGTTTGAAAATTCTTTTTTTAATTCTGTAACAGTTAATAAAATTGTTGAAAGTGGTGTGCCAAGTGAATGGGCAGCTGCAGCAGCTTGGCCTCCAAGCGAAAGAAGTTCATTCTCCTTTGCCACGAATTCTTGAATCTTATCAAAAGCTTTTTTTCTAATTCTGCTTTCCTCACCAAATTTAACTCCAAAATAAACTAAAAAAGATAATCCTATAAATATAGATAAAGGAATTGAATATAGGTAATAGTCAGGGATATGAAAATGCAGTTCACCAGGATGAGGAAGTTCAAAATAAAAAAATGATAAAATAATTAAAACTACCGTTATGAATGCAACTATAATTACCGAACTCATTAAACTCAAATATTGAGATGAAAATACAGCTGGAACTATTATTAAAAATATAAAAGGATTTGTTATACCTCCAGTGATGAAAAATAGCAGGGCTAATTGAAAAATATCATAACTTAAAAAAAGAGTTGAAGTAAAATTATTAATTTGATTGTCTTTTATTTTTAATTGTAAATAAATATTAGTTAGAACGCTAAAAAAAATAATAGAAATACAATAAAAATAGTTAAATTTAAAATTTAATATGAATTCTACGATCAAAACTGAGATGAGCTGACCAGTATAAGCAATCCATCTTAGTTTTACATAAGTAGATTTATTGAGTGAATATAAGTTTGTTGAAGTCTCAGGTAACCTCATTATACGTCAAGATTTATAACATCAATTGCATTCGAAATAATAAATTCTTTTCTAAGAGCTACATCATTGCCCATTAAAGTATGGATTATTTTATGATCTTGCTTTGGATCTTTTGAATATTCTACTCTGAGCAAGTTTCTTGTTTCTGGATTTAAGGTGGTATTCCAAAGTTCTTCGGGATTCATTTCTCCCAAACCTTTAAACCTTTGAATATTTAGCTTTGATTTTTCCATTGAGAAAATTTTCTCATATTCTTTTGAACCTTTTTTCAACTTTTTAAATTCTTTTGAACTATTTAATATATATTTTTCAAGTTCCTTTTCATCTTTAATATAAATACCCTTTGATCCTTTGTTTATTTTAAACAAAGGAGGTTGAGCTAAAAATATATGGCCATTTTTAATTAGTTCATCAAAAGGTTTATTATTAAAAAAAGTTAATAATAAAGCTCTGATATGTGAACCATCAACATCAGCGTCTGTCATAATAATTATTTTACCATATCTTAAATCTTTTAACTCAATCAACTCATCTTTTGGATCAAGTCCTAGAGCATTTATGAGCGTCATGATTTCATTTGAGGAAATTAATTTTGACAAAGTCTTTGTTCTTAGATCGCCACTATTTCCATTTTTTTTAATACCGTTAGCATCAACATATGTGTTTAATATTTTTCCCCTTAAGGGCAGAACTGCTTGATACTCTCTATTTCTTCCTTGTTTAGCTGAACCTCCGGCGGAATCACCTTCAACTATAAAAAGTTCAGTTCCATCTTGTTTTGAGTTTTGACAATCAGCTAATTTTCCGGGTAACCCCGTAAGCTCAAGAGCACCTTTTCTTCTAACGCTTTCTCTGGCTTTTCTTGCCACGTCTCTAGCTTGTGCAGCTTGAATAATTTTTGCCAATACTAGTTTTGCTATTGATGGGTTTTGGTCAAACCACAAAGATAACTTTTCGTTAATAATTGTCTCAACAATATTTCTAACTTCAGATGATACTAATTTATCTTTTGTTTGTGATGAAAATTTTGGGTCAGGCATTTTCACAGAGATTACACTTGTCAAACCTTCTTTTACGTCATCGCCTGATATTGATAATTTGTTCTTTTTTAAAAGATTTAATTCATTTGCATATCTATTTATTACTCTTGTTAACGCACTTCTAAAGCCCAATAAATGCGTTCCACCATCTTTTTGAAAAATATTATTTGTATATGAATAAACATCCTCACTGTACATAAGATTCCATTGAAGGGCGCACTCGACTTCAATATTATTTTTTTTACCTTCTATGTAAATTGGCTTTCTAAATAGATCATTTCCATTTTTATTTTTGAGTTTTTCTCTTTTCTCATCAAGAAAATTGATAAATTCTAAAATTCCTCCATCAAATTTAAAAGTGATAGTTTTAGGATTTTTTAACGTAAGGTCATTAACTGTAATTTTAATACCTTTATTTAAAAATGCTAATTCTCGCATTCTTTTTTGAATTATATTGCTACTAAATTTTATAGCAGAAAAAATTGCTTTAGAAGGTAAAAAAGTAATTTTTGTTCCACTATCTTTAGACTTTCCCACTTCTTTTAATGGAGCATTTGCATTTCCATCTTTAAATTCTATGTAGTATTTTTTTCCATCTCTATAAATTTCTAGCTTTAGTTTTTCTGACAGAGCATTTACTACAGAAACACCAACTCCATGTAATCCACCAGATACCTTATAAGAATTATGATCAAATTTTCCACCAGCATGAAGTTGGGTCATAATAACTTCCGCTGCTGATTTTTTTTCACCCTTGTGAATATCTACCGGTATACCTCGGCCATCATCTCTAACACTTACCGTACCATCTGAGTTAATATATATATCGATATTTTTACAATATCCTGCTAATGCTTAATCTATAGAATTATCCACCACTTCATAGACCATGTGATGCAAGCCTGTTCCATCATCGGTATCACCAATATACATACCAGGTCTTTTTCTTACAGCCTCTAAACCTTTCAGTACTTTAATGGAGTCTGCCTGATAATTATTATTAGTATTTTTTGTCATTTATTTTTTTTGGAAAAAAAAAAGTATACCATTTTTTAAAAATTTAATAAAATACAGTTATGCTACAACCTTAAATAAGCGTTGTATTTCAATAATAATTTGCTGTTTTGTTATTTTTTTTTCTAGTTTTAGTAAATACGGTGAAAAACTAAATTAATCTTACTTTTGGAACATGTGTTAAAAATTTTCCACCTTTTTTTCTAAATAATTTCTCTTTTTTAAAAATTTCATCTTTAAAATTCCAAGCTCCTAAAAAAACTACATCTACTTGGTTTTTTTGTAATTTTTTATATTTTTTAATGAAAATTTTACTTCCTGGTAAGAACTTATTTACTTTATCTGGAGTTGTATCTATAAAATAATCTATCTGGTTAGAGTTAATTTTACAAAAATTCAAGACTGTGCATGATTTTGCTGTTGCACCATATCCTATTACTTTTTTTTTATTTTTTTTTAATTTTTTTAAAATTGTTATCAAATCTTTTTTTGATTTGTTTACCCTTTTTGCAAAATTTTTAAATGTTTTAAATCTATTTAATCCGTATTTTTTTTCTTTTTTAATTTCTTGAAAAACTACTTTTTTTTTTTTAATTTCGATATTAGATATTTTTTTTATAAAATATCTCGAAGATCCTCCATGAGTTTTTAGATTCTTTATATCAAAAATTTCAAGACCATATTTTTTTAAAATATTTATCAAAGAAATAGTAGAAAATACGTATACATGCTCGCAATAAAATTGATCATAGCTATTATTTTTTACGCAAGGTAGCAAAGATGGTCCTTCCATTACCAATACACCTCTTTTACTTAATGCTAGATTTATAGCTCCAAAAGTTTCCTCTAAATTTTTTATATGACTTAATGTATTAGCTGAATAAATAAGATCTGCTTTATTTTTTTTTGTAATTTTTTTTGCTAATTTTTTTGTCCAATACTCGTCAATAGTTTTATATTTTTTTTTAGTAGTTATTTTGGCTATATTTTTACATGGCTCTATGCCTAGTATTTTTTGTCTTCTAAAATTAAATAAAAATGCTCCATCATTACTTCCTATTTCAATAATAAATTCTGGTTTAAATCTTTTTTTAATTTCTTCAGCAATTTTTTTAAAAGAATTTTTCATCGTATTTGATTGTGAAGATCTATATGGATAATCTGAGTTAAACATTTTATTCGTCGCAATTTTTTTATTTATCGATACTAAGTAATTTTTACTATTAAACATTACTTCGAGCCTGAACTTGCTCTCTTTTTTATTTAAATCTTTTTCTTTAATATAAGAATTTGCTAAAGGTTGAAGGCCCAAATCTAAAAATTTTTTTATCATTATTTATCTCTTATTAAAAAAAATATAATAAATTTATAAATGCCATATATATTTGATAAATTTTTTAGTAAACTTTCCTTTTTAAAAAATAATAAGTTTATAAAAGAATATAAAATATTTTGAATTATCTGTCTTATCATTTTTAGACTTCTAAACTTTCTAGTTTTAAAATCAAATAAAAATTCTCCGTATTTAAAATTAGAGTTTCTTATAAAATTAACTTTATAATCCTTTATTGATGATTTGCTTCCTGAGTGTACTGCATAAGAATCAAGTACCTGAATCATTTTAAATTTTGAAAAATTTATTTTTTTCATCAAAAAAACATCTTCCCAGTAAAGAAAAAAATCCTCATCAAAAAATCCTATCTTTTTGAGTTTTTTTGTATCGCATAAAACACATGCCATATTTAATCTTGTCTTTTCGATGTAATTTTTCAATAAACTTTTTTTTATTTTTGTTCTTTTTTTTGAATAAGTTGGGCTCGATAAAATTACGTTTTTATTTACTTTAAATGATTTTTTTAGATTTATAATAGATTTGTTATCAATTTTTATATCTGCTTGAGTAAATAATAAATATCTAGTTTGTACCTTTGATAATAAAAAGTTTGAGGCTTTTGGTAAGCCAATATTTTTTTTTGAAGAATAATAATCAAATTTAATATTTGATATCTTTTCTATTTTTTTTTTTTGAATCTTTATTGGGTGCTTGCTCAAAAATTATTACTTTGTATTTTTTATACTGCCTTAATGAATATAGTAAATTATATGGTGTTTTATAAAGTGTTAGTATTACAGTTATCTCTCTATCCATTAATGAAACCTACTATACAATAATTTATTCCCTTAACAAATTGTATATGAATTTGGCGGAGAGAGAGGGATTCGAACCCTCGAAACGGTTTCCCGTTTACACGCTTTCCAAGCGTGCGCCTTAAACCGCTCGGCCATCTCTCCATCGTTTGAATTATCTCATTTTTTTTCTATTATAGCGACTTCATTATACTTGCCTTTGTATAATTCAATATTTCTAAAATTTTCTAAAAAATATATTTTATCCTCCTGCTTAATATATTTTGAATTAAAATCCTGTTTATTTTTAATATTCAATAAAATTGTTTTTAGATCAGGATATTCATTGTTAGGATTCATATCTTTCCTTGTTTCGGGGAAGTCTAATTCTTCGCATATAAATAAGCCATTTGGATTAATTTTTTTAAAAAGTAAGAATAAACTTATTATTTGATCTTTTAGAGAATGTGATGCATCTTCAATTATTATATCATAATTTCTATCTAGATTTAATAAATTTTGAGTAATAGAAATTTCACTTGAGGTGTCTATTAAAAAATTTTTAACTCTATTTGATTTATATCTAAACAAGTCAGGTAACACATCACCAGAGTAAATTTTTGAATTTTTAAAATAGCAGTATAAGCTTGCTGATGCGTTTCCGTAAAAAGATCCTAATTCAAGGATATTTATTTTTTCCTCTTTCTTTAATACAAAGTATTTTTCATAAAATGGGGAATATCCATGAGCATTGATCTTTAAAGAAGTTTTTTTAATTGGTTGAATATATTGATCAATATAAAAATTTCCCTTGTCGCTATTAAAAAACTCAAATAAATAATTTAAATCTTTTTGAAATAGGTATTGATTTTTTTTTGAATATATATCCAAATTAATTCTTTTAGGGAAAAAAGGTAAATTTACTAAATATCTAATTGGTAAAATAATAATCAAATAAAATTTGAGAAAAATATTTGCTTTTACAATCCTGTGCCTATAATAAATTTTATAAAAGCTTAGTAAATTCATATTATAAAATCTTTAAACTTTTCATAATTATTCAAAATATATTTTGGAAATGTATCATCAAGCTCAACTATTTGATATTTATGGCCTCTGCCAAACAGGTCATTTCTATTTTTAATATTTTTTTCAATTGATGATATAGAAGAAAATTTTTTATCAGCGAACTCTTCATGTGCAAAAGTTTTTAATTTTAAAGAAATTTCTTCAGGAGTTAGAACGTTGTTAAAATGCCAACCAGCATTGTCAAAAATTTGGACACTTCTCTCCTTATCAATTCTATAAAATCTATAATTTAAATTTTTTTTTTTCACTTTTTGTCTCATAAAATCAATTGATTTTAGATTTTTTTTTTTACAAACTCTGGAACCCTCCCATGGACTCTCAAACTGATTAAAAAGATTAAATTTATAGTTGAAACATTTTTGCATAAAAATACCATATTTTTTTTTTAGATTTAGATTTTCTAATACATGAGGGTTTGGAATTTCATCAGGGTCAGAAAAAAAAATATAATCTTCATCACTAGCCAGTTCGTTAGTACTTTTTAACAAAAATTCTCTCTGAATTGCTTGGTTTTCCCATATTGAGGTATTTTTTGGAAAAGGTTTTTCTAATAAGAAATATTTTATTTTTGTTTCATCATAAAATTTTTTTTTAATAAAATTTTTTTTTTTTGGACTCCCCCTATGATCAAAAATAGACTCACAAATAATAAAATAATCAACAAAATTTTTAAGAATATTATATCTTAAATCAAACATGAAATTATTATCGAAAAAGGTAACGCAGTCAAAAATTTTACTTTTCATGTTTATTTAATCCACTCGTCTATAATTTTCATATTTTGAACTGTATCATTTAATGTTATGCCTGGATATTCAATTACACCTTTTCCGTCTAATACACATTTGCTTATAAAATCAATTTCATGAGCATAAAGGTTTTTAGCAATATCAATTTCAACTTTTTCAACATTATTCTTTTTTATAATCAGATATGGAATTTCTGAAAACCATGTATCTTGTATTATGATCTCACCCTCTGTTCCTTTAATTTTAGTTTGTCTTCCTAAATTTTTGGTAAATGAAACTCCAATTTTTGAAGTAAATCCATTATCAAAAATTAGTTCAGCGTATGAGTCTATATCTACTCCAGATGAACCTATTAATTTTTTTTTATTTACTAAATTAACTTTTTTAAATTTTGATGACAAAGGTGCAATAAGAGTGCTTAAGGAAACAGGGTAACATCCAAGATCTAAAATGGCACCACCTCCTAAGTTTTTATTATACAATCTATTGAGTTTATTAATTTTTTTTTTAATTTTTAATCCAAAAAAGTTAAAAGAAGTTAAAATATCGTTACCAAAAAAAGACTCCATAGAAACTAGTTTCCCAATTTTATTTTTTTTTATTAAATTAATAATTTTCAATAATTGTGGATGATATCTGTAAGGAAAAGCTTCTGAGAAAAAAAAGTTTTCTTTTTCATATTTCTTAAAAATTTCGTTAATTTCAAAAAAATTAATAGTAGCTGGTTTTTCAACTAAAAATTTCTTTTTGTAACTTATGCATTTTTTAATTAAATTAAAATGGAGAGAATTAGGCAGTGCAATATAAATTATATCTATCTTGTTACATTTTAAAATATCTTCGTAATTACTAAAACAATACTGATTTTTAATTTTAAATCTTTCACTAAACTTAATAAGTTTATCTTGCGAATTACTAGAAATACCTAATAACTTTGCATTTAATGAAAATTTAAATGAATCGGCAAATTTATTAGCTACATTGCCAAGACCAATTATCCCCCAATTTACCTTCTCCATAATTTTAATCTTTGTTAATTCTTAAAACTCCAATAAATGCCTCTTGAGGTATTTCAACTTTACCAAATTGTTTGGATCTTGCTTTGCCTTTTTTTTGTTTATCTAGTAATTTTCTTTTCCTATCTCTTGCTCCACCACCATGAATTTTAGTTAAAACATCTTTTTTAAAACCTTTTATTGTTTCACGGGCTATTATTTTACCTCCTATTGCGGCTTGGACCGGTATCATGAAATTATGTCTTGGAATTAAATCTTTCAATTTTTCACAAACTTCTCTGCCAATGGATTGTGCAAAATCTTTGTGCACCATCATTGAGAGTGCATCAACCTGTTCAGTGTTAACTAAAATACTTAATTTAACCAAATCTCCTTCCTTGTGTCCAATTATCTCATAATCAAAACTTGCATATCCACTAGTTAAGGATTTAATTCTATCGTTAAAATCAAATACAACTTCATTCAAAGGAATTTCATAGTTTAAAACTGCTCTATTTCCTGAATAATTTAAATTAGTTTGAACACCCCTTTTATTTTGGCATAATTTCATAACAGAACCCAAATATTGATCGGGTGTAATAATGGTTGCTTTGATCCAAGGTTCTTCAATTAATTTAATTAAAGTTGGATCAGGTAAATTTGATGGATTCTGCAAGTCTAAAACTTCACCTTTATTTAGGTGAACCTTATAAACAACGCCTGGTGTAGTTGTAAGTAAGTTTATATCAAACTCTCTTTCTAATCTTTCTGTTATAATTTCCAAATGTAAGAGTCCAAGAAACCCACATCTAAAGCCTAATCCTAAAGCAGAAGAAGACTCGGCTTCATATGAAAAACTTGAGTCATTAAGTTGAAGTTTTGCTAATCCATCTTTTAATTTTTGATATTCTGAACTATCAACAGGAAATAGACCACAAAATACTACTGGTTTACTAGGTTTAAATCCTGGTAAGGCATTTTTAATTGGTTTGGTTGCGTCACATATTGTGTCACCGACTTTAGTATCAGAAAGATTTTTAATTCCAGTAATTATAAATCCTATCTCACCACAATTTAATTCTTCTATATCTTTTGGTTTAGGTGTGAATACTCCAACTTTTTCAACCACATATTCTTGATTAGTCGACATCATTTTAATTTTCATGTTCTTTTTTAGAGTTCCATCAATAACCCTGACAAGTGTAACAACACCTAAATAGGAATCATACCAACTATCTACTAACAAACACTTTAAATTTTCATTTTGAAAACCTTTAGGTGGTGGTAAAGTTTGAATTATTTGTTCCAAAATTTCATCTATTCCTTCACCAGTTTTTCCAGAACATGGCACAACATTTTGAGTATCAATACCTATTACATCCTCTATTTGTTGTTTTGTTTTGTCAATGTTTGAAGCTGGTAAATCGATTTTATTTAAAATTGGAATTATTTCATGATTTGTATCTAGTGCTTGATAAACATTTGCTAATGTTTGAGCTTCAACACCCTGGGTACTATCGACAATCAAAATTGAACCTTCACAAGCATATAAAGATCTACTAACTTCATAACTAAAATCTACATGTCCAGGTGTATCTATAATATTTAATATATATTCCTTTCCATTCTTTGACTTATAATTCAGCTTGACGGTTTGTGCTTTTATAGTGATGCCTCTTTCTCTTTCTATTTCCATAGAATCTAATACTTGTGCCTTCATTTCTCTGTCACTAAGTCCTCCACATCTCTGGATTATTCTATCAGCAATTGTTGATTTGCCATGATCAATATGTGCAATAATTGCGAAATTTCTTATATGATCTAATGAAGACATTATGATCTCAGTTTTGCACCAGTTTTGTTTTCTACTGTTGTAATGATTATTTTATTAATTCTTTCCAAATCTTCATCAGTCAAAGTTTTATTTGGAGACTGTATAGTAACATTAAGTGCAACTGATTTTTTATTTTCCGAAATATTCTGGCCTTCATACACATCAAAAATTTTTACATTCTTTATAATACTCTTATCTATTTCTGATATAATTTTAACTAAATCTTGGGCCTTTAGATTTTTATCAATTATAAAAGCATAATCTCTCTCGGACTTTTGAAAATCTGAAAATTCGAATTTTGTTTTTTGATCCTTAATCTTAATATTATTTTCTTTAATTTTGTCTAAATAAATTTCAAACAATATAAGTGCCTCTGTTTTTATATCTAGTTTTTGAATGATATTTGGATGAATTTCTCCAAAGTAAGCCACTGGCTCATTTTTGTCCGAATATAAACAAATAGCACCTGATTTTCCAGGATGATAATAATTTGGTGTTTTAATTTCTGTATATAATTTACTTTGATCAAAACCTGCCTCGACTAAAGTTTGCATAACATCTCTTTTAGCATCAAATACATCAACTTTTCTCTCTTTTTCATTCCAGCTAAGTCGAGACATCATTCCAGATTTCAAAGCGGCAATTACAATTTCTTGTTCACCTGGCTTTTTACCTTTAAATATTGGCCCAATTTCAAATAGTGACAAATCTTTATAATCTCTATCCAAGTTTTTTTTTAAATAAAAAATTAAATTGGAGAAAATTGAGCTTCTAAGAACATTTAAATCTGAACTTATAGGATTTAAAATTTCTACATCTTGTTTATTTTCTTTGAACATTTGATTTATTTTCGAGTCGGTGAAAGACCAGGTAACTGTCTCAAAATAACCTTTTGAAGCGACGGACCTTTGTAAAAAGTGAAATAATTTTTGTTTTTTATTTAAGGTTGGCTTATTTCTAACTTTTTCTGGTAAATTAGTTTTAATTTGTTCATAGCCTTTAATTCTAGCAATCTCCTCTACAATATCTATAGGCTGTTCAATATCAGGCCTCCAAGAAGGTACTATAAGGTTTAGATTGTTTTTATTTTTTTTAATTATAAATCCAAGGTTACTTAAAATTTTATTTATTTCTTTATATTCCACTTTAAATCCAGTTATATTTTGGAATAAAACTATTGGGAATTTTACATGAGTATTTTTAAATTTTTCTTTTTTTACAATATCTAGTTTGCTAATTGTTCCACCGCAAATTTTTTGGATTAACACTGCCGCTTTAATCAATCCATCTTCAATTGAATTTGGGTCAATGCCTCTCTCAAATCTAAATTTTGCATCCGAATCTAAATTAAGTTTTTTGGAAGTTAATCTTATTGATTTTGGTTTAAAGTAAGCAGATTCTAAAAGTATATTTTCAGTGTTAAGTTCCGTTCCTGATCTAGTTCCACCTATAATACCACCAAGGCCTAAAACACCAGACTTGTCAGATATTACACACATATTTTCTTCCAAAGTATATTTTCTATTATCTAAAGCCTCAAAGCTTTCACCTTTTTTTGAATTTCTAACAATTATACCTTGATTGATTTTATCTGCGTCATAAGCATGTAAAGGTCTGTTAAGATCTAACATTATATAATTTGTTACATCAACAACTGCAGAGATTGGCTTTTGGCCCAGGGATACTATTCTATCTTTTAACCATTTTGGGCTTTCAGTATTTTTTATTCCTTTAATTAAACAACTACCGAATGTGGTGCAAGCTTGATTTTTATCATTGATAATTTTGACCTTAATATTTTGTGATCCTTTATACTTAATTTTACTCTCATTTTTTTTTTTTAGTTTTCCTACTCCAGCTGCAGCTAGATCCCTAGCTACACCTTTTACTCCAAGACAATCGGCTCTATTTGGTGTAATTGAAATATCAATAACTTTAGGATTTTTATTTTTAAAGAATTTTTTTCCTATTTGATTGATATACTTCTTTGAATTTAAATCTATTATACCCTCACTTTTATTTGACAGTTTCAACTCTGATTCTGAACAAAGCATTCCATGTGAAGTTACACCTCTTATTTTTGTGACAGATAGTTTGGTTTGATTCTTTGGAATAATTGCTCCTGGTGGTGCATATACTGTATAAAGATTATTCTTTGCATTAGGCGCACCACATACAACCTTAACAGTTTTATCTTTTCCAATATCTACGTCACATAACTTTAATCTATCAGCATTAGGATGCTTTTCTGCGTTTACAATTTTAGCTACTATAAAATCATCTAATTCAGAAGTCTGGTTTTCAAAACTTTCAACCTCTAAACCAACATTCGTTAGTTTATCAATTATTTTTTGATCATTAAATTTGGTGTCTAAATGTTCTTTAAGCCATTCAATTGTAAATTTCATCTACTTAACCCTCTATAGTTTGAAGGAACATCTAGTGGATCAAATCCAAAATGATTTAGCCATCTATAATCAGTTTCAAAAAAAGCTCTTAAATCATTAATTCCATACTTTAACATCGCTAATCTATCTATTCCTATACCGAAGGCATAGCCTTGATACTTTGAGGGATCGACTTTTACATTTTTAAGAACATTTGGATGTACCATCCCACATCCCAGGATTTCTAGCCACTTGTCACCATCTCCTATAATAATTTTTCCATCTTTTAACTCATAGCCAATATCTACCTCAGCTGATGGCTCGGTAAATGGAAAATGACTTGGTCTAAACCTCATCTTAATTTTATCAACTTCAAAAAATTCTTTTATAAAATAATTTAAACACCCTTTTAAATGACTCATATTAATATTTTTATCAATGTGCAGACCCTCTACCTGATGGAACATCGGTGCATGTGTCTGGTCACTGTCTGATCTATAAGTTCTTCCAGGTGCAATTATCTTAAATGGAGGTTTACCTCCCAACATCGTTCTAACCTGTACAGGGGACGTATGAGTTCTTAGTAAAAACTCTTTTTTTTTATCTAAATAAAAAGTATCATGCATATCTCTTGCTGGATGATTGTCAGGCGTGTTTAAAGCTGTAAAATTATTATACTCGTTCTCTACATCTGGTCCTTCCTCTACGCTGAAGCCTATTTCTGAGAATATAGATGATATTTCATCTATAACTTGAGATACAGGATGTATTTTACCTCGATTAAAATTTCTCTCTGGCAAAGTAACATCTACTTTTTCATTTTGAAGCTTTAAATTTATTTGATGAGTTTCAATTTCTTTTAGTTTTTTTTCAATTTCATTTTGCAACACTTCTTTTACTAAATTTAAATCATATGCAAATTTTTTTCTATCTTCTGCTGGAATAGATCCCATCTTTTTAAATTCATTAGAAACTTTACCGTTTTTTCCAAATAGCTCAGATTTAATTTGGTTAATGCTAATAAGATCTAAATTTTCATTCAGCTTTTTAAGATATTCATCTTTAATTTTTATAATATCTGACATTTGAATAGATTATTTCTTAACTTCAGAAAAACAATAGAGAAGATTAGTTAAGAGCTGCCTGAGCCTTTTTAACTATAGTTTTAAATGCCTCTGGGTTATCATATGCTATTTGTGCTAGAATTTTTCTGTCTAATTTGATCCCTGATTTATTTAAAGCGTATATGAATTTTGAATAAGTTAATCCTTGAGATCTTACTCCTGCATTAATTCTTTGAATCCAAAGAGATTTAAACTCTCTTTTTTTATTTCTTCGATCTCTGTAAGCGTACTGCATGGATTTTTCCATAGCTTGTCTGGCTATACGAATAGTATTTTTTCTCCTACCCCATTGACCTTTTACAGCTTTAAGTACTTTTTTATGTTTAGCGTGACTAGTAACACCTCTTTTAACTCTTGTCATTTTATCCCCTCAAACTATATGGCATATAAGATTTTACAATTTTTCCATCTTGCTTTGCCATAGTTGTAGTTCCTCTTTGTTTTCTTATCTGTGAGTTAGTTCTTTTAATCATACCGTGTCTTTTACCTGCTTGGGCCATAACAACTTTACCTTTAGCAGTAATTTTAAATCTTTTTTTTGCTGAGCTTTTAGTTTTTAATTTTGGCATATATGGCGGAACTTATACAAATTTTATAATTATTTTACAACCTTAAATATTAACTACAATGGCTGAATTACCATTATCATTTGCTTACCATCAAACTTTGGATGCATTTCTATTTTACCTAAGGTAGACATATCAGCTTTTATTTTTTCCATTAGTTCATTTCCTAAATGAGTATGTTGTAATTCCCTACCTTTAAATCTAATTGTAAACTTTACCTTATCCCCTTTAGTCAAAAATTTTTGAGCATTTTTCATTTTAAAAGAATAGTCATGCACCTCAGTGACTGGTCTTAATTTAATTTCTTTAAGCTCAATTTTTTTTTGTTTTTTTTTTGCTTTGTTTGCTTTTTTTTGAGCATCATACTTAAATTTACCCATGTCCATTATTTTGCAGACAGGAGGTTTTGCGTTTGGAGAAATTTCGATTAAGTCTAATCCCTCTTCTCTTGCAATAGATAGTGCTTCACTTGTATTCAATACACCCAAGTTAGCGCCGCTACTCGAAATTACTTGAACCTCTGGAGAGTAAATCCTGTTATTTGATCTAGGACCTCTATCTTTGTTTCGTCTATGGAAATAATTTTTTTTATGATCTACCACTTAATTCGATGATGCTTTATTTAAAGCAGTATATTTTTCTAAAAATTTATTTAACTTCATATTTTCTTGTTTATTAGAATCTAATCTTCTAATAGTTACACTATTACTGTCAACTTCTTTTTTTCCGCATATTAACAAAATTGGTACTTTAGACAAAGAATGTTCCCTGATTTTGTAATTTAAATTGTGATTTTTTAAATCAACTTGGCAATTTATTCCAGAACTATTAATCTTACTAGTAATCTCTTTTGCATATTTATCAAATTCATCTGACACAGGTATAACTACTACCTGAAGAGGGCTAATCCAAAAAGGAAATTTACCAGCATAATTTTCAATTAATATACCAATAAATCTCTCAAGCGATCCAAATAAAGCTCTATGAAGCATTACAGGAACTTTCTTTGATCCGTCTTTATCAACATATGATGCTCCTAATCTCTCAGGTAAATTAAGATCAACTTGTAAAGTTCCACACTGCCAATCTCTTCCAATTGCATCCCTTAGAACAAATTCTATTTTAGGACCATAAAATGCTCCCTCACCCTTGTTAACACTATATTCCAGTTTAGTTGCCTTAACGGCTTCAAGCAATGCAGCCTCTGACTTATCCCAAATCTCATCATCTCCAACCCTCACATCGGGTCTATCTGAGTACTTTAAGATTACATCACTAAAACCTAATTCTTTATAAATATCTAAAATTAAATTTGTTACACTTAATGACTCACTTGTAATTTGATCCTCAGTACAAAAAATATGAGCATCGTCTTGAGTGAAAGCTCTTACTCTCATTAAACCATGAAGAGCACCTGATGGTTCATATCTGTGTACTTTTCCAAACTCAGACATTTTTAATGGAAGATCTCTATAACTTTTCAAACCTTGATTAAAAACCTGAACGCACCCTGGACAATTCATTGGTTTTATAGCAAAAATTTTTTCATCTGGGGTAGTTGAGGTATACATATGTTCACCAAACTTTTCCCAATGACCCGACTTTTCCCACAAGCTTCTATCTAAGATCTCTGGTGTATTTATTTCTTTATATCCTGCTCTTTTTTGTCTAAATCTCATATAATCAATTAATTTCTGAAAAAGAGTCCAACCTTTTTCATGCCAAAATACTGAACCAGGACTTTCCTCTCTAAAATGAAATAAATCCATTTCTTTTCCTAACTTTCTGTGGTCTCTTTTTTCAGCTTCCTCAATTCTTTTAAGATAATCATCAAGTTCCTTTTGTGATGCCCAAGATGTACCATAAATTCTTTGAAGCATTTCATTTTTAGAATCTCCTCTCCAATAAGCACCTGAAACTTTCATAAGTTTAAAATATTTTCCAATTTTTCCAGTCGATGGAAGATGTGGACCTCTGCATAAATCATGCCATTCTCCATGGAAATAAAGTGAAACTTCTTCATTTTCAGGGATACTTTTTATTATTTCAGATTTATAAATTTCACCATTTTTTTTGAAATGATCTATAGCTTTTTTTCTTTCCCAAACTTCTCTTCTTGTTTTTTCATCTCTATCAACAATTTCTTTCATTTTTTTTTCAATTTTATCAAGATCCTCTTGTGTAAATGGTTCTTTTCTTGAAAAGTCATAATAAAAACCATCTTGTATAACTGGTCCAATAGTTACCTGAGTACCAGGAAAAAGCTCCTGGACTGCCATTGCAAGTATATGTGCTGTATCATGTCGAATTGTATCAAGTCCTTCAGGGTCCTTTGCAGTAAATATTTTTACAGACGAGTCTTTTTTAATATTAAAAAATAAATCTTTAGGTTCACCATTAACACTCATAATAAGAGCATTCCTTGAGAGAGATTTGCTAATTTTATTGCATATATCAAAACCGCTAATAGGCTTATCAAATTTTATTTGTTTACCATCAGGTAGTTTAATATTTGGCATTAGTTTATTAATTTTTTATATTCTGAATAAGTATTTAAACACATTTTTTCAATATTAAATCTTTTTAATACATTTTTTCTTCCTTCTTTACCCATTAAATCTAGTGTAAGCGCATCAAGACTAATTATTTCATTTATTTTATTTGTTAAAGATTGCGAATTACCACTTTCAAATAATAAACCAGTTTTATTATTTATAATAGTCTCTAAAGATCCTCCTATATTACTTGCAATAATCGGTTTTCTCATAGATTGAGCCTCTACTGCTACTCTTCCAAACGCTTCGGGTTCAATAGATGATGAAATAATTATATCGGCTACTTTATAAGCAACAGGCATTTTTTTACAATTATCAACAAATTTAATTACGTTTGTTAACCTATATTTATGTATCAAAGTTTCTAGTTTCTTTCGATATACTTTTCTTCCTTGATCACTACCTAACAAAATAGCTACAAATTTAATATCAGAATTAGATGATTTAAGTTTGTTAATCGACTCTATGAATATCTCTTGGCCTTTCCAAGAAGTGAGTCTTCCAGGTAATAAAATAATTTTTTTATCTTCTTCAATTTTCCATAAATTTTTTATTTTTATAATTTCATCTTGCTTAATATTATCTGGATCAAAATACTCTGTATTTATTCCTCTAAAAATAACTAAAAACTTTTTTTTATTATTAAGATATTTTTTATAATTATTATTAATATGTGAAAATATAAAATTTGAACCAGCAATAATTAAGTCAGATTTTAACATTATTGAATTATAATATTTTTTCACAGAATTTTGAATATTATATGTTCCATGAAAAGTTGTCACAAACTTTCTTCTTGTAATAGTAGTGGCTATGTAACATGCCCAAGCAGGTGCTCTGCTTCTAGCGTGTACAATTGAGATATTTAAAAATAAAATTATTAAACTAATTATGAAACTGTTTAATAAAATGAGTATTGGATTTTTACTATGAACAGGAAGTTTAATTAAAGTAACTTTTTTTTTATTAATATATTTTATTAGTTCGCCGCCACTCGTGATCACATATGATTTACAACCAACTTCATGCAGATAATGAGCTAAATCATAACAGCCAGTTTCGGCACCCCCATATCCTAACCTGGGAATTACCTGTAAGACTTTTAATTTTGATGCCATTAAAGTAAAATATACATTAATTAACTAACTAACTAAATAAACTTTATATGAATAAATTTAAATATTTAAAATTGAAAAATAAAAAAAAACTAAGATATTTATCAATTATACCTAAAAGGAAAATTTATTTAGTTTTTCTTCACGGTTTTATGTCTGATCTTGAGGGTGAAAAACCTAAAAACTTTCAAAGATATTGTAAAAAGAAAAAAATTGGCTTCCTAGCTTTGGAATACTCTGGACACGGCAAATCTTCGGGTAAATTTACTCGTGGCAATATAACAAAATGGTCAAATGAAACCAAAATAATTATAAAAAAAGTTATAAAAAAAAATAAATTTATTTTAGTTGGATCTAGTATGGGCGCTTGGATAGCTTTAAATCAATTTAAATATTTTTCAAAACAAATTAAAGGTTTTATTGGAATAGGATCTGCTCCGGAATTTCTTCAAAGACTAATGTGGGATAAATTTACAAAAAAAATAAAGAGAGAAATTTTAACTAAAAAAATACATTATCTTAAAATAGAAAAATATGAATATCCAATAACTCTTCAACTGATAAAAGATGGAAAATTAAATAAAGTCTTACATAAAAAATTCAAAAATCAAATACCTATCACTATGCTTCATGGAAATAAAGATGAGGTTGTCCCCTTAAGTTTTTCAAAAAAAATACTATCTTTATTTAAAAATGCGAAAAAGAAACTTATAATTATAAAAAATGGAGATCATAGTTTATCAAGTAAAAAAAATTTAAATAAAATTAATAAAGAAATTGATAAAATTATTTATTCTTTGATTTAATAAAAATTAAACAACCTTTTTTATAATAGATTTTAATGTAATTGGATTATCCAATTTATCCAACATTTCTTTGGGACAAACTTGTAGAAAGTTAGGTAATTCGTTTTGGAAATTATCTAGTATTGTTCTTGAAATTTCAGACTCAGTATATTTTAAATGCTCTGAAATTAATGATTTTAAATAATCTTTCCAGTAATCTGTTTCTGGAATTTGCCACACTACTGTTTCAGAGTTAACTTTTTTACTGAACAATTTATTTTTGTCATAGACAAAACCCATTCCTCCTGTCATACCCGCAGCAAAATTATCACCCACATCACCTAAAATTACAACTGCTCCGCCAGTCATATACTCACAACCATTAGAGTCACATCCTTCTATTACAGAAATTGCTCCAGAATTTCTAACAGCAAATCTTTCACCTGCTTTCCCTGAAGCATACAATTTCCCTGAGGTAGCTCCATATAAAACTGTATTTCCTATTATAGTATTTTCATAAGATTTAAGGTTACTTTCCTTAGAAAGTTTAATTGATAATATTGCTCCTGATAAACCTTTGCCGACATAATCATTTGCATCTCCTTGCAAATTTAAAGTTAAGCCTTTTCCTCCAAATGCACCAAAAGATTGTCCAGCGGATCCAACAAAATTTAGATTTAAAAAATCATCTTCTAACTTTTCATAACCAAACTTTTTAAAAAGATTATGAGAAATTCTTGTACCAACGGCTCTGTGCGTATTTTTAATTTTAAATATATCTTCTATTTTTTCTCTATTATCAATTTTTTTTTCAATAGATGACCATATTTCTTGATCAAGCGTATCTGGGACTATATTTATTGATTGATCTTCACAATAACGTTTATTTTTTCCGCTATCGGCTTGAACAAATAAAGGGTTCAAATCTAGGTCATCTAAATTTGGTGATCCTTTGCTTACCTGTCTCAGTAAATCAGTTCTTCCAATTACTTCATTAATTGATTTAAATCCTAATTCCGCTAGGATTTCTCTAACCTCGTTAGCTATAAAAGTAAATAAATTTACGACCTTATCCGGGGTACCACTAAATTTTTCTCTCAGCTTGTCATCCTGTGTACACACTCCTACTGGGCAGGTATTTGAGTGACATTGGCGAACCATAATACAACCCATAGCCACTAAAGCAGTTGTTGCTACGCCATACTCCTCGGCGCCCATCATGGCTGCAATTACAACATCTCTGCCGGTTTTTATTCCTCCATCGGTTCTTAAGGTTACCGAGTCTCTTAAATTATTTAATGTTAGGACTTGGTTGGCTTCGGTTAAGCCCATTTCCCATGGTATCACCACGTACTTAACGCTTGTTTGTGGAGACGCTCCGGTACCTCCATTGTGGCCGGAAATTAAAATTATATCTGCTTTTGCTTTTGCAACACCAGCTGCAATTGTTCCTATTCCAGAAGATGCTACAAGTTTTACACCAACTCTTGCCTTAGGATTAATTTGTTTTAAATCATAAATTAATTGTGCAAGATCTTCTATTGAATATATATCGTGGTGAGGCGGGGGTGAAATCAAAGTTACACCAGGCGTTGAGTGTCTTAATCTTGCGATTTCTTTTGATACTTTAAATCCTGGTAATTGACCACCTTCTCCTGGTTTAGCACCTTGAGCAATTTTGATCTCAATTTCATTGCAATTATTTAAATAGTTTATTGTTACCCCAAATCTTGCAGAGGCTATTTGTTTCACTCTTGAATTCGCACTATCTCCATTATCCATTTTTTTGAATCTTACTTCATCTTCTCCACCTTCGCCGCTACACGAAGCGCCTTTAATACGATTCATTCCTATTGCTAGCGTCTCATGTGCCTCTTTAGATAAAGCTCCATGAGACATACTTCCGCTTCCAAATCTTTTAAGTATATTTTCAACTGGCTCAACTTCTGAAATATCTATTGGATTGTTTAAATATCTTTTTCTGAAATCAATAAGATCTCTCAAATTAATTGGTGGTAGGTTATAAATTCCTTCAGCATACTTTTTATAAGCTTCATAAGAACCTGAAGTAACTGCACTTTGTAACAAATGAATTAATTTACCCTGATATTGGTGAACCTCTCCATTCTTTCTGTAACGGTAAATACCTCCGATTGGCAATACTTTATCTTCATTGCTAAATGCTTTTTCATGGATTAACCTTAGTTTCTTCTCAATACCACTTAGACCAATTCCTGAGATTTTTGAAATAACCCCTGGAAAATATTCTGAAACTACAGTTCTACTCAAACCAACGGTTTCAAAATTGCAGCCACCTCTATAAGAACTAATTACTGAAATACCCATTTTAGACATTATTTTTAACAGTCCGCTATTAACAGATTTTATATATCTACTCACACATTCATCGTATTCGAATTTGCCAAAAAGTTTTTTCTCAAATCTTTGATATAGTCCGTCTAAAGCCAGATAAGGATTTACGGTTGTAGCACCCACTCCAATAAGTGTTGCAAATGAGTGCGTATCCATTGCTTCGCCTGTTTGCACATTTATTGAAACATATCCCCTTAATTTATGTTTTATCAAGTAAGTGTTTATTGCGCCTACTGCTAACAACATGGGTATTGGTAATCTATCTTCTGATAAATTTTTATCTGATAATACTATTTGTGTTGACCCTTGACGTACAGCAATCTCAGAATCCTTTCTTATTTTTTCTAAAACAATGTCAAGACTTTCGTCATTTTTAAAAGTACAGTCAATGAACTTTATTTTTTTCTTAAAAAAATTATTAAATTTTAAAAACTGAGAGTTAGATAATATAGGGCTGTTTAAAACATAAATATTTTCTTTTGTTAAATTATCAAAATTTAAAATATTCCCTAAATTTCCAAATCTAGTTTTAAGACTCATAACTTTATTTTCCCTTAAAGAGTCTATTGGTGGATTAGTTACTTGACTAAAATTTTGTCTAAAGAAATGATATAAGGGTCTATATTTATCTGAAAGCACAGCTAGGGGCGTATCGTCACCCATTGATCCTGTTGCCTCTTTTGAGTCTTCGGCCATAGGATGTAATATTAATTCTAAATCCTCTAGGCTTATACCAAATGCATACTGTCTTTTTTTAAGTTCATCTCCTTTAAAAAATGGTTTTTCCTCAGTCATTTTTAATTTTTTGTCTAAATCAACAATTTGATTGTTAAAGTGTTTATAATCTTTAGCTAAATAATTTTTTATTTTTTCGTTTGTAAATAATTTTCCTTTTTCAATTCTTACACCTATTATTTCACCTGGTCCTAGTCTTCCTTTCGTTACTATTTTCTTTTCATCAATATTTATCATTCCAGTTTCTGAACCTGCGAATAAAAAATTATCTTTTGTAACAGTATATCTTAGAGGTCTAAGACCATTCCGGTCGGTAGCTGCAATGACCCATTCATTATCTGTAGCAGCTATTGCTGCAGGCCCATCCCATGGCTCCATTGTACTGTTAAGAAAATTAAATAATCTTTGATGATCTTTTGGAAGAACTTCGCTTTTTTTTGACCATGCGTCAGGTATTAACATAAGTTTTGCTAAAGGAGCCGGTTGTCCAGAAACATTTAATAATTCAAAAACATTATCTAAAGATGCCGAGTCTGAATTTCCCGGTAAAATTACTGGTTTTAAATTTTCAACATCCTCAAATACTTCACTGGACATCTCTTGCTCGTGAACTTTCATCCAATTAACATTTCCCTTAAGAGTATTTATTTCACCATTGTGAGCTAAAGATCTAAAAGGTTGTGCAAGATCCCAGCTTGGGGCTGTATTTGTAGAAAATCTTTGATGAAAAATTGCATACCTTGATATAAATCTTTCGTCTGCTAGGTCAGGATAAAAATCTGCTAATGCCTCAGCCAAAAACATACCTTTATAAATGATTGATTTAGAGCTGAAAGAACAAATATAAAAATTATCTAAATGATTTTGTCTAACATTATTCTCTATTTTTCTTCTTGTCTCATAGAGTTTTATTTCTAAAGCTTTACCTGATAATTTTTGATTGTTATGTCTAAATAAGACTTGAGTTATTTCAGGTCTGGTTTGTTCTGCTTTCTCTCCTAAAACTTTCGTATTTACCGGAACTTGTCTCCAACCATAAATATTGAAATCATTTTGGGTCAATTCCTTTTCAACTAACGTTCGGCAACTTTCTTGAGCCTCGTAATTATTTCTTGGCAAAAATATCATACCAATACAAATCTCAGAATTGTCGTAGTCATGACCTGTTACCTCTATTTTTTCCTTAAAGAATTCTTTAGGGATCTCAACATGAATGCCTGCTCCATCCCCAGTCTTACCATCAGCATCCACTGCTCCCCTGTGCCAAACAGCTTTTAAAGCCTGTATTCCGTATTCAACTACCTTTCTTGATTTCTTTCCTTCAGTAGATGCGACCAGACCTACTCCACATGCATCATGTTCCATATCTGCTGAATAAACATGATTTATTTCAAGTTTTTTTTTATTTTTAAAGTATCTGTTCATTACGCGACTTTTATTTCCGAAATTTCTTTTTGTTTCAAATGTTTAATAATTGACTCGGCGGCATCTCTACCATCTTTGATTGCCCATACTACTAAAGAAGCTCCTCTTACAATATCTCCAGCTGCGAAAACACCTGGGATGTTAGTTTCTAAAGTTTCAAAGTCTATCTTAATTGTTCCCCATTTTGAAACTTGAAGATTATTATTGTCGAAAAGTTTTGGAAGATCCTCAGGATCAAATCCTAATGATTTTATCACCATATCAACATCTAAATTAAAAACTGCATCATCTTGAATTTCGGGTTTTCTTCTCCCAGAATCATCTGGTTCACCTAATTTAATTTTATTAACACTTATTTTTTCTACTTTGCTAGCACCATGAAACTCTTTTGGACTTGAAAGCCATACAAATTCTACACCTTCTTCTTCCGCGTTATCGACTTCTCTGGAAGATCCAGGCATATTTTCTTTATCTCTTCTATATAAACATTTAACAGATTTTGCATTCTGTCTCACAGCAGTTCGAACACAGTCCATTGCTGTATCACCGCCACCTATTACGACTATATTTTTTCCCTCAGCATTTAGAGTACCATCATCAAACTTTTTAACACTATCGCCTAAACCTTTTTTATTTGATGCTGTTAAAAATTCCATAGCAGGAAAAATATTATTTAAATCACTACCAGGAATATTTATTTCTCGAGCTTTATAAACTCCAGTTGCAATTAATATTGCATCATGTTTTTCTTTCAATTTGTCAAGTGTTGAATCTTTGCCAACTTCAAAATTTTGTACAAAATTTATTCCGCTATTTTTAAGGAGTTCTGTACGTCTCTCAACTACAAACTTTTCTAACTTAAAATTGGGTATTCCATAAATTAATAATCCTCCAGCTCTGTCATAACGATCATATATTGTTACTTGATATCCAGATTTTCTTAATTGCTCGCCGCATGCTAAACCTGCAGGTCCTGCTCCTATAATTCCAACACTTTGTTTTAACTCAGTCTTAACATTTATTGGTTTTACCCATCCATTTGCCCATGCATTTTCTGTTATAAACTTTTCTACTGATCCTATCGTTACTGTTCCATGTCCAGATTGTTCAATTACACAATTACCTTCACACAACCTATCCTGTGGACATATACGTCCACATACTTCTGGCATATTATTTGTACTTTGTGATAACTCATATGCTTCCTCTAATCTTCCCTCAGCTGTTAACTTTAACCAATCAGGAATATTATTACTCAAAGGACAATGAATTTGGCAAAAAGGGACTCCACACTGGGAACATCTACTTGATTGTTCTTTTGCTTTTGCATTAATAAACTCGTCATATATTTCTTTAAAATCCTCTTTTCTATTCTCAATATTCCGCTTAGGTGGGTTTTGTTGACCTATATTAGTAAATTTTAGCATTTTATCTGGCATAATTGAGAGATATATACCAATGTATACGTATTTTAAAATAAAAATAGGTCATAATAGGTTACCTTTTTTATTCAAAAACGTTAATAAATAAGTCATAAATTCAATTTTTGCATACCTAATATTCCTCCATGTTATTGCTTTATTTCCAAAATATATAGTTTACCAAGCAATTGATGGAATTAGATTTTGTAGAAATATTTATTTTATCAGTAATTCAAGGTATTTCAGAATTTTTACCAATTAGTTCGTCTGCGCATATTTTTTTAATCTCTGAGATTAAAAACTTTAGCTCACAATCACTGTTTGTAGACATTGGTCTGCATTTAGGTTCTCTTTTAGCAATAATTATTTATTTTAGAAAAGATCTATTAAGCATTTCAAAAGATAAGGGCTTATTAATTCTACTCGTTGCAGGGTCTATCCCTTTAATAATAATAGGGGCTATAACTTATTATTCTGGTTTTATTTATTATTTAAGAAATATAGAAACTGTAGCCTATGTAACATTAATTTTTGCTTTTTTTCTATACTTTGCTGATAAGTTTGAAGTAAAAAAAAAAATTGAGCAATGACCTTAACTTTAAATCTATTTGTATAATTGGAACTCTGCAAGCACTAGCCGTAGTTCCTGGAGTAAGTAGATCTGGTATAGTTATTACTGCAGCAAGATTTTTAAATTTTAGTCGATATGATTCGACAAAAATTTCTTTATTTCTATCAATTCCAGCAATTATGGGTGCGAGCTTTTTAATGGCAAAAGATTTATTCAAAGAGAATATAGAATTTAGTTTGATTGTAGTATTTTCAATAATTTTATCGTTTATTTTTTCTTATATATCAATTAAATATTTTTTAATATTTGTTAAAAAATTTTCATTAAATCTATTTGTAGTTTATAGAATTATTCTTTCACTAATACTATTTTTTATAATCTATAATTAAGATCTTTTTATTTCTGGAACTAACTGTGATAATAATACACCAGCAAGTATAAATGAGCATCCTAATATATTATTTATATTTAAAATTTGATCAAGTATAATCCAAGCAGCTACTGTAGCAAATACACCCTCTAAAGAAAAAATTATTGCCGCTGGAGCAGGACTTATATTTTTCTGTGCATAAATTTGTAAAACGAAAGCAAAACCTCCAGAAAGAACTCCTGCATACAATATTTCAAACTTTTCATTTAAAATATTTTCAAAAATAAAGTTTTCATAAAATAGACCAATGAAAAATGAAAAAAATGATACTATGAAAGTTTGTATTAATCCTACAGTAATTGGTAAGTCAAAATCTATTATTAGTTCCCCTATGTAGATTATATGCAAACTCCAAAATAACGCGCATAAAATAACTAATAAATCGCCTGTTCTTACTGTAGCATCATAAAAATCGGTAAGTAAATATCCGCCCATAATACAAAGTAATACCGATGGCCAAACACTCCAATGAACTTTTTTTTTAAATAAAATAAAAACAGTTATAGGAACCATAGGCACATAAAATATTGTGAAAAATGCAGCATTAGCAACATCTGTGTAAAGTAATGATATTTGTTGTAATGCAGACGCTAAAAATAAAAATATTCCAATTAAAATAGCCAGATTACAAAATCGTTTTTTATTTTTATTATAAATTTTATTAAATTTTTTAAACTCAAAAATAAAAAAAAATGGTATTAGTGCTAAAAACCCAACAAAAAATCTAGCACCATTAAAAGTAAATGGTCCAATTTTGTCCATTCCTGTGTCCTGCGCTATAAAAGTTGTACCCCATATTAATGTACATAAAAGTGCACTGAACATTGATAAAGATTTTGACATAATTTTTAAATTTAGAACACATTTATATCTTTTTTTAGTCAATCTTAAAATTGATTATTATCTATGTTTAAAATTTTTATAAAAAAATTAAAAAATTATAATAATTGCCACGATCTTGATGCTAGACTTTGGGTTCAAATGCGACTCTTAAATAAAAGCTATCTATTAAAAAAAAATTAATCTTTTAAAGCAACTTATTTGTCGACATTTACGTTAATAAATATAATTATATATTATAAATAATTAATTTGCGCCTGTAGCTCAATTGGATAGAGCGCTTGGCTACGGACCAGGAGGTTCTGGGTTCAACTCCTAGCAGGCGCACCAGAATAAGGTTTTTATGAAAATATCTTTAATGAAATCGGTTATATATTTCTTTATAATAATTTTTTTATTTTTAATATTATTAACTTTTCTTTTATAGAATTTATGTCAAACAAATTTGAACAAATAAGTATTAGGTCGGGATTTATGAAACATAATGGAGGCTTACTTTTTCGGGTTATTTCAGAAAAGGAATACGAATTTAAAACTGTGATTAGTAAAAACCATCTAAATCAATCTAATATAACTCATGGTGGATACATAGCATCTATAATTGATGCTGGTTCTGGAACTGCAGCAAGAAAAATTTCAAATAATATTCCATGTGTAACAGTTTCTTTAGATATTAAATTTATAGCACCCACAAAAATATATGATGAAATCAAAGGATTTGTAAAAATTTTAAAAAAATCAAAATCAATGGTTTTTTTAATTTGCCACTTGTATACAAAAAAAAGGATAGTTGCTAGTGCTTCAGGCGTATGGAAGATGTTAAAAATAAATTCTTAAAATAAATGAGAATGTGGATAATTAATGTTAATATGCTACAATCAATTTATAAAACTAAAAATGAGAACTAATATCAAGTCGATTCGGACCTGTTTTAGTCCATTTTTGTTCTTAGGTCATAACTATATATAGTGGTCATAAAAATTTAAACACAAAACTTTGAAATGAAAAAAAACAAAATCGTAGCTGTTCTGGGTCCTACTAATACTGGAAAAACTTTTCTTGCTATTGAAACTATGCTTTCATTTGACTCCGGAATGATGGGTTTTCCTTTAAGACTTCTTGCAAGAGAAGTTTATGACAAAGTGGTTAAAAAAATAGATCCAAGTAAAGTTGCATTGATTACGGGAGAGGAAAAAATAATACCATCTAATGCCAAATATTATCTTTGCACTGTAGAGTCTATGCCAATTAATAAAAATTTAGATTTTGTTGCTATTGATGAAATTCAAATGTGCTCAGACCCCGAGAGAGGGCACATTTTTACTGACAGGCTTTTAAATCTTAGAGGTGAAAAAACAACAATGTTTATGGGTTCTAACTCTTTTAAAAACATAATAGAAAAACTAGAGGGTGATATACACTATATAAATAAAGAGAGATTATCTAAACTTTCTTATTCGGGTCATAAAAAAATTTCAAGAATAGAGAGAAAAAGTGCAATTATTGCTTTTTCAGCAGAAGAAGTCTATGCCATTGCTGAGCTCTTAAGAAGACAAAAAGGTGGTGCGGCAATAGTAATGGGCTCTTTATCTCCAAAAACAAGAAATTCTCAAGTTTCACTTTATCAATCTGGTGATGTCGATTATCTAGTTGCTACAGATGCTATTGGCATGGGAATTAACATGGATTTAGAAAATGTTTATTTTTCAAATTTAAAAAAGTTTGATGGTAAAAAACTTAGACGTCTTAATTTATCTGAGATAGGTCAAATTGCAGGAAGAGCTGGTCGTTACCTTAATGACGGATCTTTTGGAAGAACAGGGGAGTGTGGCGAAATAAATCCTGATGAAGTAAACTCATTAGAAAATCATCAATTTGATGAAATACACACCGTTTTTTGGAGAAATACAAATCTTGATTTTAAAAATGGAAGTGCACTAATTAAATCTTTAGATGAAAGACCAAAAAAAGGTTGGTTAAAAAAAGTTTTTGAATGTGAAGATGAGAAAGTTTTAAAAAATCTATTAAAAGATACAGAAAATCTGAAAATTTTTAGTGATGAAAATGAACTGCGGCTTTTATGGGAATGTTGTCAAATTCCTGATTTTGTAAAGAAGACTTATGGACATCATATGGAAATTGTTGGAAAAGTCTTTAATTTCTTGAGAAATGATAAGGGTAAAATTACTAATAGTTTTATGAAGCAGCAGTTATCTTCTCTTGATAAACTAGACGGAAATGTTGACTCTATTTCAAATAGAATTGCAAATGTTAGAACATGGTCTTATGTTTCAAACAAAGTTAATTGGGTAGAAAATCAAGATTATTGGATAGAAAGAACAAAAAATATTGAGGATAAATTATCAGATCGATTGCACGAAGAATTAACAAAAAGTTTCATTGATAAAAGAGCTAGTGTTTTAGCCAGAGGTCTAAAACAAGATATCTCTTTCGATACTAAAATCCTTGATGATGAAAAAGTTATGATAAACAAACAGTTTATAGGAAAGCTTAAAGGTTTAAAGTTGGATTTAGACTTCAAAATTGGAGCTCTAGATACCGATGTAAAATCTCTTAAAAAAGCAGCAAGACAAAATGTTGGTCCAGAAATTTTAAAAAGAATTGCAAGAATTAAAAAAAGTGGATTAATAGATTTAAGGGAAGATTTCAAAATATACTGGAATAATTTTGCTATAGCTCAACTTATGCCAGGCAAGGATTATCTTAATCCGGAAATAAAGCTAATAATTGATGAAATGATAGATAATGAAGATCAAAATAAATTCAGCGAATATTTAAGCTCATGGATTAAAAATAAAATTAATGAAGATTTAGAAAATTTAATAAATTTAAAAAGCTTAAAAGAAACAAATTCGTCAGTTAGAGCTTTGGCATATCAACTATATGAAAATAATGGTGTAATTAAAAGAGATGAGGTTTTAAATTATGTTCAATTTTTAAAGCAAGAAGAAAGAAAAATTTTAAGAAAATTAGGTGTAAAATTCGGTCGATATCATATTTTTCTGCACAGGTTATTTAAACCTTCTGCAGTTTCTTTAAGAATCTTACTTTGGAAAAATTTTCATCAAAAATATTTTGAACTCGAGCCACCTAAATTTGGCTTAAATTTTTTCGAGGATAAAAATAAAATAAACTCTAAATTTATGCTACTATGTGGTTTCGAAAAATTTGATAATTACTTTGTAAGAATTGATATTTTGGAAAGATTATTTTTAAAAATAATGAGTTCTGAACAAACTAAAGAAAAAGAAATAAAACTTTCTTCAGACCTTTTGAATTTATTGGGGTGTAGCAAAGATGATTTTATTAAATTAATAAAAAAAATGGGGTATAGAACCATTGAGAAAGAGAATAATTTTTATTTTAGATATTTGCCCTTCAAGAAGAGCAAAAGATCTATTAATACTAGAAGATCAACAAAGGATAATCCTTTTAACATATTAAGTGAAATAAATTTTAAGTAATGTTTAATTTTTTTAGAAAAAAAAAGATAGATAATGATAGTAATTTTGAAATTAAAATTGCTGCACTTTTAATACATGCTGCAAAAATAGATCAGAATTACTCTGAAAATGAAAAAAAAATTATAATAAAAGCTCTAATTGAACTTGGAGTAAAAGGCGAAAAAACATCAGAATTTTTAAATAAAGCTGAAATTCTTGAAAAAAACTCAAATCAAATACTTGATTTTACAAAAGAAATTAAAAATTCAGATGAAAAAATAAAAGAAAAAGTCTTAGAAACACTATGGAATATAATTTATTCAGATGGAATTTCTGACATGTATGAGTCTAATTTTATGAGACGATTAACTGGACTTCTTTATATTGACAATGCCATCGCAGGCAATATTAAAGAAAAAATAAAAAATAAATTTAAAAAATAATGACGTATCTTGTAAATGATAAATGTATTAAATGTAAATTGATGGATTGTGTTGAAGTATGTCCAGTCGATTGCTTCTACGAAGGAAAAAATATGCTTGTAATTAAACCTGATGAGTGTATAGATTGTGGCGTCTGTGAACCAGAATGTCCGGTAGACGCTATAGTTCCAGACACAGCTGAGGGAAGCGAAAAGTGGTTAGAAATAAACACAAAATATTCTGAAATTTGGCCGAATATAAGTGAAAAGAAAGATCCTCCTCAGGATCATGAAAAATTTAAAGATGTAGAAAACAAATATGAGAAATATTTTAAAGAAAATCTTGAATAAAAAAAAATCCAAAAAAATAAAAAAAAAAGTTTTAAAAAAAACTAAAAAAATAAGTGTAAAGGATATAAAGAAAAAAAAATCACCAAAAATAAAAAAAGTTCAAGCAGTAAAAGAAAAGCCAAAATCTCATAATTTAAGGATACCTAAACAAAATGAACAGAAGCCAGAGATAAAGAAGATAAAAAAACAAGAAACAGAAAAGAAAATTTTTAAACCTAAAGATTATATTGTTTATCCAAAACATGGTGTAGGTCAAATTTTATCTACGAGTACGAAAACTATAGGAGGTATTGAAGTACAATGCTATGATATTAAATTTGAGAAAGACAAAGCAATAGGATTATTGCCAATTAATAAACAATCACATTTAAGACCTCTATCAACTATAAATCAAATTAACAAGTCTATATCTATTTTAAAAAGTAAACCTAAAATTAAAAGATCTATGTGGAGTAGAAGAGCGCAAGAATATGATCAAAAGATAACATCTGGAAAAATTTACGAATTAGCAGAAGTCGTGAGAGACCTAAATAAAGGAGATGATATTCTTGTTGATCAATCTTATAGTGAAAGACAGCTATTTGAAAAAGCTTATGATAGAATTTTGTCAGAATTTCAAATAGTTCTTAAATTATCTAAAGAAGATACTCAAAAAAAATTAAATAAAGCTTTAAAAAGAAATTTAGAACAACAATCACAACCAGTGGAATCAAAGAGTCCATTAACTACTCAAGAAAGTTCAGAGAACGTAGAAAATATAGAAAATCCAGAATAAAAAAAACGCTTCTCACAAAAATTTATGAGAAGCGTTTTTAAAATAGAAAAAAAAAATTATCTTCTTCTTCTTCTTCTTTTAGCTTTTTTCTTAGCTTTCTTAGCTTTCTTAGCTTTTTTTCTTCTCTTAGGCATCTTTAGCTCCCTTTTTTAGTTAAACGAATCAATTTGATTCGCTATTAAGTTATTTTTATTTTTTTATATGCGTTATGTCAATTCTTAAATTTAAATTAAAATTTTTAAAAAAAAAATAATATTTTTTTTAATTTAAATTATTAACATGTATAAAAAAGTAAGTGTTTATGCGTATAATAATCAATTTCAAAAACTTAATTAATAAAGTTTTTCTAATTCATTTTTATAATTTTCTAAAATTTTTTTTCTTTTTAATTTTAAAGTTGGTGTTAACATTCCATTTTCAATTGTAAATTCCTCTCTTATCAAGA